>Ga0326728_10015594_pt1 | contig 15760 bp, 6 predicted proteins | sample MB3enrmetagenome_FD_207602 | JGI IMG/M metagenome (GOLD analysis project Ga0326728, IMG submission 207602) | Lab enriched peat soil microbial communities from McLean, Ithaca, NY, United States - MB31MN | ecosystem: Environmental > Terrestrial > Soil > Wetlands > Peat | place: USA: New York...
CCGGGGCGTTATCGATGGAATCGAAACTCCGGAATTTCACTTTGGGGTTGTTCTTGCCCAATACTCTCGTGATCGCCGCCGTCAGAGTGGTCTTGCCGTGATCGATGTGCCCGATCGTTCCGATATTCACGTGCGGCTTTGAGCGGTCGAATTTTTCCTTTGCCATACCAAAAAACCTTATACCTGTCAGGATTGTGAACAGGAAAGATGGAGCCGTTGACCAGGATTGAACTGGTGACCTCGTCCTTACCAAGGACGCGCTCTACCAACTGAGCTACAACGGCTTGTCTACGCCCGGACCGCCAGGGTTCACGGCCCGCTTCCTACAGTTTACAATTCTGGTGGACGGGGGAGGATTCGAACCTCCGTAGCTCGCAAGGAGCGACAGATTTACAGTCTGTTGCCATTAGCCGCTCGGCCACCCGTCCAGACCTTTTCACCCGCAAGGGTCCCACCAAGGCGAGTTTCACATTGCGGGGAAACTCTAATCATACTAGGACTACGCCCGTCCCCGCAACCGCCGGTAATTCACTTAAGACGGCGCGGCACCCCGGCGATAAATGGCATGGCGGCTTTTGACGCGTTGTTGCGCCGTCTTAAGTGAACCTTACTGACATCGGGAATCTGGTTCAGGAAGAGGAACCGAAATGAAGAGCGTCTCCATCTGCATGCTGCTCTCTTACTTGGCCCTTTGCTCTCGAGCAGGCGAGCCAGGCGCCGTCGTCGCGGACTACGGAAAGCTTCCGCTGAGCTTCGAGGCCAACACCGGGCAGGCGGACAGTAGCGTCAAGTTTCTTGCGCGCGGTACCGGCTATGGGCTGTATCTGACGGCCCACGAGGCGGTGCTGGAGCTGCGCAAGGGCGGTGAGCAAAACACCGACTTGGTGCGGATGCGGCTGGCGGGGGCCAGCGGCGCGGCGGCCCCGGCGGGCGAGGAACGGCTACCGGGGACGGCCAACTACTTTATCGGCAACGATCCCGCCAAATGGCACAGCGGCGTGCCCACCTACGCCAAGGTGCGCTACCGCGGCGTCTATCCGGGCGTGGACCTGGTCTACTACGGCAATCGGCGGCAGCTCGAATACGATTTCGTCGTCGCCCCGGGCATCGATCCGCAGCTCATCAGGCTGCAATTTGCCGGGGCAATAGGATTACGGCTTGGCGCGGACGGAGATCTGGCAGTGACGGCCGCGGGAGGGTCGCTGACCTTCCACAAGCCGTTGGCATACCAGGTGATCGACGGGCAGCGGAAGACGGTCGAGGGCAGCTTTGCGCTGCTGGCGAGGCACACGGTCGGGTTCCGGCTGGGGAGCTACGACCGGGAGAAGCCGCTGACGATCGACCCGGTGCTGGCGTACTCGACCTATCTGGGGGGAAGCGGCGGCGATGGGGCCAACGCTGTTGCCGTGGATACGGCGGGGAACGTCTACGTGGGGGGCACTACCGCATCTACCGATTTCCCGGTGACCGCGGGGACCTACCAAAAGACGAACCCCGGAGCGGCGAGTAAGAATTCCACCGCATTCATCGCCAAGCTGAACCCGGCCGGTACCGCGCTGGTTTACTCCACCTACCTGGGCGGAAGCGGCGGCGACAGCGCGGGCGCGCTGGCTGTGGACGGCTCCGGCAATGCATACGCGGCCGGCACAACCGCGTCGGCCGATTTCCCGGTGACCCAGGGAGCGTTCCAGAACCACGTAGCGCCGGGTATCAATGCATTCATCACCAAACTGAACCCATCCGGTACCGCGCTGGTCTACTCCACCTACCTGGGTGGGGGCGTGTGCCCGCCAATCTTACGTGGTTGGGGTTTGCTTGGGATGGCTGTGGATGGCTCCGGCGATGCGTACATCGCCGGCACGACTTGCTCCTCCAAAGACTTTCCTGTAACCGCGGGGGCTTTCCAAACGGCGAATCCTGGGACCGGCGCCATCGGATTCGTCTCCAAACTGAATCCGGCCGGCACGGCGCTGGTTTACTCCACCCTTCTGGGCGGCAATAGCGACGGCGCAACCGCAGTGGCTGTAGATGGCTTGGGCAATGCCTACGTAACGGGTGTTGCCTGGTCCCCTAACTTTCCAGTGACCCAAGGGGCCTTCCAGACCTCGAACCAGGCGGCGGCGGGCGATTGCTCCGATGCATTCGTTACCAAACTGAACCCGGCCGGTACCGCGCTGGTCTATTCCACTTTTCTGGGCGGGAGCTTCCCCTACATTTACATAGGTGGGTACTACCAGCCTCAGTCCGGCAACCAGGACTGGGGGACTGGAGTGGCCGTGGACGGTTCCGGCAATGCATATATAGTCGGGTTGGCCGACTCCAGGGATTTTCCGGTGACCGCCGGCGCCTTCCAGACGGAGCACTTGGGGTCAGGCGTAGACGACGTATATGCCAACGCATTCGTTACCAAGCTAGACCCGACAGGGAGCGCGCTGGTCTATTCCACTTACCTGGGTGGGAGCGGCAGCGACGGGGCGTTTGGAGTGGCCGTGGACGGTTCCGGCAATGCCTACATTACCGGCACGGCCTACTCCATTGACTTCCCGGTCACTTCCGGCGCCTTTCAGACGACGAACCCCTCAGCGGGTAATGACCATGCATTCATTACCAAGCTGAACGCGGCCGGCAGCGCGCTGGTTTACTCCAGCTACCTGGGCGGGAGCGCCAGCGAGTCGCCCAACGGCGTGGCGCTGGACAGCTCCGGCAATGCGTATATCGTTGGGAGCACCTCGTCCACCGACTTTCCGGTGACTTCCGGTGCCTTCCAGACGGTGAATCACGGAGCCGGTAAAGCCACCAACGCGTTTGTGACCAAGCTGAACCTGGGCAGCACCTCTCCATCCATCACCCTCGGCGGCATCGTTCCAGTGGATAGCAACGTGGGAACCATCCAGCCCGGCGAATGGGTGTCGATTTTCGGTACCAACCTCGCCGGCTCGACGGTCACCTGGAACCAGGATTTTCCACAAACCCTCGGCGGGACAACCGTGACCGTCGACGGCAAGTCAGCCTATCTCTGGTACGTCAGCCCCGGACAGATCAACCTGCAAGCGCCGGACGACACCGCCACCGGCACCGTCCCCGTGGTGGTGACCACCGGCAACGGCAGTGCGACGGCCAACGTCACGCTGGCTGCATATGCGCCTTCGTTCCTGCTGCTGGATGCCAAACACGTGGCCGGCATCATTCTGCGGTCGAATGGCTCCGGAGCCTACGGCGGCGGCAGCTACGACATCATCGGCCCGACCGGAACCTCGCTGGGCTACCCGACAGTAGCGGCCAAAGCCGGCGACATGGTCGAGTTGTACGGCACCGGGTTTGGACCCACCACCCCGGCGGTGCTAGCCGGGCAAGCGTTTACGGGAGCCGCGGCGACCGCCAACGTCAGCGTAATCATTAACAGCCAGGTGCGTGTCACGCCGGCATTTGCCGGCTTGTCCGGCGCCGGTCTGGAGCAGATCAATCTGACGATTCCGTCCGGCCTCGGCACGGGAGATGTGCCGCTGGTGGCGACGGTGGGCGGAGTCCAGACGCCTTCGTACGTTGTGATTTCGCTTCAATAGAGCGCGGAAAAATAAACAGGATCTTCTTGTCGGCTTTTGGCGGGTTCTTGCGCCGTACTAAGTGAACCAGGAAGAGGAACCGAGATGAAGAGCGTCTCCATCTGCATACTGTTTTGTTACTTGGCCCTTTGCTCTCGAGCAGGCGAGCGAAGCGCCGTCGTCGCGGACTATGGAAAGCTTCCGCTGGGCTTCGAAGCCAACACCGGGCAGGCCGACAACAGCGTCAAGTTTCTTTCGCGCGGCACCGGCTATGGGCTCTATCTGACGACCCAGGAGGCGGTGCTGGCGCTGCGCAAGGGCGGTAAACAAAGTGCCGACGTGGTGCGGATGCGGCTGGCCGGGGCCAGCGGCACGGCGACCCCGGCGGGCGAGGAACAACTACCGGGGACGGCCAACTACTTTATCGGCAACGATCCAGCCAAATGGCACTCCAGCGTGCCCACCTACGCCAAGGTGCGCTACCGCGGCGTTTATCCGGGCGTGGACCTGGTCTACTACGGCAACCAGCGTCAACTCGAATACGATTTCATCGTCGCCCCAGGCATCGATCCGAAGCTCATCCGGCTGCAATTTGCCGGGACGAAAGGATTACGGCTGGGCGCGGACGGAGATTTGGCGGTGACAGCCGCGGCAGGGGCGATGACCTTCCACAAGCCGCTGGTCTACCAGTTGGTTGACGGGCAGCGGAAGACGGTCGAGGGCGCCTTTGCGCTGCTGGCCAGGCACACGGTCGGTTTCCGGCTGGGGAGCTACGACCGGGCGAAGCCGCTGGTGATCGATCCGGTGCTGGCGTACTCGACGTATCTTGGGGGAAGCGGCGGCGATGGGGCAAATGCCGTTGCCGTGGATACGGCGGGGAACGTGTACGTGGGGGGCTATACCTCATCGACCGATTTCCCGGTGGCAGCGGGAGAATACCAGAACACGGACCACGAAGCGGTGGCCGGAGCTCCCACCGCGTTCATCGCCAAGCTGAACCCGGCCGGCACTGCGCTGGTTTACTCAACCTACCTGGGCGGAAGCAATGGAAGGGGCGACTTCGGGTACGGCGACACCCTAAGCGCCCTGGCTGTGGACGGCTCCGGCAATGCGTATGCAGCCGGCACCACGGCGGCGGGCGATTTTCCCGTGACCCAAGGAGCGTTCCAGACGAAGAACCGCGCATATGCGGTCACCAATGCGTTCATCGCCAAACTGAACCCAACCGGTACCGCGCTGGTCTACTCCACTTACCTGGGTGGGAGCGGCGCCATGAACCTCGGCGTCCAAGTTGGTGACACGGGGAACGGACTGGCTGTGGACAGCTCTGGAAATGCGTATGTAACGGGCATGGCCTGGTCTAAAGACTTTCCTGTAACCGCGGGGGCTTTTCAGACGATGAACCGCGCCGAGGCCGGGCAAAACGCATTCGTCTCCAAGCTGAATCCGGCCGGCACGGCGCTGGTTTACTCCACCTACTTGGGCGGAGGCCTTGGCGACTGGGCCAACGCGCTCGCCGTGGATGGCGCCGGCAATGCGTACACAACAGGCCTAGCCAATTCCTCTAACTTTCCTGTAACCCCGGGGGCCTTCCAGACGGCGAACCGCGCAACGATCGGAGGCACTGCATTCGTTACCAAGCTGAACCCGGCCGGCAGCGCGCTGGTCTATTCCACTTACCTTGGTGGAAGCCTCAGCGCCTGTAGCTCTGACTTCTGCTATTACTTCTACCAGGACGAGCCGTATGGATTGGCGGTGGACGGCTCAGGCAATGCGTATGTAGTTGGGAGCACCCTTTCCACCGACTTTCCGGTGACTCCGGGGGCCTTCCAGACGACGAACCCTTTGGCCACTGCATTCGTTACCAAGCTGAACCCGGCCGGCAGCGGGCTGGCGTACTCCACCTTCCTGGGAGGAGGTTCATGGGATAGCGCAAGCAGCCTGGTTGTGGACAGTTCCGGCAATGCGTATATAGTTGGGAGCACCCTTTCCACCGACTTTCCGGTGACTCCGGGGGCCTTCCAGACGACGTACCCCTCAGCGGGTAATGGCCCTGCATTCGTTACCAAGCTAAACCCGGCCGGTAGCGCGCTGGTCTACTCCACTTTCCTGGGTGGGAGCAACGGCGGCGCGGCGAACGGCGTGGCGCTGGACGGCTCCGGCAATGCGTATGTAGTTGGGAGCACCTCGTCCACTGACTTTCCGACGACTTCCGGGGCCTTCCAGACGGTGAATCACGGAGCCGGTAAAGCTACCAACGCGTTTGTGACCAAGCTGGCCCTGGGCAGTACCACTCCATCCATCACCGCCGGCGGAATCGTTCCGGTCGATAGCAACGTGGGCACCATCCAGCCCGGCGAGTGGGTCTCGATCTTCGGCAGCAATCTCGCCGGCTCGACGGTAACCTGGAACCAGGATTTTCCACAAACCCTCGGCGGTACAACCGTGACCATCGACGGCAGGAAAGCTTATCTCTGGTACGTCAGCCCCGGACAGATCAACCTGCAAGCTCCCGATGACAGCGCCACCGGCACTGTGCCCGTGGTGGTGACCACCGCCAATGGAAGTGCCACGGCCAACGTCACACTGGCTGCGTATGCGCCATCGCTCCTCCTGCTCGACGCCAAACACGTGGCCGGCATCATTCTCCGGTCGAATGGCACGGGCGCTTACGGCGGCGGCAGCTACGACATCATCGGCCCGACCGGCACCTCGCTGGGCTACCCGACGGTAGCGGCCAAAGCCGGCGATATGGTCGAGTTGTACGGCACCGGGTTTGGACCCACCACCCCGGCGGTGCTAGCCGGGCAAGCGTTTACGGGAGCCGCGGCGACCGCCAACGTCAGCGTAATCATTAACAGCCAGGTGCGTGTCACGCCGGCATTTGCCGGCTTGTCCGGCGCCGGTCTGGAGCAGATCAATCTGACGATTCCGTCAGGCCTCGGCACGGGAGATGTGCCGCTGGTGGCGACGGTGGGCGGAGTCCAGACGCCTTCGTACGTTGTGATTTCGCTTCAATAGAGCGACTACTGCGCGACCGGGATCATGGCGCCGCTGGGCGAAGTGGCGCCGCCGTAGGTCGCGATCACCTGGTTATCGCCGCTCTGTGCCGCCGGCGGCACAACCACGTTGATCTGATATAACCCCGGACTGATCACACCGGCATAGGCCACCGTGGCCACCGCGCCGCCGATGGTCAACCGCGGCAGGGTGGGCAGAGCGCCGGACTGATACTCCGAGCCCGCCGTCAGCGCGGTTGCGGGGAGCCCGAAGCCATCGCCGTAGAGCGTCATGGTCTCGCCCGGCGCCGCCGGAGTATCGGATCGCCTCACTTGTATACGGCGCAATAGCGGGGAAAATCCGCCACGGAACCAAAAAAGATTCCCTTGTCGGGCTTTAAGGAGTTTCCGCGCCATATTAAACGGGAGGCCACCGCTTATGAAATCGCTTTGTATCGTCTTTTGCACCTTGATCGCCGCCGGTGCACTCGACGGCCAGACCTATCAGCCGCGGGTCAATTTCGGCGCCCGGTTGGAACCGCAAGGCGCCCTGATGCATGGGGCCGGCCAGAGTTCGGATGCCTTCGCCGCGTACTGGGGCGTCATGCCGGCTGGCAGCCAGCCTACGGTGTACATGGACTATTACAGCCTCGCGGGCCTCGCCGCAAACTGGTCGGACAACCTCAAGGCACAACTAATGGCCTATCCGAGCTTCTTCATCATTCCGCAGATTGGTTTGAACATGACCAACGGAGTGGGAACGGGCGGCCCCTATGAGGCGCAGGTGGCCGCGGGCGCCTACGATCAGCAAATCGCCAACCTGGTGACCGGGCTCCAACGCCTGGCGACACCTGTCTACCTGCGCATCGGCTATGAGTTCAACGGCACTGGGTGGAACGGCTACCAGCCGGCAACCTATCGACAGGCGTTTATCCGCATCACCAACGCGATTCGCGCCGCCAATCTGGAAGTAGCCACGGTGTGGGACGCTTCGGGCGACGCGGCGGACGAGGGAGTTACCGACTATCTCGATTACTACCCCGGCGACCAGTACGTCGACTGGTTCGGGATGAACATGTACGGGGTGAGTATGTTTGCCCAGGACCCCGCCATAACCCCATTTTTCGCGCTGGCCATCGCGCATCAGAAGCCGGTCATGCTGGCGGAGGAGAGTCCCCGCCCAACCGGCGCGCAAAACGGCGCCACCAGTTGGAACGACTGGTTTGCCCAGTTCTTCGCTTTCATGCAAGCCACGCCCGCGGTGAAGCAGTTCGACTACATCGACTGGAACTGGGCCAATTACCCGCAGTGGTCCACGTGGGGCGACGCCCGGCTCGAGACCACCGCCGCCGCTTACGTCCGCAACCTGTATGTGGCTCAACTGACGGCGCCGGTGATGATGAACGCCGGTTCCGAGACGGCGTTCCGAAAATTGCTCGGGTATAACGCTACGACCCCTCCGCCGGCGGTGACCGACCTCAGCGCGGCCGCGGCGCCCAATGGCGTCGCGCTCACCTGGACCCCGGTCGAGGATGCGGCGGGAATCGCGCGCTATTACATTTACCGCGACGGCGCTTTTCTGAATTACTGGCTCGGCTCGGGGTTTGTGGATACCACGGCGGCGCCCGGCACCGAATACTCCTACACGGTGGCCGCCATGGATCGCGCGGGCAATCTGGCCGCGCCCTCCAATGCGGCGGTGGCGGCCGTGACGTCAGTCGAGATGCTCTTGAACGGCAACTTTGAAAGCGGCCTGACGTACTGGCAGTCCAACAGTTACGCCACTGGGGCGGTGGGCAACGCGGTAGCCAGCACCACCAACCCGATTGACGGCTCCGCCTCGGCGGAACTGACCGTATCGCAATCCGACGGCACCGCCTGGCATCTGCAGTTTCTCCAGCCCTTCAACATGACGCAAGGGCTCAGCTACACGCTCAGTTTCAAAGCGCGAGCCAGCGCGCCGGTGTCTCTGCCGCTGATGATCCAGCAGGCAGCCAGCCCGTATGCGGTCTACCTGAGCCCCACGGCGGCGGTTGGGGTCACCACCAGCACATTTTCGTATACGCTCGTGGCGCCGGTCTCGGTTTTGGTCAATGCGTCCTTCGAGTACGGGGATATCAACCCGGACACCGTTTGGCTGGACGACGTTTCCGTGCAGGAATCGAACCCCTCACAGGCACTCCAGAGTGCCATCACCAAGGTCGATACCGCATGGGGAGGGACGGACATCGCGCAGAACACGTTCATCGAAGTGAAGGGCGCCAACCTGGTTCCAGCCACCACTCCGGCGGCGGGCGTTATCTGGAGTAACGCCCCCGATTTCGCCTCCGGTAAGATGCCGACGAACCTCGGTGGGGTAAGCGTAACCGTCAACGGGAAGCCTGCCTTTGTCTATTTCTATTGCAGCGCCGTCACCAGCGCGGCATGCGCGACCGATCAGATCGACGTGCTCACGCCGCTCGATAACACGCTTGGCCCGGTTCCGGTGGTGGTGACGAGCGGAACCACGGTGAGCACTACGTTCACCGCGAACATGAAAGCCGTCGTCCCGACATTTTTGTTGTTCAACGCGTCCGGTCCGGTGGTTGCCACGCACGCCGACTACAGCCTGCTGGGCGCGACGACCCTCTATCCGGGAGCGACCACTCCCGCCAAGCCCGGCGAGACCGTGATCGTTTATGCGATTGGCTTCGGCCTGCCGGTCAATGCCCTGACCAATGGCTCATCGATTCAATCGGGATCGCTTCCGTTGCTGCCGTCGTGCCAGGTGGGCGGATTGCCGGCGAGCGCGATTGTGACATTGATCTCTCCCGGGTTGTACCAGTTGAATCTCACCATCCCGTCCAGCGCGCAGAGCGGGAACGATCCGATCGGTTGTACGTATGGTGGCGCAGCCACGCAATCCGGCGCTTATATCACGGTCCAACAGTAATGCCGCCTTCCGCCAAAAAGTTTTTTTGGAGTTTCGTGGCGGGTTTTCCTCCCGAGTTGCGCCGTATCTAGAGAAAGGAGAAAAAGGTCTAGTCTCCTGAAACGGGCGATCCTGAATATCCCGAATGAGATGAATGGGATTCAGGAGTCCGGGAGGGAAAGACCGGTTCACGACATGCGCAACTCTACCGAGGTCATCCGGTGTACACCGAACGGTCCGGGAGAACCCATAATGGAAATCCCGTTTAGGACGTTTCCGTGCCGGCGCATTCTATCTGCCGGCTCGCTGTTGGGGCTCAGTTGGCTTGTGGGCCTACTGGGGCCGTCCCCAGCCCTGGCGGCCGACTACTATGTCTCCCCAAGCGGTTCCGACAGTTCCCCTGGAACCCTCAGCCAACCGTTCCTGACTATCCAGAAAGCCGCTTCGGTCATGGTGGCGGGAGATACGGCGTTCCTCCGCGCGGGAATCTACCGGGAGACCGTGACGCCGGCGCACTCCGGGACCCAGTCCGCGCCTATCACTTACATGCCCTACAACGGCGAATCGGTGACCGTCAGCGGTGCCGACGTGATTCCGGCGAGCTCGTGGACTTTGTCCAGCGGCAATATCTACAAGGCGCCGATGTCGTGGGACCTGGGCGGCGGAGCCAACCAAGTGTTCCTCGACGGCCAGATGATGATCGAGGCGCAATGGCCGAATACCACGCTGGATGTTTCGCACCCCACGGTCGCCCAGACCGGCGGGGGCTCTTACGTCAACGGCGGAACGGGCCTTTGGACGGGGACCATCACCGACGTGAATCTGCCTGCAAGGCCCGCTGGCTATTGGAATGGCGCGACTGTGAATATTTGTCTGGGCGATTGCTGGATCTGGCAGAGCGGGACGGTTACCGACTCCTCGGTACCCCAACAGCTTACCTTCACATTCAGCAATCAGGGGGACTCGCTGGTACCCGGCGCCAACAACGCCTATTTCCTGACGGGAAAGCTCACCGAGCTGGATGCGCCCGGCGAGTGGTTCCGCGATAGCGGAACGGGCAACCTGTTTTTCTGGACCCCGTTGGGCGACAACCCTTCTCAGCATTCCGTGGAAGCCAAGCACCGGTCGCTCGCTTTCAATCTCAACGGCCTTTCGTTCATTACGATTCAAGGGATTGCTCTCTTCGCAGCGACCGTCAGTTCCAATCCCCAGAGCCAGTACCTGGTTCTGGATGGTCTGCAGTGCCAGTACATCGCGCATGTCGCTCTTCCGTTAAACCAGGGCTCGTACTACACGGGCGGCGACGCTGGAGTTAAGCTGAGCGGAATAAATAACGTTCTGCGGAACAGTACAGTAGCGTTCAGCTCTGGCTCGGGTGTCTTCCTGGAAGGGACAGGGCAGCGCGTCTTCAACAACGTCATCCGCGATACCGACTACCGTGCAACCGATGCATCGCCAATATTCGCGGGAGCAAGCAACGATGGCGTTTCGCAGCAAAACCTGCACCTCATCGCATACAACACCATTTACAATTCCGGCAGGTTTGGGATTTACCATTCGCAGCAGTTTGGAACCGGACGCATCCTCCATAACGAGATTTACGACTTCGGCCTGCAGACCAATGACTTGGGGGGTACGTACACATGGAGTTCAAACGGGATGGGAACCGAGATCGCCTACAACCTCAGCCACGACGGTCAAGGGTTGCTCCTGAACAACTCCTACCCTTGGGTGGCGGGGATCTATCTCGATGACAATACCAGCGACTTTGTCGTTCATCACAACGTGGTCTGGAACACCCCCTGGGGTCTCCAATTGAAGGCTGCGAACGCCGGTGTTTACAACAACACTTTTCTCGGCACGATGGCCAGCCTTCTTCCTTACGGCAATGACCAGATCACGGGTACCGCGATTGAGAACAACATCTTCGTCGGTCCAATCCAGGCGACCCCGATCGGCGCGGTGATGAGCAACAACATCCTGCCTGGCACCAACCCCCAATTCGTCGATGCGGCGACCTACAACTTCCAGTTGCAGCCCACCTCGCCGGCCATCGCCGCTGGGTTGGCGATCCCGCCCTATACCAACGGCTACTCGGGATCCGCCCCGGATATCGGCGCTTACGACCACACTAAGGCGCCGTGGAAGGCCGGGGTACAGAACGCCGCATACATCGCCGCGCCCAGCTACGCACCCACCCTCACGCCCGGGACGATCGCGGTGGCCACTGGCTCCGTTTCCTTCGATTCCGGAGCCTCCGTGCTGGTCACCGACGGCGCGAACGCGGATTGGCCCGTGTCTCCGGTGTATGTCATCGCGTCGCCGCCGCAGTTGGCGTTTCAGGTTCCATCGAACGCGGCCCCTGGAGTTGCCATGATCACGATCACCAATGGCGATGGCACCATCTCGCTTTCCTCCGCCCCCCTTTTCGCTGGCGCAGCGCCCGTCATCATCGCCGCCAGCCAGGGCTCCGGGCAGACGGCACAGATCGACACGGCATTTGGCGCGGTTTTGAAGGCTACGGTGACCACCGCGAGCGGGGCTCCCGTGCCGAACGTGGCGGTAACTTTCGTCGCGCCGGCGACAGGCGCGGGCGGCACTTTCGCGGCATCGGCGACGGTTGCCACCAACAGTGCGGGTCTCGCCGTGGCGCCTGATTTCACGGCCAACGCGGTTGCGGGCAGCTATACGATTACGGCGAGCGCGTCGGGTGTTGGTGCGCCGGCGGTGTTCAACCTGACCAATCAGGTTCAAGCCATCTCCACCGCGCCGGCGGTCGCCAGTGGCGGCGTAGTGAGCGCGAGCGCGTTCGGAGAATTCGCATCCGCCGCGCCCGGCTCCTGGATCGAGATTTATGGAACCAACCTGGCGTCCGATTCGCGGTCCTGGCAGGCGAGCGACTTCAACGGTGTAAATGCCCCCACCATACTGGATGGAACTTCGGTGACCATCGGCGGCCAATCGGCGTTCTTAGACTACATTAGCCCCACGCAGGTGAACGCACAGGTGCCGAATGTCGCGGCTGGAACACAGCCACTGGTGGTGACCGCCGGTGGTAACAAGAGCGCGCCCTACAATCTGACGATCCAAGCCGTCGATCCCGGTTTGCTGGCGCCGGCGAATTTCAAGATCAACGGGTTGCAGTACGTCGTTGCAATCGATGGGAGCGATTATGCGGCGCCGGCGGGGGCGATTGCGGGCGTGACTTCCGCGCCGGCCAAGCCGGGAGACGTGATCGTGCTCTACGGAGTGGGATTCGGTCCGGTGAACCCGTCGATTGCGGTAGGGCAGATCGAGCAGCAGCAGAATGCGCTGTCGTCGTTCAGCATTTCGATTGGCGGCGCGCCGGCCACGGTGCCGTACGGAGGGCTCGCGCCGGGTTACGTGGGGCTATATCAGTTCAACGTGGTGGTGCCGGCGATGGCGGCGAACAGTGCGGCGCCGGTGACGTTTCAGGTGAACGGGACGGCGGGGACCCAGGCGCTGTACCTGGCGGTCCAGTGAGCGGATGCCGATATGAGACAAGTTTTTTGCAGTTTCGTGGCGGGTTTTCTTTCCGCCTTGCGCCGTGTCTAGAGAAAGGCAACATATGCGAAACTCTACCGCGGTCATCTTAATCGTCTGCCTGCTGCTGGCTCCCGCGGCCTGGGCGCAGACCGCGCAAACGCCGCAACCGCACGCGGGCTGGAAGCTGGTGCCGGGCGGCGATAACCTGATCGCCGCCGGCTATTGGGGGCAGTGGCCGGCCGCGAACGCGCCGGCCTCGGTTCAGGTGATCAACGGTGTGCTGACGGCCAGCATCCCCACCGGGTACGTTGGATTCGCCGACATGCTGGCGCCCCGTCTCTTCACCCACGGCGATTTCGGCGTGGTGGCAACCATCGAAACCGGGTCCGGCATCAACGGGTTTATCACACTCACCGGGTCGCTTGCGACCGGCACGCAAGGGAACGCGTGGGCCGAGGTAGGCACCGATAGCAACGGGAGCTACGTGTTCGCGTATTGGAATGGGACGTCGTCAAGTCCGACGTTTTACCAGCAATTCAAGACGTTCGCCACACCCCCAACCGGACCGTTAACAGTGGAACTGCTCCATCAGCAGGGACAGTTTTATCTCTATTTCAACGGCGTACAGTACGGTCCGTTCGCCGATCCCGGATTGTTCGCCCTCGGGTACGTCTTTCCAGGTTTCGAAGGCAATCCCGGTATGCAACTGGAGCTGTCGCAATTCGCGTTCGAGGTTCCCTCCAGCGAAACGGGTACGCCATTGCAAACACCCGTCGGCGTGGTTCCATTCGTCCATCCGGGCGATTCGCTGGGCTCGCTGGCGGCCGTGACGGGGCGCACCTTCGGCGATTGGGCACTCCCGGATGAACTTGTGGAGGGCTGGGAGATCAACTCGCCCAGCGCCGCGACCTCAGGCGCCACGCCCGACCCCACCTACGCGCCCAAGGTGATTGGAGAATACACTCTGCTGGCGGCCCCAACCATGTACTATTTCATGAGCGAGACGGCGCAAGGCTATTTCACGCTCGGGGACGGCGACGCGATGATCGCCTACACCAAAGACAATGGACTGTCCACCCACTGCCATAACCTGATCGGTGCCAACAACTATCTCCCCAGTTGGGTGGTAAACGGGAACTTCACGGCGGCCGAGCTCACCCAGATCATGACAACCCATATCCAGACCGTGATGGGCCATTTCAAGGGCCAATGCACGTCCTGGGACGTGGTCAACGAGGCGTTGAATTCGGACGGCACGCTGAACACCGGCAGCGGCAACGTCTGGGCGAACACCATCGGACCCAGCTACATCGATCTGGCGTTTCAAACGGCTCACCAGGTGGATCCCAACGCCAAGCTCTACTACAACGACTTCGCCATCGAGAACCAGACGACCAAGACTACCGGCGTCTACAGTCTGCTGGCGGGCATGCAGCAGAGAGGTACGCCCATCGATGGCGTGGGTCTGGAATGCCACTGGAATGTCAACGGGTCCGGTCCCAACGTGGTTCCCGATCACGACAGCATGGTGGCCAATATGGCGCAGTTGGCCAAGATGGGGCTGCGCGCGCGGATCTCTGAGCTGGACGCGATGATTCAATTGCCGGCTTCCGCCGCCGATCTGGCAACTCAGGCGACGTTCTTCAGCACCACGGTGCAAGCATGCCTGGACAGTCCGAACTGCACCACGATCTCGGTCATGGAAGCAAACGACGCCGTGTCGGGGACAGCCAACCAGGTTCCCGGTTATGGCGCCGCCACAATGTTCGACGCCAACTTCCAGCCCAAGCCCGCCTACACCGCCGTGATGAACACGCTGCGCACCGCGGCGCTGGCCGTCCCCTCCGCCCCGGCTCTCACCGCGCCGGCCGTGACCAACGGCGCCGATTACGCCAACAAGGGCGTTGCGCCGGGCGAGATCGTCACGCTCTTTCCCTCCAATACCGGCCCGTCCACCATGGCGAACCTGGGCCTGGACGCTTCCGGCAATGTGCTGACTCTGATTGGCGGAACGCGCGTCTTATTCGATGGCGTCGCCGCGCCGATGATCTATGCGGCCAAAAACCAGGTGGCCGCGGTGGTGCCGTATGAGATAGCGGGTGAGTCCTCGACCCAGGTTCAGGTCGAGTATAACGGCATCCGCTCGGTTGCCGTGACGGTTCCGGTTCTGGCCGCCGTGCCCGCCATCATTACTACCAACTCGCAGGGAACCGGACAAGCGGCTGCCCTGAACCAGGACAACAGTTTGAACTCGGCGTCCAACCCAGCGGCGCGCGGCAGCATCGTCACCATCTGGGCCACCGGAGAAGGCCAGCGCAATCCCGCCGGAGTCACCGGCGTGCCAGCGCCGGCGTATGACGCTCCCGTGCTGTCCGCCAGCGTGACCGTCGGCGGCGTCGCGGCGAGCCTTCCCTACGCGGCTGCGTCTCCGGGATATGTGGGGCTGATGCAAATCGATCTGACGGTTCCCCCATCTGCTCCCACCGGTGCGGCCGTTCCCGTGCAACTGACCATCGGCACCATCCAGAGCCCATCGGTCACGATCGCTATCAAGTAACCGGGCGTGCGCGCAACGGGACTCCGCGATGCAAAATAACAGATCTGAATGTCTTATTATGAAAGGTGGCCGACTCCGGGCAAGGGGAGATCACTCAGCTTTTGGCGCGCTGGGAGCAGGGAGAGTCCGGCGCAGTCGAGGCGCTGGCGCCGCTGGTCTACGACCGGCTTCGTGCGATCGCCGAAGCCTACCTGCGCAACGAGCGGCCGGACCACACCTTGCAGCCCACGGCGGTGGTGAATGA
>Ga0326728_10015595_pt1 | contig 15759 bp, 16 predicted proteins | sample MB3enrmetagenome_FD_207602 | JGI IMG/M metagenome (GOLD analysis project Ga0326728, IMG submission 207602) | Lab enriched peat soil microbial communities from McLean, Ithaca, NY, United States - MB31MN | ecosystem: Environmental > Terrestrial > Soil > Wetlands > Peat | place: USA: New York...
TCGCTCTCAGCGCAAGGGCCTGCGGACTGTTCGGGCGCCGCGCCCAACGCGAAAGGGTGTCTCTCTCCTCCTCGGACAGCACCAGGGGAGCTTTTGGTCGACCACGTTCTGCCATGCGCACCTCCATGGTTGCGCATGGAGAACGCGCGCCGCGGTTCCGAAATTCCCGATTACCCCATATATCTTACGAATCTCAGAATCAGGAGACTAGATCGACCTCGGTGTCCCGCAGCACTACCTGCGCCTGGCCGTCGGAAAGAGGAGAAAGGTCGCCTTCGACCGCCACCACGGCCGGCTTGGTCACCACCTCGCCATCCACGAGTGCAGCGTTCGGAAGAACTTCGTCTACGCCACGGTCTTCTCCGACCCAGAGCGCGGCGTCGTGATCGATCTCCCCCCAGGGCGTGACGCGTCGGCAGTGATGTTCTTCGCCTACCTCTACAGCCACTCCGAGCGGGCTCAGGTCCACGTCGTGACGATCGACTCCCACGCCCCTTATCGCATGGCCGTCCGGGTGCTGTTCCAGAACGCCGTCATCGTCGTCGATGCCTTCCACCTCCACCGCCGTGTCGCCTATGCCTTGACCGAAGTCCGCCGCGGGGCCTGGAACAGCTGACGGGCCCAAAAGCCCGCGCCTCGCCGCACTCGTTGTCGTGATCGGCAAGTTAATTTGTGGTATCCAGTAGTGTGATTACGATGGCCCAAAAGCCGAGGACAGAACCAAGGACCTCATGAAACGTGTTTCGCGCGCCGCAGAAAGAACGCTTTCCACCCAAAGCCTCGAATCAGAGTCGCTTTCTGCGGACGGTGGAGACCGAGCCGCCCGTTCGACAGCAGTTAATATGCTTAGCCTCGTCGAAAAGCTCGCGAGTACCGAGCGAATTGGTGTCACTGCGCTGGCCCGTATTGCGGGGATTCCAGTGGCAACAACGTACCGAATGCTCAGAATCCTGGAGCAGACAGGCTACGTTGAGCAGCTCGAGACGTCGAAAGAATATCGCCTGACACTGAAGCTTTTCTCACTTGGTTGCGAGGTGGCTAGCAAGACGACCATACGCGACCTGGCGGTAGTAGAACTTGCAAAACTTGCCGAACAGACTGGAATGACAACAAATCTGGGAGTACTTGTTGGTACCGACCTCCTTTATCTTAGCAAGGTCGAGTCGGGAGACCTGTTTACCTTAAACCAGCCCCCGGGGAGCCGGTCACCTGCCACATGTACCGCCATGGGCAAGGCCATGCTCGCATTCGATACCCGCCCGGTTGCGAGCATCGTTGGCAAAGGTCCGTACGTGTGCCGAACAGAGTATTCAATCTGCACTCTCGAAGAGCTAAAGAAGGATCTCACCGAGACTAAACGGCGAGGCTATTCTATTGACCGACAGGAGTTTGCTCTTGGTGTTTATTCCGTTGGGGCGCCAATTACTGGCGGCCGCTACGGCCAACAGGGTGCTATCAGTGTTTCCGCCGTCCGGCCAGGGATGAGGGAGACAGAGTGTAGGCAGCTCGGCGAAATCGTGAAAAGCGTTGCTAGCGAGATTTCCGCTCGGATACCCAACGGTGGTCAGCTCGGTATTCTCGGTGAGTGGATACGGTAGCGCGACTGCCCCAAGGCAAGAACGCGCTTCGTGCCGCGCTGAAGGTGCCCGGAAGAAATATCCCTTGTTCCGCGCTCGTTCGGTCGGACTGGCGTGGCGTCATCCACAGCGCAAATATCTGATGATCTCCGCCTTTGCTACGTCGTTCCCTGAGCTGAGGTCGGGCTCATTGCGCCGACGGCGTGCTCATCCCGGCGCCACAATACGCGGCGTGGCACAACGCACGAGACGCCCGGGAAATCAGCGCCTGAACCTGGCGAGGTGCGGTCTGCCCACGGCACGACCATCGGCTACTACCACCTCGGCCAGGGACCGCCGGTCGTCCTCTTGTACGGGGCAGGTCAGTCGTCGGACAAATTGAGCGCGCTGGCTCGCGACCTGTTGGACAGCTTTGCGGTGTTCGTGCCCGATTGACGAGGGCGGGGCCAAAGCGGTCCGTACGCTGAGTTCCACCCGCTTCGTAGCGAGATTGAGCACCTCTCTGCGGTGTTGGACGCCTCGGGAGCACACGACCTGTTCAGCCTCAGTGCCGGAGCCGTCATCACCAGCGAAACTGCGCTTGTCTGGCCCGACATCACCAGACTCGCCCTGTACGAACCGCCCCTCTCCTTCGACGGTGTCGTCCATGGCGAGTGGCTGCCCCGCTACGAGTGCCTCACATTTTTTTATACTTTAACTGCCAGAGGAGCTCGAGGTGAGCTCGCTATTGCCTTGCGCGCTTGCCCACTTCTCAAAGCGCAGAGCCTCTCCCTCCAACATGTGGTAGCAGTACTCATCGGAAGGAAAGGTGCCGTCACGAACCTCGTTTACATACTGAGTGAGCGCCGCAGTGGCGACTCCTGCTATATTAGCAAACCTCTTTACAAATTTCGGCTTGAATGCCTGGAAGATCCCCAGCATGTCGCTGACGATCAGAAGCTGGCCGTCAACATCGCTGCCGGCGCCCAAGCCGATCACCGGAATCGGTAGCTCATGCCGGATGAATCCGGCGACCTCGGGCGGAACCGCCTCGATGAGCAGCAGCTGTGCTCCCGCCTCATACACCGCACGAGCATCCTTGACCACAAGCTCCGCGGCGTCCAAGGTCCGCCCCTGAGCTTTATGGCCACCAAGCTGACCTGAGCTTTGGGGTGTCAGGCCGATGTGGCCGCAGACGATGATCCCGGCGTCACGGATAGCCTTAATGCGACTGGCCACGCGGACGCCGCCTTCCAGCTTGACGGCATCCACGTCGGCTTCCTGCAGGAAGCGACCTGCATTGCGCACTGCTTCCTCATCACAAACCTGGTAACTCATGAAGGGCATGTCACCCATCAAAAACACGTCAGGTGCCGCGCGACGTACCGCCTCCGTGTGGACCACGCACTGGTCCATCGTGACAGGAACCGTCCCGGAGTACCCGTAGACGCACATGCCGAGCGAATCGCCTACAAGGATCATGTCAATTCCGGCGGACACCTCGAAGCTCGCCGTGGGGTAGTCGTACGCAGTGAGCCAGGTAATCTTCTCGCCTCGGCGCTTCATTTCGTATAGATCGAGTATCGATTTTCTAGCCATTGTCCATCTCCTTGGTATCGGTCTCGGCGGCCAAGCCGCACAGCGTGTGATGCAAAAGAAGGTCGCCGCCTGCAGACGGCCAGCCGGCGCGCTCGGCCCATTCATTCGCATGCATCCTTCGAGTCACCGCCGAACGGAACTGTGCCACCCGATCCCCTTCGCCCCGATTTGGCACCGGTTTCGTACAACTCATCGAGTTCAAGACCGGCCGCCTCGGCTTCAATGAGCACTTCACGAGTACTCTCATCTCTCTATCCGAGCGTTGCCGCCCGTGGCCAGTCGTCTCACCTCGGCAAGTGTCGCCATTGAGGTGTCACCGGGCGTCGTCATGGCGAGGGCGCCGTGAGCTACCGCGTAGGCGAGCGCCTCTTGCACCTCCAAGCCGGTCAGAAAGCCGAAGATCAGGCCGGAGGCGAATGAGTCACCGCCGCCGACGCGATCGAGTATCTCAAGCCCAGGATAAACCACGGACTCTGTGACTCCCCCGCCCGCCCAACAGATGCCGCTCCAGTCGTTCTGCGTCGCCGAGTGGACCGCGCGCAGGCTTGTGGCGACGACGCGCAGGTTGGGGTACTCGGCGACCACGCGTCCCAGCATGGCGGAATAGGCGGCGTTATCAAGACGCGAGAACGAGGCGTCGCCGCCGACGTCGAAGCCGAGAGCCGCGGCAAAGTCCTCCTCATTGCCGAACAGCACGTCTACGAGCGAGACCAGCGAGCGGTTGACGCTGACGGCGCGCTCTGTCCCTCCGATCCCCTTCCACAACGAGGGCCGGTAGTTGAGGTCGTAGGAGACGACGGTGCCGGCGGCTCGCGCAGCGCGCATCGCTTCGCCGGCCACCTCGGCGGTCGTCTCTGAAAGGGCCGTGAAGATGCCGCCACAGTGCAACCACCGGGCGCGCTCGAATAGGAAAATCTGCTCCCAATCGATATCACCCGTACGCAGCTGCGAGACGGCAGTGTGGCCGCGGTCAGAGCAGCCGAGCGCACCACGGACGCCAAAGCCACGCTCCGTGAAGGTGAGACCGTTTCGCGCCTCCCGGCCAATCCCGTCATAGGGGACCCAGTGAATGTGCGAGACATCGACTCCTCCCTGGAGGATCAGATCCTCGACAAGGCGGCCGATCGGATTGTCGGCGAGTGCGGTGACTACTGACGTGCGTAGCCCGAAGCACTTGCGGAGCGAACGGGCAACGTTGTACTCGCCTCCGCCCTCCCACGTTTGAAAGGTGCGTGTGGTCGCGATCCGTCCCTCGCCGGGATCAAGCCTCAGCATGACCTCGCCGAGCGCAACGAGATCCCATCGGCAATCCTTCGCTGTTGGAACAACGAGCATCTCAACCATCTGACCGACCCTCGTTGTCGCGAACATCACGGAGGATTGTGAGGGCCCGTCGCATCAATGGATCGATGGCTGCGAACTGTGGTTCGCGCGGCACCGTTAGCGCGACCCCACAGCTGTGGACACAGGCGAGCATCGGCGGTAGACGTAAGTAATCACTGAGATTCGCGGCGTTGCTCCTGCCCCTAGGGACACACCTGGCCCTGCGGAACGCACGGCGAGCAGCTTCAGGGGACGCCAGCGCATTCATAGCTCCACCCAGGCGGCGAGCATGGCACCCTAACTCCTCCGGGCCGTCGTCGTCGCCGATGACTTGGAGGTGGGCGGCCAAGGAGCTTGGGAACTTGCAACCCCTCGGGGGGGTGGTGGCGGTTCTTGTACATTGAGTCGGCAACCTTCAGCGTTTGTCGGCTCGCCGAAGTTTCTTGACGAACTGTTCTGATAGGCAAGTGCACGTACGGCCCTTTTTACGCGTCGAGTATTGGCGACAGTTCCAGCACCGGGTACCGGTGGCGATAGCTCAGTGCTGGCGCAAGTCATACGAGTGCGCTCGTGTCAAGGCGGACCAAGAGTGTCGTAATGGCACCCACGTCATCCACCCGGTCCATTGCCGCAAGAGCATCAAGCACAAGGGGAACGTTGCCTGGGTCGAGTGTTCGAGAGAGCGCTGCGTGAGCGATCTTACGAATCTCGGCCATCGAAAGCCGGTAGTCCGGTACCGTCTCCACGCTGCTGTCGAAAACGAACTCCTTACCGCGCGAGTCGATCTCGATCCTGACTGATCGCCAGTCGTCCGCCCTGTTCGTGTCGACGAAGACGCCAACCGAGGTCCTCTTGACGAGCTTGGTGATGTCTTCAGCGTCGTAGTGCTCCGCTTCTTCGAGGCCGAATCGCCCCCGGGCAAGCATGGCGGCAACTGCGAAGGTAGTCGCCGCGCGCGTCGCCTCGCGGCCTTTGTAGGGGCCTAAGTCTCCCCCGTTACACCATTCGCACCAGTGATTGATGGTGAGGCGGACGGCATCGATATCTCGGCCGCTGAGCCGGTGACGTGTCCTCAGCACTCTGGCACCGTCAACGAAGGGAAGGTTGTAGAAGTGGACAGGGTATGGCTTGTAAAGATTCTCGGGAATGGCCCAATCGCGGCCGAGTCGTCGACCGATTTGCCGCGGGAAGTCGTACGCCGCTATCTCATCAGTGTTGATCTCGGCGAAGCGGTGATAAAAGCCTGATGCGCCCTCAAACGTCCCCGGCGCTGCCTCAGCGCCAGAGGCCGCCAACTGGGCGGCGAGATACCCGCTCCGGCTGGCGTTGGCAAGCGCGAAGTGGTACTCGGTCATCCCGGCGAGATTGCTCTCGTTGAGCCCTGAGGCGAAGTTGGCAGCATGCAGGAGCGCCAGGGCAGACCCTTCTCCGCCGAGCCGTAATAGCCGGGCCGCAGCCACCGCCGACCCGATGGCCCCATAGACAGCTGCGCCAAGGCACGAGCCTCCAGAAATCTGTGGCTTGCACTCGAGGCCGGCAGTGGCAAAGGCGATCATCACCTCAGTTCCGGCGAGCACGGCCTCCAAGAACTCAACGCCCGTGGTCGGATGGCGCTCCGCGAGGGCCAGAGCGACCGGCACTATGATCTCGAGTGGGTGGGTCGCACTCCCGACGTGCATCTCTTGCTGCTCTAGAGCGCAGAACATAACGGAATTCGTGAAGATCGCCGTCGTGATCGGCGCCTTTCTCCCGTGGACATAGATGGTGCATGGACCTGTCTCGTTCTCGCGCCGCGCGATGTCTAGGGCGATCTTGGTTTCTGGTACCTCGAACCCAGCCACGCCGCCAGCAATCGAGTGCATGACCCCCCGCAGCGTTGCCTCTCGGACCGCCTCAGGTACCTCGGACCACCGGAGACCTGCCACCCACCCACCGACGACGTCAACTAGCTCTTGAGCCACTTTCTCCTCCTCCTCGTCACGCGCTCGATTCCCTCCTATACAATTGCCAACGGCCGGATGAACGAGCCCGTCGCGCCACGGATCTTCGCCGGCGAGACGATTAGCAGAAACTCATGAACGGCGTCGTGCGCCAACTCTTCAAGGTACAAGTCCTCCAGCAGGTAGACGCCCGCGTCGACTAGCGCGCGCAGATGGACGGGGTGCGGATTGCCATCAACAATTGATGGAGCGACCTCTACGGCCTCCGTGTCTGCACCAATAGCGCACACCCCAGCCTCGATAAGCCAGTCGGCGACCGGCAAAGTGATCCCTGCCCCTCGCGTCCGGCCCCACTCCTCTGGGTCTGGCCACGCGCTCATTTGGCCGGTACGCACTAGGACCACATCGCCGGCGCGCACTTCGGTCGCCTGACGCTCCAGCGCGGTCTCAAAGTCCTTGAGGGAAATCGGATAACTCTTCGGTAGTCGGTCGAAACCGAGACTCGCGGCGCAGTCGACGAGCACGCCCCGGCAGACTAGGGCGGGAAGCTGGGATGCATCATCCTTCAGCGACCCAAAGTCCCCTAGCGCCTCGTCCGCTGACGTACCGCCATTCCAGCGATCGTCGGGGCCACAAGTGATGTGGCATAGCGCATCCATATGGGCGCCAGAGTGACACCCGACGATCAGCAGCTCCGACACGAAGCTGGTGTCAACGGCATTGCTATCACCAGCCAACCACTCATGGTCGCGCTGAACACGTACGCCGCGAGGGCTGCGGTACGTGAGCACCTGAAAGGGCGGATGACCCCACCAGAGCGGCATTCCCGGGAACCTGCCGGGGTCGAGGTCGTAGACACAACCTTCAGTCGGCATGCCGAGCGCAGCCATCACCGCGCGACGATCGCCCTGCCTTGAGCCTGTGCCAGACGTGCTAGGCGCTTCCTGCCTTCTGTCATTCATCGTTGTCTCGCTCTCTTTCACCCAGATCCGTACTTGGCAGCGGCATCGTCGCTAGCTTCTGCAGGCCCCGCGACAGGTACATCCCGACGATGATGACGATCCCGTAGGCGATGTCGACGCTGGCGCCATTCAGCCCGAGCATGGGCAAGAAAGCGCTGAGTCCAGCCAGTGTAACGGCTCCTGCGAAGGTTCCCCAGTAGCTGCCAGTACCACCCAAGAGCGCCGTGCCTCCAAGAGCCACCGCAGCAACAGAAGCAAACAGGTAGTTCTGGCCCATCTCGATGTAGGTGGTCTGGACGTACCCGGCTAAGAGGATGCCGGCGAACGTAGATGCCACGCCCCCTATGCTGTAAGTAATCAACTGAACGCGCTTGACTCGAATGCCGGCAAGTCGCGCCGCGCGAGGGTTGGCTCCGACCGCGTAGATTTTCCGGCCTAGCGGAGTTCGGGTCAGCATGACACCAACAAAAGCAGCGACCACAAACCACAGCAGGAAGAATACTGGTACCCGTCCGATGGTCGCGTTCGCGAGGTGTATGTCAGTCGCCGGCACAGCCCCCGCGCCCACTTCGACCGTCGTGTCCACCGCAATGATGGCGCCTTCAATGATGGCACCGACGGCTAACGTCACGATCAGTGGCGGCGCGCCGAGCACCGTCACCAAAGCGCCGTTGATCGTCCCGATTCCCAAGCCGATCAGCAAGACCAGGATCACCGCAGGAACGAAGGGCATCTTTCCAGCTAACAGGACGACACCGATGCCTCCCAAGGCCATCGTCCAAGGGATCGAAAGATCCAGGCCACCAGCGATGACGATTATCGTCTGTCCGAGCGCCGCGAACCCCGTAAAAGCCGCGAAAATCGCTACGCTCTGCAAGTTGTATCTTGAACCGAATCCAGACGGCGAGTAGAGGCTCGCCCCAACGAACAGCATTATTGTAAATGCAAAGGCGCCGAGCACCGTTGACCGCCGTTGCAGCGCAATCACCGTCCCGCGTAGTCTGACCCGAAACCCGCTTCCAGTCCGTCGTTCCACCTTTGGTGCGAACGCCAAGTCTTGGCGGACAGCGCGACTTTCACTCGCGGACCTCGTCATCTGATTTCCCTGTGCTCAAGTTCCCTCCGCTCCAGGCGAGAACGCAAGCCGATCACAGTCAACAGCAACACGCCCAGAATAGGAGGCGCAACCCAAGAGGGAATGCTTAGCTCAGAGATGATGTTGTAGCAACACGTCAGCATGAACGACCCAGCAACGGCCATTCCCATGCCGCCCACGCCTCCCGCCAGGCTGACTCCACCAATGACCGCCGCCTCCACCGACTGGAGGACGTAGCCGTCCCCGACAGTCGGGTCGCCCGTCGCAGTAATGAGGGCCAAGTAAATGCCAGCAAGCGCCGCGAAGAGTCCTGCGATGGCGTATGCCGCAAACTGCGTACGCTCGACCCGGACGCCGCTTAGGTGCGCCCGTTCTTTGTCGCTGCCGATGCTGATGATTCTCTTCAGGAGTTCTGTATTCCGCGAGTACCACGCGAGCAACAAGAGCGCGACCAGCAGGAGGATTGGCATCGGGAACGGTCCCGCAGTTCCCGTCACCCATGTCGTGAAACTGGCAGGGGGTGACCCTCCGGGACTGCCGAGGATGTAGAGCGCGATCCCGTCGTAGATCGACCACGTGGCGATCGTAGCGATAAAGGGCGGAATCTTGGCAACGACTACCAAACACCCGTTTAGTACGCCTGCACCGAGGCCGATGATGACGATCAGCACGATATGCCACTCGTTGCCCCCTCGCAGCCACGTGGCCATGAGAACATCCGTGAGCGCCATCACACCGCCCACCGAGACATCGATCCCTCCGGTGAGTAAGACGAAGCACTGAGCAACACTCACAAGTACCAGAGGCAGGGTGGTCTGGATCGTCAGTGAAAGCTGGGTAATGCGGAGTCCATCCGGCTCAAGGGCAAAGTAGATGACAAGCATCGTCACGAACAGAGGCCACATCACCTGCGAACCGGTAGAAAGTCCTGACCATAAGCTCATAAGGTGGCGCCGAGACTGCACCCATGGTACGCCGAGCTCAGAAGGCCTGCTGGCCATCAAAGGTCCCGGCTCGCCGTCAGCTACGAGCCGTTTCGACCTCATAGTCCTCATCCTCCATGTCGGCGACACTCACCTTGGCAACAGCGAGACCAAGCAGGGTCTCCTCGTCGACGTCGGAGCTCAGCACGTTACCAACGATCTGACCTCCTTCGAGTACGAGGACGCGGTCGCATAGGTGGAGCGTCTCAGTGACGTCTGTGGAGTAGAAAAGGACGCTCAAGCCCTCATCAGCGAGGGATATAATCAGCCGATAAATGTCCGCCTTCGTACCGACATCAACGCCGCGGGTTGAATCGTATAACACAAAAACGTGAGGCTTCACCAGCAGTGCCCGGGCTATAACAACCTTCTGCTGGTTGCCACCGCTCAGGGTCGAGACTATGTCCGGCAGCCTGCGAGCCTCGAGACCGATACGGTCGACGGTCGCGGTGGCACTCTGTTTCTCAGCACGCCGGTCGATGAGGAACCTCAGAGCACGACGGCGTTCGGTGTGCGAGATCATGACGTTTAGTAGGCAGGTGTGCTCGAAGAAAAGCGCCTCGCGTACCCGGTCCTCCGGAAGGAGGAACACGCCCTCTTGCTGGGCGTCAGCAGGCGATTTCGGCGCATAGCGACGACCGAGGAGGGTCATGCTGCCTTCAGGACGGAGTGCCCCGGCGATGCTCATCAAGAGTCCCCGCTGTCCCTGGCCTGGTAGGGCGAATACTCCGAGGATTTCTCCACGGTGCAGTTGGAAGGAGACTGGACCGCACGACCGACCGACAGCGAGGCCTTCGACCTGCAACACCACGTCGTTAGCCCTGTGCTGCTTTCGCGAGGGGTACTGCTCTTCAAGGCGGTGTCCGAGCATGGCCGTGATGAGTTCGTCGTCATCCACCTCGTCGATGGACGCGGAGAGGACCGTCCTCCCGCCTCGCAAGACCGTCACCCGGTCGCTGACAGCGCGGACCTCCCAAATCCGGTGGCTGACGAACAGAACGACGGTGCCTCGCCCCGCGGCAGCCCGTGCCTGATGGAGAACCCATTGAGTGTCTTCGGGCCCGAGGGCAGCAGTCGCCTCGTCCAGGATGAGAATCTTTGGTTCGACGCTCACTGCCTTTACGACTTCAAGCAGCTGGCGGTCTTCAAGGGACAGGTCTCGAACGAGCGCCGTCGCTGGCAGGTGCCGCACTCCGCACGACTCCAGGATCGACTCGTACTGGCGATGCAGCGTCGTCACCCGAATGCGACGGTGCCATCCGATCGGTAGCCGCCCAAATAGCAGGTTCTCCTCCGCCGTCAACGCTGGGATGAGGCTCGACTCCTGAAAGACAGTCGCGATACCCTCCCTCAGAGCGTCGCGACTCGAGCGGATGGTTAGTGGTTTAGAGTCGAGCAACATATCTCCGCGATCGCTCCGAGTGACCCCGCACACGACGCGGATTAGTGTTGACTTCCCAGCGCCATTTTCTCCGAGGATGCCGTGCACCTCGCCGCTAGATGCCTCCACACAACCGTCGACCAGAGCTCTGACTCCACCAAAGGTCTTCTCGATGTGTTGAAGCACTAATCCCATCGGAGCTACCTCCTAGAGCCTACTGGTCGACGGTCTGTATGGAGTGTGGGAATCCCACCCTTCCCTACGAGCTAACGTCCGCTCATCCCATGAGAAACCCCTTTAAGTGGTAAACACTTACCCGTGGAGCTCAGTATACGCAGAGAGACCCAACCCAGGCGCGGTCACGGTCAGAACCAGCGACGCCGGCATTGTGGGAAAGTAGTTGACACCCACCGTTGCCACCGCGACGGGATTGATGTATTTCACCTTGACGCGAGCTCCGGCTGAGCTCACTGTAGCTGGTACCAGAGGCATGATATAGTCGAGCTGTGGATACTTGGTTCCCTTCGTTACCTCATTCCATACGTGTTGGATCGCAAGTGCGCTTTGCCAAGGGGGACTGGTGTAAAAAAAGCACGGAATCTTGTTCACCTGACACGTCTCCACATTGGATTCCTGGTTAATGCACGCAAGCGCGAGGGGTTTCAGTCCCGTTCGCAGGAACGCCTCATAGTCGGAAGTGCAGGAGCCCTCGCTGATTACGCCAGCAACCTCACGGTGTGCCGCGAGAAGTGCTGAAACAGCCTCGAGCTCTACGCCATTGGAGAACTCACCCATATAGGTCCCGTCAATGTGGATGTTGGGGAACTTCTTCGGGAAAACAGTTGTCCACCATTTGGTCATCGTCGCGGAGGCCGGTCCACCAGGAATCCCAGTGTCGACCAGAATCTGTCCCTTGTAACCGAGAGCGGCAGCCACGAAGTCCATTTCATCCTGAGCCGACTGGTTGTAGTTCAATTCGAGCTTTTGAGCACAAGGCGCCGTGACAACCTGATCAAAGGAAACGACAATTATCCCCGCTTTGCAGGCCAGCGCGAGTGTCGAGTTCAGGGCCGTTGCCGAACTTGCATCCAAAATGATAGCGGTCGCATGTGCCCGGATCGCAGTGAGAAGGTCAGCGGTCTGAGACGTAGGAGTATTCGCCGCGGAGTTGAGGACAACGAGGTGCACGTCTCCATGGTACTCAGGCAGGGCCGCTTCGGCGGTGGCCTGGTTTTCCATTTGGATGCGCCACGTATTACCGATAAATGGGTTACTCAGAAAAATCGTAATAGGTTGGCTGCTGCGAGTTGCCGCGCCATTGCTCGGTGAGGCTGAGGCCGAAACAGTGGCGCAGACCGCCATTATCATAAACAGACTCAGGAGCGCGGCAAACCATCTCGACACGCGTACCTTTTTTCGGGGAGTCTCCTGCCCTGTTCTTCCGATAAGCTTCATTTGCATCCTCCTACCTACTGGTGATGTACCTATTTGCTCATGAGGTGCTTCGAACTCGGACAAGAAGACATGAGCACTCTCTTGCCTTCGGTATTACGGTTGAATTCCTTCAGCGACGACGAGGAAGCCACACGCCACCAGTTCGTCCGCAATGGCCAGCGCCGTCTCGACGGCGTGGTCGTGCTCCGGTGTCGTCGCCCACCTTTTCCGAAGCTCCTCGGACTCGAAGGTCAGATTCAGCCTGAAGTTATAGAGATCGCGAAAGAGCTCCGCCGCCTGTATATCTTCGTCTGCGAATTGGCGCGCAAGCGTGTATCCCCTGAAACCCGGTTGCTTTGAGACGGCAGGCACGAAGACGCTCATGATGGCTTCCTCGAATTGCTCACGCCTGTCGTCCCGGACCCGCCATTTCACCTCGTACGTGTTCACTGACTTTCGCCTCCTTTGCTCGTAGCCACTCGAGGAGCCCCCACCGTCAAATTGCCGTCGAGGGCGACTACGAGACTCTTTACACTGTTCCTGACGGCGCGTAACGTCTCTGCTGCGCCGCTCGCCATCCATTTTGCGTCGGTACCGACTAGAACCATCCGATAGCCGAGCTCGATCACCTGCAGCGACCCAGCAACGTCGCGCCCTTGTATCGCTGGCGTGACGCCTGCCTCGAGACACCGCTCCGCGATCCTTCCGAGAACGGTGCGAAAGTGGTCGTCCTTGAGTCCCTGCCGGGGTGGCAGGCCCATTGCGATGGCCAGATCACCTGGCCCCACTAGAACCAAATCGACGCCTTCGACCTTCACGATTTCGTCGAGGTGTTCGAGTCCTTCGAGCGTCTCGATCATCGCCCCGCAAATAATCTCCTCGTTGGCCTTCCTTGTCGAATAATCGGGCATCATGAACTCCGCACGGTAAGGCCCCCAGCTCCGCCGTCCCTCCGGTGGGTATTTGCAGGCCTGCACGATGTCCCTAGCCTCATTCGCGTTGTTGACCATCGGAACGACGACTCCAGCGGCGCCCGCGTCAAGCATGTGCTGAAGCTCGGCGGGTGAGTAGGAGGATGTTCGTACGAACGTTGGCACTGACGAGATCGCCGTCGCCTGCAGCATGCTCATCGCTGTCGTAAGGTCGATCATCGTGTGTTGTAAGTCGAAGCAGAGCCAATCGAAGCCCGCGCGCGACATCACCTCAATGGTGAACGAGCTGGGGATCGTGCACCAGCCTCCCAGCGCGATGCCCTTATCACCAAGTTTCACGTGACCTCCTCGAAGGCTCGAGTGAAGATCCCATTTCACAGGATTTCAGTGAATGAAACGCTATTTCAATATACGGCAGGCGGGGATCCGCGTCAAGGCACTCGTTCGCGGCTTAGAACGAGAGTGCGACCTGCGGTTTCGCGAAGAAATCTGCTCGGAGCAGATGACGTCACCCGCTGGGCTCCGAGCTGCCAGGGCCAGCGCGAAGGGTCGCCGCCAGTGCGGTCGTGGTACCCCGAGAAGGGTCTGAACGCTACGATCACTTGTTGCCCGGAACCGGCGCCGCGTCGGTCACCGAACCTCGCGGATCATGAACGCCTCGCTTTCAGTTCAACGACCTCGGCGCACAGTTCCGCGACCTCGCGACGCAGCGCGTCGATCCTCGTGCTTCGCCGTGAACTCCGGCCAATCGGCAGTGACCCGGCGGCAGCAACGGTGATAGGCGGCAAGCGATTCGACGTTCGACATGCACTTACAGCCCGGCAGGGCGCTGGCAATGCCGCCCAGGATTGATCACAGCAGCTCGCAGAGGTCACGGACGAAGCGGTAGGAGCAAGGTGGTCGCCGGACCGGAGAGGCCCTAGCGCTTCCGCATCACATCATGGGCGTCACGGGGAGCTTCCGCTGGGACTTCCCCGGGCTACCCGGCGATCTCGGTAAGCGACAGGTCAGCCAGTCGCGAGGCGATCTGCTCCGAATAACACATGACGTCAAGCAGCGGGCCGCCGCGTGATCGCCTTTCCACGCGAAGCGGGAAAGCTGTCAACGTCCGTCGCGTTTGGGAGATCATCCGCGACACGGCGCGGCATGTCAGCGAGAGAGGGAGACCCCCGCCATGGGTGACGGTACCGAATTCGACGACGCGCTGTTGGGACTGCCCGGGTTCCGGGTGCTGGCGGTGACCGAAGACGGCGATGAGCTGCTCGTCGGCATCGAGACGATCCGCCGGGTGGCCGGGTGTCCTTCCTGTGGGGTGATCGCGAGGACAAAGGACCGGCTCCGCGTGATGATCCGAGACCTGCCGGCGTTCAACCATCGCGTGCGGCTCGTCTGGTCCAAGCGCCGCTTCACTTGCCCGGACCCTGATTGTCCGCAGCAGACCTGGACCGAGCGCTCAGACGAGCTCCCCGATCGTCGCGTGCTGTCGGCGCGTGCGGGACGCGAGTGCACGCGGGCCGTCGGCCAAGAGGCGCGTTCAGTCGCCTCGCTTGCACGCTGGCTCGGTGTCTCCTGGGCGACGGTGATGTCAGCGGTGCGCGACTACGGGACACCGCTTGTCGAGGACCCGGGCCGGGTCGAAGAAGTGAACTCGCTCGGCATCGACGAGACGGCCTTTCTGAGGGCGAACGCCGAGCACCCGACTATGTACGTCACCGGCCTTGTCGATCTAGATCAACGGGTGCTCATCGACATGATCGAGGGAAACCGGGCGATCGACGTCTCGCGCTGGCTGTCGGCCAGAGACGAGGCCTTCCTTGCCGGTATCTCCACTGTCGCCTGCGACCTGCACGAGGGCTACCGCTCAGGGCTCCACCCCCATCTCGACCACGCCCGCCAGGTGGCCGACCCGTTCCACGTCGTGGCGGCTGGGAACCGGTGTGTCGACCTCGTGCGCCGCAGGGTGCAAAACGAGCTCCTCGGCCACCGCGGCCGCAAGGACGACCCGCTCTACAAGATCCGTCGGGTACTGCTGACAGGCTCGGAGCGGCTCAACCAAAGAGGCGTCGACCGGATGGCCCTCGGGCTTCGCCTCGGCGATCCCGACGACGAAGTCCTCGGCGCCTGGCTTGCCAAGGAGTACCTGCGTGACGTCTATCTCACCGATGACCCGAACGAGGCCGCACTCTTGCTCGACCGGGTGATCGCAGGTTGTCTAGCTGATGAGGTCGACGAGATCGTCTCGCTCGGCAACACCTTGAAGCGCTGGCGCACCCAGATCCTCGCTCATCACCTGACCGGCGCCTCGAACGGACCGACTGAGGCGATGAACCTGCTCGTGAAGAAGATCAAGCGTTGTGGGCACGGCTTCAAGAGCTTTCGTAACTACCGCCTACGCGTCCTTTTGCACTGCGGTGGCATCAAATGGGGAGGCTGTTGCACGAATCCGTGGCATCGGGGCACGACCGGCCGGGTGTCAGAATCGGACCGGCCGTTCGTTTGGTTGCTAGAGGTCTCGATCAGCTCGCCCAGAGTCGAAGCAGGTTGTGTGTCGCG
>Ga0326728_10015597_pt1 | contig 15758 bp, 15 predicted proteins | sample MB3enrmetagenome_FD_207602 | JGI IMG/M metagenome (GOLD analysis project Ga0326728, IMG submission 207602) | Lab enriched peat soil microbial communities from McLean, Ithaca, NY, United States - MB31MN | ecosystem: Environmental > Terrestrial > Soil > Wetlands > Peat | place: USA: New York...
TTCCAGCTCATCTATGCGCCCCTTGCCGCGGCGCCCATCTGGTTCCTGGTGCGCCGCCGGGCGGCGTTCGGGCGCCCCGCCGCGACGCGCGCGTAGTTGACATCCCGGGCCGCCAGGTAGAAGATCCCGTTCCCGTCAAAGGCTGTGGTGAACACGATGTTCAGAGTCAGTGCCAGGTTGTCGCCGCTGCTGCTGACCGCGCTGCTCCCCCAGGTTACCGTGCACTGACTGTTGCCGATGGTCCCCGAGGCTGCCACTGACTGTCCCGCCGGCAACGTGTCCCCGTTGTCGTTCATCAGGTACAGCGTATTGATCGGGCGCGCGTACGCCAGGTAACAGGCCTGCCGGCCGTCGAGGGTCCCACACCATAGCCGCGGTTGGGAGTCACTCCCACCACCAGCGTAGTCGTAGCCTGCGTGCCGCCCGGCGCCTGCCAGATCCCCAGAAGTCTGCCAGACTCCCAGAATCTGCCAGACCCCCGGAGCCTGCCAGACCCGAGCGGCCAATCCATCGGACAATCGGGCCTGCTGGCCCTGCATGGCGGTCACAGGGTCCCGAAGACTTTGATCATGTCCCGGTGCGCCAGGACCGCCGCGGGGTCGCGCTGCATGGCCTCGAAGTAGCGCCGCCCGAAGCCCGCTCCCTCCTCCGCGGGCTGGACCAGTTCGCGCGCCTGGGCAATCAGGCGGTCGGCATCCGCCGCGCTGGCGGGCTCCTCCAGGTCCAGCGTCTCGTCCACCAGCACGATAAACTGCGAGAGGTCGCGGAGCCACGCGAACCATGGGTCGTTGAGGACCAGCCCGAGATACTGCCCGGGCGAAGTGATGCGGGCCACATCGCGCTCGTAGGCGGCACGTTCCGAATCGAGCAGCGATTTATGCAGATGGAGCAATCCGTTCCGCAGGCTGGTGAGACGTTCACGGGCGAGGTCGGGCATCTGGACCATGGTATCGTGACTGAAGCCCATGAGTTTCCTCGACAACCTGGAAAACAACCTCAAGAGCCTGGAGTCGCACGAGGAGGGGAAGGACGCGCAGGCGCGCGAGCAGCGGGCGCGCCAGAACCAGCGGTCGCAAGCCCGGGCCGCGGCCCCGCACGCCGAAGCCTTGAAGAAGGGGCCGTACACCGCCGAGTTGTTCCGGCAGGCCACGCGCGTCGGCCACGCGCTGCGTACCAAGGTCCACATCGCCTGGATCGGATCCACGCTGCGCCTGGAAGCCCGCGAGCGCCGCCTCGAACTGCGGCCTACGGCCGACGGCATCCTGGCGGTCTATCTGGAGAACAACCAGGAGCGGAGGAGCGAACCGCTCGATCTGAACGGCAACCCCGAAGACCTGCTGCGCCCGTGGCTGGCCCCCGTAAGGGCTTCGATTGAAGACGCCGGTTAACACTCGCCCCCCGCGCCCCGTCTTCCCCTCAAATCCCTTAAAGGAGGGGAGAAACGATGCGAAACACTCTGATAGGGCTCGCGCTGGCCAGCCAACTATTCGCCGGCGGTTTTTTGCTGCAACTGGGAAACCCCGAGGCCAGCGCCGAAGCGCGCAAGGCGGGAGCCGTGGTAACCATCAAGGCGGCGGGATGCCACGATCCGGCCACCGCGCAGGTCACCGCGACCGCCATCGGCATGGTGAACGGCCAACGCAAGACGATCGCGCTCAAGGTCACGCCGCTCTCCGAGCCGGGCATGTTCGCCCTCTCGCAGCAGTGGCCGAAGGAGGGCCGCTGGGTGATCGAGCTGACCGGCAGGAACGGCGAGCAGTTCGCCAACATACTCGTCGCGGCCGGCCCGGACGGGTTAGACCGCGTCCACGCCAAGGCGGCCATGAAGCCTTTCGGCGAGGGCGACGTGACCGCGATGCTCGAGGAGTAACCTGGGCATGCGCGCCTGTGCCGGCATGACCGCGGCGGACGAAGACGACGGCCTGATTCTGGCCGCGGCGGCGGGTGATCGCGGCGCCTTCGGCGAGCTCTACGTCCGCTACGCGCGCATGGTGCACGGCATCCTGCTGGCGCGCGTGCCGCCGCGCGATGCCGAAGACCTGGTGCAGGAGGTTTTCATGTCGGCCATGCGGCAACTGCGGGGATTGCGCACGGCGGCCGCCTTCCGCGGATGGCTGGCGGCCATCGCGCGCAACCGCGCCATCGATTATTTTCGCGGCGCAGCGCTCCGCGCGCCGCTCGACGAAGCCACCACGCGCGAGCACGGCCCGCGGGCCACGCCGCAGGATGCCTTCCTGGTGCTCGACCTGATCCGCGGCCTGCCGGAAGCGTACCGCGAAACGCTCATCCTGCGGCTGGTGGAGGGCATGACCGGCCCCGAGATCGCGCAGCGAACCGGCCTCACGCCCGATTCGGTGCGGGTCAACCTGTGCCGCGGCATGAAGATGCTGCGCGACCTCCTGGGAGGAGCACAATGAACGACGACTACCTGTGGGACCGATCCGGCGAGCCCGATCCGGAGGTCGCGCGCCTGGAACAGATGCTGGCTCCCCTGCGTTACCGGCACCGTGCGACTCTCGCGCTCGAAACCGGCCGGCCGCGCTACTGGTGGGCCGCCGCGGCGGCCGCCGTGCTGGCCGCGGTTGGCGCGTGGCAGGTCAGCGTACGCCCGTCGCCGCTCACCGCCTGGCAGGTGGCGGGTCTCGAAGGCAGCGTGCGGCTGGGCGGCCGCCACGCCGAAGTTTCCATGGCGCTGCGGCGCGGCCAGGTGCTGCGCACCGGCAGGGATTCCCAAATCACGCTCCAGGCGGACCAGTTCGGCCAGATCGACGTGGGCGCCGATTCGGAGTTGCGCGCCGCCACGGACCAGCACGTCCTGCTCGACCGCGGCCAGGTTCACGCCTTCATCTGGTCGCGTCCCGGCGAGTTCGCGGTGGCGACGCCTTCGGCCAGCGCCATCGATCTCGGCTGCGAGTACACCATCCACGTGACGGCGGCCGGCGACGGCCTGCTGCGCGTCTCCCGGGGCTGGGTGGCGTTCCAGCACAAAGGGCACGAAGCGTTCATCCCCGCGGGCGCCGCGTGCGTCACGCGCCAAGGCGAAGGCCCCGGCATTCCGTACTACGAGGACACGTCCGAGCAGTTGCGCGAGGGGCTGCTTGAGGGTAATCTCGACCGCATCCTGGCGGCGGCGACCCCGCACGACGGCCTCACCCTGTGGCACCTGCTGACCCGCGTGCCGGCGGCCGATCGGGCGCGCGTCTTCGACCGCTTCGCGGCACTGGTGGAGGCGCCGCCGGACGTTTCGCGCGAAAGCGTGCTGCGGCTCGACGCACATGCGATCGACCGCTGCTGGGACGCCTTGGCGCTGGAGAACACCGAGTGGTGGCGCGGCTGGGAGCGGAAATGGTAGAGCCCAGCAACCCATATACTGGGTTCATCAAGAGCATTACCGTGAGCGTAGACGAGAACGTGCTGGCTTCCGTTCGCCGCCTTGCCGCCGAACGTGGTTCCACCGTCAACGCCTTGGTCCGCGACTATCTGACCAATCTCGCCGCACACGAGAGCCGCGCGGATCGCGCCCGAGCACGCTTGCGGGAATTGAGCAGTCAATCTCAGGGGCGCCTCGGCAGGAAAACGTGGACCCGGGACGACCTGCATGATCGCGGAGCTGCGCCCTCGACCTGATCGAATCGGAGGACTTTGGGACCTCCGCCCAGGTGTTGCAGGAATGCTTCGTAACCCTCGTGAAGAAGGCGTCGCACCGGCTTTCCGGGACCAGGCGTGCGAGTGGCGAACCCGTTCTCATGAGAAGGCGCCGAGACGAGTCTCGGCGCGGCAGACAAAATGTCTGCGCCACTCACTTCAGCTTCACCGCCCGCCCGGTCCGAATCGATTCCTTGGCCGCCTCGATGATCTCGACCACCCCCACGTTGATATCCACGGCGGTGATTCCTTCGATCGGTTTGTTGCCTTGCATGGCATCCACCATGAGCGCGATGGGATCGGCCTTCTCCGGCGGGAGCGCGGCGAGGGACACCTCGGACGGCTGCGCGCGCTCCGCCCGCACCTCGACCTTCTGCCGCGTCATATACACGCTGCCGCGCGTGAGCTTTCCATCGGCGCCGGTGGACGAGCCGAAAACCTCCACGTCCTGAAAGCTCCGCGGGAGGTCCCAGCTTCCTTCGAACACGCTGATGCCGGCGGGGTAGTGGAGCATCATGGCCGCCGAGTCTTCCACCTTGGGGAAGGTCTGGGGCCGCAGGTGGATGCCTTCGGCATAGACGCTCTCGGGACGGCCCATGTACCACAGCGACCACAGGGCGTTGTAGCAGCCGAAATCCACCAGGGCGCCGGCGCCGTTTTTCACCGGGTCGGTGAGCCAGTCGAAGAAGAAACGGCCGGGCCCGGTGGATCCGGGACCGCCGTGTCCCACGATGCCGTGCAGCCGCCAGGGCTTGCCGATGACGCCCGAATCCACCTGCTTTTTGGCCTCCGTGTTGGCCGGCCACCAGGCCATCTGGTAATTGCACATCACCTTGATGCCGTACTTTTTCGCCAGCTCCGCGATGGCCTGCGCATCCTTATATGTAGAGGCCAGGGGCTTCTCGTAGATCAGGTTGATCTTGCGCGGCGCGCACACGCCGGCAATCTCCAGGTGCCGGTTGTTCTCGACGAAGGCCCACACGATATCGGGCCGGGTCGCATCCAGCATCTTCTTGTAGTCGTCGAAGAAGGGCACATCCGCGGCGCCGTGCGACTTGGCTTCGGCTACCAGGTCGGGTATGGTCTCGGCGATTCCCACCAGTTTCACCTGCCGGCTCTTGAGGATCGTGGGCAGATTGGAGCCGTAATGCGCATGCACCAGCCCGACGATGGCGATCTTGTATTCCTGGGCGCAGGCCGGCAGCGCGGCCAGCAGGAACAACGCGGTTTTCAGCATGAAACTCATGCTATCACCACGTGTTCCGGGCTACCGGACAAGAAGGCCCAAATGTTCTCTACGGCCATGCGGAGCCCCGCTTCGAGCGCCTCCGGCGTGACCCCCGCGCAGTGCGGCGTGAGCGCCACGTTGGCCAGTTTGGTAATGGGATGCCCGGCGGGCAACGGTTCGGTGGCAAAGACATCCAGGCCCGCGCCGGCGATGCGGCCGGTGGAGAGCGCCTCGATCAGGGCCGGCTCATCGACGATGGCGCCGCGCGCGGTGTTAATCAGGATGGCGCTCTTCTTCATGAGGGCAAACTGCGGCGCGCCGACGAAACCCACCGTCTCGGGCGAAAGGCGCAGGTGCAAGCTGATGACGTCGCTTGCGCGATACAGTTCGTCGAGCTCCACCAGGGTCACGCCGGAGACGGGTTTCGGATGCATGGTCCAGGCCATGACCCGCATGCCGATGGCCGCGGCTAGGCGCGCGAACTCGCTTCCGACGGCGCCGAGCCCCACGATGCCGCAGGTTTTCCCGCGCAATTCGACCGACTGGCCGCGCGCCCATTCGCCGCGGCGCGTCGCTCGATCCACCTGCGGGATGCGGCGCGCCACGGCCAGCAGCAGGGCCAGCGCGTGCTCGGCGATGGAGATCGCGGAGACGCCTGGGGTGTTGGTGATGGTGACGCCGTGGCTGGCGGCGGCCGGGAGGTCTACGTGGTCCGTGCCGGTTCCCCAAAGCGAGACGAGGCGCAGGCGCGGGCAGGCCTCGAAGACGCGCGCGCTGAACCTCGAAGACGAGCGGATATTGAGCACCAGCTCGTATGGGGCGATGCGTTCGATAAGGCGCTCTTCGGAGCCGGGGAGCGTGTCGTGATAGTCGAGCTCGGCGCGTTGCGCGAGGTCGTGCCAGGCTGCGCTCGAGGCTAGGACCGGCGGGGCGTCATCGGGTATGGAAATCAGAGGCATCGGTTGTCCCTCAAGAGTTGCATGGGCGCGGCCCTGGCGGCGCGGAGCGAAGGGGCGATGGAAGCGGCCAGCGCTACGGACAATACGGCTGCCGCCACCGCCACGATACTGATCGGATCAGCGGCGCCCACTCCGTAAAGCTGCGACCTGAGCAGCGGGCTCGCCATCAGGAACGCGGCGATTCCCGCCGCGGTTCCCCATGCGGCCAGCCATAAGCCATGGCCCAGGATGAGCGTGCGGATCTCCCGCGCGCCGGCGCCCAGGGCGGATCGGATGGCCATTTCGCGCGACCGTTCGGCGGCGCGAAAGGCCACGATCCCGTAAATTCCCACTGAGCAAAGCAGCAACGCCAGCAGGCCAAAGCCGCCAACCAGCCGGATGGCTGCGCTGCGGCTTCCCAGGTTTGCCTGGACGATGAGATCGAGCGGTTTCACCCCGACCTTCTGGATGCGCGGATCGAGATCGGCCACCACGCTGGCGATGGCCTTGCCGCTCGCGCGGGTGCGGATCACATAGACGCCGCCATCCATTCCCACCTGGGTGATGGAAAGGAAGATCTCGGGGATGGGCTCGCGGTCGAGGCTGGCCTGGCGGGTATCGCCCACCACTCCCACGATCTCCCACGGAACGCCCAAGGGGTTCAGGTCGCTCACCCAGCGGAGATCCAACCGGGTTCCGAGGGCGCGGCGGCCGGGGAGCCAGGCGCGGGCGAAAGTCTGATTCACAATGGCCACGCGATCGACGCCGGGGCGATCGTCCTGCCAGGAAAAATCGCGGCCCTGAATGAGCGGAATCCCCATGGCGGCGAAATAACCGGGGCTGGCCGCGTTGATCCACGACCGGGGCCGCTGCGGCAAGGGGATATTGTCGCCCCAGATCTGAAACGGTCCTCCGGGGCCGGCGGATCCGCCGCGGAGGGGCAGGTGTAGGGCCGCGCCCACGCTATCGACGCCGGGCGTTGCGGAGAGCCTGCGCAGCAGTTCGCGGTGGAACGCGATTTCCTTGAGCGTGGTGTCGTAGCGCTTCTCGGGCAGACCGATTCCGAACTCGAAAGCGCTGGCGGTCTCGAAGCCGGGGCTGGTGGCGAGCAGGCGGAGGAAACTGCGCAGCAGGAGTCCGGCACCGAGCAGCAGCACCACGCTGAGCGCGACCTGAGCGACTACCAGCGCGCCGCGCAACGTGCCACGCGATCGAGGCACGCCGTTCCATCCGCGGGCCACCAGGATGGTCGGCGCGGCGGGGAGCAGCACGGCCAGGATGGTGGCCAGCGCGGCCGCGAAGACGAAGGCCGCGGAATCCAGGCGAAGCGGCGCCGCCTGACCGGCGCCCGGGACGAACTGGGGCACGATGCGAAGCACCAGGCGGGCGGCGAGCAATCCGCAGGCGGCGCCGGCGACGCTGAGAACGGCGGTTTCCGCGGCGAATGCTCGGGCGATGTGCCGCAGGCCGGCGCCGAGCGAAGCGCGTATGGCCATTTCCCGGCTGCGGCCTAGGGAGCGGGCGAGGATGAGTCCGCCGACATTGGCGCAGGCGATGAGGAGCAGCAGCGAGGATGCCGCCATCAGCAGAAAGAGCGGCTCCCGGCGGTTGCCGTGAATGGCGGCGGCGAGCGGGCGGAGCCCCGCGGTGCGCCCGCGGTTGGTGTCGGGGTGCTCGGCCGCGAGGCCTGCGGCCACGGATGCGAGTTCGGCGCCCGCGCTTTCGATGGTTGCGCCGGGCTTGAGCCGCGCGATGGCGCCCTGCGAGCCCAACCGGCCGCAGCAGTAGTCTTTCCGGCTGAGCGGAATGAAGGCGTCGGGCAGGACGCGATCCATGGGGTATTCGAAACCCGCGGGCATGACACCGAGGATGGTGTAGGGCTCCTCGTTGAGCGACACTTTTCGGCCGATGAGGGCGGGGTCGGCCGAGAACATGGTGCGCCAAAGGCGGTCGGTGAGCACGATGGCGCGGGCTTCGGAGATCTCTTCGTCTTCGCGAAACACGCGGCCCAAGGCCGGCGGTACCTGGAGCACGCGAAAGAATTCGGCCATGACCATGCCGGTCTGGACCACCGTGACGGGGTCGCGTGGGGCGATGGTCAGGCCGAGGGAGCGCGGCTGAAAGACTGCCATGCCTTCGAAGAGCGCCGTGCGCGCACGCCAGTCGAGCAGATTTTGCTCGGCCACGCCGCGGGGTTGGCGGTCGACGGTGGTTTCGTAGAGCGCCACGAGGCGATGCGGATCGGGGTAAGGGAGCGGCCTGAGCAGGAGGCTCGCGAGCGCCGAAAATGCTCCGGTATTGGCGCCCACTCCCAAGGCCAGCGTCAGGACGGTGGAGATGGCGAAGGCCGGCGATCTCCGAATGGCGCGGAGGGCGTGCCGGAGGTCCGAAAGCATGGCGTTTGACCACGGTAGCACAGCGCGGCTTCGCCGCAAGCTTTCAGCGGTCGGCTTGCGAGCCGGAAGTTCCGAAGTTCAACGGCTGAGGGCCGATCGCAGATCGCTGATCGCAAACCCGAGAATCTTCGCGCGCCGCGAAGATTCTCGGGTTTTGTAGTACAGGAGTTCCGGGCTGTGGCAAGCTGGCTGCGTCGGGCCGCCATTGCCCTTTGTGCCGACACTGGCGGCCTGGCGCAATGCCACCGCGAAATCATCCAGCTAATCGAACAAACCCTTGCGCGCGCTTGAATACCAGTTATGCGCGCTGTATGATCCTCTTGTCGATATCGGACCGATCCGAATCGGACCGATCCGAAGAGCGGGGAGGTAAACCCGAATGAAGGTAACTAATCGTACACCCGGTCCCGCCAGGCGTGAGTTCCTGAAAACAGCCGTCGCCGGCGCTGCCGGCGTGCTTGGGTTCCCGGCCATCGTTCCCCCTTCCGCTCTCGGCGCCGATGGCACGACACCGCCGAGCGACCGCATCACGGTAGGCTGCATCGGAGTCGGCCGGATGGGCGGCGGCCATGTCCGGAGTTTCGCCGGACGCCGGGAAGCCCGCGTGGTCGCCGTCTGCGATGTCCAGGAGACGGCCCGGAAGCGCGCCAAGAACGTGGTGGACAGGCAGTACGGCGACACCGCCTGCGCGGCATATGACAACTTCCGTGAACTGCTGGAGCGCAAGGATATCGACGCCTTGATGCTCGCCCCGGGCGAACGCTGGACCCCCATCATGGGGGCCGAAGCGGCCCGCCTCGGCAAGCATATGTACTACGAAAAGCCGCTGGCTCTCACGGTGGAGGATGCCAAGGCGATTCGCGAGGCGGTGCAGCGTTACGGCGTGGTCTTCCAGTTCGGCACCCAGCAACGCTCCAGCGCCTACTTCCGCACCGCCTGCGAACTGGTGCGGAATGGAAAGATCGGCCAGCTCCAGAAAGTCGTGATCGGCTGCTCCGGCCCGCAACCGCCCTCAGGGCCCGAAAAACCCACGGACCCTCCTCCGGGTTTCGATTGGGAGCGGTGGCTCGGCCCGTCTCCCTGGGTCCCTTACAGTGACTTGCGGGTTTCGGTCGACTGGCTGGCCATTTACGACTATGGCCTCGGATGCATCGGTGGCGTGTGGGGCGTCCACGACATCGACATTGCCCAGTGGGTCAACAATTCCGACGGCACCACACCGGTCGCGGTCGAGGGCGCCGGCAAGATATACGAAGACGACATCCGCGATACCATCTGCACCTGGGATATCGAGTATACCTACGCCAACGGCGTCAAGATCCATCTGATGAACCGGGCTGCCGCAAGGGAACGCTACCGGCAGTATTGGGGCGGAGGCGATGGCAGCCTCAACGGGGTCATCCTGCTCGGCACGGAAGGCTGGATATGGGTAAGCCGCGAAGGCATCCAGACCCAGCCGGATTCGCTGCTGCGCGCGGTGATCGGCCCTCACGACCAGCGCGTCATCCACAGCAACGACCACGAGCGCAATTTCCTGGAGGCGATCCGCACGGGATGCCCGACGATCTCTCCGATCGAGGCCGCGGCGCACGACGAAATGATCTGCCAGATGGGAGACATCGCCGTCCGGCTGAAACAGAAGCTGCGATGGGACCCTGAAAAGGAAGAGTTCGCCGACTCCGCGCAGGCCAATCGGAGACTCTCCCGGCCGCACCGCAGCCCCTGGTCCATCTAGGGACCGTGCCACAGGCATTCTTGCCTGCGTGGCACAGGCATTCTTGCCTGTGTCGGTTATGAGGCTCAGACGACCATGAAACTGACGACGGGACTGGCATTTGCTGTGAGCCTGGTGGCGGGGTTGGCTCAACAGCCTGCCCAGGTCTCGCACACCGCCGAGATCGAGCCGCTCCTGGCGCGGATCGCGAAATACGAGTACGGGCAGAGCCCGGATCCGCTGTTCCACCTCACCATGCTGGTCCAGGACTCCATGCGGTCGACCGCACTGGCCCGCCAAATCGAAGCCCGTCTGCTTCGGTTCCTCCAGTCGGACGCCACCGTGGCCGGCAAACAAGCCGTGTCCGAGCAGTTGAGCCTGATCGCCACCGAAGCGTCGGTGCCTGTTCTGAGCGCCATGCTGATGCACCCGGAAACCGCCGAGATGGCGCGCTATGCGCTCGCGCGAATCCCCGGCCCGAAGGCGGACGAGGCGCTGAGAAAGGCGCTGGATAGCACGTCGGGCGCCGTACGAATCGGGGTCATCAACTCGCTGGGCCAGCGCCGGGACTCCCAGGCGGCCCCGCGTTTGGCATCGCTTCTGTCGTCCCCCGATCCGGGTGTCGCCGTAGCGGCCATCGGCGCTCTGGGCGATATCGCCAGCCGGCAGGCGCTGGATGAACTGGGCGCGGCCCGCGGCAAAGTTCCCGGCCCTTTCGAGCCACGCGTCCTGGACGCGTACCTCCTGTGCGCCGCGCGCCTGGCCCAGGCCGGCGATCGGGGCTCCGATCGGAACGCGGCGTTGACCGCCTATAAGCGAGTGTTGGCGGAGACGGCGCCTCCTATGGTCCGGGTGGCCGCCCTGACCGGGCTCGCCGGCCTGGAAGGCCGGAACTCGCTCCCCGCTCTCACGGCCGAAATCGGGGCGAAAGACCCTCCGGTACGGGATGCGGCGATCCGGCTGATCGCCCGCATACCCGGCCGCGAGAGCACGGTCGCTTTGATGGATCGCTTCGCCAGTCTGCCGCCCAGCGGCCAGGTGCGCCTGCTGGCCGCCCTGGCGGAGCACGGGGACGCAACTGCCAGGCCGCTGCTGATCGAGGCGGCCAAGGGGAACTCGCCGGAGGTGCGAACCGCGGCGTTGGCGGGGCTGGGCCGTCTGGGCGATGAAAGCAGCGTCGGAATCCTGGGGGAAGCAGCGGCCTCAGGCCAGGCGCCGGAGCAGGCCGCGGCCCGCCAGAGCCTGTCCGCACTCGCCGGTCCGGGGATCGATTCCGCCGTCGTTGCGGCCATTGGCGCGTCGAGCGGCAAGATAAAAGCCGAGTTGATTTTAGCCGCGGGCGAGCGCGGTGGCGCAACTGCGGCCGACGCCCTGATCCAGGCGGTCCACGACCCGGATCCGGACGTGCGGCGCAATGCCCTTCGTGCCCTGCGAAACATAGCCGGCCCGGCACAGGTTCCCGCTCTGACCGAGATGGTCGCCAAGGGAGACGCGGCCGATCCCAGAGATGCTACGCAAGCCTTGGCAGCGGCCTTGAAGCGGTCGCCACCGGCTGAGATAAACCAGGTGATCAAGGCTTACCAGGCGGCTGCCGCGCTGGCGCCCCGCCTCGCGCTCATCGACACCATGGGACAGGTCTCCGGCCGCGAGACGCTCCCGCTTCTGCGCGCCGGCCTGCAGGATTCCAGTCCCGAGATTGCGCGCGCGGCGATCCTGGCCCTGACGGGCTGGGCCGATCCTGCTCCCATCCCCGACCTGCTCGCCGCCGCCAAAACCAATGCCGACCCCGCGCTCGAGGTTCTATCGCTGCGCGGCTGCCTGAAGCTGATCGCCCTGCCGTCCCAACGTCCCATCGAGGAAAGCGCACGGTTGCTGGCGGAAGTGATGGCCCTGGCCCAACAACCCGCCGAGAAGAAGTCGGTTCTGGCGCTGCTGCCTGCCTATCCTTGCGAGGAGGCGCTCCGGGTGGCGGAAGACTGCCTGCACGATCCCGCCCTCGCCAATGAGGCGAAAGCCAGCGTCGAACGGATCAGGAATTCGCGCCGGTGATGCTTAAGGACCCCCGCACGCCGCATCCGGAATGGAGTTTCTCCGCTCGCTCCGCGTTCTCAATCAAAACGGCGGCAGCAGGGTCGAGCCCGCCATCCACCGCAATCCGTCTTGCGCTTTTTCTCCTGGTGTTCCTCCGCGCTGATCTCCCCGTCTCCGTTTCTCCGCGGTGAGATCGCGGCTTCGGACCAAGTTATGCTTGCGGGACGCTCAACTTCCCTTGGCCGATACGGGGTCCAGAGCGCGATCGGAGGCTGCCGCGACGGGTCTCTGGGAGTGCGCCGGCCCGCCCGGCAAGCACGCGTCGCCTTCGCCATCCTTAGCCGCAGTCGTCTCGGCCAGCGTCCCGAGCGCCTCGCCGATCCTGCTGGCCGCCGCTTTGAGCGACTTCACGAGAGACTCCAGGTTGCCCTCGTGGATGTCCAGCGTGGTTCCCGAAATACCGATGGCGGCCACCGGCTCATCCATGGCGCCGAATACGGGAACCGCCAGGCACCGCATGCCGATGTCGAACTCCTCATTATCGAAAGCGTAGCCGCGTTCCCGGGTGAGGGCCAACTCCCTGGCTAGCCGTGCGGGCGAACAGATGGTGGCGTCGTTGTGCCTCGCCAGCTTGTGTTCCGCCGCCAGCCGGTTCCATTGGTCGTTCAGTTGAGAGGCCGCCAGGGCCTTGCCGAGCGCCGTGCAATGCAGGTCCAGGTGTCTGCCCAGCCAGGTCATGGGAGCCACGACATGCGGCGGATGAACCTGCTCGATCAGCAAAGCCTGGTTGCGGTCGAGAATGGCCATCTTGCTGGCTAACCCGGTGCTGCGCACCAGGCCCACCAGCACCGGATGCGCCACCTCGCGCAGAGTCATTCCGCTAAGCGCCGCATTGGCCAGCGTGAGGATCTTCGAGCCGAAGAGGTAACGCCCGGTCCGGTCGTTTTTTTGCAGGTAACCCCTACGCTCCAGCGCCACCAGCAGAGAATGCGTGGAACTCTTCGGATAGCCCAGCCGCAGGGCCACCTCGGGCAGGCGCAATCCGCGCTTGGAACGCGCCAGTTCTTCCAGGATCGTCAGCGCGCGCTCCACTGCCGGAGGCGATCCTGTTTTTAGAGGGGTCATCGGCACATTCCCCGTGGATTTAATTCCACGCCCGACGCGATTATACACCAATCGGCGGGATCCACTTGCTCCGCTTACTCACGGGTACCTTTTCAGAGGCTACTCGTGTCCCACTTTCACTGGTCGATCGCCATTCCGTTCGGTATCGACGCGGCAGTTCTGACCGCGAGGGCCAAACCCCGCGTATGGTTTCAGGGGTATCACCAGGATTTCCAGCATTCCGGCTTGGAAGAACGGCAAAGTACTCAGAGTCTCGCGCACCTGCTGCTCGGATTCCGCCTCCACCAGCAGACAGGCGCCTGGCGTATCCGCCCGGTGCCATATCTGCCGGATAAAGTCTTGCAGATACAACGCACGTCCGCGTTCGAACTCATCCTCGGCAAGCACCGAAAGATCGGTCTCCGCACCTTCCCCGTTCAGACGTTTGGATATCGTGAGAAACTGCATTTCATCCTCTCGAACCGCTCCCTTCGCCTGGCGTTCCGGCAGATCCGGCCTCATGCCGCCAGGCGCCTATCGGACCGGAGGCCCGAATGCAAGTAACAGGTTCCCCGGCTGCCCTTGTTGAAACCCCGTGTATCCCGACGTGACCATGACCATTCCCCCGGCTACCGTCGCGCCCGCCGATCCGATAGAGCCTCCAGTAGCGACCAGGCCATTCACCGTTTTCACCTGCTGGGTGGTGTCGTAGGCCCACAACTGCCTTCCGTCAAACGTGGAAAAGGCATGCAGCACACCATCCAGACCGGCCGCGAACACCACGCCCGGAATGACGGTGACCGCGGCGCTGATGCCCGCATGCCCGCGCATGGATTCCTGGGGCGGGACGTACGTAGCCCATCTTTCCAGGCCGTCGGACAATCGCATCGCAACCACCGCGCCGCCGCGCATCGCAAAATAAGCGTTCTCCTCATCCATGGCGCCGCCGAAATCGATCTCGCCCCGGCTGATGTCCGATTTCCAGACCAGCGCGCCCTTCCTGTCCGGATCGTGCGCCCACACCATGCCCGATTTTTGTCCCACGATCAGGAGGCTCTTCCCGTTCGGCAAATTCGCCAGCATCACGCCGGCGGAGAAATCCCAATCGGGGTTGGTGTCGGAGGGCGGGCAATAGTAGTCCGCGGGCAGCGCCGGGCGTTGCGCTTGTGCCGGCGCGCGCCCGCCGCGCCCGTTAGCCGCGCGATTGGGGTCGGCATACCGCGGGGCGCTCCGGGGCGGAAGTCCGAGGCCCGCGGGCGGCGGCCCGGCCGGACAACCTCCATGCCAGATGTCGCCCGGCTCATCCTGCTCCACCCACAGAACTTTGCCGGTGTCCATGTCCAGGGCCATCACCGCGTCGGAGCGGCCGGTCTCCGGTTCCGAGAAACCGTTTCCGGTCGAAACGTAAATGGCCTTGCGCTTGGGGTCGACCATGGTGGGACCCCACACCCCGGCTCCCGAAGGGCCGAAATAGCTCTTGCCGTCGGCCGTCTTTCTCTCGCTGGGCGCGTCGGGTATGGTATAAGTCTTCCAGAGTTCCTTGCCGTTCTCGGCATTCAGGGCCACTACCATACCCCGGAAGGTGCAGCACTTATAGTTATAACTGCCGGACTCGACCTCCTCCAGCGAAGTTACCGGAACATAGAGGCGGCCATTGTAGAACTTGACGCCGCCGCGAATGCGGGAGAGCGGATGCGGATCCACCGGAGTCTTCCACACTAACTCGCCGTTGTTGGTATCCACGGCATATACATTTCCGCGGATATCGCCAAAATAGGCGACTAACTGATTGGGGTGTCCTGGCATCTGCTCGATGGCGACCGCACTGGCCACTCCGCTTTGCGCCTGGAACGACCAATACACACAGCCGGTGGCGGCATCCAGCGAATAGACGTAACCGGAATCGCCGCTGACAAAGACTCTGCCGCCGGCGATGGTCGGCTGGCCGTAAACGGACGCCGCCGAGGGCAGAGCAAAGGCCCACTTCAACTGCAGCCGGACCACACCGGCGGGCGAGAGGTCGGCGGACTTACCCGGCTGGAAACGGGCGTTGAACAAGTCGTTGCTCCAGCCATTCCAGGCGGGCAGAGCAGTCAGATCCCTGGCGGTCAGAGGAGCGTTGGCGGGGCAGCGATTGGGCATCTTCCGCGCGTCGTCCTGCGGCGCCTCCAGTTTTCTGCCGCCCATCCATGCCGCGATGTCCCGCATATCCGCATCCGTGAGCTTGGCTTCCTGCGCCTGGTTCCGCATGGCGCCCGTCGTCAGGGCCTGGTAGATCCGCTCCGGGGACATTTTTCTGAGCATGGCGATGGAGGGAGCGCTGGCCATCGTCCCGTGGCAGACCTCGCAATGGGCGCGAAAGGCATTTGCCCCGGCCATCTCCGTGCCGCGAACCAGGGCGGCCTGTCCCGCCGGCGGCTGTCCCGCGGGCGGTTGGCCCTGCGCGCGCTCGACACCAGGACAGAAACTCATGGCAGCTATGGACACCCACACGACTCTTCTCATTCTTCCCAAGCCCTCCAGCATCCCGCTCCAACGTACTACTCGGGGTCATTTTACTGGGGCTTCCGACCACCGTCAATCACAAACGCCCCCATCATCCCATTAGCTGGATGACAAACTCCGAGGCCGGTGCAGTCGAAATCGTCCGGCCCATTGGACGCGCCCCGGACGGTTCCTTGACCGCCATGACCCGCCGATAT
>Ga0326728_10015603_pt1 | contig 15753 bp, 14 predicted proteins | sample MB3enrmetagenome_FD_207602 | JGI IMG/M metagenome (GOLD analysis project Ga0326728, IMG submission 207602) | Lab enriched peat soil microbial communities from McLean, Ithaca, NY, United States - MB31MN | ecosystem: Environmental > Terrestrial > Soil > Wetlands > Peat | place: USA: New York...
AATCTTAATCTTAATCTTAATCCTGATCTTTTCTGAGGATTAAGATTAAGATTAGGATTAAGATTAAGAAGAGCAAGATTAAGATTGTGCAACCGCTGACCAGCCATACTTGCCAGTTGACCGACCGCCAGGCTGCCGCCTTGGAAGAATACTTGCGCAGCCACCATTTCGAGTTTCGTGCCGTCCCTTATGCGCGCTTCGCCGCCGCAAAGGAAAAAACCAATGTGGTCTTTTACCAAAGCGGCAAACTGGTCGTGCAAGGCAAGGGCACGCAGGATTTTGTCGAGTTTGTGCTGGAGCCGGATATTTTGCAGGAGGTCAGGCTGGGTTATGAAGCGGTCCTCAATCCGGAGCTGCTCGCCCCGCGCATCGGGGTGGATGAAAGCGGCAAGGGGGATTTTTTCGGGCCGCTGTGCATCGCGGGCGTTTATATCAACCAGGGTGTCATCGCGGCCTGGAAAGGAGCGGGCATAAAGGATTCAAAGCATATTTCCGGGGACCGGAGGATCGCGGAATTGGCCAAACTCATCCGCCGAACGCCGGGCTGCGTGCAGAGCGTGGTGCCGATTGGCAATGAGGCTTACAACCGGCTCTACTCGAAGATGAAGAGCGTCAACACCTTGCTCGCCTGGGGCCACGCCCGCGTCATCGAAAACCTGATGGCCGCCTCTTATCAAATGAATCCGCCGCCGGTGCGCGCCATCAGCGATCAATTTGCCCATGACAAGGGCGTGATCAGCCAGGCCTTGATGAAGCTCGGGCGCGGCATCGAACTGGTGCAGCGCCACAAAGCCGAGGAAGACCTGGCTGTCGCCGCCGCCTCCATCCTAGCCCGCAATGAATTTGTCAGCCGCCTGCGGGACATGGCAAAGCACTATCAAATGACCTTTCCCAAGGGAGCTTCCGCCGCGGTCGATGCCGCCGCCAAAGCGTTCGTGGCCAAACGCGGAGCGGAGGAATTGAACAAGGTGGCCAAGATGCACTTTCGCACGGCGCTGCGCGCTCAAGGCCTGCCCGAACCGCCGAAAGCGCAATGGAAGCGCCGCTAGTCTTTGGATGTCGTTTCCCGGCTCCTAATCTTAATCCCAATCTTAATCTTAATTCATCAGAGATCAGGATTAAGATTAGGATTAGGATTGGGAGGAGCGGTTAATGCTCCGGCCACACCGCGATATAAATTTCCTTGACAACGGGTCCGCCGAGCGCGCGGTTGAAATCGGCCAGGAGTTGGGCGCGCATGGCGTCCAGCACACCGGGCTTATCCAGATCAGAGATCTTTTTGCCTCTGAGGTCGCTGGCTGCCAGGTCCATGAGTCTGGCCTTGTTCTGATCCACTTTCCCTTTGAAGCCGCTGTCAGCGCCGACCAGCGCCAGGCTCCTGAAGCCGGAATGAGCGCCCTTGGCGCCGGAGGCGTTCAACGGGATTGTCACCAGGAACGAGGGCGCTGCGTCCTGGCCCGCGGCGGCCTCTTGCGCGTAAACCTGTTTCATCGTCGGGAGCAGGACATACTTGGTGGTGGCCAAGGCCAGCAATGGCATGCCGATCAGGATGACAAGCGCGGGCAGGCACGCCAGGAAACCTGCCAGGATCGGCGCGTGGGAATTCGTGACGGCCGGCGCCTGGACGGTTTCGGCCCCGCCATTCGGCGGCGTTCTCGTTGTTTCTGTAAGTGCGTGTTCCATAAAAAAAGTCCCGGATCAGTTTGGCCAGCTTGTTTGCTCGGCATTGGCCAGTTCCAAGGCTCCCGATTGAATGACGCCGAGGCCGTTGCTGCCGGGAGCCGACAGGGCCGGCAAGGGGCCGGCGGCGGACATATTGGAGTAGAGATGGTTGCCTTCGCTGATCAAGGCCTCCGGGTCCTGGAAATTCTGCAGCATGACCTGCCCGCACAAAAAATAGGCGCCGTCGGAAAGTTGCACGGTGATTTTGCCCCAGTCGTCAATGGTATAGCACACCATGGTGGAGCCGGGAATGGAGCCGGGAGGCAGGCCTGCGGCGTTGATTTGCAGGTCGCCCACCGCGGAGAGGGCGCCCCCGATGCGCCCCTGCAGGCGCGCGCCGGCACCGGTCACCAGATAGCCGTTTCCGTCAACACTAAAATGGCCCGCCCGCGTGGCCTGGCACTCGTTGGTCACCAGATCACGCACGACAAAATAGCCGTTGCCCATGATGGCCAGATCCAAGGCCGCGCCGGTGACGAGCCTGCTGGCATCATCAAAGCCGATGACATCCCCCTCATTCTGGCAGGCGGCAGACTCGCGGACGGTTGACAGGGATGAAGCGGTCACAAGCACTTGTATTTTTGCAACCTGGACTGGCCGGCGTTCGCAACAGGTTCGGTGGAGGCCAGCGGGGCCAGTCCAAGGCCGCCTGCTTTGCCGGTCAAATCGAGGATGGCCACGTTTTGCGCGGGAGCGACATGCCAGAAAATCTTCAGGCGCACCGGCGCTTCGCCGGCCTGCGCCCCAGAATTGGACACTATCGAAGCGCGTGAGACAGTGCCGGACGGCACTTTTGGCGCTTTTTCCCGCAAACACTCATTCCCATTGGCGAAATCATTCATTCAATTCCTCAGTAGCATCGGTCATGCCAGTTGCAGGCTTAACAGCCTTCAGACAAGGCATTTCTGAGTTTTCGGCGGCCAGGGCCGCAGACCAGGCGGCCATTGTGTCGTGCTCTTGAGGACGGGGGAAAGTTGCGTGTTTTCCGGGAGGGTGGCTTCGAGCGGACGGCCAGCATGGCGTGCAAGGCGGCGTTGGCGCGGCGTTCGGCTTGATGGAGCGCGGCAATGCACTCTTCGCGCCGCTGTTCGAGCAAGTGATACGAGTGTTGGGCCTGGGTGGCCAGGGCGGCCCGCGCGATGCGGACAGCCTGGGCGGCCCGGCCGGCGGCCCCTGCGCCGTCCAATAATTTGCGCATGACCGTCCATATTTGTTTGATTTGCTGATGGATCGTTTCGAGCAAATCGAGGGCTTGTTGGCGGGCCAGCAGGGCGCGGACATATTCCTGTAGGGTTTCCTGTTCCGGGTCTGCTATCCCGTAATCGGCTTGGCTGTAGTGCGTATCAATCATAATGGTAATGTCTTCACCCACCACCAAGCAACCAATGTGCCACAATCCAAAAATGGCGATCAGCGGGGCAAATGACCGTTGGCAAGGGCTGGAATCGGAATTTATTTCCAGCCACGTTCGGGGGGATGGGAAAGAATGTCGCGTTCGTGAGCCTGTGGAAAGGAACAGTCATAATGTCCACCATGTCCACGTTGGGAACTGCATGTCCGGGTTCCGCGCTCGGAGCTTGAGGAGTGAGCCGTGGAAGGTTTTACTTATCCTGATGGACGATTCGCATGGTAAACGTCAAACCTGGCTCATCTGCCTGGGGCTGGCGCTGGCCGTTCTGGCCGCCTACAGCCCGCTGTGGCATTGCCAATTTGTCTTGTTCGACGATAACGATTACGTCACCTCCAACGACATGGTGAAGCAAGGGGTCAGTTGGCCGGGTATCGTTTGGGCATTCTCGACTGTCCATGCCAGCAACTGGCATCCATTGACCTGGATTTCGCACATGGTGGATTTTCAGCTCTACGGAATGAATCCCGCCGGCCACCACATCACCAGCCTGCTTTTGCATCTGGCCAATGCCATCCTCCTTTTTCTGCTGTTGCAGCGCATGACCCGGACGCGGTGGCCCAGCGCGCTGACCGCCGCCCTCTTCGCGCTGCATCCGTTGCACGTCGAGTCGGTGGCCTGGATTTCCGAACGCAAGGACGTGTTGAGCACGTTGTTTTGGATGCTGGCGGTCGGGGCTTATGTCCGCCATGTGGAGAATCTCAAATCTCAAATCTCAAATTTCAAGTTCTTTTACATCGGGTCGGTCGTCTTGTTCAGCCTGGGGCTGATGGCCAAGCCGATGCTGGTCACGCTGCCCTTCATATTAATTCTTCTTGACTATTGGCCCTTGCGGCGCCCCCGGCTGCCCGCCGTCCGGTTGCTGGCGGAAAAAATTCCGTGGTTCATTCTGGCCGCCGCGTCGTGCGTCGTCACTGTTTTGGCGCAGCAGCGCGGCGGCGCGCTGAGGTCGCTGGCCAGTGTACCGCTGGAGGCGCGTTTGCAGAACGTGCCCGTCGCTTACGCGCGTTACTTGGAAAAAACATTCTGGCCGGCCGATCTGGCGGTGTTGTATCCCATTTCCCTGCAATGGCCGGTTTGGGAAGTGGCCTGCTCCACCGCGCTCCTGGCGCTGATAACGGCCTGGGTGATTTGGCGCGTCCGCGCGCAACCGTATTTGGCGGTGGGCTGGCTGTGGTTTCTGGGGATGTTGGTGCCCGTCATCGGGTTGGTTGAGGTCGGGGTGCAGTCCATGGCCGACCGCTACGATTATCTTCCCAGCGTCGGACTGTTTATCATGATAATTTGGGCGGCGCGTCAATGGGTCCCCCGCTTGGGCGCGCAGGCTCCGGCCATTTTTGGGGGGCTGGCCGTCGCCGGTTGCCTGGCGGCAACCTGGATGCAGGCGCAGTTTTGGAAGGACAGCAAAACCCTCTTTCGCCACGCCCTTGCCGTCACGGATCGGAACGCCCTGATCGAGAGCAATCTGGGCAAGGTTCTTCTCCAGGAAGGCCGCGTGGATGAGGCGTTGCCCCACTTGCTTCGCGCCGTGGCGTTCGCTCCCGATTATCCCCTGCCCCATTACAATCTGGGCAACGCGTTGCTGGCCAGGGGGGAAGTGGCCGGGGCGCTGGCTCAATTTGAGATCCACGTTTCCCTCCAGCCGGGCGATCCCATTGCCCAATACAACTTTGGCAGTGTTCTGCTGGATCAGGGGCTGGCTCGAGACGCGATTCCCCATTTGGAAAAGGCCGTCCAACTCCGCCCCGGCTCGGCCGATTATCATTGCAGGCTGGGCGACGCCTGCCGCCAGGCGGGCCGCGCGGCGGAGGCGATAAGTCAATATGAAAAATCCCTGCAAATCCTCCCCAATCACCTCAAGGCCGCCTCCAGCCTGGCCTGGATGCTGGCCACCAATCCGGACCCTTCCCTCCGCAACGGCGCGCGGGCCGTCCGACTGGCCCTGCTGGCCGATCAACTTTCACGCGGTCAAGACCCGAAGGTTATCGGCATTCTGGCCGCGGCCTGCGCTGAGACGGGGGATTTTTCCAAGGCCGCCGCCACCGTGCGGCGCGCGTTGCAGTTGGCCGGCGCCGAGGGCGATTCCGCGCTGGCCGGGGCTTTGCGGGCGCAACTGGCCTCTTATGGCGCCGGTTCGCCAGTGCGCGAAAAGTAAGAATTATGAAGGAAGAATTAAGAAGTCGGAACGATCGAGTCAGTTTTTTCTTAATTCTTAATTCTTAATTCTGCCTTTCTGACAGCGGCCACATCCTGTGCGATCTGCGCTTGCAGGGCGGCCGCCGATGGGAATGGGCGTTCTTCGCGCAGTTTCTTGAGGAACGTCAATTCGATTTCCCGGCCGTAAATGTCTCCCGCAAAATCCAGCAGGTGCGCTTCCACGCACAATCCGCCTTCGGACGAATACACGGTGGGACGGCGGCCGATATTGACCGCCGCGCGATGGGTTTCCCCGCCCCATCGCGCGTCCGCCGCATAGACGCCCGCGGGCGGAACGAGGGTGCCGGCCACATCGAGATTGGCCGTCGGAAAACCGAGCTTTCGTCCGAGACGCGCGCCGGCGATGACCGGCCCGCACAGGGTATAGGTTCGGCCCAGCATTTGCCCGGCCCAATCAAACTGGAGAGCGCGAACGGCCTCGCGAATGCGAGTGCTGCTCACGGGCTGGCCGCCCAGGAAAACATCGGGCAGGGCATTCAGCGCGAAGCCCAATTCCCCTCCCAGCGCCTTGAGCAGCGCGACATCGCCCGAACGCCGGCGGCCGAACAAAAACGTTTCCCCGACACATACGCCGCGAATGGCCTTGAAATCGCGCGCCAGGCTGCGAATGAATTGTTCGCCGGAAATTTCGCTGAAAGCCTTGTCAAAATGAATGACGCAGGTGGCGTCCAGGCCGAGGGAGGCGATGACCCGCAGTTTCTTCGGGAGCGGATAGATGAGCGGCGGAACATTTTGCGGCGCGACAACGGCGTTGGGATGGCGGTCGAACGTGACCACGACCGAAATGGCGCCGTGTTGCCGCGCTTCCTGGCAGGCCCGGCCAATGACGCTTTGGTGGCCCAGATGCACGCCATCGAAAACGCCAATGGCCAGGCAAACGCCGCCCGGCCCGGGGTTCAAATCAGCGGCGGCATGGATGACATTCATTGAACAGGAGGCCGGGGTGTTTCAACCCGGCTGCGCCAATTTCAAGAAGGGCAGGACCCTCTTCTGCAACTCACTGGAGGAAAGCTTGAGAGCGTCTTCAAAAGGGATCGAGTCCCTTACGTCAAATTTCCCGGAAACGACCCGCCGCAAGGAAGCCAGATGCGCGCCGCAACCGATTTTTTGGCCGATTTCGTGGGCCAGGGCGCGCACGTAGGTGCCCTTGGTGCAGGCGATGCGGAATTGGCCGAGCGGCTCGGAGTAGCTGGCAAAACGAAAGCTGTAAATGTGAATCAGGCGCGCCTTGCGTTCCACTTCAATGCCCTTGCGGGCCATTTTGTAAAGAGGCACGCCCTTGATCTTGACGGCCGAGACCATGGGCGGCGTTTGCATCAGGTCGCCCTGGAAGGAGGCCGCCGCGGCGTTCAATTCCTCCAGCGTCAGGGGCGGCACGGGCAATGAGGAAACCAGCTCGCCGCCGGCGTCGTAACTATCCGTTGTCTCGCCGAATTTGATCGCGCCCTCATAGACTTTGTCATCGGACATGAGCTTTTCGGAAAGCTTGGTGCCTTTTCCCAAAACGATGATGAGCAAACCGGTGGCGTTGGGATCAAGGGTTCCGCAATGGCCGGCCTTTTCCAGCCGAAAGGCGCGGCGCAACGCGTCCACCACGTCGTGCGAGGTCGGCCCCGCCGGTTTGTCAATCAGGACCGCGCCATCGAATGGATCAAATGAATGCATGAATCAGCGGGCGGAATCGAGGGCCCTTTTAATCGCGCCGATCACCCGGCGCTGCACGGAAAGGGGCTGGCCGGCAATGCGCGCGCCGGCCGCCGCCGCGTGGCCGCCGCCGCCAAATTGCGCGAGGATTTCGTTGACATTGATCCGCGGCGATTTCGAGCGCAGGCTCACGCGGATCAGGTCCTCCCCGACTTCTTCAAAAACGCACGCGACCACCACCGGTTCGATGGCGCGAATATGATCGATCAGGCCCTCGGTATCGCTGCGGTCCGCCCCGGTGCGCGCGAAATCCTTTTTCTTCAGCCAGAGCCAGGCGATCTGGTTGTTGTGCGTCAGGTGAAAATGGCTGTAAACGTGCCTGAGCAAACGGACGCGCGAAAGGGAAAAAGACTGATAGACCTCGTGACAAATGGTTTCCAGGTTCGCCCCCAGCCTCACCAGTTCGCCGGCGGTGTGATAGGTCAGCGGCTTGGTGGTGGGATATTGGAAGGAACCCGTGTCGGTCGAAACCGCCGTGAACAGGCAATCGGCAATGGCAGGCGTGATGGGCCAATTGGCCGTTTGCAACAGCCGGAAAATCAATTCGCCCGTGGACGCTTCGCGCGCCGAAATCCAGTTCAAATCCCCGTAGCGCGTGTTGCTCTGATGATGGTCGATGTTGATGAGGCATTTGCGCCGCCCGACCGCCGGAGCCACGGCGCCCAGGCGGTCGAAAGAGGCGCAATCAACCGTGATGACCAGGTCGAACCCCCGCGCGCCGCCGGGTTTTTGCAGGAGTTTCTCCGGATCCAGGAACGCATACTTTTGCGGCATGGCGTCTTCGTTCCAGCACCAGACGTCCTTGCCCTGCTTGCGCAAGGCCAGGGTCAGGCCCAATTCCGAGCCGACGCAATCGCCATCGGGACGAACATGGCCCGCGACGCAGATGGACTGGCTTTCGGCGATCTTGTCCAGAATGCGATCAATGATCTTGAGGTGCGATTTCATTCCGATTCCGGGGGGGAGGATTTCTCCAATTCGTCCAGGATTCTCAACACCCGATTGCCCCGCTCAATGGACTCATCGAGGATGAAGCGCAGTTGCGGGGTGTATTTGAGAACGATGGCCCTGCCGACCAGGCCTTGAATGCGTTTGCGCTTTTTCTCCAGCGCCTCCATGGCCCTCTTCTTTTGGGCGTCGCCGCCGAGGACCCCGATGAAGACCGAGGCCGTTTTCAGATTCGGGGCGGCGTTGACGTCGTTGACATTAATCAGGCCGACTTCGCTGACGGGCAATTCGCGGCGGATGACTTCGCCGATTTCGCGCTTCAACAATTTGCGCACGCGTTGCATTCTCAGGGACATGGGAACCTCCTGGGCATCAAGCCGCTTTCGGGGCTGTTTTTTCGGTGGTGTAACATTCGATGGCATCGCCGACCTGCATTTCATTGAACCCTTCGATGCGGATGCCGCACTCCATGCCGGCGCGCACTTCGTTGACTTCATCCTGGAATCGGCGCAGGGTCTGGATAATGCCTTCGTAAATCAAGCCTTTGCGGCGCAGGACGCGGGCTTTCCCGCGCACAATGCGCCCGCTGCTGACCATGCAGCCGGCCACGTGGCCGCCTTTGGACAGTTCGAAAACCTTGCGGACTTCCGCCGAACCAATCACGACCTCCTTGATATCCGGCTCCAGCAAACCGGCCATCGCCTCTTTGACCTGATCGATTAGTTCATAAATGATGGAATAAAGTTTGATCTGCGCGCCCTCCCGCTTGGCCAGATCGGCCACGTCAGCATCGATGCGCGTGTGAAAGCCAAGAATGATGGCCTCGGAAGCTGAGGCCAGCAGCACATCGGATTCCGTAATCGTCCCCACCGCGCTGTGGATCACGTCCAACGATACCAGCCCGCCTTCGATTTTCTTGAGCGCTTCGACAATGGCCTCAACCGAACCTTGCGTGTCGGCTTTGACCACCACTCGGAGCGCCTTGGCCTGTGAAGCGTCGAGCGTGGCAAACAGATTCTCCAGCGTCACTTTGGCCCGGATTTCCGTCGATTGCGTCCGCGCCTCCTCGGTCCGTTGGTCGGCCAGGTCGCGCGCGGCTTTTTCGTCTTCCAGGACGCTGAATTCCAAGCCGGCTTCGGGAATCCCGTTGAGACCGAGGATTTTCACCGCAACCGAGGGGCCGGCCTCTTTCTGGCGCGCGCCTTCCTCGCTGATCAGAGCACGCACTTTGCCCCAATAGGGGCCGCAAATCACCACGTCGCCCACCCGCAAAGTGCCTTTGCGCACCAGCACGGTGGCGGTGGGGCCGCCGGGTTCCAGACCTGACTCGATCACGTTGCCTTTGGCGCGGCGATCCGGGTTGGCCTTCAATTCGAGCAAATCGGCCTGGAGCAATATCATTTCCAACAGCTTGTCAACGCCCTGCTTGGTCAACGCGGAGACATCGACGAAAATCGTTTCCCCGCCCCAGTCATCCGGCACCAGGCCCCTTTCCTGGAGTTGCTGGCGGACTTTCATCGGATTGGCGTTGGGATGGTCGCACTTGTTGACTGCCACAAGAATGGGAACCCTGGCCGCTTGCGCGTGACTCAGCGCCTCCAACGTTTGCGGCATCACCCCGTCATTGGCCGCCACCACCAGCACCACGATGTCCGTCACCGTCGCCCCCCGCGCGCGCATGGCGCTGAAGGCGGCGTGGCCCGGGGTGTCCAGAAAGGTGATTTGTTGCAGGTCATTTTTCCGTTCCGGATGAGGAAACGAGATCGTGTAGGCGCCAATATGCTGGGTGATCCCGCCGGCTTCCCCCGCCGCCACGTTGGCTTTCCGAATCCCGTCCAGCAGGGTCGTTTTGCCGTGATCGACATGCCCCATGATGGTGACCACGGGCGGGCGCGGCTTCATCTCCTCCGGCTTGTCCTCGATGTCCAGCTCGACCTTCCTGACCGGTGTATGGGTCCCGCCGCCCCGCTCCCGCTTTTCCACCTCGAAACGGAAATTGTACTTGGCGCAAATCTTTTGCGCCACATCTTCATCGATGGACTGGTTGACATTGGCAAAGACGCCCACTTCCATCAGATCGGCGATGATTTGAAAGGGTTTGCGCTTCAGTTGCTCCGCCAGATCGCGCACAATGATGGGCGGTTTCAACGTGATCATTTCGCCGGAAGCGGGCGGAACAAATTTCTCCGGCTTGGGCGGCGCCGGTGCGGCCGGCGGTTTTTGCGCTGATTTCTGCCCCAATCTTTGGCCGGGCAAAGGCGGGGCGGCCGGAGCCGTGGCTCCGCCCCGGACAGCCCGAATATCGCCGCGCCGCGCAAAATCAGTTTTGCCGCCGGCCAAACCACGGGCGGCCGGTTTCTCGGGCGGCGGGCGGGGCGCTGGCTTTGCCGGCAACACAACAAAACCCACCTTTTCACCAATTTTAGGCAGATGGGGCGGCAACGGCGGCGCGGGGGCCGGAATTTCCGCCGGCATAATCGGCGGTTCGTGATCCACCTTTGCCGTGGGAGCGGCCAGGGCTGCGGACGCGGAGGTCTCGACGGCTTCTACTGTCGGCGGCGGGGCCGGGGTTTCGACGGCTCCTGGCAATGCTTCCGCGGGCGCGGGGGAAACGCCGGGTTCCAGGGCAGGCTCCGATATAATAGTGATCGGCGCCGGGGGGGGAGGGGGGGCAATTGCAACAGCTTGAGGCGGTGCGGGAGATTGAGGGTAAATCTCGGCCAGTTTTTGCTCAAGAAACTCAGCGGTGATTTTGTCCAGGGAACTGGAGGGGACCTTGGCAGCCGGCATGCCCAATTCCTTGGCCTTGGCAAGGACGACCTTGCTTTCGATGCCAAGTTTCTTTGCTAAGTCGTAAATACGAACGGGCATAATAATTTTTCGGGCAATTGGCCCACAAAGCTCTCATGATTTTAACATGCCAACATTGTGAACTTCCAGCCCATATCATCAGGGCGACTCCGGCTTGGCGGCCTCCGGCTTGGCGGCGGTTTCGCCGCCATTGCGCCGCGCCGCTTCGGCCTTGATCGCTTCCATGATCGCAGGCGCCTGGCCCTTGATCAGGTCAATCTGTTCCAAATCACTCGACTCCGCCTGAAACAAAGCTTCCAAAGTCGAAAATCCCGCATGCACCAAAACACTGGCGATTTCCGGGGTCAGGCCGGGAACGGCGGCGATGGCTTGCACCGCCTGCGCGACCTTTTCTTCAAAACCAAAGATGACAACCGTTTCCGGTTCGATGTCAATTTGCCAGCCTGTCAGCTTCGATGTCAGGCGGGCGTTCTGGCCGCGCTTGCCGATGGCCAGGGAAAGCTGGTCTTCCGCCACCATGATTTTCACCCGGTGCCGGGCCTCATCCACGATGAACGCCTTGAGCTGGGCGGGGGCCAGGGCGTTGGCAATATAGTTCTTGATGTTCGCGTCCCACTTGATGATATCGACCTTTTCGTTGTTCAACTCGCGCACGATATTCTTGACACGCTGGCCGCGCAAGCCGACACAGGCCCCCACCGGGTCCACCTTCGGGTCGCGGGTGTGGACGGCGAGCTTGGTGCGGAAGCCGGGTTCGCGGGCGATGCCTTTGACTTCAATGGTGCCGTCGTTTATTTCCGAAACTTCCAGTTGGAACAGCTTGATGACAAACTGCGGGTCGGCACGCGACAGGATGATCTCGGGGCCGTGCGGCCCGCTTTCCACGGCCTTCACATAGCAGCGGATGCGTTCGCCGATTTGATATTCCTCGGTCGGGACGCGTTCCCGGTTGGGCAGCAACGCCTCATATTTTCCCAGATCAATGGTCACGTCGGACCGCTCAAAACGGCGGACGACCCCGCTCATGATGTCGCCGACCCGATCCTTGAATTCCGTAAAAATCAGTTGTTTTTCCGCCCGGCGAATATGCTGCATCAGCGCCTGCTTGGCGTATTGCGAAGCGATGCGTCCGAATCCCGCGGGCGTGACTTCCTTCTCCAACTCCTCGCCCAATTGGGCGTCGGCCTTGATGCGGCGGGCGTCAAAAACCGAGATCTGGTCGTGCTTGGAAGCGACCTTTTCAGAGACCACCAGCTTGGCAAAAGCCTTGATGTCGCCGTTCTTGGTGTCAATGGTGCAACGCAGCTCCCGCGCCGGACCGACCGCCTTTTTTGCGGCCGAGACCAGCGCTTCTTCCACCGCCTGGACCAGCACGTCGCGACTAATGCCCTTTTCGCGCTCCCAGAATTCCAACACTGCCAAAAAATCCGCGTTCATAACATTTTCTATTTCCCCCACACGGGGAATAAAAAAGCCGGCAGAACCTGGCTCTCCGACTTTCCGCGCTGGACGAATCCAGCAAAACAAACTGTACGTTGCCGCTATATCATATCCAACCCGGCGCAACCGTCAAGCCCGAAAACGCCGCTTTGTTGTGCCATTGTGCCAAAGGTTGTTTCCCGGCCAAACGGTGATAAAGTCATCGCCGTGTTGTCGCCATGAGAACCAGCAGGATCAATCGGAGGCATTTTCTCTTTTTGTCGGTTTTGGCCACCCCGGCACTCGTCTGCGCGGACGCCAACTGGCTGGAGCCGCACTGGGTCAAAATTCGTTCCATCAAGCTGGCCGGAAATCATCCGGCCCATCGCATTGTCCATTTTACTGACATCCATCATAAGGGCGACCGGCCTTACCTCGAATCCGTCGTGGCAAAGATCAACCGGCTGTCACCGGATGCGGTTTGTTTCACCGGAGATCTAATCGAGCAGGCGCGGTTTATCCCCGAAACGTTGGAAATCCTGCAAAAGATCAAGTCACCCCTCTACGGCGTCCCGGGCAATCACGACTATTGGAGCCATGCGAGCTTCGCGCAGATTGGAAAAGCCTTCGCGGCAACGGGAGGCGCATGGCTGATGGACTCCCAGGTGACCACGGCTGACGGGAAGATTCACATCACCGGCGTAACTTGTTTGCGGGGCAAGCCCGCCCCGCTGGCGCCAAAAGCGAAGTGCAAAAACATCATGCTGCTGCATTACCCTCTGATGGCGGAAAGAGTGACGCATCCATTTGATTTGCTTCTGGCCGGGCATTCGCACGGCGGCCAGGTGCGAATTCCGTTTTATGGCGCGTTGATGCTGCCGTATTGGGTGGGTAAATATGACCTGGGAATGTTCCGCGTCCCGGCTGGACGGCTCTATGTCAATCCCGGCATCGGCTGGCTGGTCACGCCCATCCGCTTCAATTGCCGCCCGGAAATCACGGTCTTTGAGATTTGACGGGCCTTTCTATTTGGCGCTGGCTTCCGCTTTGCGCTTTTTCGCCTCCTCAATCACTTTCTGTTCCAATTCGCGCGGCATTTCCGTGTAATGATCGAATTTTTCGGTGTGAATGCCCCGGCCGGCGGTCAGGGACCGAAGCTGGCTGGAGTAGCGATACAGATCCCGGGCCGGAACCTCGGCGCGAATAACCTGAAACGGCCCGTCGGTGTCGATCCCCAAAATCCGGCCCCGCCGGCTGGAGATGTCGCCCATCACTTTGCCCAGGCAATCCTCCGGGATGCGGACTTCGATCAGATGAATCGGCTCCAGCAGGCAGGGCCGCCCGTTCATGAATGCCTCCTTGAAGGCGAAATACCCGGCGATCTGGAAGGCGATGTCCTTGGAATCCACCGGATGCATTTTGCCGTCGTAGAAATCTATCTTGACATCCACCACTTTGCACCCGGCCAGGATGCCTTCGCGGCAGGCGATCTGCACGCCTTCCTCCACCGACGGCACAAAAACGCGGTCCACGTTCTGGCCGGAAAGGGATTCGGTGAACTCGACGCCGGAATCGCGGGGCAGCGGTTCGATGCGCATCCACACTTCCGCGAATTGCCCGGCGCCGCCGGTTTGCTTTTTGTGGCGGTATTTGGAATCGGCCGGGGCTTTGATCGTCTCACGGAATGGAATGCGGGGTTCGCCCAACTCCACATGGGCGTTGAATCGCCGGCGCAGGCGGTCCACCAGCACGTCGAGGTGCAGTTCGCCCTGGGCCGAAATGATGGTTTGATGCAATTCAGGATCAACGCGATAGACAAAAGCGGGGTCCTCCTCATGCAACGCCGCCAGGCCGGCCGCGACCTTGTCCTCCTCGCCCTTGGCGGCGCTTTGCAACGAGGCATGAATGGTGGGCTGCGGATATTGCACCTTCATCAATTTGACCGGCCGCGCCGCGGAGCACAGGGTGTTGCCCGTGTGCGTGTCCTTCAACTTCACCACTGCGCCAATATCGCCCCCCGTCAATTCCTCCACCATGGCCCGTTCGCGTCCGTTCAGAATATAAAGCTGGCCGATGCGCTCGGTCACGCCGCGATCGGCGTTGAAAAGTTCCATGCCCGCCTTGAGGCTCCCGGAATAAACGCGGAAAAATGAAAGCTCGCCGAAGTGCGCCTCGGCCATCGTCTTGAAAATGTGGGCGACCGGCTCCGGGTCGGTCAGCCGGACCTCCCCCGCCGTGCCGCTGCCGTCCACGGCGGCGTAACGTTTGCGATCGGCCGGCGAGGAACCGTACTTGGCGATGAAATCCATCAGGCGCGCCACCCCGACATTGCTCTCGGCCGATGTGCAGAAGAGCGGAATAAAATGCTGCTTCTGCACGGCGGCATGGATGCCGGCGCGAAACTCCTCTTCCGACAGCCCGCCTTCGTCCAGGTATTTCGTCAGCAACGAATCATCCGATTCGGCGATGTGTTCGATCAATTCGCGATGCAGTGTGGTCACTTGCTCCTGCCATTGGCCCGTGGCCGGGGCCTCCGTGAATTTTCCCCGGCCGCCGGCGACATCGTAGGTGACGATCTCGTTGCGCAGCACGTCCAGCACCTGATTGAAGCCGGGGCCTGGATTGATCGGGATGTTCATGGGAAAAACGCCAGGGCCAAAATGTTCGCGGGCGGAAGCCAGGACCTGGTCAAAATTCGAGTTGACTTTGTCCAGGGCATTGACGACCAGAATCTTCGGGATGCCGAAGTCCGTCGCACAATTCCAGACCCGTTCGGTGCCGACGCTGATGCCATGCTGGGCATGGACGACCATCAGGGCAAAATCGGCCACGCGCAGCGCGCAGAGCGCTTCGCTGATGAAATCCAGGTAGCCGGGAGTGTCGATGATGTTGAACTTCTTGCCCATCCATTCACAATGGAGCAGGGAAGCATGCACGGAAATATGCCGTTGCTTTTCGCTGGCGTGATAATCGGAAACCGTGCTGCCGTCGGCGATGCGGCCCATGCGGCCGATGACGCCGCTGCAAGCCAGCATGGCTTCGCTCAACATGGTCTTGCCGCAGGAAGCATGGCCGGCGATGGCGAAGTTGCGGATGTCGGACGGAGAGTATTTTTGCATAACGTATCCAATAGTTCCCGCCCAGCCATTCGCCTGAGCGATGCCCGGATTGAACCACCAACCAATCAAAATGCCAAGCGGTTTAATTCGCCCGCCTTCAATCCGGGTGCATCCCACTTTTTGTACACCGGTCAGCGCCGCCGGAGAACAGACCTCGACCTGCCGGGGAAAATATCCAACGACTCAAAGACGGGAGCCACAGATTGACACAGATGAACACAGATTTCTCTGAAAGGAGTCTTTTACTCTTTAGGTGACTCCTGTTTTTTAGCAACTCCTTCTGATCTGTGTCTATCTGCGAGGGTATGAGTTTTGTCAGCGGAGCGGTCCTGAAAAACTCAGGCAGCAATTGCAGCGCGGACGGAAACATGGTCACCATAAGGACCTGTTGGCTGCTAACCAGCA
>Ga0326728_10015604_pt1 | contig 15753 bp, 17 predicted proteins | sample MB3enrmetagenome_FD_207602 | JGI IMG/M metagenome (GOLD analysis project Ga0326728, IMG submission 207602) | Lab enriched peat soil microbial communities from McLean, Ithaca, NY, United States - MB31MN | ecosystem: Environmental > Terrestrial > Soil > Wetlands > Peat | place: USA: New York...
GCTATCGTATCGGCGAAGTGCTGTTTACCCAGCGCAACTATCAGGCCGCGGTCAACTCCTTCCGCGACTCGCTCCGCGGCGACGACGAGCCGCCCTGGACCGAGGTCTGGAGCCACATCGCCATCGGTAAAATCTTCGACATCACCGGCCAGCGCGACCGCGCCGTCAACGAGTACCGCCTAGCCGTGCAAACCAACGACAACACCCAGGGCGCGGTGAACGAAGCCCGCCAGTACCTGCAAAAGCCCTATAAGCGGCCCGAAGACAATTAGGCCATCTCGGCATTGAGCTGTCGGCTAAGTCATTGATGCCACAAGAAGAAGGATGTCATCCTGAGCAAGTCCCAGCGCGCCGGGACGCGTCGAAGGACCTGCATTTCGCAATGCCAATCCAGCACTGGCGCAGGGCGTGGCGCCTTCTTTTTCACGCTCTAAACAGAAACGGCCAGCTCCTTTGAGCTGGCCGTCGTCCTAATCACTAACCACTAATTCCTAATCAGTGCCCTTCCGTCTTTCCCAGCGACAGAACCTGAAGATCGACCCTGGCGATCCCGGCCCAGGTCATCCCCAGCTTCTCCGCCGCGCCATAAGAAAGGTCAATGATCCGATCTTCAGTCCCCAGATCCCCGCGGTCGGTAATGCGCACCACCACGGAGCGGTGGTTCGACCGGTTCACCACCCGCACAATCGAGCCGAAGGGAAGTGTTGGGTGGCAGGCGGTCATGGCATACATGTTGAAGACCTCGCCACTGGCCGTCTTGCGTCCGTTAAAGACACCCCCATACCAGGACGCGATGCCATGAATTTTGTCGGTCCATCGCTGGGCCCCCGGCGTGGGGCCGCTCCTGGGAACTGGTGCCTCCGCACGCGCCATTGAGTCCGGCGTCACGCTCGCTGCGGCCGTGGGTGCGGCGATGGCTGGTCGAGGAATGCTCGCATCCGCATGCACGGTGCGCGTAGTGAAAAGTACCACCCCCGCCACCAGAGCAACGGCAGAGACTCCCGCTACGAGGTAGATCCATAGCGGAGCCCGTCGTTTTAAGTTGCGTGTTTTCCTGGTTCTAACCATTGGACTATTTTACTAAGCTGACACTGGGGGAGCCCTTCCATTGTCAATATAGATAATGGGATTCCTGTTGAAAATGGCCGGCATCCGGGGCCATTTTGGGTAAGGTATTTTGCTTGTTTGGCTTACAGGTCAGCCTTCCCAGAGGCATTTTTCCCGTTTTGGGCCAAATCTCTTCCCGCAAAAATTGTGCGTTTCTGGACAACCCCAGCCCATGAGATGGCATCGGCTTGGTATAGTATTGAAACTAAATATCTTGTCTTCGTGGACGGCGCCCTCCCAGCAGCCTCGGAATGGGCTTGACTGGTGGCGCTTTCTTGAGGGTTTTGTCCAGGAAGAAGAGGTGAACCATGCGCGTTGTTTGTGCTTGCTTCAGCCTGAGCGTGATCGCCGCAATCTCCCTTGCCACCGCCGTCTTCGCGCAGATGCCCGCTTACAATCAGGCCGGCCCGGTTCCGCCGGCGATCACGGCGGCGAAAACCGTCTTTGTTTCAAACGCCGGCGCTGACAGCGGCCTGTTTCCGTCGCCGTTTACAGGCGACCCCGACCGCCCGTACACCGAGTTTTACGGCGCGCTCAAAGCCTCCGGCGATTTCACCGTGGTTGCCGATCCCGCCCAGGCCGACCTGGTCCTCGAGCTCCGGCTCATCGCCCCCAACGGTCCCACCGATCCCAACAAAGTGGCCGGCGCCTCCGATCCTCTGCCCATGTTCCGGTTGGTGGTCTACGACGGCAAAACCCACTACATCCTTTGGACCGTAACCCAGTCCATCGCTCCCGTCGTGGGGCAAAAGGCTCACGACAAGAACTTCGACCTGGCGCTGGCTCAAGTGCTCAACCAGTTTCTTCAGGTCGCGGGCAAGCCGCCCGCCGCAGCGCATTAAGACAACATGCCGGGGTGCCCCATCCTAAACGCGCACTTGGCGTTTAGGTGGGAAAGCGAGCGATCCTACGAGCGGCCGATCTGGTCGATCTCGCGTTTGATGGCGAGTTGGTCCAATGTGCCCAGAGGCAATGAGAGAAACAGCCCGATCCTGCGGTCAAGGACCGTAAACGCGTCCCGGAAGGCCCGGGCAATCTCCTCCGGCGTCCCCTTCACGGCGGCCGGATCGGCGATACCCCAATGCGCGGTCATGGGCTGTCCCGGCCAGTATGGGCACTGCTCCCGCGCGGCGTTATCGCACACCGTAAAGACGAAATCCAGCTTTGGCGCTCCCGCGCCCGAAAACTCGTCCCATGATTTGCTGCGCAGGCCCGCTGTGGAGAGACCGGCAGACTCAATTTGCGAAAGCGCCTCCGGCCGCACTCTTCCAGCTGGATGGCTCCCGGCGCTGAAGGCAGTGAATTTGCCCTTGCCTTTGTAGTTGAGTATGGCTTCGGCCATGATCGAACGCGCCGAGTTGCCGGTGCAGAGAAACAGAACATTGTAATGATCGGCCATGATCCTTATTCCTTTGTTCCCGCCAGAGCAGGCGTGCAGCAACCAGGTTGGCAGCAGCCGGTTTTGGGTTTGTTAGCGCGGATGAAACCACTGAAGAACTTCCCGTTCACCAAGGGCGCGATCCCATCCACATCGACTCCCGCCTCGGTCAGGAACTGGCGAGCGTCTTCCACGTCGTACACGCGGGTCGGCTCGATGGAAACCTGCTCAAAACCTGCCGCGGCCAACTTCGAGAGGTACTCATTTTCTTCGAGAGCGCCGGCGATACACCCCACCCAGAGCAGCATGCTCTTACGCACCTCGTCCGGCACAGTACCCCGCACCACCACGTCGGAGACGGCAAACCGCCCGCCCGGTTTCAGAACGCGAAAGGCTTCGCGAAGCACGCGGTCCTTGTCAGCCGAAAGATTGATTACGCAGTTCGAGATGATGACATCAACGGAGTTGTCGGCGAGCGGAATGTTCTCGATTTCGCCCTTGAGGAACTCGACATTCGCAACGCCCGCCTGCCGCTGGTTTTCGCGGGCCAGGGCCAGCATGTCGTCGGTCATGTCGAGCCCGTATGCCTTGCCCGCCGGCCCCACGCGCCGGGCCGAAAGCAGCACGTCGATGCCGCCTCCCGAGCCGAGATCCAGCACGGTCTCGCCGGGGTGGAGATCGATAAGAGCGGTCGGGTTGCCGCATCCCAGCGAAGCTTGCACAGCCTTCTCAGGTATCAGGTTCTTTTCGCCGGAGCTATAGAGGTTGGTTGTAATCGGATCGCAGCAACGGAGGCCGGGATCGCAACAGGCCTGTACGGTGCCCGATTTTGCCACCTCCCGTGCCGCGCTTCCATACTTTTCCTTCACCTGTTCCTGGATGTTCGCCGCAGTTTCCACTTTTTAGCGTCTCCTCACATACGCTAAAGCGAATATATTTCCGGCTGGACATATCTGTCAATACATATATGATGGAAGCGTGGAGCGCGCCTCGAAGACCTGCGATTTCGCCCTGCTGTTTGCGGCGCTTGCCGACCGCACGCGCCTGCGGCTGCTCAACCTGATGGATGGCCGCGAAGTGTGCGTCTGCTACTTTGTGGAGATTCTCGGCCAGAGCCAGCCGAAAATCTCGCGCCATCTTGCGTACCTGCGGCGGGCCGGCATCGTGGCCGCGCGCCGCGAAGGCAAGTGGATGCACTACAAGATCGTGGCTCCCGCGCATGCCGGTGCGGCCAGCGTTCTGCGCGAAACCCTGCTTGCGCTCAGGCAGGATGCGGAGATGCAGCGCGACCTGGTCCTGCTACGCCAGGCCTGCTGCGCGCCCCGGCAACTGCCCGTGCTGCGTGGAGCGCCGGCGCCCGTGAAGCGCCCTGCGCTTTTGAACGCATTGAGCTGATTGAAGCCGTCCGAGCCGTGCAAAAATCCGCCGCTTTCCCTTCGCCAAAATTGTCGGCTGGCCTTTGCCGATTAATTCGCAGCTTCTGCTAGCGTGGCCTTAGGGCTTGCCGAGAGGGTTCTCGGCAAGCCCTTTCGCGTCTTTAGCGCGTGTCTTAAAGATCAGTCTTGTAACAAGGGCACGGCTTTAGCCGGGCCGAAAAATGCAGCAAGATACGGGGCTTTAGCCCCTGAGGGATGACAACTGGAATCTACACAACCATTTTTGAAACACGCTACAGGCGAAGAAAGGTTTTCCATGCAACTCAGTGCAGAAGGACTGGATCTGATCAAGCGGTTCGAGGGGTTTCGCAGCCAGCAGTACACCGATGTGGCCGGTTTTCCCACCATCGGCTACGGCCATCGCGTGGTGCCGCCAGAGTCTTTTCCGGGAGGCGTCAGCGAACCGCAGGCTGCCGCGATTCTGGCCGGCGACGTCTCTGCGGCTGAGCTCGCCATTGGCCGCCTGGTCAAAGTGGCTCTGACCCAGGGCCAGTTCGACGCGCTCGTTGATTTCTGTTTCAACCTTGGCGCAGGACGGCTGGCCAACTCCACCTTGCTGCGCTGCCTCAATGCCGGCCGCTACGATGCCGCTGCGGAGCAACTGCTCCTCTGGGATCTCGCCGCGGGAGAGGTGAATCTGGGATTGAAGGCCCGCCGCGAAGCCGAGCTGCGCCTTTGGAAGTCGGCCGCGCAACCTTGCCCGGTAAGCTCTGCGCAGCCGCCGCAAATTGGCGTGTCAACGGCCGCCTCCTGAGAAGAAGCGCCCGGCACACCGGTGCGCGTCAGATCGCACAATTCCAACCCGGATTCAGTGCAAAAACATGGCAAAGGCGATGGAAATGGACAGGAGAACACGCGCTTTTAGCAGGTTTTCTGCAGGCAGTCTGCCGCCGGCTTTCAATTGATCAATTGATTAATTGATTGATTCATCGAACTCGCGATCTAACCCCCACCCCACTCCTCTTCAAGAAACCGCCCGTGAAACTATGAAGTCCCGTAACCAATTTCATCCCAACGAGTTAGAAAGCGCAGACGCTCGCTCCACAGAAACTGCGAATCTGTGCCGCGCAGCCGCTTAGGTCCTTCGCGGAGAGTTTTCTGTTTTCGGCTGAAGGCTGAAAACCGTTAGCTGTTCGCTGTCAGCTGTCCGCTGTCCGCTGTTCCTTCACCTCGAGCCGCTCGTCCGCCTGCAAATACCCTTTGCGCCGGAACCAATCTTCCATTGCGGTCCGCAGCCGCTCGAGCGGAACGCGATGGCCAATCTCGAGCACGCCATCGCCCGCGGGAAACGTGTCGTCGAAGACCGCATCGTTGGTAAAGTTGCGCATCGCGAAGTTGTCGATTTGGCGGATGGGGCACGCGTGGCGCGCGCCCGCAGCGTCAACCCGCTCGACGGAGATGCGGCGCGCAAACATGGTTCCACTCTAAACGAGCGGGCACTGCGCGCGGTTTTCCTGCAGTTTGCCGGTCAGGCATCTTGCGCGCCGGCTCGGCGCATCGATGCGGTAGACTCGGTAGATCGCGGAGCCGGCTTGCGGGAACGTGGCTCCGGAGAACATCTCAGGGAGCTTTGTCATGGCCATTCTTCTGCAGTGGTTCCTGTATGCGCTCGCGCTCTTGATCGTCTCCAGAATTGTGCCCGGCTTTCAGGTGGCGGGTCTTTGGCCGGCGCTCATCGCGTCGCTCGTCATCGGCCTCCTCAACGCTACAGTCGGCCTGTTCCTCAAGATCATCACGTTCCCGCTAAGCATTCTCACCCTGGGACTCTTCCTGCTGGTCATCAACAGCCTGATGATCCTGCTGGCCTCGCATATTGTGCGCGGATTCACGGTGCGCGGTTTCTTTCCGGCCTTCTGGGGCGCGGTGGTGCTGGCGCTTCTGGGCATGCTGATCAAGGGCGTGACGAAGACCTCGTAGCGGCCTATTGCGTTCCTCAAGAATAGTTGGGTCGATTCCGGACGGAGTCGTTCAGGGGCTAAAGCCCAGTGTTTTCTCGCATTTCTTGGCCCGGCTAAAGCCGTGCCCTTGTTACAAAACTAAATTCTGAAGCAGGTTTTAGTGCGAAGCGTCCGGCTGCGGTGCAGCATGATTCACCGCGGGCTGGGCGCTGCCGAGCTTCTTCGGCGTTGCTGCAGGCTTCTTCGCGGTCTGGGGTCCTTGGTCCCTGCCGGGGTGGCTCGGTCCCTTGGTCCCTTGTTCGCTGACCTTCGGTCCCGGCAGCGTCTCCGGAGTGCGGATCGCTCCCGCTCCCGAAAACCCGCCCGCAGTCGGCATGCGTTGCGGCATCACGATGACCTTGCCGGCTGGTCCAGGCTGCACGTGGCTGTAAACGCCCCATCCGCCGCCCACAACCACAAACACAATCGCCGCTGCCGCCGCGGCTCGGACCCAGTTGCTTTCCATCACGGTCCTCGCATGGAACCTCGCCGGCCAAGCCAGAACGCGCCCGCTGCGCGGTGCTGCGCGGAGCGCCTTGTGCACACGCTCTTCCAGTCCGGCCGGCGCGGGCAAGCCGGCGATCAGCCGCAGCGTGTCTTCTCCGCAATCGGGCCCGAAATCGGAATTGGGTGCGGAGCTTATCGAACGTTGAGGGTTCGAATTCATCGCAAACTCCTCTCATGGTCAAGCAGCCCGGCCATCAGGTTGCGGGCTCGGAACAGCCGCGAGCGCACGCTCGATTCGGTAATGCCCAGAACCGCGGCGATCTCCACGCTCGACAGCTCCTCGAAGGCCGAAAGCAGCAGCACTTCGCGCTCCTTGGTGGGCAGTCGGTCCACGCAGGCCAGTACGCTGGCGTGATGCTGGGCCGCGGCCGCCAATTCCTCGGCAGAAAGCCCCGTGGAAGGCAGCACCCGCGCCAGCTCGGATACATCGTCGGTCTCCGGGCGGGTTTTGGCGCGGCGCTTGCGGTCGAGCACGATGTTCCACACGATGCGGATGAGCCAGACGCGGTGGTCGCGTACCTCGGTGAGCGTGTGGCGATGGCGCAACACGCGCAGGAAGGCCTCCTGCACGGCATCTTCAGCATCCGAGGGATTGCGCAGGACGGAATAGGCTACGCGATAGAGGGCTGCGGCGTACTGGTCGACCAACGCCGCGATCGCGGTATCCTCCGCGCGCTGGCGCGCTTCCTCATGGTCCGCGCTCGTGGGAATCTCCATCCAACCTGCGATGATGGCCTGGCTGGTGCTCATCACGTACCAGACGCAGGCAGCGAAGAAACTGCTCAGGCTCGTTCTGCCCATCCCGGAGGGTCGCTTGCGATCTCGCCTGGCGGCCGGGCCTTCGCGCGGGGCGCGGTCTTACTTTCCAGCCAGCTTTTGCGCCGCGATCTGGGCTGGCGCACTGTCCTTATCCGCGTCCCGGACCTTGGCCCAAAGCGCGCGCGCCTGGTCTTGTTTGCCCTCCGAGGCATAAAGATCGGCAAGGTCGAGCTCTGCCACGGCGGCTGAAACCGTTTCCGAAGGCTTGGCGACGATCCCGTTATAGAGATCGATAGCTTCGCTGTCGCGGGCAGTTTGCCGGTAAAGGCCGGCAAGCGCCAGCTTGGCCAGGTTGGCAAGATTGCGGTCCCAGGAGTGCGATGCGGCGGTCAACTGGGCCTCGGCCGATCCATTCTGGCCCAGCTCCGCATAGGTCACGCCTGCGAAGTAGTGGGCCTTGGAGCCCTCGGGCAGCCAGCCGTAATCGTGGGCGATGGCCACAAACTCGCGATTGGCCTCCTTGGCGCGGTCGGCTGAGGTCGCGTACACGCCCGGCTCCGGGGGAGCTCCGGGAAGCGCCAGCGGCGAGGTGTATACATCCAGCGCCGTGTCCAGGGCGGTCCTGGCGGCCGATGAGCGCAAGACCCAATAAGTCAACGCGCCGCCGCCCAAAACGACAATCACTCCTGCCGCGATCAACCAGCGAAACACACCGGTCTTGTGCTCGCCAATCCAGCTGGCGCTCGATGCGGCGGCCTGGGCAAACTTGTCTTTTTTCAGGGCGTGACGGGTTTGTGTATCCACGGTTTCTTTTGTCCTTCGCTGATTGACTTGCAGGCGGGTCCGTACAGGTGAGGGCAGCGCTACTGCAACCCTATTAGTTTATCAGCGCGGTTGAAGCAGGGGCAAACGGCGCGTCCTGCTTGCCAGTCAACCGTCCGAAATCCAAACCTGCAATCCCATTAGGTGTATTCTGAGCGCGAGATCCAGCGACATGAAGCGGAAAGCAGCAATCCGGGCTGCCGTAATAGTGGCCACGGCATTTCTACTCGGGCTGGCCCGGCCAGGCGTATCGTCGGCGCAGTCTCTGTCCTCGCTCCGAATCGGCGATTCACTGTCAAAGCTCTCGTCGCTCGGACCGGTTTCTGATTCGGGCAGCTACAAAGGGATGGAATTGCGGAAATGGGTTCTTCCCAACGGAAATGAACTCTCAGTTACGATCGGCTCAAACGGTCATATTGTCTACCTTGAATCGGATTGGGACGGCAAGAACGACGACCCAGCTTGCGACCTTCCGGGCTTGCATTTCGGAGTCACAACCCTCTCAGAACTGCGAAAAAGATTCGACAGCAACGGCTTCGGATTCAAGGAGAGAGGGCCCGGGGTTAAGACCGAGGATGGGTTTGTGATGATGAACTCCTGGGAAGTCGGAAACGTGGTCATCACGTTCTACACCAGGATCGAAGCGGACGAATACGACCGGGTGAAAGCTACAGGGGCGAATCCATCGCCCGCGGATTACGCCAGGCTGGATGCAATCTCGATTGCCGATGCCGATTATGCAAAAAGTGAATGGGGCGACCGCGTCTACGATCCTCAATACAAGAAAATCGAATGGAAATAAGCCTCTTCCGCGGGCGGCCCGCTTGCCGCCGCCTCTCCGGAACGATAGGCTTAAGGTATGTACGAGGATTTCCACGTCACCGACCGCTGGAGCGGCGAGGACCTGCACTGCCGCTGGAAAGGCACCATGGTGGCCATCGCCACGCGCCACGCCGACGCGGTCGACATTCGCTTCGACGTAAACGGCCGCCCCATGTGGATCGCCCTGCCGTGCACGGCATGGGTGGAGCAGAAGCAGCGCACCGGTAAGGTGATTACCGATCAGCTTGCCGCGCAGGTTGCCGGACGCTATCTCAAGCAACTCATCGAAGAAGGCTACGACTCGCTCCGCGAGGTCTACACCATGACCGTGGCCGAGGTGCTGGAACTCCTCGACGCCGTGGTAATAGAAGCAAAGGACCAAGGCGCCATGCCCTCGCTGCCCGTGGGGGCCTAGAACGGGTTGCGCCAACTCGGCTTTGAAAGGGCACGGCTTTAAAGCCTGCCCTGAGCGGAGTCGAAGGGTGCCATGAATGACGCATGAATGGCGGGGCTTCAGCCCCTGAGGGATGTTTCTTAACGGCTCCTCATGCGCTGCAAATTCATCTCCGCTCTTTTTGCCGTTCTCTTTGCGTGCACTGGCTCCGGCGCCTCGCAATCCTCCAACTCCGCTCCCCTCGCCCCTCTACCCAACGCCAACGAGATCCTCCAGCGCGCGCTCGCCAACGAGCGCAAACTTGCCGCCGAGCGGGAACGCTACGAGTGCCGCGTGACAACCAACGCCGTCGAAACCGACAGCCGCGGCAACACAAAAAAGAACACTACGGAGGTCATGGACCTGTTCTTTGTCAACGGCATCCCCATCGAGCGCACCCTTCGAAAAACCGGAAAGGACCTCACGCCCGAGGAAACCCGTAAGGAAGACGAGCGCGTGATGAAAGAAACGCTCAAATACTCGAACCAGGCAACGGCGAAGAAGAAAGAGGACGAACAGAACCAGGAGCTTGGAGATTTCATGGAGGCCATGATGCTGGCCAACGGGCATCGCGAGCGCGTCAACGGCCGCAGCGTTCTCTTCTACGACATTCTGCCCAATCCGCGCTTCGAGGCTGGTAACTTCAACCAGCGCCTGGCCCAGGTGATGCAGGGCAAAATCGCGATCGACGAACAAACCGGCGAGCCCGTCGATATCAACGTGAAATCCGTCGCCGATCTGCGCATCGGCTGGGGCCTGCTCGCGAATGTGCATAAGGGTCTCTGGCTGCACATCCACAATCATCCTGAATCCGACGGCGTGTGGCTCACCGATTTCGCCGAGGGCTCAGGCGACATGCGCGAGGCGCTCTTTCTCCATCCCTACATCCACTTCAAAGAGGTCACAGACAATTGCCGCCTGTACACAGCGACCGCGACGCAAGTCGGCCCGCCACAAGTGGTCAAGCCGCATTGAGTCCGTTTCCTGACGAAACGCCCACGATCTCAGCCCACACGAGTTCCGTACTATAGGCGCAGGGATCATCTTCCCTCGGACGGATCTGGTGAGGTAGCTACGTCGAGATCAATGAAGGACGCTGGGCTGTGTGGCAAGCCGGGAGCGTAGCAATTTCCGTCAAGTGCAGCATTCTTGGGGCAGCTCGCGCTGAACTGCGCTCGGCGCGGGGACTGAGCGTACTGCCAGACCGCAATTTGGCTCGTGTCTTTTAATCGAGCTCCAATTTTCGGCTGCAGATCTGTCGAGGTGCAGCCCGGCGCCGGCGGGCATTGGTCGTTGGCTACCCAAAGCGCCAATCTCGGACCCGGTATTTCTGAAGGCTTCGATTCTTCCCCCTCCAGCATCTGGATATTCTCCGCGGTGTTGATCCGGCTGCCGCCGTCCGCCACATCGATCCCTGAGCAATAGACTCCCGCACGAGCTCCGCGCCGGCGAACAGCTTCAATCCACGCCATAAGGTATCCAATCTGATTGGGAAGCAGGCGCCCTCCTTGCTCTTGATCGAGGAATATGCGAACGGTCCTGGGGAATCCCTCGCGAATTGCAGAATCCACGGCAGCGTTACCATCTTGATTTCCGAAAGCAGTGGCATCCTTCCCTTGTAGCTCAGTGCTGAGTCTTCCGTTGAAGAGGACCAAAAAGCCAAATCCCTGCTTCTCAATGAACGCCCGTTTTCCCGCCCACGGATTGTGATCGAGCCCTGGCGGATTGTTCAGCCAATAGCTGGTGTACCGGTACGTGTCATGCAGCTGCAACATTGCAGAGTCGCCTGGGTAATCATTTTTATCGAAGCCCAAAAAGACTCGCTGCGCCCTACCGATTGGGCTCAGGGCCGAGATTGCCATCACCCAAGCCAGCCAAGGGGTTCGTCTCATGTCTGATCCACCTCAATTCGACAGTTTAGATGCGAACGGTCGTGAGCAGTTCAGCTTTCGGTGCAGCGCGAATGCAAGTCCGGATGGATAAGCGCCAAAATCGTTCGCGAAAAGCCAACTTGAGGGCTGCGTGCTTATCACCACCAATCCGGAAACTGCTGATTGAACCCTGTGGATTCAAACTGACCCACTACCTAAACCCTTCCCGCATTGCCATCCATCAACTCTTTCCACTAGCCTTCCGTTCAGGGACTCATCGTGCACACCATCACTCTTTTGCAGGTTCCGCGATTAACCATCGGCAGCGGCTGCTTGGCCGAATGCCGCAAGTTCCTTCTCGATCGCGGCGTCCAACGCGCCCTCGTCATTGCTCCGCCGTTCGCGCGCAAAATGGCCGAGCGCGTTCTCTTGGGGCTTCCACACACGCAGATTGACGACACCGTCGAAGCCGAACCCTCCGTTTCGAGCTTCAACGCCGTCCTTGCGCGCGCCCAGGCATTCCAGCCCGATGCGGTCATCGGATTGGGTGGCGGAAGCGCGCTCGACGTGGCCAAACTCGTCGCCGCTCTCCTCGACGGACGGCAGAAGATCGGCGAGGTCTTCGGCATCGGCCTGGTCCAGAATCGAAATGCCTTGCTGGTTTGCGTGCCCACGACGGCCGGCACGGGCAGCGAGGTTTCTCCCAACGCCATCCTGCTCGATGATGCCGACGAGATGAAAAAAGGCGTGGTCAGCCCGTGGCTGGTTCCGGATGCGGCGTTTATTGACGCCGAGTTGACGTTGAGCGTTCCTCCTGCGGTCACCGCCATGACCGGCCTGGACGCGCTTACGCATTGCATTGAAGCCTACACCAACAAATTTGCGCACCCGGTGGTCGATGTCTGGGCCATCGAGGGTGTGCGCCTCATCGCCGGCGCGCTCGCGGATGCGGTGCGGCAACCTTCGAACCTTGCAGCGCGCGAAAAGATGGCCTTAGGCAGCCTGTATGGAGGCCTTTGCCTCGGACCCGTGAACACCGCCGCGGTGCACGCGCTTTCCTATCCGCTTGGTGGCCGCTATCACGTGGCGCACGGCCACGCCAACGCTATTCTTTTACCCCATGTCGTGCGCTTCAACATTCCTGCCGCGCCCCAGCGCTACGCCGCAGTCGCCATCGCCCTAGGCGCCGCGCCGGCCGCGTCGGATGAAGCCACTGCCGAAGCCGGCATCGCGCAGCTTTGGCGGCTGATCGAAGCCACGGGACTCGAAATGAGCCTCTCCGCGCTGGGCATCGACGAAAAAGAGACTCCGCAACTCGCCCGCGCGGGTTTGAGCGTCACGCGCCTGATGAAGAACAATCCCCGCCCCATGACGCAGCAGGATGCCGAAGACCTCTACTACGCGGCTTTCCGCGGTTCTCGATCCACAGTGCCGCTATAGCCCTTCGGCGTGCGCATCGCCACGCCTGAGCAAGCGGCTCAGGATCACGTACAGCACCGGGATAAACACCAGATTCAGCACGGTGGAGAGCAGCATGCCGCCGACAATCGTGGTTCCCACCGAGCGGCGGCCCAGCGATCCCGCTCCGGTGGCGAAGACCAGCGGCAGAACCCCGAGAATAAATGCGAACGACGTCATCAGGATGGGCCGCAGGCGCAGTTCCCCGGCCTCAATCGCAGCTTCGGCAATGGAGCGGCCCTTGCGCCGCAATTGCTCGGCAAATTCGACGATCAGAATAGAGTTCTTCGCGGAAAGTCCGATCAGCATCACCAGGCCGATCTGGCAATACACGTCGTTTGCATATCCGCGCAGCGAAACCAGGCCCAGCGCGCCCAACACCGCCATGGGCACTGCCAGCAGAATGATGAACGGTAGCGCGAAGCTCTCGTATTGCGCGGACAGAGTGAGATACACGACCAGAATGCCGAGGCCGAAGATCAACAGTGCCTTGCCGCCGGACTCGAGCTCGTCGAGCGTCAGGCCCGTCCATTGGAACCCCATGCCGCGCATCATATTGTCGGTGGCCAGCTTTTCCATGCCGGCAATGGCCTGCCCGGAACTGTAGCCGGAGGCCGGCGAGCCGTCGATCTCTACCGAGCGGAAGAGATTGTAATGCGAAATCACCGGCGGGCCCGCGCTCTCATTCACCGCGACCAGGTTGTCGAGCGGAACCATCTGGCCTGCATCGGAGCGCACGTAGTAACTGTGCAGGTCGCCGGCATTCATGCGGAACGGCTTGTCGGCCTGCACGAAGACGCGATAGGTGCGGTTGTTGTAGTCGAAGTCGTTGATGTACTCCGAGCCCATGAAGACGTTGAGAGTGGTGGAGATTTGCGAGAGGGAAACGCCCATCGCCTTGGCCTTTTCGCGGTCGATGGTCACCAGCACCTGCGGGTCGTTGGCGGAGAAAGTTGTGAACAGGTTCGACAGTTCCTTGTGCCCGGCGCTGGCAGCCACCATCCGGTGCGCGGTGCGGTCCAGGTCGCTGAGGGTGTTTCCGCCCTGGTCCTGCAGCATGAATTGAAAACCGCCAAAGCTGCCCACGCCTTCCACGGCTGGCGGTTCGAAGGCCTCCACCAGGCCGCCGTTGGGTGCAAACATCAGCATCTGCAATTTCGGCGTGACTTCCTTGAGGATCTCAGCCGTGGATCGTCTCTTTCCGTGCTGCTCGCCGGTCGGGCCCGTGTTCACAAACATCATGCCGGCATTGGATGAGCTGCCTGCCAGGCTGAAGCCAATGACGGAAAACAGACGTAGACCGATTTCAGGTTCCTGCGCAAGGATCCCTTCGGCCCGCTCCGCAAGTGCGGTGGTGTAGGCCAGCGAGGAGCCCGGCGGCGCCTGCACAATCACCATGAAGTAGCCCGAATCCTCCTGCGGAATGAAACCCGTTGGAACCGTGCGGTACATCCACACTGTGGCCCAAAGACCGGCGAAGAACACCACCAGCAACACGTAACGCAGTTGCAACGCCACATGAATGATGCGCGCGTAAGTCTTCCCCAGCCAGGTGATAAAGTCGTCGGCCGCGTGAATACATGCGGCAAAGGCGCGCGAGACAAAACCGATATGCAGAAAATCGAGCTGGCGGGGCCGGGCCTCCTCACCGCGCAGGAACATCGCGGAAAGCGCAGGCGAGAGCGTAAGCGCGTTGAAGGCTGAAATGGCGATGGAAAACGCAATCGTCAGCGAAAATTGCCGGTACAGGATGCCCGTGGTGCCGGGAAAGAAGCTAACCGGCACAAACACGGCAATCAGCACCAGCGAGGTGGCGATGACGGCGCTGGTGACCTCGCTCATGGCGCGCGAAGTGGCCTCACGCGCATTCGAGTGTTCCATGTGAATGTGGCGCTGCACGTTCTCGATCACCACAATCGCGTCGTCCACCACCAGTCCGGTGGCCAGCGTGATGCCAAAGAGGGTGAGAGAGTTGATGGAAAAGTTAAAGAGCTTAATGAACGCGAAGGTGCCGATCAGCGAAACCGGAATGGTGACCGCGGGAATGATGGTGGCGCGCCAGTCGAGCAGGAACAGAAAGATGACCGTAATGACGATGATGATGGCTTCAATCAGCGTGACCAGCACCTCGTGAATCGATTCACCCACCGCCGTAGTAGAGTCGAAGGCGATGGCGTACTCGAGGCCGGGCGGAAAGTTTTTCGAGAGCTGTTCCAGTACGGCCTTGGCGCTGCGGTCCACCTCGAGCGCGTTGGCATTCGAGAGCTGTTCCACGCCAATGCCCATCGCCTGACGGCCCGCGTATTCGAGCAAGGTGCTGTAGTCCTCGGCGCCCACCTCGGCGTGGCCCACGTCCCTGAGCTGAACCAGGCCATTCGGCGAGTTCTTGACGATGATGTTGTCGAACTCTTCAGGGCTCGAAAGGCGGCCCACCACGCGAACGGGAATCTGAAACGCCTGCTTGGTATCGGTCGGCGGCTGCCCGAGCTGGCCCGCCGGAACCTCGACGTTCTGCTCTACGAGCGCACTCGCGACGTCGGTGGCGGTGAGATTGCGCGCGGCCAGGCGCACCGGGTCGAGCCACACGCGCATGGCGTACTTGCGCTCGCCGAAGATCATCACATCGCCCACCCCCGGCACGCGCTTGAGTGCGTCCTTCACATACACGTCGAGGTAGTTGGAGATGTATTCGCTCGAGTAGCGATTGTCGCGCGTATAAAATCCCGCTCCGAAGACAAAGTTGTAGTTGGCTTTCAGGATGTTGATGCCGGTGGAAACCACCTCGCCGGGCAGGCGGCCTTCCACGCTGGCCACACGATTCTGCACGTCGACGGCTGCGATATCGAGGTTGTAGCCCGTCTGAAACGTAATATCGATCTCGCTGGTGCCGCTGTTGGTGCTGGAGGAGCTGATGTAGCGCATGCCCTCCACGCCGTTGATGGCCTCTTCCAGCGGAATGGTGACGGCTTTCTCGACGGTTTCAGCATCGGCGCCCACGTAATTGGCCGTCACCGCGACCACCGGCGGCGCCAGCGTCGGGTACATGGCCACGGGAAGCGTGGGAATGCAGACGGCGCCCGCGAGAATGATCATCAGGGCGCAGACCGTGGCAAATACCGGGCGGTGAATGAAGAAATCGACAAACAAAGTAAGCTCTCTTTCCCCTGGCTGTTCGCGGTTAGCTGTCAGCCCTCAGCTTTCAGCAATCGGTTTTTCCTGTTTG
>Ga0326728_10015606_pt1 | contig 15752 bp, 18 predicted proteins | sample MB3enrmetagenome_FD_207602 | JGI IMG/M metagenome (GOLD analysis project Ga0326728, IMG submission 207602) | Lab enriched peat soil microbial communities from McLean, Ithaca, NY, United States - MB31MN | ecosystem: Environmental > Terrestrial > Soil > Wetlands > Peat | place: USA: New York...
CCGACATCCCGGTCCGGAATGAAAGGGGTGGGTGTGTCTCTGGGTAGGCTAATCTGGGCGCAAATCTCAATCTGCATTGATTCAGTAACGCTCTGACGTAGCAACCAGTCGACGAACAGGGTCAGGAATCCGCGCATGCCTGCTGCGAGGGTTTATTTTGCAAGTCTCTCTTTAGCTTGCCCTCTAATTCTCTTTCTTCTGGTGCATCCGTATCAGCGATTCCACCTTGTCGCCGCAATTGAATTCGACACCCCGGTCTCTCGCGCGGTCCATCTCCGACTCCGGCACGTGGTACACCCAAACCGTGCCGAAGTCCAATTTCTCAAGCATATTACTCTTGCCCGTAATCTCAATCAACTCATTCCCGGCGAAGAATCTTAAGATGTTGTGGTCTATCCAGCCGGACGCCTGAAGGGGGTAATCCGCGGAGGGCGAAAGCGCCAGATAAGACTCTCCGCGGCCCGGCAGATAGATCATCAATCCCGCTCCCCTCATCCAGATATTCCGCTCTTCCGCGATGGTCTTGCCGTTGATGGTCACCCGGACATTCTCCAGGGAAAACCGCTCGCCCGCGGGTTCCGGTGCGACGCGCGCCGGCGGCCGGTCGCCCGACACCTTCAGAACGTCGTAGATCCTCTCTCCCGTTACGGGGTGATACAGAATATCCACTTCCACGGCATCGCCTGTCCGCAGCGGCGGGAATTCGCGGACGCCCGTCAGGGTTGGGATCTCCAGCCATTTGCCCAGCCCGCCCACCTTGATCTTATCCGTGTCGACCGGCTTAATCCGAACGGTGAACGTGCCCTGACCGGCTTTCCGGGCCTCAATGTCATAACCAAGAAGCAGCGCGCCCTGCTTGTCGAATATCAAGCGATGAAAGTCATTGCCTGCGGGTACGGTCTCCGAGCCGCTGGTTGAGACAGGCAGGTTGGCGCCGGTCGATTCGGTATGGATATCGAGCCCCGTCCCATCGCCAAACCAAACCTTCAGCCCGCTCGGCGAGTTGGCCTGACCGAAGGCGGCAGCGGCCATCGCGAAAAGTGCCATCGATTTGCGAATCATTGTTTCCATCCTCCCGATCGGATGACGCGTGTCGCGCCATCTGGTAAAGGCCTGAAGCCCGCGGTTTCAACCCGCGTCATGTATCCCGTACCCGCCGGCGTCACTGTGGCAGGCTGCGGCGCGGCCGGGTGCGACCGGAACTGGAGCCACAGCAGCGGCGCCAGCAGCAGCAACAACGCCGTCGCCAGCACCGGGACCGGTATCGTCACTTGCGCGGACCAGATGCGCCGCCACAATGACGGACGGTGTGCCGCCCGATACGCCGCGCGAACGCGTGCGTCCACGGCGGATGACGGTTCCGGGGCCTCCCACTCTCGCAAGACTGAATTCAGCGGATCGAGTTCTTTCATGAGAGCATCTCCTTTAAGCGCGGGCCGCGATCAGCGGAGCCAATCGGCGCCGCAGCGTTTCCCGCGCCCGGTGCAGACGAGCCTTCACTGCGCCGGCTTCAATTCCCGCCACTTCGGCGATCTCTTCGAGCGAAAGCTCCTCATACTCGAAGAGGACGATCGCCTCGCGCTGGAAGTGCGGCAGCGCCATGACGGCACGCGCCACAACCTCCGACCGCTCGGCCGAAAGCAGGTCCTCCAGCGGGTCGAGATCGGCTTCCGTGTCTTCCAGTTCCTCGGACTCGCGCTCCGCCAGGCGAACTCGTTTCAAAGCCAGGTTGCGTGCGATCCCAAACAGATACGCGCGCAGCGAACCCCGATCCACGTCGAATCGAGCGCCCTCAATCAACGCCAGGAAGCACTCCTGGAGGACGTCTTCAGCCGTCGCCACCGAACCGGTGAGCCGCCACGCGAAGCGGAACAATGGCGTCCGGTAGCGGCGATAGAGCGCCAGAAAAGAACTCTCGTCTCCATGCCTGGCCGCCGCCAGAAGCCCGGAATCGCTCTCGGAGATCGCGTCCATACTATTTACTTGCGCCGGGCAGGCGAAAAGATACGGGCATAAACGCCATGCAGTCTGCGAAAGTGTCTTGAAACGCGGGGTCGGCCGCCAATTCCACGTGCTTGGTGAGGGCGCACAGGCGCGCCAGCAGGGCGTCGCGATGCGTTGGCGTCAGGAGCAGCATTCGAGTGCCCCGCAGCGCGCTGTTGCCAACCGGCTGAATGGCGACGTCCTGGGGGAGCAGTCCGATGGCGCGGGCGGCGGCTTCCTTGATGTAACTGCCGAAAGCGCCCGCCAGCCAAATGGACCGGGGCGGCGCACCGGCCAGTATCTTCAAGCCGGCAGCCATGGCGCCCTTGGCGAGCTGGAGTTCCCGGATGTCGCTCTGCGTCAGCGAGACGCTTTCGGTAAGGCGCAACGCCTTGACGCCGCCGGCGAGGCGGCCGCTGGGGAGGATATGGCCGAGTTCCAGAGCGCACGCGGCGGCATCCACCAGTCCACTGCCGCAAATGCCGCGCGCCGCCTTCCCGCCCAGCACATGACATTCGTACCCGCCATCATGCACGCGCACCGCATCGATGGCGCCGGCGCGCGCGGTCATTCCCGCGCTGATTCTGCCGCCTTCGAAGGCCGGCCCCGCGGCCGTGGACGCGCACAGGATGCCTTGCCGGCTGCCCAGCACAATCTCGCCATTGGTGCCGATATCGAATAGAGCGTGAGCGGCGGACTGCTCGTGGAGCCGCGTGGCTACCATGCCGGCCAGCAGGTCGCTGCCCACAAAGCCGCCCAGGCAGGGCAAAAAACGAACTTGGGCGCCCCAGCCAAGCTCCCGGGCGCTGAAGCGGCGCTCCCCAAGTTCGGGGGAGAGGAACGGCGCAGCGGCCAGCGGCTCCACGCTGAGGCCGCAAAACAGGTGGTGCATGGCGGTGTTGCCCGCAATCAGCACCTCTTCCAGGGCGCGACCCGCCGCCAGCCGTGCCAGCATCTGCCCGAGAGTCTGTCGGATCATGGCGGTCAATTCGCCGGGATGCCGCAGATCGTACTGGATGCGGCTCATGACGTCGGCGCCTTGCCGCGCTTGGGGGTTCAGCGCCGTCTCGACGGCCAGCACTTCGCCCGTCGCCAGATCCACCAGTTGCGCCGCCAGCGTGGTGGTGCCCAGGTCGATGGCCGCGCCCAAGCCCTCGCGCGGTTCGAGCGGCGTGCTTTGCTCGTCCGTCAGCACCGGCAGCGACCACTGGTCCACTTCCACCACGACGCTCTCGCGCGCCTCGGCGCAGCAGGCCAGACGCCAGCCCTCGGCGAGTTCCGCCTCGGACAGAGCTTGCCGCATGGTTGCCGTGATGGGAATGCGGCCGGAAAGGACGCGGATCTTGCACCCGCCGCACGCGGACTCGCCGCCACAGGGGAACTCGACGCCCAGCTCGAATAGCCGGTCGGCCAGGCTGCGATGCGGGTCGGGGTGGATGTCGATGGTCATGCGCCGGCCAGCGCCCGAATGAACTCGGGGGTGGTGCCGCAGCAACCGCCAATGAACGACGCGCCGGCCTCAAGGAGCGCCGGCAGGTATGACGCGAAGACGCCGGCCGGCGTACTGTAGACCACCGAGCCTTTCCGCATCTCCGGCAGGCCGGCGTTGGCCTTGATCCAAATCGGCAGGGAACAGGCCGCCGCGAGCCGGGCGCAGACCGGCACGAAGCGCTCGATCCCCGCGCCGCAATTGGCGCCGACCGCATCCGCGCCGGCGATTTCCATGGCGCGCGCGGCCGCCTCGGGAGTGACGCCCATCATGGTGCGGTCCTTCTTCTTCCCGCTATCGAAGGCGAAAGAGACGATGACCGGAAGGCCGGTGAATTGGGCCCCGATCAGGGCGAGCCCGGCCTCTTCGATATCGCTCATGGTCTCGATGAGCAGCGCGTCCGCGCCGGCTTCCGCCAGTGCAAGGGCCTGCGCGGCGAATGCCGCGGCGACCTCCTCGCGCCCAACCTCGCCATCCATGAGAAGCTTGCCGGTGGGCCCGATGGAGGCGAACACCAGCGCCTTGCCGGCCGCCGCGCGTTTGGAGATCTCCACCCCGGCGTGGTTGATGTCAGCCAGTTGCCCGGCCAATCCGGCCTCCGCGAGCGTGATCCAGTTCGAACGGAACGTGTTGGTCAGAATCACCTGGCTCCCGGCTTCGACGTAGGCGCGGGCCACCGATTCCACGGCCTCGGGACGCTCCAGGTTCCAGGCATCGGGCAAAGCGCCCGGCGCGAGGCCGAGGGCCAGCAATTGGGTACCCCACGCCCCGTCGGTGATCAGTGCCCCCGCCGACAGCCACTCTCGCAATTGGCTCATCTTCCCATTGTGGGGCAGATTGGCAATCTGCGGCGGGTTGCCAACCCGCCAGGTTGCGCCGGTTTCAAACCGGCGCGCAGGATGCCATCCTGCCCCACGACGCCTGCTAGAATTGCTTTCCACACACCATGCCTACCGACAAGAAGGGCCTTTTCGTACGCGATGACGGCATCAACTTGATGTACACGTTCATCCTGGTCAGCTCCCTATTCCTCCTTTGGGGAATCTGCAACGGAATGATCGACGTCATGGACAAGCACTTCCAGGAAGAGTTGAGCCTGACCAAGTCGCAATCCGCCTGGGTGCAGTTTGCGCACTACCTGGGCTACCTCCTGATGTCGGTGCCCGCGGGGTGGCTGGCGACCAAGCTCGGCTACAAATTCGGCATCATTGCCGGTCTCCTGATTGTGGCCTTGGGCGGATTCTGGTTCATCCCCGCCACCCATATCAGTACGCTGGTCCATGTAGGACGCGTATCGCCCAACCTCGCGTTTGTAGCATTTCTGGTAGGCGTTTGCGCCATCGCCACCGGCCTCGCGTTTCTGGAAACCATCGCCAATCCTTATACCACCGTGCTGGGCGATGCGCGCTACGCGGCCACGCGCATCAATCTGGCCCAATCCTGCAACGGGGTCGGCTGGATCTGCGGTCCGATCATCGGCAGCGTGTTCTTCTATTCCAAGGACACGCTCGGCCGCAGCACCGGCAGCCAGACGCTCTACATTCCCTATGTGACCATCGCCGCCATCGTCATCGTTCTGGCCGCCATCTTCTTCTTTGCCAAGGTTCCCGACATCAAGACCAAGGACGACTATCACCTGGACGATTCCGTGCCGGGCGTTTCGCATTCCATCTGGAAGCATCCGCACTTCGTGATGGCGGTCGCGGCCCAGTTCTTCTACGTCGCCGCGCAAGCCGGCATTTTCAGCTTTTTCATTAACTACATGACCGCCGAAGTTCCCGCCATTCCCGCCTCGTGGATGTCGGCGATGACTAAGTTGTCACTCCACTCCGGCTTCTTACAGAGCTGGCTTTCCGGTTGGTTCGAAGTGAATCAGTCCGGCATTCTCTCCATGAGCGACAAAGGCGCTTCCAATCTGGCATCGCTGGGCTTTGTGTGCTTCCTGATCGGGCGATCCACCGGGGCCGGTTTGCTGAAGACATTTTCCGCCCATAAGATCCTCGGTCTCTATGCGGTGCTCAATGTCGCCGCCACTTTCGTGGTTTTCTGCAAGTTGGGCTGGCTGTCGGTAGCTTGTGTGTTCCTGAGTTACTTCTTCATGTCGATCATGTTCCCGACTATCTTCGCGCTGGGGATTTACGGCCTGGGCGCCCGCGCGAAAAAGGCGTCTTCCTACATTGTGATGGCCATCATCGGCGGCGCCATCCTACCCAAACTCATGGGTTACGTGGCCGACAAATTCGACATGTCGCGTGGTTTCATTGTGCCGATGTGCTGCTTTGCTTTCGTAGCGTTCTACGGTTTCAACTGGCCCAGGTTCGCGAAGGCGGATTCATTGCACGAAGTGAGGGCCGGCGCCGGGCATTAAGCGCTGAGACGCCGCGAGCCTGACCTCTCTCTTACGTTCGCGGCTCCGTACGCCGCCCAGTGCGTCGTCCAGTGCACCCCCATTCTGAGCCGCGAACGTCAGAGAGCGGTCTTTCCGGTCAACTCGACCGGCGCTTTCAGCACGATATCGGCCATCGCCCAATAAGAATCGGGGCCGCCGCTCGCCGGTTGCGCGGACGCCTGTATCCGAAATATAGTGGAGCTTCACCTCGTGGTGATGGGGCCTCACCCTGAACCGTCCCGGACCTCCGGGAACGATAGCTCCTACCGGTTGGCGGGAGCTTTTCTTTGGCCTCTCTAAGGAGCGTTCTCATGACCGAAATCGTGAAAGTCGTTGGCAGGGAGATCCTCGACTCCAGAGGAAACCCCACGGTGGAAGCGGATGTCTTCCTCGCGGACGGAAGCATGGGCAGGGCCGCTGTGCCCTCCGGCGCCTCAACCGGCGAAAAAGAAGCGGTGGAACTGCGGGACGGAGACAAAAGCAGGTACGCCGGCAAGGGCGTCACCAAGGCCGTAAGCAACATCAACACCGCGATCCGCAAGGCGGTGACCGGCATGAACGCCGCGGATCAGCGGGGCGTGGATGCGGCCATGATTGGGCTGGACGGCACGCCCAACAAAGCCAAGCTGGGCGCCAACGCGATTCTGGCGGTATCCATGGCCGCCGCCCGAGCAGCCGCTGCCGCGCATCGCCTTCCGCTTTACCGGTACTTGGGCGGCGCCAATGCGTGCCTGCTGCCGGTGCCGTGCCTGAACGTACTCAATGGCGGGAAGCACGCCGATAATACCGTCGATTTCCAGGAGTTCATGATCGCGCCGCACCACGCACCCTCGTTCGCGGAATCGATCCGCATGGGCATCGAGACCTTCCACGCCCTGAAACAGGTGCTGCGCAAGAAAGGCTACAGCACGGCGGTCGGAGACGAAGGCGGTTTCGCGCCCGATCTGAAATCGAACGACGAGGCCGTGGAGTCGATCCTGGAAGCGATCGTAAAGGCCGGGTACAAGCCTGGCGAGGATATCTCCATCTGCCTCGATCCCGCGGCCAGCGAGATGTGGGACGACGGGAAGTACGTTCTGTTCAAGTCCACCAAGAAAGCCATCACGTCGCAGGAGCTGATCGGGATTTGGGAGTCGTGGGTGAATCGGTATCCCATCATTCTGCTGGAGGATGGCATGGGGGAGAACGACTTGCAGGGGTGGAAAGACATCACTGCGACGCTGGGATCGCGAATCGAGCTGGTGGGCGACGACCTCTTCTGCACCAACCCGCGGATTCTCGGCGAAGGAATCGAGGCGGGGATCGCCAACGCGGTCCTCATCAAGCTCAACCAGATTGGCTCGGTGACGGAAACTCTGGATACCATCGAACTGGCCAAGCGAAACAACTATCGCTGCTTCGTGTCCCACCGTTCCGGTGAAACCGAAGACACCTTCATCTCCGATCTGACGGTGGCGACGGGCGCGGGCCACATCAAGACCGGCTCCGGATGCCGCAGCGAACGTGTCGCGAAGTTCAACCAGTTTCTGCGCATCGAGGAGCAGTTGGGCGCGCAGGCGCAGTTCGCGGGGCGATCGGCTTTTCGACGCTGACCCCGCCGGCCGCGAACCCGCGTTGAATTCCGACATCTCGATCTCTTATACTGAACATTCGGTTTCTCTTCGATGAACTCGTCCAAGCCCCGGTCCCCGCGAGCAGACCGATGTCGTGGCGTGACCGGATGATTCCTTAAGGAGGAAATGATTCAATGACCCGAACCGGTTCGGTTCTGCGCGCTCTAATCGCATTATTCGCCTTGGCGCTATCGGCTCCCTTGATGGCCCAAGAAACGGGGGTGGGCGAAGCCAACCTCAAGCTTCCGAGTCTCAGCACAGTCTCCTTCCTGGGCGGCATCAGCGGCAGCAGCCTGCTCATGGGCGGAATGGTGGTGAGCTTCCTGGGATTCATCTTCGGCCTCATTATCTACGTGCGCCTTCGCAACATGCCGGTCCACGACTCCATGCGCGAAGTCTCCGAGCTGATCTACGAGACCTGCAAGACCTACCTGGCCACGCAGGGAAAATTTCTGGTGCTCCTGGAATGCCTCATCGCGGTGATCATCGTTTTCTACTTCGGCCTGTTGCAGGGCTTTGCAGCCTACAAGGTGGCCATCATCCTGCTGTTCAGCGTGATCGGCATCTCCGGCAGTTTCTCGGTGGCGGCCTTCGGCATGCGCGTCAATACCTTCGCCAACTCGCGCACGGCCTTCGCCGCCCTCAAAGGCAAGGCGTTCCCGTGCTACCAGATTCCGCTCGAAGCCGGCATGAGCATCGGGATGCTGCTGGTCTCGGTGGAGCTGCTGATCATGCTCTTCATCCTGCTGTTCATTCCCGGCGACCTGGCGGGCGCGTGCTTCATCGGGTTCGCCATCGGCGAATCGCTGGGCGCCGCGGCCTTGCGCGTGGCCGGCGGCATCTTCACCAAGATCGCCGACATCGGCTCCGACCTGATGAAGATCGTCTTCAAGATCAAGGAAGACGACGTGCGCAACCCCGGCGTCATCGCGGATTGCACCGGCGACAACGCGGGCGACTCGGTGGGCCCCTCGGCCGACGGTTTTGAGACCTACGGCGTCACCGGCGTGGCGCTCATCACCTTCATCCTGCTGGCGGTCCACGATCCCATGGTGCAGGTACAGCTCCTGGTGTGGATCTTCTCCATGCGCGTCATGATGGTGATCTCTTCCGGCGTCGGCTACTTCCTCAACGGCGCCATCGCCAAAGCGCGCTTCGGCAAGGCCATCAAGATGAACTTCGAGGCGCCCCTCACCACGCTGGTCTGGCTCACCTCCATCCTTTCCATTGCCCTCACCTACGTCGTCAGCATGTTCATGATCCCGGACCTCGGCGGCGACGATACCATGTGGTGGAAGCTGGCCACGGTGATCAGTTGCGGCACGCTGGCCGGCGCGCTGATTCCCGAGTTTGTGAAGGTCTTTACCTCCACCAATTCGCGCCACGTTCGCGAAATCGTCACCAGCTCGCGGGAAGGCGGCGCATCGCTCAACATCCTCTCCGGCTTCGTGGCCGGCAACTTCAGCGCCTACTGGCTGGGCTTCGCGATTCTATCTCTCATGAGCATCGGCTACTTCATGAGCACCATGTTCCTGACCACCCTGATGTTGGCCCCGGCGGTCTTCGCCTTCGGCCTGGTGGCCTTCGGCTTCCTGGGCATGGGACCGGTCACCATCGCCGTCGATAGCTACGGCCCGGTCACCGATAACGCCCAGTCCGTCTACGAGCTTTCCACCATCGAAACGCTTCCCAACATCTCCCAGGACATTCAGAAGACCTTCGGCTTCACGCCGGATTTCGAGAAGGCCAAGGAAAACCTGGAAGAGAACGATGGCGCGGGCAACACCTTCAAGGCCACCTCCAAGCCGGTGCTCATCGGCACCGCCGTGGTGGGCGCCACCACCATGATTTTCTCAATCATCGTGGCCCTGACCAAAGGTCTGACGGCGAACATCGACAAGCTCTCCCTGATGCACGCGCCGTTCCTGCTGGGCCTGATCGCGGGCGGCGCGGTCATCTACTGGTTCACCGGCGCCAGCGCGCAAGCGGTCACCACGGGCGCCTACCGCGCGGTGGAGTTCATCAAGCGGAACATCCATCTCGAGAGCTCCGAGAAAGCCTCCGTGTCCGATTCCAAACGGGTGGTGGAGATCTGTACGAAATACGCGCAGAAAGGCATGTTGAATATCTTCCTGGTGGTGTTCTTCGCCACCCTGGCGTTCTCCTTCCTCGAGCCCTTCTTGTTCGTGGGCTATCTGATCTCGATCGCGCTGTTCGGCCTGTTCCAAGCCCTCTTCATGGCCAATGCCGGTGGCGCCTGGGACAACGCCAAGAAGGTGGTGGAGACCGAGCTGCGCGCCAAGGGGACGCCGCTGCACGACGCCTGCGTAGTGGGCGACACGGTGGGCGATCCGTTCAAGGACACCTGCTCGGTGGCGCTCAACCCCATCATCAAGTTCACCACGTTGTTCGGATTGCTGGCCGTCCAGTTGGCGGTGCACCTTTCGAACGAGCGGGGCAACGCGTTTACCACCGTGCTCGCGGCGGTGTTCTTTGTAATCTCCGCCATCTTCGTCTACCGTAGCTTTTACGGCATGCGCATCGAGAGCGGCAAGGAGTAGGCGGGCAGGAGTGGGGCAGGTTGGCAACCTGCGGCGGGCTGGCAGCCCGCCAGTTGCGCCGGTAAACCGGGGTCGCGCGTAGTTTGCCGCGCTGCCCCACAAGGCATCATGACAGCAATAAAAGTGATGCTATGATAGCAACATGCGGACGACGGTGACCCTGGATCCCGATGTGGAACGGTTGATCCGGGACGCGATGAGGGCGCGGGCAATCTCCTTCAAAGAAGCCCTGAATGAAGCTGCGCGCATCGGGCTTCGCGGCAAAGAGCACAAGCGCGCGCAGAAGTTCGTTCAGAAAACCTTTCGGATGGGTGACGGACAAGAGTTCCGTTGGGACAAGGCTCTCGCCGTCGCCGACTCGATCGAGGACGAAGAACTCAACCGAAAGCTCTCGTTGCGTAAATGATCCTCCTGGACGCGAACCTGCTGATATACGCCGTCAACCAGGACGCCCCGCTCAACCGGAAAGCGAAGCTCTGGCTGGAATCGGCTTTGTCCGGGCCGGAAGCCGTCGGCTTTCCGTGGAGTGTTCTTCTGGCGTTCCTCCGGCTCACCACGCGGTCCGGCTTGTTCCGGCGCCCGCTGCCCGTGGATACCGCTTTCGATCTGGTGGCTTCCTGGCTGGACCAGGCGCCGGCGACTATCGTACATCCGGGTCCGCGCCACCTGGCGCTTCTCCGCGAGTTGATCGAGCCTCTCGGCACCGGCGGGAATCTCACATCGGACGCGCACCTGGCTGCGCTGGCGATCGAGCACGGAGCGGAGTTGTGTTCCTCCGATACCGACTTTGCCAGGTTCCCTGGCCTGAAGTGGCGCAACCCCCTGCGCTAAGTCCACTGCTCATGCGCTGTCAACGGAAGTTCGCTAATTTGGCTCCCCGTCGTGGACGCGTTTCGAACTCTGGCAGCCTGCCCGCCGACATCGATGCAGGCGATCTTTCAACAGGTTCAAGCACTCGCGAATGCGTGATCTCTGCGGCTGATGTTCAGAGAAGCCCCCGCCCTGCACTACCGCCAGGTTCGTCGTCTCAACCCGCCCACAAAGTCGAAATGGGAGTCGCGGCTCATGACCGGCATCGAATACTGCCGGCTGAGCGCTGCGATCCAAACGTCGTTCGCCGGAATCGGGTTATCAGCAGCCTTCAGTTCCAGTCGGATGGCCGCGTAATGCCGCGCGGTCTCAATTCCAATATCGAGTACGGTGCATCGGTCCAGCATGCGCTGCAGGGACCTTTCATACTCCTCGCGGTGACGAGACTGCGCGATACCGAAAGCGAACTCCCCGGCTACTATGACGGGGATCGCAAGTTCGCCCGCCCCGGACACGACCTCAACCGCTTCCGGCGCTTTGTCGAGATATGCCGAAAGAGCATTCGTGTCCAGAATCAAGTCAAGTCCTCGGGTTCGATTTGTTCGAATTCCTCGTCGATGATCTTCTGTATCCGCATCGTCTCCTTGTGGAGATGGGCCAGTTCCCCCGCACATTCCAGCCAGAGCTTGCCCGGGCGTTGACCCAGGGAGAGCTTTTCTTCGACAGCCTGCGTAACGTACTCGCGTAATGGAATTCCCAGGTCGGCGGCGGTGGCCTTGGCCTTGCGGAAGGTTGGGTCCGGGATTTCCAGTGTGGTCTTCATGAGGCCAGCATCCCATATTTATGGGGTCAGCCGCTCGAAGCGATGACAGCCTGCCTCCCCAGCGTGGATTCGAACCGCGATCAGACGACCTCTTGAGCCCTAAGGCCGCGCCGCTACGCTTTACGAAGCGGCGAGTCCGGGTCAAACGCGCGCTGGATGGCCAGACTGACCTGCCGCATGCGCACCGCTGAAAGCGGGCGCGGCATACGCTCTCCGAGAACGGATTTCTTGAGCGTGGTAATGAAGTGGCCCTTCAGCCAGGATGGCCTCGGCAGCCCCGTCTCGCCGGGCTCGAATCGCAAGGTGGTTGGACCGTCCGCGCCTTGGCTGCCGAACGGAACGATCAGAACCGAATCGACTCGTTCGCTTGCATTACGGGAGTCGAGCGACACTACCAGAACCCAATGGCGCACCGGCGGGTTTCCCAGCATGGCGGTCCAGATCTCGCCGCGCCGGGGAACAGCGTTATGGCTGGTCAAAGTCCATCTCCTGAGATGCCGCGCTCAGGGCGTCTTCGAGATCGGTCTCTTCCGCGGCAGCCTCGGAGGTCAGGCCTTTGAAATAAGCGGCGGTCTGCCGCGCCAGGGTAGCCCGGTTGTCAAGCCTGCGGGCGATCTCTACTGTCTTGTCTACGGCCTCTCCAACGCTTTCAGCCCGGCCCGCCCTTACCATGCTGTGAAGGTAAGCATAATTGCTCGCGCCGATGGTGGTCGAGAGCTTCTTGCGTGGTAGCACGTCTCCTATTTTAGGAGATAAAGAATCCCCTCCGCAAGGAGAGCTTATGCGAAGACTTGAAGAACTTTCACCTGCCACTGCCCGAGCAAACCCATAGCCATCTCCGGGCGGAAGCCGAACGGGCGCAGGTGCCCGCGACCGCGCCGGTTCAGTTTTCCTTGACCAGCTTGCCGCTCTCCTTGTCCCATACGCGGGTACGGACCGCGAGACGGTGTTTGCCGTGGCAGTCGGTACAAACCTTCGTTTTCATATCGGCGGCGGAAACGCTCTCTTTGTGTTTCGGATGGCACTCCGCGCACATCGCCGCGATCTTGGACCGGGGGTACATCTTCTCGGGCGCCGTGACGTTGTCTTCATCGCTGCAATGCGCGTTGGAGCTACCGTGACATTGCTCGCAACCAATGTCCTGTTTCAGGTGGTTGGCCGCCAGTTGCTCGGTCTTGTAGTTGACGTGGCAAACCAGGCAGCGATCATTGCCGGCGGCTCGCGCCGTGGCTGGCGCAACCAAGAAAGCGGTCACGGCGATGTAGGCGGAAATGTAAGCTAGACGTACTCCCATTTCTTTAGCCACTGATAGTTTTCCGGCAGCCTCGCCCACATCTCCCGGTTGGCCTGCCGCAGGCCGGCCGATTCCTTCATGTCCAGTTCTCGCCGCTCCCGCACCGCTTTCGCCATGTTATCCACCTGGGCGACGCTGATCAGGCCCGGTATCGGCGCGGTGATCGCCGGATTCAGCAGAATGTAGCGTACCGCCATGCGCGCAAGCTGGGAATCTTCTTCGGCGTACTGGCTGCCGGCGGAACCGTCGCCCTTGAAAAGCGAGTTGCTGGCAAAGGGCTTGATCCCGAGCACACCGACGTCGTATTTCCGAATGGTGTCGAGCAGGCTGTCCTGCGGCAGCGCTTTCGAGTCCGAGGTGTATGGGAACAGCACCACATCCATTTGAGCGGGGTATTGCTCGATCATCATCTTCAGCCACTCGTGGTCGTGCGAGGTAATGCCGGTGAATCTCGCCTTGCCCTGCCGTTTGGCCTGATCCAGCGCGGCAACCATCTCTTCGGTCTCGTGGAAGGTGTGCTCGCCCCCGTTTTCGTACGCGGTCAGACGCCACCAATCGACGTACTCGAGGCCGGTCGCCTGCAGGTTCTCGTCGAGACCCTTTATGAGCGCCTTGGCCTTTTGGAATTGCGGAACCCGCGGTTCCTTCTGCGGCCAGCCATAGCCGAAATACATGCCCTTGCGTCGCTCCCCCGTCAGCAATTTCGCGTAGACCTGTACTTCGTTGCCATCCACCGTATCGAGGTGATTGATGCCCACGGCCATGCATCGGTCCACCACGTCGGCGCGATTCTTCATGAAGTCCGCACTGTCGACCGTGTAACGCGGGCCACCTCCCACCACCGCCTGGACCCGTTTCCAATGGCCGCCCAGGCCGATCGCCGAGACCATGAGCCCCGTCTTGCCCAACCGGCGGTATTCCATCTGAGAGTTAAAACTTGGGATTCCGCTTCCGACTGCCGCGCTCGCCGCTGGAGTCATCCCGAAAGCCGCCGCGCCCGTCACCGCCACTCCGGCGCCAACGAACTCTCTCCGGCTGATTTGCTGTCTTGTTTTCATAGTCACCTCTGTTTATTCGATGCAAGCCCAAATCGTGACTAAGAGCCGGCCCTCTTCGCCGTGACCTCAAACTCACTCGGAGCGCCACCACCCGGGCCACCCTGCATCTCCATTGCGAATTCGATCTTGTTGCCCTCGACCTTGCCTTTGAAAATCCACTTAGTCTCCGCGTTCCCGATTTTACCGACAACCACGAAGGAAACGTCATCGCCGCCGACCTTTCCTTCCGTGATTTCCAGGCGGAAAACCTGGTCGCCCAGCGGATAGGTCATGGTGCCGGTCAGCTTGGCGCCGTCCACCTTGAAGATGAAGGTCGGCTCCAACAGAAGGTGATTTGGCCCCGGGACCTGAGCGAGCCACTTGCCGCCGATATCGGCCGCCGCCACCGCGGACGCACCAAAGAGCAGCAATGCCAAGGACGTAAGCACAACAGTTCTCACGGATATTCCTCCTTAAGGTTGAACCGGAATTCCCATCTTGGTATCCTAAACTCCCCTACTATACACCGAACCGCCTCCGTTGGAGACGTTTTTCCATCCTCTGGTCATCCAGCCTCTCCGTAGTAAGCCAAAGAGCGGAAACCGTCGCATTTTCAAAGGGTTGCGCAGGTACCCTTCGGGCGGCAAGCCGGTGAAGGAGACCGGCGCCCCATCCCAGCGAGAGCGGACGAGAGCCTCGCTGGCGAGCACCGCCGATGCGCCGCCGGCAACTGAAGCGTGCAGAATGAACTCCACGATGCCGAAGTCGCCTGGATTCCGGGCTTTTGTGGCAACCTGGTGAAGGCTGGCTATGGCGATCCAAAATGCCGGCAGGGCGACAGCGGTCGCCAAGTCTGCATTCAGGTTTATGTTCAGACCAGACTCCTGGTCTGATTCTTGCTAAACGGGAACCAAAGCATGATCAAAGTCAACATTCAGGAGGCCAAGACCCGCCTCTCACGTTAGCTCGATCAAGTCGAGAATGGTGACGTGGTCGTCGTCTGCCGGCACAACCATCCAGTCGCCGAACTCCGTGCCATTCAGACTGCACCCGCTCATCCGGCCCGCGTTGCCGGCTTGTTAAAGGGGCGCGTACACTGGGAGCCCGATGCCTTCGCACCAATGACCGTTGAGGAACTTGCGGAGTTTGACGGCGCGCCGGTCTTTCCCCGCGTGGGTTCGGCTTGAAACTGCTGCTCGATACTTGCGCTTTTCTCTGGTTTCAGGCGGATTCGCCCCACCTTTCCCCGACCGCGCGCGCCCATATAATGGACCCCGCAAATGGCAGAACCACCATCGGGCTTGCGCGTACCAAAGCGGCCTTCAATCCCCATAGCTGCCGCGTCCGCCGCAAACGCCAGCGGCTTCCTTCTAATCTCCTTATCGAAAACGCCTCGGCTCGAAGTTCGCGTCTTCGCCCCAACTGTCGTGCGCCGAGGCGTTTCCGATCAAGGCTAGCGACCATCCGGGAAGCCCCAATGCCGGTAACCGGAGTTGTTCGGGCGCAAAAGGGATCCGTTATTTGGTGCGGCTCAGTTCCAGCGCCGCCATCCTTCGCCCCCAGAACGCGATTCGGTGAAGCTCCACATCCTAGTGTAGTGTCTCACAAATAGCTGGACAACCGAACCGGATTCCGCTATGCTGGGGTTGGTGTTAGCATCCACGCCAGCTCTGTCGTTGAAGGACGCCGACGAACGGCAGCTTCGGCAATGGACCTCGGCCTTTGGTACACCGCAGCCGGTGGCCTTGCGGAG
>Ga0326728_10015607_pt1 | contig 15751 bp, 15 predicted proteins | sample MB3enrmetagenome_FD_207602 | JGI IMG/M metagenome (GOLD analysis project Ga0326728, IMG submission 207602) | Lab enriched peat soil microbial communities from McLean, Ithaca, NY, United States - MB31MN | ecosystem: Environmental > Terrestrial > Soil > Wetlands > Peat | place: USA: New York...
GATTCCCGCTTCGAAAAAGCCTACCTCAAAGTCGAAAAAGCCATGGATGACGCCATTGCTTTATTGGCCGCTTGAAGTCAGAATCTGAGAGATAATTTAATGAGATTTTAGAAGTAAGAATCTAATCTTCTTAGTCGGCATTATCCCGGCATGGCGCAAAAATCAACGGATGAAGCGCGGCGTCCGCCGGGAACGGGACCGCTTTGTCAAGCGGAGGCCGCCATGAGTCCAAATCATCAAAATGTTGAAATGTTAGGAACCGACCCCTCATGGCGGGTTGGATGTTCAAGGCGATGCCGGTGCGGACGCGGGGGCACATGGCCGCGTCAACCGGCATGTGCCTGGGCGAGGGATTCCTTTTTGTGCCTGGCAGTCTTGACCGGTGGCCGCAAAGTGGCCGGAACGACAGGTTCGTTGGCCGGGAGGAAAAGGTAGCGGCCACAATTGCCGCACACTTGAATGTCGCTCTCATGAGCCAAGTCGGCCAGCGCGCCGATGGCAACCCTCAGATGGCATTCCGTGCAGACGCCATGGCGCACGATGGCCACACCCTTTTTGCCATGCGCCAACAACCGGTCGTAGTGCGTCAACACGACGCCGGGGATGGTTTTGCGGATCGCTTCCATGGCGGCGTCCCGGTTCCGCTGGCCCGGTCCGGATTGAAGTTGGAGTGTCTGAAGTGCGAACAAGTTTTCCATGACATTCTTCATAGCGCCCCCAGAATAACACAACCGGCCTGCCGTTGGACAGCGCAAAAATAATAAATCCGCAAGGGCGGATCTTGCCGCAAATCCAGGAACAGGCCAGGCTGGCAAAAGGCGGCAGGCCCTGTTATGAGTAATGGCATGACCATCATTGGAGAATTCAAACGATTTGATTCGCATACCACGGCATTTTGGGTGTCTTTCAGTCTGGTGATTGTGGCCGTCGTGGGCGTTTTTGATTGCCTCTCGGGCTACGAACTTAATTGTTTCGCGTTTTACCTGATTCCGGTGACTCTGGCCGTGTGGTTTGTTGGCCGGGGTTTTGGAATTTTCGTTTCAGCGTTGTGCGTCGTGGTCTCGATCGCGGGCGATCTGATTGCGGGCGCGCGGTATTCCAGTTCGCTGGTTCCTGTCTGGAACACCGCGATTGCGCTGACGTTTTTCCTGGTGGTCGTCTGGATCCTGGCCAAGTTGCATTCCCTGCACAACGAACTGGAAGAACGCGTGCGCCAGCGGACGGCGGCGCTGAACAACGAAATGCAGGAGCGCATGCGGCTGGAAGAGGAAATCCTGAGCATCAGCGAGCGCGAACAACAACGGATCGGTCACGATCTGCACGACAGTTTGTGCCAGCACCTGACGGGCGTGGCCTTGGCGGGGGAAGTTTTGAGCGAGCAATTGGCGGCCAAATCACTTCCCGAAGCCAGGGCGCTGGACCATATCGTGGAAATGGTCGAAGGGGCCATTGACCTCACCCGCACCCTGGCGCGCGGTCTTCATCCCTTTGATCTGAAGGGGGAGGGATTCAGGGACGCCCTGCGGGAATTGGCGGCCACCATCACCGAGGGATTCAAAACCCCCTGCGCTTTTGAGTGTGACAGGCCCGTGGAGATTCGTGAACCGGGCGTTGCCACTCATTTGTATCGCATCGCGCAAGAGGCGGTCACCAACGCGGTCAAACACAGCAATGCCAGGCAGATCGTCGTGCGCCTGGAGGCCGGGACCGACGGCCTGACGTTGACGATCTGCGATGACGGTGTTGGCATGCCCCCAAAAATGCCGGGCGGCATGGGCTTGCGCACCATGGCCCACCGGGCCAGCGTGATCGGCGCAACCTTCAGCGTCGAGCGCCAGCTTTCAGGCGGCACGCGCGTCACTTGCAAATTGCCTGTTGGCAGCTTTGTTTCCGAAACCCATGACACAAAAGGCCAAAGTTCTATTGGTGGATGACCATCCATTGGTGCGCGAATGGCTGGCCAATTTAATCAACCAGCAATCCGACCTCGAAGTCTGCGGAGAGGCGGACAGCGCTCCAAAGGCGCTGCAAATGGTTGGGGTGGTCAATCCCGATGTTGCCATCGTGGACATTTCGATGGAGGGCGGCTCGGGCTTGGAACTGATCAAGAACATCAAGGCGAGTCATCCCGGCGTGATGGTGATCGTGCTGTCCATGCACGACGAAGCGCTTTACGGCGAACGGGCGCTTCGGGCCGGGGCGCGGGGTTACATCATGAAAAGAGAGGCGACCAAAAGAGTCCTGGAAGCGATTCGCGCTGTTCTTGGCGGGAAGCTCTACCTCAGCGATAAAATGGCCCTGCTGATGGCCGAGAAGTTTGTGGAGGGGCGGCCCACAACGGCAGGCTCCGTGATGGAGCAGCTCAGCGACCGCGAGTTGGAGGTGTTTCAGTTGTTGGGCCGTGGTTATAGCACGCGGCAAATCGCCGATGAACTGCATGTGAGCTTCAAGACCGTTCAGTCCTTTTGCGCCCGCATCAAGGAAAAGCTCCATTTTGTCAATGGTGCCGAACTGTTGCGTGAAGCCGTGCGCTGGCACGACCGGCAGCAGGAAAAGTAATTGAGGCGCGTTTCTATGAGCCATGCGGGATGTTGCCGGACTGGTGACGGTGCGCGTTGGTGACGCTGATTTCACCGCTGGCCGTGGATTGTTCTTCGTTGCGCAAGAATTGTGGTGGACAGCGGCAAAATATTTCCAAATATCTCTTGCATTTGGCGGACAAGAAGTTCACACGAAAATAGCTCTTTGAAATAACCGGAGCGAGTCATCTGCTCTGGCGTTGAGCCTTCGCATTTACGACCTTTGCGTTTGCGAGGACTCGAACCCATTCCGAAAACGACCAATTCAGCTTTTCTCTCACGAGAACGCCTCGACGCGCGCCAATCGCGCGTCCTGGCGTGCTGTCGTGAGAAGGCCGCTTGGTCGTGGCCTGGAATGGGAGTGCTCTGGGCGGGCCTCTTATTTCCAAAGCGGTGAAGGGGGTTCGAGTCCGGGCAAAAAAGCTCGGACAATAAAAGCATCAAAAGAGGATCGAAGACCATGAAGACCGCCAAATTAGTTGACAGAATAATCGTGGGTGGTGTGCTCGCAGTGGCTCTCACCCTAAACACATTCGCTCAAAACGGCCAGCAAACTAATATTACCGTATCCATCCAAACGCTTACCGATCAATCAAAGCAGATTTCGTGGAACAGTGTGCCGGGGGCCTTTTACAGTATTCAGTCGGCGGAAACGCTTGACCTCGGTCAATCCCAATGGGTCACAAGGGAAACGGGTTTTCCGTCCCAGGGCACGAATACGGTTTGGATTGACGTTGGCGACCCTAGCTGGATTCCCCGTTTGCCATATCCAGAGCTGACATGGGAGAGATTTTATACGGTCAGCTTTACCGGTACAAATGCGCTTGTAAACCCGACCGTGAGCGTATCGCTCTACACAAACGGGGTCGCCGTTTCTCCAAATTCCACAATCGGCGGTTTCCTGGAGGTGCGTTTTGCCGTGACGCCTGGCACGCCGGGCGATATTGTCAGCACAATCCTTGTGCTTGTTGACGGTGAGATCGTGAGCCGTGCCGATGCGGATGCAACCAACGCATTCATTAACACGACTGAGTGGCCCAACTCGCCGCATCAAATCTGGGCAGAAGCGGTGACCGTTGACAGCGCCGACACCACCCCAGATGATTCTATGACCAATGCAGGCCCGACCCTTGAGGGTATCGGTCTTTCCACGCAACAGGCCGTTGTGTTTGACAATTTCATTTACGATTTCCTTGTGGCGACCCCATATTTTGAACCCGACGTTGACGGTCCCCAAGAGATCGTCGCCAATTTTCAAGCGGATTCATCCTGGTATTTGTTTGTTCTTGACGCTAATAACAATGTGGTTGTTTATACGAGCGGAACCGGTTCGTCGCTTTATGCGGCATGGGACGGAACAGACGGGAGCGGGAACCTCGTTTCCGACGGGTTTTACAATTACCTTATTGAGGCGACTCCAACCGGCAGTGGGCAATTCAACACAGTGAGTACGATGGCGGCCATTAGCGGAGGGCCTGGACCGAGCGCAAGCGATTTGGCTCTTGAGCAATCTTGGATGCCAAGCGTCAATTTGCCGCCGCCTCATATTCAATTCCAACGTGATCCGACGTTTGTCTTGCCAGCAAGTGACGCAAATCCGATCAGCTTGAATGCGTCGCCGCAGGGAACCGATGGCGGTGGCGGTTCAGGCCCGCCCGGACCGTCAATGGCCATTTCTGACACTTTAGGGGCGATCAACGACCTGTTTGTGATGACGGCGGACGGTTCGGGAACAACCAATTATATTCCGATTCAGATTATCCCGCCGAGGCTTGATGCTACCACTATGCCCGGTTTCTGCGGCGTGACCAACGAACCTCCGCAAGACCCGGCGCTTGCACAGGCACCCGCTGTCAATTCCGCGAACCAAGTCATTACGATGGGCGGAAACAATCCAGTTCCAATGGGCGGCGGTAATGGGACTACGTACTCCACGAGTACGCCGTTGCGCGTGGCTGGTGAAATGTTTAAGGGCTTTGCCGGTGTGATTGGCACGGCCTATCAGGGGGACCACCCTTCGTGGAAGGATATTGGAACCTTCTCGATGCCAACGGGCGGCAGTGGTTGGACTGCAAGTTGGGCGCCTTACGGCAAACTTAGGAATGCCAGCGTCATTTGCAACGGTTTCACGTCCGCAATGGCTTGGAATGGGTGGCGCAGCGCCTTCACGCTTGCGGATGAGGCATTCCGCTGGCCTGATTTAACGGGATGCACAACGGAAAACTGCGTGAGTGAGTATGGACAGCAAACAGCTTCCGGCGGCCGGTTTCGCTTTGTGGATTTTGGTCTTTTGGTGGGGCACATGGTTGCAGGAAATACCACCGCTTTCGGCGCGTCCTGCGCGTATTATCCGTTCTGGAACCCGACGTATGCAAACCCACTCGGCGGCACGTGGCGAAGCTACTCTTGGATCGGCGTCCCGGAAATGGATTTCGGACAAAGTCCCTACTTCTACAACCAACCAGCGCCCTTAAAATGGATGGGTCTTTACGGGTGCAACAGTTTGCGTTTGCCCGATGTCAACGACATGTGGACAAAGTTCCTTCTGCCATTCCCGCCCAATGTGCGAATTCTTCTCGGCAGTGGCGCGAAGGTTCAGATTGCGCCGGTGTTTGGATCGAGATTCGCGGAGGATTTGAACGGCGAGTCGTCTCAAAGCGGCGGCTCTCCGATGACGATTATCGCCAGTTGGGATGATGCTGGGGGCGCGGCGGCACTACAGGCGAGCGGCACGAAGAACCCTTTTAAAATGCCTTCAACGTGCCAGATGACGCATGTCTTTCGGGATAAAGGCGACGACGGCTCTCCAGGCACATACGACGACTCGATTTGGAGTTATCCAACCGGCATCAACTTGGATTACACTGGAATCGATTGGGATGGGAACCCCGTGTATCCGTAATTACCGGCTATGAACCCGCTGATTTTTTCAATCGTTGCTCTCACAGCCGGAATATTCCAGTCCGGTGCGGCCGACATTCAGCAAACATTGGGAAGCACTTACAGTCCGAAAGTTCAAATTTCCGTCGAAGTTCCTCGGCAAACGCTCAAAAATCTGCCGACAAACATCCCGGTTTATGCCATTGATCGCACACCATTCCCCGTGGAGGCCGTTACATGGATTATCGATCATGGAATCAACGATCCGGTGGAAAGAACGGCGCTCAAGAAGAGAATTGAAGAGAATCCATCGCTGCTCACCACCGGAAAAACTGTCCTAAAGAATGATGAACATGGCCGGTTGAATGTTGACCCGGAAAAAGGCATTCTCGGGTATGACCTTGGTGGGCACGATTGGCCCAAGGTTCCATTGACGAACGCGCCCTCGGCGGCGATCAGTTTCGACACGTTCAAACGGACACTGCGGGAACTCGCCAGCAAACTGCGCATTGACGAAAGCGAAATCGCGCGAAAACCCGACGGTGAGTATTTTCGGATGGTTAGTGACAACGAAAGATTTCCACACCATCAAAAACAGCCCATTTTATACAAAAGGTCGGTCACATATAGCAGGCGGGCCAACGGTTTTACGACGGTGATTGGCTACTCGGATGACTTCGAGATTGAACTTGGGCGGTTCGTAAGCGGCGAATGGTCCCGCATTTTTATATACTGGCCAAAGTTAAAGGCCGTTGGTTCGTGTCGTCCCTATTTATCGAGCGAAGAAATCAGAAGTGCCATCCAGTCCGGGAAGTCTTGGTGGGCTTACAGTAACAATGATGAAATCGATGAGGAACGGGTCAAAAGAATCGCCGTCACTGACCTGCGCGTGTTCTATGCCACCTTAAAAGGTGGTCTTTCGGTTCCCGTCATGTGCCTCGACTGTGACATGACAACGCAAGAGGGAAAGCAATACGGCCTCTTATTCTTGCCTCTGGACAAGAGTCCTTAATTTCGATTTTACCGTGCGACCGAAAAAACGAAACGGTAATTCTTTAGCTTCGTCTGTGCTTAAATTCATGCGTGCATCAAGACAAAGAGCGTTTTCTGAATCTCAGGCTGATTCCCGCCCGGTTGACGGCGGAAGAAGCAGCCTGGTATTTGGGCTTTGCCGCTCACGATATTCCCGTCTTGGTGGCCAACGGACTGCTCAAGCCGCTGGGTCATCCCACGGACAATGGCGTGAAGTTCTTCGCTCTGGCCGCGCTCGAACCGCTCCGCTCGGACACCAAATGGCTATCCCGCGCCACCGATGCCATGCTTGACCATTGGCGGACGAAAAATGCTCGCAAGACCGTCGAACCTGCCCCCGTTCAGGCCAGCGCGGTTTGAATGCCGTCTGGCTGCTTTTCTGGCTGCGCGGGCCTTCCAGCATACTTCTTATTGACTTCAATCTTTTTACGCTCGCATTAAGGAAACGCCCGGGCCTTTTAGCGCTACAGAGCCATTGCGTTAATACGCGCGCCGGCGCAACTGCCAGCACGGAATACAGCCGTCCTGTCTCATCCTACACAAGGTTCAGGCGGCGTCCTACAGACATTCCAGCGCAGGCCAATTATCGTCGATGCTGTGACAAAGACGATTTTACCGTGAAAAAATCGATTCACCTCGACAAGAAATCAGCCGCGGTGGCTGCCGCGGTTGCGGCGATTGTTTTCGCAATCGTCCTTCTGAAATCCGGTTCCGGCCAGCCCGCGAAGACAAGCCCGCCGCCGGGGCCGGGCGCAGCTTCCAACGCGCCCCCGGCGACCGTGACGTTGGAGCCGAGCCAACTCAATGCCATCAAAATCGAACCTGTCGGAACTTACCTGTTCCCTGTTGAGAAAGAGGCCGTCGGGAACATTGATTTTGATGATGATCTATCGGTCCAGGTCTTCCCGTCTTATCAAGGCAAGATTCTGAAGACTTTTGTCGAGCTGGGAGACGACGTTCAGAAGGGACAGCCGCTCTATACGATTGACAGCCCGGACCTCATTCAGGCCGAGTCAACCTTGATCGGAGCGGCTGCGGCTTACGAACTCTACAGCAAAGAACTCGTGCGCGCCAGGGGCCTTTACGGGACCAACGGAGTTGCCCAACGCGAGTTGGAACAGGCCACGTCCGATGAACAAACGGCCGAAGGCGCCCTCAAAGCGGCACGGGACGCTGTCCGCGTCTTCGGCAAAACCGAGGCCGAAATCAACCAGATCGTCGCCACCCGCAAGATTGACCCCGCGCTGGTTGTGCCCAGCCCGGTGACCGGCCAGATCACATCCATGAACGCGCCGCCGGGGCTTTTGGCGCAGCCGGGAACCGCGCCGGCGCCTTACTCGGTGGCCGATATATCTGTCAAATGGATGCTGGCGAATGTCATCGAAAGCGACAGCCCGCTGTATCATGTGGGACAGCCGGTTGAAGTCAAGGTGATGGCCTGGCCCGGCCGCGTGTTCAAAGGCACGATTTCAAAAATATACGCGACAGTTGATCCAAACACCCACAGGGTCACGGTCCGCTCCGAGATCGCGGACCCAAACCATGAACTGCGTCCCGGAATGCTCGCCAGCTTCGTCATTCGAGTGCGGGAGCCGGTGGAGTCTGTCGCCATACCGGTGAACGGCGTGGTTCGAAATAGTGACGGCACGTTTGCGGCATGGGTCACCACCGATCGCCGCCGGTTTTCACAACGAATCATCAAGATTGGGCTGCAACGCGACGGCCAATATCAGGTCCTCGAAGGCCTGCATAGAGGAGAACTGGCCGTCACCGATGGGGCCGTATTTATCAGCAACATCCTCTATGCGCTGCCCAGCGACTAAATGACCCAACCAAGGCCCCATCATGCTCAAATCCATAGTTGCAGCCTGCCTCAGCCGACGCGCGATTGTTGTGTTCGCCCTGCTGGCATTTGCCGGGGCGGGCTTGTTCGCTTTTAAGAAGCTCAACATCGAGTCCTATCCAAACCCGACGCCAGTGATCCTGGAAATCACGGCGCAGGCGGCGGGCCTCTCCGCCGAGGAGATGGAGCGTTACTACACCATTCCAATGGAAATCGGACTCTACACGATGCCCGGCATCGAAGTCATCCGCTCCACTTCGTTCTACGGCTTAACCTTTGTCCGTGTCGTGTTCAAGTGGGGGGTTGACTATGACTTCGCTTTTGCCCAGGCGGCTGTGGCGCTGCAACAAAATGTCACCCTGCCGGGCGGTCAGATACCTTCCGTCAACCAGAACAGCTCGACCGGCGAGATCTATCGTTACACGGTGGAAGGTCCGAAGCATTTTTCGCTGACCGATCTGCGCACCATTCAGGATTGGATCGTGTTGCGCCGGCTCTCGACCATTAACGGCATTATTAATGTCAACAGTTGGGGCGGCACGACCAAGGAATTCGAGATTCAGGTGGACCCTTTGAAACTGGAAGCCTTCAACCTCACCGTGCCGCAAATCCTGACCGCCGTGGGCAACGCCAACCTCAACGTCGGCGGCCGCGAAATCGTCATGGGCCAGCAGTCCATCAACATCCGGGGCGTCGGCTTGATTGATGATGGCGGCAATGATGATCTGACCCAGGGCTACAAGGTCAATGACATTGAGAACATTGTCCTCGGCCAGTCCAACGGCATTCCCGTGCTGGTGAAGGATATCGCCAAAGTGAAGGTGGGCCATGTGCCCAGGCTCGGCATTTTCGGCCACGACACCGACGATGATGTGGTGGCGTCCATTGTGGTGATGAACCGCACGAAGCAGACCTCGGTGATGCTGCCCAAGGTCAAGGCCGAAGTGGCCGCAATGAACAGTGACGGCAGCCTGCCGCCGGGGGTCAAGGTGGTTCCCTTTTATGATCGCGGCGATCTCATCAAGCTGACGACCCACACCGTTCTGCACAACCTGCTTTTTGGCATCCTGCTGGTGTTCCTGATCCAGTGGATTTTCCTGGGGGACCTCCGCAGCGCGATCATCGTCGGCATCAATATCCCCTTTGCCTTGTTTTTTGCCATCATGCTGCTGGTGATGCGGGGGGAAAGCGGCAACCTGCTCTCCATCGGCGCCATTGATTTCGGCATTATTGTGGATTCGGCGGTGATCCTGGTGGAGAATATCTTCCGCAATTTCCAAAGGCCGCTGGAAGAAAGGCGGGGCCTGCTGGCGCGTCTGACGGACGGCTTTTATGGGCCGGACCCGACGAACAGGTTGCATTCTTCGGCCCGCCACGGATGGACCGACCGCCTGCGGCTGATTCTGGTCAGCGCGCTGCAGGTGGACAACGCGATCTTCTTTTCGGCGCTCATCACCGTGGCCGGCTTTGTGCCCCTGTTCACCATGCAGGGAGTCGAGGGCCAGATCTTTGGCCCTATGGCGCGCACCTACGGATTCGCCCTGGCGGGGGCTTTGATTGCCACCTTCACCATCACGCCCGTGCTCGCCTACTTCCTGCTGCCCCATCATTTGAAGGAAACCGAGACGATTGTTGTCCGCCTCCTGCACCGTATCTATGATCCCACGCTGCGTTTCTCGCTGGCCCACCGCGCTCTCATGGTCGGCATCGGCGTTGCTTTTCTCGCCGCGACCGCTTTCCTGTCGTTGCGGCTGGGCAGCGAATTTCTCCCGCATCTGGAAGAGAACAATTATTGGATTCGTTGCTCGATGCCAGCCACCCTCTCTCTGGAAGACGGGGAGGCGGCGACGAGGAAATTGCGCTTGATTCTGCTGAAACATCCCGAAGTCATTACGGTAACCTCCCAGCATGGCCGGCCCGATAACGGGACCGACGCGTCGCCGTTCTCGAATGTCGAACTCTTCGCGCCACTGAAACCGCCGGAGCAATGGACCAAAGGGATGACCAAGGAGAAACTGACGGAGCAGATCCAGGCGGAGTTCCAGAGCGAGTTGCCGGGAGTCGTCTTCAACTTTTCTCAGTACATCCAGGACAACATTGAAGAGGCGATCTCGGGGGTCAAAGGGGCCAATTCGGTCAAGATTCTCGGTCATAATCTCGAAATGTTGGAGAAGCTGGCCGCGCAAGTCAGAGACCAGATGAGCCAGGTTCGCGGCATTGCCGATCTGGGAATTTTTCCGGTCCTGGGGCAGCCGAACCTCAATATCAAGGTGGACCGCGCCAAGGCAGCGCGCTACGGCCTCAATCCCGGCGACGTCAACACGGTGATCCAGGCGGCCCTGGGCGGGACGGCGGCCACCACCGTCCTGGAGGGAGACCGCCAGTTCGGCTTGGTCGTTCGTTATGCGCCTGAATTTCGTGACACCATCGAAAAGATTCGTAACATCAAAGTGGGTTATACGACCGCCAGTGGCGCCAATGCCTATATCCCTTTGAGCGAACTGGCGGCCATCACCCTGGATACCGGGGCGGCTTGGATTTACCACGAAACCGTGCAGCGCTTCATCCCGGTCAAGTTCAGCGTGCGCGGCCGCGACCTTGGGAGCACCGTGGCCGAGGCGCAGGCGCGCATTAAGAAAAATGTCCCGCTTCCCCCCGGCTATCGAATCATCTGGGCTGGCGAGTTTGAAGACCTTCAGCTCGCCAAAGAGCGCTTGGAGATCATCGTGCCGATCAGCCTGGTGCTCATCCTCGGCTTGCTCTATTGCCTGTTCAATTCCCTGCTGGAGTGCCTGCTGACTCTTACCGGGATTCCGTTCGCCATCGCCGGCGGCGTGCTGGCGCTCTACGTCTCCGGTCTGGCTCTCAGCGTCTCCGCCGCCATCGGCTTCGTCTCCTTGTTCGGCGTGTCGGCCATGAATGGCATTCTCTTAATCACCTATTTCAACCAGGCCAGGCTTCGCGGCGGGACACCTGCAGAATCCATGTTTCGTGCCGCCTCCACCCGGATGCGACCGCTGCTGATGACGAGCCTCTCCGCCTGCATCGGGTTGTTTCCCGCCGCGATTTCCCATGGCATTGGCAGTCAGGTGCAGCGTCCGCTGGCCACGGTGATCGTGGGCGGCATGCTGGTCGGACCCGTCATGCTGCTCATCGTTGTGCCGGCGCTGAAAATGGTGTTTCTGGACCGTGAAGAAAAATCCCAGCCGAAAGCTCAATCCACTTAGGATCAATATGAAAACGGCGCGTTTCCTTTTCGCAGTGGTTGGCTTTGGCGCATTAACCCTTGGGGTGGGTTTTGCCGCCGAGCCGTCCAGTCAACCACCGGAACGAGATCCGCACAAGCATCGTGCAACCACTGTTCGTCCGGCCGGCCCGGCGCATGGCAACAAAGACCAAGGCAAACGCGCCCCGATCACTGAGCTTCATCAACCCGGGTTGAATAAGGCCGCCACCGCCGCAAACGGTGGATTGATGTTGAACAAAATGCGAAACAGTCACGAACAACCTGCCAGGCTGCCGACGGGCGGCAGGACGACCGTGCCATTGCCCGGCGTTGTTCATGCCCGAAGCGCCACCAAGGCGGCCGCCGGTGGACGAGCAGCGGCCGCCAGCGTCAAACACCCGGGCTTGACGCTCAATGGCGCCGATTTCATAAAGCACAAAACTTACTGATTTGATTATATGACACTATCCCGCAAGCCGCACATAATATGTTTGACTGCGCTGGCCGTTTCGGCGCTTCTCCCCAGTTGCGCGGTGGGGCCGAACTTCAAAAAACCCGCCGCGCCAACGGTCAAAGGCTATGCGCCGAGTCCGGTTTCGACCACAAGCAGTGCGACCAACGTGGCCGGCGGAGAAGCCCAACGGTTTGTCACCGGCCAGGACATTGCGGGAGATTGGTGGACGCTGTTCCACTCCAAGCCGCTCAATGCTTTGATCGAGCGCTCGCTCAAGGCCAATCCGAGCCTCAAGGCGGCGCAAGCGGCATTGGTGATGGCGCGGGAGAATGTCAAGGCCCAGTACGGCTCTTATTACCCAAGCGTCACGGGAAGTTTCTCCGCGGCCCACCAGAAGACAGCGGGTGTCATTGCGCCCGTGCCCAGCAACAACGAATTGTACTTCGATCTTTTTACGCCCCAAGTCAGCGTGTCGTACGTGCCGGATGTGTTCGGCCTCAACCGGCGAACCGTGGAGTCGCTGAAAGCCCAGGCGGAACAAGCGCGCTTCGCCCTGGTGGCATCGGATATTGCGTTGAGCGCCAATGTCGTTGCCGCGGCCATCCAGGAAGCTTCCTTGCGGGAACAGATCGCCGCGACACATCAACTCATCGCCATCAACACCAACATGCTTCAAATACTGCGCGCCCAGTTCGCCAAAGGTTATGCCAGCAGGCTTGATGTCGCGGCGCAGGAATCGCAGCTCGCGCAAATCCTCGCCACACTGCCGCCACTGGTCAAACAACTGGACCAGGACCGCAATCTCCTGGCGGCGCTCTCCGGGGGCTTCCCCAGCGAGGGACCGGCTGAGAAGTTTGAGCTTTTTTCCACTCTGCAACTGCCGCGGGAATTGCCGTTGAGCCTTCCGTCGCGGCTTGTGGAGCAGCGTCCGGATGTGCGCCAAGCCGAAGAAAACTGGCACGCCGCCAGTGCCCAAGTTGGCATCGCAGTTGCGAACCGGCTGCCGAATTTTATGCTGAGCGCGGATGCCGGCTCCATGGCGCTGGCCTTCAGTCAAATGTTCTCTTCCGGCACGGGCTTTTGGAGCCTGGCCGGGTCCGTGACGCAACCCATTTTCGAGGGTGGTGCCTTGTTGCATCGGCAGCGGGCCGCCCAGGCCGCGTGTATTCAAGCTGAGGAACAATATCGCGGCGCCGTCCAGACCGCCTTTCAAAACGTGGCCGACACGCTGGCCGCGCTCGAACAGGATGCCGATGGACTGAACGCCGCCGCCGCCGCCAGAGATGCCGCCAGGATCACCCTTGATCTGTCCCGGCAACAATGGCAGTCCGGCTACGCCAGTTACCTGGCCCTGTTAAGCGCCGAGCAAGCCTATAACCAAGCCGTGGTCAATCTCGTTCAGGCCCAGGCCAATCGCTATGCCGATACTGCGGCGCTCTTTGAGGCCCTGGGCGGCGGATGGTGGAACCGCGCCGATCTCGCCAAGAAGTAAAAAAATCACAGCCCTCGCACGGCGGCCTATGCCGTTTTTTCAGCCTTTTCGGCTTTGGCGGGTTTCCCGGGCTTTTCCGCTTTCTCCGCTTTGGGCGACCTGTCCGACCTGTCCGACTTGTCCGACCTGTCTGACTTGTCCGGGCGCGGTTTTCTTTCCGGACGATGCCCTTTTTCCGCGGCTTCCGGCGCGGCGCTTTCGTCACGAACGCGCTCGGCGCGCTTGTGCCCGCGCGATTCGGTCCGGGCGGCGCCTTCCTTGCCTTCCTTGCCTTCAGCCGGCTTCGGGGCGGGCGCGGGCGGAAGGACCTCCGGGGTCGTGCTCTCCACGCGCAACTTCAAGGTCGCGGTCACGTCAGAATGCAGGCGCAGTTCCACCTCGTGTTCGCCCAGCGTTTTGATGGGGTGATCGAGATGAATTTTTCTCTTGTCCAGCACGATGTCAAATTGCGTCTTGAGTTGGTCGGCCACCATGCCCGCGGTCACGGTCCCGAACATTTTGCCGTCCTCGCCCGTCTTGACGGCAATGACGGCGATGAGCTTGGAAATGCTCTTGGAAAGCTCGCTCATGGTGTTGAATTCGTGCGCTTCGCGGTCGGCGCGGCGCTGGCGCAGCGATTCGATGCGCCGCTTGTTGGCCGCCGTCAACGGCACGGCCAGACCTTGCGGGAAAAGGTAGTTGCGGGCGTAACCGGCCGCCACTTTGACCAGGTCGGATTCCCCGCCCAGACCAACGATGTTTTGAATCAGGATGACGGATGTTTTTGGCATAAAATGAAACGCTTAAAATGGGACGTCGTCTTCCTCGGCAGGCGGCGCTTCCCCTTCAGGCCCTTCCGACGGCCTGGCCGCCGGGGAAGCGGCGCCGGGCGCCGGGGCGGGCCGGCGGGGGGCGTCGGGACCGGGCGGATCGCCGCTGTCAGGCCCCTTGGAATCGATGAATGAAAAGCCTTCCAGGTGAACCTTGAGCTTGCTTTGCTTTTGATGCGTGTTTTTATCTTCCCAGGTGTCCAGCTTCAACCGGCCTTCCACCAGGAACGGACGGCCTTTGCGCATGTATTGCGCGATGACTTCCGCCTGACGGCCAAAGGCGTCCACATCCACAAAGCACACGTCCTCCTTGGTTTCTCCCGCCTCGTTTTTCCAGGCGCGATTGATGGCCAGGCCAAACTTGGCGATCGCGGTGCCTTTGGGCGTGTAGCGCAATTCGGGATCGCGGGTCAGGTTGCCCGCCAGGATGACTTTGTTGAAGTTGGCCATAAAAGTGGTTATTTGGGTTCGGGTTTGACAACGGGCGCGGGCGCCAGGGTGAAAAGGACGCGGAATATCTCCTCGTTGGCCGCAAAACGATGGCGCAGGTGGGCGACGATCTCCGGCGCGCCTTCAAAAACATAATTGACGTAAAAGCCCGCGCTGTGCTTGCGGTTCGCCACGCGCGCGAACGCCTTTTTGTCCATCTTCTGCACGGTTTCGACCTTGCCGCCCGCGGAGGAAATCTCGCTGGAGATTTTGTCAATGGTGTCCTTGAGCGCCTCTTCCCTGCCGGCCGCGTTTAATATGAACAAACCTTCGTAACGTTTCACAAGTTTCCTTTTTTCGGCGGAGCCGTCACAGCTCCGTTAAATTGATTCATCGCTTCTTTGATTCCGGCGCTCCACCAGCATTCCACCTGCCGGCCGGCCCGCGCCAGCACTTCTTCCACTGTTTCCCGTTCTCCGGCCGCAAACCGGCCCAGGACATAATCTGTTATTTCCCGGTCGTCATCGGCCCGCCGCCCGATGCCCAATCGCAACCGCGGATATTCCCGCGTGGCCAGTTGCCGCCCGACCGATTCCAGCCCGTGATGGCCCCCGCTGCTGCCTTTGGCCCTGAGCCGGATTTGCCCCAGCGGCAAGTCCGCGTCATCGGCCACGATCAACATTCTTTCGGCCGGCAACTGGTAAAACCGGGCCAGCGCCGCGACGGCCTCGCCGCTGGCATTCATAAATGTCTGCGGCTGGCACAAAATAATCTTTTGCCCCGCCTGTTCCAGCCGGGCCAGGCGGGCGTTGAATTTCTTCTCCAACCTCCACGCCGCCCGCCACCGGGCCGCCAGCCGTTCCACCAGCATAAACCCGATATTGTGCCGGGTCCCGGCGTATTCGATGCCGGGATTTCCCAGCCCCGCGATGAGAGATAAATTCTCCAACGGGCAAAGGGCGCCTTACTTCTTCCACTCCCCCTTCTTCCTGACCGCCCTTTCGGCG
>Ga0326728_10015608_pt1 | contig 15751 bp, 14 predicted proteins | sample MB3enrmetagenome_FD_207602 | JGI IMG/M metagenome (GOLD analysis project Ga0326728, IMG submission 207602) | Lab enriched peat soil microbial communities from McLean, Ithaca, NY, United States - MB31MN | ecosystem: Environmental > Terrestrial > Soil > Wetlands > Peat | place: USA: New York...
TCATCGCGCGCAACTGACGGCGCTGCTGCTCGCCGAGTTGCACGACCGACTTGGTTGCCATACGACCTCCTTGTGGCAGCCAGCATCCCAAATTCATCCGTCAAATCAAGTGTGTCGCAGCACTAGGACAAACTTTGTCTTTCGCCAGATGAGTTCCGGCTAATAATACTGTTATGTTCTTTGGTGCCATTCAATGAATTCTGAGTGGTGTGGTGACTCGTTTGATATTGTCAAGCGCTTTTTTGTCGCTGTGTTGCAGGGCGCCGGATACCGCGTGTACATGAACGCTATGTTCACTGGACGCTGGAACGGAAAAGAGAAGGTTTTTCATAGGTTCGTCGGGGCAAGCACACCGTCGCCCAATGCTCTGCCAAGTAGAGAGAAATCAGCGCTGTTGATCGATCCAGACACCGGAATCGGAAAGATAGAATCGCCGAAACACGTTACTGTTGAAACCATAGTCTGCAATTTGGAACACCACGACATCGTGTTCTCGTTTGACCAGTCGTTCTCAAGAAATCGCGCTCCGTTGGATCAAATGAAAGAAAAGCTGGAGATACTTTCCAAAAACGGTGCCCTCGGATTTTATTACGATTCGCATGCGCGGTTTCTATTTGCCGCTAAAAGCCCGACCATAATTTGCGCGGTGCGCGATGCAATCCTTGCAACGGGTTTGCCACAGAAGCGTCTGATAACGAAGTGATGGAACATAACAAGTCGGCAAGTCGGTGCAGCCGACGCCCACACGTCGCTTCGCGCCGCGTGGGCGCGACTTTTTTTGTTGCCTACCAGTACTTCCCCACGAGTTTGAAGAATCTCACGGTGTCGCACAATGGGCGGATGCGGCTGGCGCGGCCTTCTTGGTAGATGGTGCGAATGGGCACATTGGCAATCTTGTGACCCGCGCAGCCCGCTTGGATCAGCATCTCGGTCTCGGTCTCGAAGCGTGCGGTTGAGAACTGCAAATCCTTCAGCACATCGCGCCGCAACAAGCGGTAGCCGCATTGACTGTCGGGAATCCGTTGCCGGGCCAGTTTCCCGGTAACCCACGATGTGAACCGGTTGGTGAGCAATCGCGCCAGCGGCATGCCGCGCGTGTCGGCCATACGCGTGCCGACAACAATTGCCGCGCCCGTTTGCCGCGCCGCCTCGACGAACTTTGGGATTTCGGCGGGATCGTGTTGACCGTCGGCGTCGAGCAACGCCGCAAATTCCGCACTGGATTCTCCGAAGAAACTCAGCCCGGTGACAATCGCCGCACCTTTTCCCCGATTGATTACGTGACGGAGCACGGTCGCGCCCGCTGCTTTAGCAACCTGCGCGGTTTGATCGATCGAGCCATCGTCGATCACGACCACTTTCTCGACGTGTGGACGCGCCTTGGTGACGACATCAGCGATCGAATGCGCTTCGTTGAAGGCGGGGATCAGTGCAATGACCCGGTCGTTCATGCGCCCGACTTGTCTTGCAGCCGCGCGCCGCCGCGGCGGGATTCGCGGCTTTCCTGCCCGCCGCGAACGGAGTTTGCAGCATCACCGTCGGCTGGCGGAACGCCAAACGCCATCGTGGCCGCCAAGAGTCGGTCTTCCTCAACGTCCCAAAGATTGTGGAACAAGAACCACTGTTCGCTGTGCTGACTGATCACATGCTCCATCGCGACGGCGATACGCCGCATCACGTCCTGCACCGAGTCGCGCGATTTGTCGGCCCAGATCGGTTCTTCGACAACGTACTTGAAAGTGTCGTTCGGAAGCCGAATCATGAAGGTCGGCAACAGCGGCGCGCCCGTCAACAGCGCCAGCTTCGCCGGCCCGTCGGGCAAGCGCGCTGGTTGACCGAAAAACTCCACGGTATCGCGCCCGCCGGTGAAGTCCCGGTCACCGATGACGGCGACGATTTCATTGCGCCGCAGGGCGGCCATGCAACCGCGCGCGGCCCGGCCCATCGGGATCGGATGCAGTTGGCGAGCCATGCGGTGGCGTTGGTACAATTCATTCAGCTTCGCGTCCGGCTGCCACAACACTACGACGTTGAACGTGTAACCCAGCGAAGCGAGGGCCGAGGCGCCCAGTTCCCAGTTGCCCAGATGTGCGCTGACCACGATCACGCCCTTGCCGTGCGCCAGCAACTTGTCGAGAATTTCGGTTGCCTTGCCAAAATCAACGAGCCGCCGCAATCGTTCCGGCTGCGGCCGAAGGAACTGGAAGAAATCGACAAGGTACTTGGCAAAATTCAGAAAGTTCTCGCGCGCCAACGCCCGCAGCGCGCGTCGCGAGAGTGAGATGCCGCTGTATTGGTGGATGCGCTGGAGATTGGCGATGACGTTTTCCCGACCGCGGCGATCGAAGAGCACGTACAAATCCGCCACGCGCCGCGCCATACCGTACCCCACCTTCCGCGGCAGCAATCGCGAAAGGAGCTCGGCCAATCTCAGCTGCAGATACTTCACGCGCCTCCCGAAGTCGTCGCAAGGACCGTGTCCCGTTTGGCTGCGATGGCGCGAAGAATCGCTTCGGCGGCGTGATGGGCGGCTTGTGGACGGCCCAACACGCGCGCGGCTTCTCGCATCCGGCGCAGCTTCTGGGGATTACGGAAGAATTCATCCACGAACAGCATCACGTCGCTGGCGGTCCCCCCTTCCACGGCAACGCCTTGCGAGAGCAGAAACTCCGTATTCTTGGCTTCCTGGCCGGGGATCGGGTTGATGATGACCATCGGCAACTGCTTGACTAACGCTTCCGCCGTGGTGATCCCCCCGGGTTTGGTGACAACCATCTCGCCGATACTCATCAATTCGTACACGTTGTCTACGAATCCGAGAATGGTCGTGTGGTGCCGGAGTTTCCGACCTTTCCGCGAGAGGCGTTCCTTGAGCTCCTCATTCTTGCCCGTGACAGCGATGATATCAAAAGGCTGCGGAAGTTTGTCGAGTTTGCGGATTACCGATTTCATCGGGCCGAGCCCGAGGCTGCCACCCATGACGAGAACTTTGGGCAAGTCCGATTTCAGGCCGAGCGATTTGAGCACCGCCGTCTTATCCACCGGGCGAACGAATCTCTCGTCCACCGGAATGCCGTGCGCCTTGATGCGTTCGGGAGGGACACCCTGAGAGATTAACGTATGTTTGGTCTCTTCGTTGGGAGCGATGTAGAGATCGACATTTTCGTATGCCCAGTAGCGGTGCGCCACGAAGTCGGTGAGCACGCCGACCAGCACGGGCGCGTCATTGCCGATGGCTTGCTTCCACGACGCAATCACGCCGCAGGCGAACGCCTGGGTGCACACCACCGCGTCGGGACGGAAATCGGCCAGCACCTTTTGCAGTTTCTTGGAGCTGCCGCGGTTGAGCAACTCGCGGATTTTCGCCGTGCGTTCTTTGAATTCGGGATTGTCGTACATCCACTCCCAAATCTCCGGCGCAGCCTTCAGCGCGGCGAGGTACGCCTTCAGCGTAACTTTCGAGAGCACAGGGTTCGTGTGGCTGAACGAGTCCAAGAGCATGGACTCGACATGCTGATCGAGCCGCCGCATCGTGTCCTCAATGGCCACTGCGGCGGCGTAATGCCCCGAATGCTTCGTCAGATAGAGGAAAAGGATCCGTCGTGTCATCCCCACCGTCCCTCGTCATGGACCAGCATACATAATGGTGGAAACCGAGGTCAACCAAACTATTTGCTTGCTGCGCAAGCGGAGGGTTCGGTAAACATCTGCGTGTGCTGCTGACTGATCAAGCCGCTCTGTGTCCGTAGCCCGCGTGATGAAACTCGCCTTGTCCCTAGGCGCACTTTCCGGCGCAAACATTTTGCTCGCGACGCTCACGCAATGGTACATCGTCGTGACGATCGGCCCCGGGAGCAACACAGACGCGTATTTTGCGAGCTTGGTCATCCCTCAGTTACTACTGGGCATCATCGCAGGATCGCTTGGCCAAGTGATTGTACCCCTGCTGGCAGGAGAACGCGACGATCATATTCTGATCAAAGGCTGGCAGTTGGCAATATTGTTCAGCGCGCTGTTTGCCGCAATCGCTCTGGCGACATCCGTTTCGAGCAGGTTCTGGGTGCCGCTGTTGTTTCATGGATTCTCCGAAGCGGGCAAGGCGTTGACCATCGGACTGACTGGGATTCAAATGCTCACCATGGTGTTGGCGGCCCTGTCGTCGGTGCTGACCGCGGTGCATCAGGCAAAACAAAAGTTCGTCTGCGCAGCGAGTCCGTCCGTGCTGGGGGACTTGGTCGGGCTGGGTGCGCTATTGCTAACTTTGCGGCGATATGGCATCGTGGCGGCCGCGTGGACACTGGTGTTGGCGGCCGGGCTGCAGACTTTGTTGTTGTTGCCGGGTTTGGGAATCGCGAGACTGAGACCGCTAAGTCGCTCGTTGTTGAAAGAGACATGGCATCGGATGAAACCGATGTTGTTCGGGAGCGCCTACTACAAATCCGACTTCTTGGTGGATCGGTTTCTTTCTTCAATGGTGCCAGCGGGAGGTTTCTCACTATTTTATCTGGGTCAACAGATGTATGCGGCCGCCAACCAGATGATCCACAGGGCGCTCGTCGTGCCAATCATTCCCACCTGGGCGGGGATGGCGAAGATCAACGACCGCGAATCGTTCGCTCGCCTTTATCGCAAGCGATTAGCCCAGGTCGCGATCCTGACGTGTTGCGGGTATTTGTTGTTCTTGGCAATCGGCAAACAGGCGCTGCAGGTGTTGATCGGCCATGGCGCCGTCACGGAGGAAAACGTCGTGCTGCTCTGGCAAATTATGGTCGCGCTGGTGGGAGTGTTTGTTGGCGGAGGGCTCAGCATTATCACCACATCGGCGTTCTATGCTCGTGGAGACACGCGAACGCCGACAAAGATCGGCGTGTGGAGTTTCACCGTCTACGCCCCGTTGAAGGTCTTCGCCTTCGTCAAATTTGGCCTGCTGGGGTTGGCCATCGCCACCAGCGCCTTCTTCGTAGTGAATTTAATGATGCAGCTTCGTGTGTTGCGACGGGTTATACTCCAATAGTCTGCTCATGAGGCTCAACGAGGATTTCAGCACGCGATCCAAGCTCAAGGACATTGGACGCTGGCACATCACACGGTTTGTCGAAGATGTGGCGCGTGGTCTGCCGCCGGGAAGTCGGTTGCTGGATGCCGGCGCAGGCGAATGCGTGTATGAGCGGTTCTTTTCGCAAGTCCGCTATGTGTCCATTGACTTGACGGTTGGAGAGTCGTCTTGGAATTACTGTAACCTAGATTGCGTGGGCGCTCTGGATCGTCTCCCGTTCAGAGACGAGTCGTTCGACGCGGTCCTTTGCACTGAGACGCTGGAGCATGTGGAATGGCCGCGTGAATGCGTGGAGGAGTTTTTCCGCGTACTGAAACCGCGTGGCCGTTTGTTTCTGACTGTACCCATGGCGATCCCGGAACATCAGACTCCGTATGATTTCTTCAGGTACACGTCGTACGGACTCAAATCAATCTGTGGCAAAGCGGGCTTCGCCAGAATCGAAGTTGCTCCCTTCGGCGGCCTGTTTACAAGGCTCGCGTGTGAACTTCCCCAAATGCTATCGATTTTTTCCCCTTCCGGGCTGAAAGCTCGCCGACTTGAACCCAAGGGGCTGCCATTTCTCCCGATCAAATTGGCCCTGCTGATCGTGATTCGTCTGGCGCAGATGGTGTTGCTAGCCCTTGATAAATTCGACAAGGTGAAGAACTATCCGGTCGGCTGGCGCGTGACTGCCTGGAAATGATCATGACTCGAACGACTCAGAGGAACCACACCTCCTCGACGATTTTCCTCGGCTGCCACGGGAGACACAGGTCGCATGGTCGGCCTGACATCACCCAAGTTATGCCGCAGTCGGGGCGAAAACGGCGCGGTGTGGTACATTTTGCCGGGTGCCTTGTACTCAAGGTCGGCGCTCAAGACGGCGAGCAGATCACGTCGATTGGCAAGCGGTCATGAACTCGTCACTTGCCATCGTCATCGTCAGTTATAACTGTCGCGAGGTGCTGCGGGACTGCTTGGCAAGCGCATGCGCCTATTACGCCGTCGTTGTGGACAATGCTTCCACCGACGGCAGCGCCGAGATGGTGCGTGCCGAATTTCCCGAGGTCAAGTTGATCAGAAATCAGGAGAACCGCGGATTTGCCGCGGCCTGCAATCAAGGGATCATGGCCGCGCATCAACCTCTTGTTCTTCTGCTGAACCCCGATGCGCTGATCACCGATGACGCAGTCCAGCGGCTGCTCGAAGTGATGAGTGCCCGGCCGGATGTCGGCGCTTGCGGGCCGCGCATTCTCAATCCCGACGGTTCGCTGCAGCCTTCCTGCCGCTGCTTTCCCATCCTGCCGCGTCTGCTGTTGGATGAACTCGGCTTCGGAAAACTTTTCCCTCACTCCAGATTTTTCGGTGGTTATCGCATGACGTGGTGGGCGCATGACCAACAACGTGAAGTGGATCAACTGATGGGCGCGGCTCTGCTCTTGCGGCGCACCGCCCTCGAACAGGTCGGCGTGCTTGATGAACGCTTCTTCGTCTACTTCGAGGAGGTGGACTTGTGTCTGCGGCTCCGGCAAGCAGGCTGGAAGGTGTTGTTCGTTCCTACCGCCCAAGTCGTCCATCACGGCGGGCAGAGCGCGCACCAAGTGTTGCGGGAGGCGACGCTGTATCGCTACCGCAGCATGTGCACCTTCTATCGGAAGTACTACCCTGCCTGGCACTTGGCGATACTCAAGATGGCGATCTGGGCCGCTACCACGATGCGCGTGATGCTCTACAGCTTCTGTCCGCCCAAGCGGGCTGCTTTCTTCGCGGTTCTGCGCCGCATCCCTTCGTTATGAAAGTCCTCTTTCTCCCTCAGACTTCGGAGTTGGGGCCGTCGAGCCGTTACCGCGTATACCAATTGCTGCCTCTGTTGCGGAAGTCGGGCATCGAGTGCGAGGTGTCACCCGCCATCGACTCCGACTTGTACGCCAGCGCCTACCTGAAACCTGGAGGGCATCGCCCCATCGGCTTCGCCCACAAGATTTGGCGACGCAGACGGGCGGATCTCGAGCGAATTGCTCAGTTCGACGCCGTGTTCGTACAGAAGGGCGTGTTTCCGGGACTCCACGCCGGGTTTGAACGGCGGTTCGCGGCACGCAAACCGCTCGTGTTTGATTTCGACGATGCGATCTGGCTGCCACGCGAAGGTGGCAGTCCGCTGCCCCGCGCTCTGCACCGCGAACATGTGGTGCAGGATATTCTGCGCCACGCAGCGGCTGTAATCGCTGGCAACGGCTTTCTCGCGGAGTATGCGCGACGCTTCAATCAAAACGTTATGGTGATACCAAGCGCGATCGATCTCCAGCGGTATCCGCCGCAATTGAAGACCGCTGCCATGAACGCCGGCGGCCAACCCGTCATCGGGTGGATCGGCAGCCGCACCACCTTGCCGTATTTGGGAGCTTTGCGCCGCGTGTTTGAGAAGCTGCAGGTGATCCCTCGCGTGATAGCTTCAGGCGACCCTGCGGTTCTGGGTTTCGCCGTAGACTTTCGTTCATGGCGATTGGAGAGCGAATTGGTCGAACTGACGCAGGTGGACATTGGGATCGCCCCATTGCCGGACACAGCTTGGGAACAGGGCAAGTGCGGTGTAAAACTGCTCCAATTCATGGCCTGCGGCATCCCCGTCGTTGCCTCGCCGGTTGGCGTCCATAACGCGATCGTACGCCACGGAGCGAACGGCTTCCTCGCGCGCAACCCAGTGGAATGGTGCAAGCACCTCGGTGAGTTGATCGGCAACGCCCCACTGCGCGAGCGACTCGGGAGGGCAGGTCGCGAGACCGTCGAACAGCACTACGACGTCCGCACGGTTGCCGAGCGCGTCGCATCCGTGCTGTGCTCACTGGGCTGAAACGCCGCCGCGCTGAACACGCAGACAAACGGCATCACCGGGAGGCTGAACCGCAAATCGGCGTAGCTGATCGCATGAATCAGCCAGACGTACAGGATTAGCGTAACAAGCAGCATGGTCCGCTGACTCCAAGGCCGCCGCCGCCACAGACCAATGCCTGCCAGTAACAGGTATGCGATCTGAATCGCGCAACTGGCAGGGCGCTCACGTTGCGCGGCACTGAGGAACCAGAACCGGCCGCACTTTCGTACGACAATCTCCAGAGCCTTGAGTGGATTCGAGGTCATCTGCTGCCACGCCGCACGGTAGAAAACTCGATCCAGTTCCACGACCGAAGCGCCCCTGTGCTGCCTTTTGATCTCATCGACCTCGCTCTGCCATCTGATCTTGCCGGCTCCTTCCCAGAGTCCGTCTGTCGGCTGATAATTACCGACAAATGTTGTCATGCCGCCCACTTCCGTCGCGACGGGCACGAATTCACCGCCGGTCACCCGCCAGTTGCGAACTGTCCACGGCGCGATCAGCGCGATCATCGCCCAGATCAGCAGAGCCACACGGGCGAGCGGCAGGCGATTCCACCGTGCAAACGTCGCCACCACCAACGGCCACGGCAGAAAGGTCGGCTTGCAGAAGTTCACCAGTCCCAGCAGTGCGCCGGCACCCAACCACTGATGAGCCTTTCCCTCGCGCAGCGCCATTACTTGGACGCAGATATAGCTGGCAAGCAGAAACACGAGTGCGATCTCTTTATTAATGAACGCGACTCGCCAGATGGCGAACGGATACACTGCCCAAAGCCATGCCGCCGACAGGCTTCGATTCGCAAGCCAGTAAACTAGTAAACAGGTAGCCACGTCCCAAAACGCCTGCAAGACCTTGACCGCTAGTGGCGAGCCTGCGATCGCCACGAAGGCTGGATAGATCGGCCCGCGCGTCACGTCGTCGTACCGACCGTCGCGGATCGTTTGCGCAATCACGCGGTAGCCGTCGCCGTCTTCACGAAGATTCCAGCGGTGCTCAATGTACGGAAAGGCGACGAAAACGAACGCCAACCGCAGGAGCAACGCAGTCAGCAGGCAGGCGATGAGTTGTTGGTGGGTTTTCGTAGGAGCGATTTATAATCTCGACCGGTCGCGAATGCAATTCGCTCCTCCGCAGAGAACGCAGAGAAGGCAAATGGTGGGCGCGATAGGACTCGAACCTATGACCTCACGGGTGTGATCCGTGCGTTCTAGCCAACTGAACTACGCGCCCACCTTGTGCAACGGGGCGCACACTATCAGTCGCACGCGCGCTTTTCAAGCCTTGAGCTTTGGGCGCTGCGACGGGTAAGCTGGCATCAATGACTGCGCCTTCGGTACGCTCCCCGAACGCCAACGGACGCTTGTCTTTGGTGCGCCCGTGGTGGCTGGTTCTCGTTGCCACGACAGCGATCAACCTCAGCGCCTTCTGGTTCCTGCTGCAATATCAATATTCAGGTGAGCACTATCGAGCCGAACCTACCGTTGCCGGCGGAATCGAGCTCGTATGGATTGCAGTGAGCATTTGCGTGATGATCGTTGCCGTGGTCGCATTATGGCGAAGCGCGGAGGCGACGCGACGATTGGTCCGGGCCGGTATGGTGGTGACAACGGCCTCAATGATCGTGGTGGCAAAGGAATTGGCTGGCACTCCGCTTCGATGCCTCGATGCCATCTTGTTCTCCGTCGCTTGCGGTTGGACGATGGTCTGCTGGCTGCGCAACGGCAAAATGCATACTCCCGAGCGGGTTCTCTCACAACAGCTGCGCGACGGCGGTTGGCATCCGAAGGCGGTGACCGCGCTCGCAGCGGCTGTGTGGATTGCGGCAGTCGGTTTGTTCCTCTATTACATGCGACAAGAGATGTACTATCTAAACAATCTGGCGCTCGGCTATGTCGACTGCGGCGACCCGGCCCGCCTGATGTACAACACACTCTTCAATGCGCGGGAATTATTCATGCGGGTCAATCCGGATAAGGCGTTGTTCTACGATCATTTCCAGCCGGGCGTTCTGCCGGTGGTGCCGCTGTGGTTGCTCTGGCCCGATCTCAAGTTGACGATTCTTCTACAGGTGTTGGCCGTCTTGGGTTGCGCCCTGCCGATCTACTGGATCGGCAAGGAGATCCTTCGCGACAAGGCTGCCGCGCTGCTGCTGGTGGCCGTCTGGTTGGTCTTTCCTTCCACGTCGTTGTTCATTTACAGCGGCTCCTACGGATTTCGGTGGGGAGATCTCTGTCTGCCTCTGTACTTCCTGGCGCTTGCGTGCTGGGTCAAGGAGCGATGCGGCTGGTCTCTGCTGTTCGCTGTGTGGGCAATTCTCATCAAGGAGGAGGCGGCGATTCTGATCGGCACGTTCGGGGTTTACCTCGCCCTCTTCGAAAACCGCCGTTGGCTGGGTTTGGCGGTCATGGCTGCTGCCTTTGGCTATTTTCTGCTGATCTCCTCAGTCGTCCTCCCGTCCATGAGCCACCGGGGATATATGGCGCAAGGCATCTTCGCTGACCTCGGCGCAAGTAAGTGGGAAATCCTCCTGTCGCCCCTGACGAAACCAAGGCTCTTCTGGGGCAAGTTTTTCGCGCCGTCGACCTTCTATTTTGCCGCGCTTCTGCTGGCACCGGTCTTGTTTGCACCGCTCAGAAGGCCCGCTGTGCTCTTTGTCGGATCCTTGATCTTCCTGTTTGATTGTTTACATCCCACGCTCAAGAGCATCTGCTACTGGTACCAAGCGGCCCTGCTGCCCGTGGTATTCTGGGCGCTGGTTGCGGCCTTGCAGACCGACGACACGGTGCGCCAACGCGCTACCTTGTCGGGTGCCGTCGTGTCCGGAATCCTTCTTTCTCTCTTCTTTGGAAACACCTGCTGGAGCAAAGACACCGTTCTGGTTCCTTTGTCTCCCGGCCGACTGCAACTCGTCCAGCGGATGGGTCGTCAGATTGACAGGAGCGGCTCGCTCTTTGCCACGCAACGTGTGGCCGCTCATTTCATCACCCAGAAGTATCTGTACCTCGACCCTCCTTTGCCGTCTTCGATCGATTACGTGCTGCTGGACCTGCGCGATTCTTGGCAGGAAACCCCCGGCGTGTCCTGGCTCCGGGGATTGTGTGCCCTCCAACGACAAGCCGCAGCGCGTCCCGATTTGCACGTCGTGGATGCCGAGGACGGGCTGTTGCTGTACGCACGACACGGCGCGTCGATCGACCCTCGTGCCTTGGTGGAAAGAGACGCCCTGCCATTAGATGCGACGCGCACGGAACTGAATCTGGTGCCCGGCGTCAAGATCGTCGGTTACAAAGTGGATCCGATGCCACCGCCAGAAAGAGACACGTGGCTGGACCTCGAGCGCGTCACCATATTCAGCGTCGTCACCGCGCCAACCAACGCAGATCTGGCTGTCCGCTGCATCCTGCGACTCCACACGATTGCTGCCGAGGCCAACAATTTCGTCTCGAAGCTACAGCCGCTCGGTCAGGGGATTTGGCCCATCGCGCGCTGGCTGCCAGGCAAGGTCTACACCGATAACTTCCTGATCAATCTACCCGCCGGGATGAGCAAGGAACTGTTTTCTGTCGACATCGTCGTTCTACCATTGACCGAATGACCGCTCCGCTCAACCGCCGCCCCTGCGCAGGACCGTATCGTGACACCAGCGCGCATCGTCACGGTTGGGATAATCCAGCGTGTAGTGCAACCCACGCGACTCCTTTCGCGCCAACGCGCTCTCCACGATCAATTCGGCGACGAGCGCGAGGTTGCGCAACTCGATCAAATCGGGCGTGACTTTGTAGTCCCAGTAGAACTGGTTGATCTCGCGCTGCAGATTTTGGACGCGCGATCGCGCCCGCAGCAGGCGCTTGTCTGTGCGCACGATGCCGACGTAGTCCCACATGAGACGGCGAATCTCGTCCCAGTTGTGCGTGACCACCACCAGTTCGTCCGGATCGGCGGCGTTGCCGCTTTCCCACGGAGGGAGCGTGGACCGTGGAGCGTCAAGCGCAGAATATTTCTCGACCGCAATGACCGCCGCGCGGTGCGCCACCACCAAGGCCTCCAGCAGAGAATTACTCGCGAGCCGGTTCGCGCCGTGTAATCCCGTGCATCCCACTTCACCCGCCGCCAAGAGCCCGAGAATGCCAGTCTCGCCGTCGACGTTCGTTGCGACGCCGCCGCATTGATAATGCGCCGCAGGCACGACGGGCAGCGGCTCCTTCGTCATGTCGAAACCGTATTCCAAGCATTTCGCGTAGATGTTCGGGAACCGTTTCTTGATGAACTCCGCGTCCTTGTGCGTGATGTCGAGGTACACGAACTCCGCGCCGGTCTTCTTCATCTCCGCGTCAATGGCGCGCGCCACGATATCCCGCGGCGCGAGATCGGCCATGCGATGATAGCGTTTCATGAACGGCTCGCCGTCCGAACCGCGCAACATCGCGCCCTCGCCGCGAACGGCTTCGCTGATGAGAAATGATTTCGCCTGGGGGTGATAGAGGCACGTCGGGTGAAACTGGATGAACTCCATGTTGGCAACGCTCGCGCCCGCGCGATAAGCCATCGCCACGCCGTCGCCGCTGGCGATGTCGGGATTGCTCGTGTAGAGGTAGACCTTGCCCGATCCGCCCGTTGCCAGGAGCGTGATTCTTGCGGCAAACACCTCCACGACACCCGTCTTCTCGTCCAGAGTATAACAACCGAGGCAACGATTCGCATGAGCGCCTGTGCTGCGGATCTTCTGCGCCGTAATCAGGTCGATTGCCAGCGTCTCCTCGAACACGGTGATGTTTTTCTCCGCTGCGACCGCCGCGAGCAGCGCGCGCTCGACTTCGCGTCCCGTGATGTCGCCCGCGTGCAACACGCGGCGCTTGGTGTGTCCGCCTTCCCTTCCGAGATCGTATTGGCCGCGCGCGTTCTCCTTTTCGGTGAACTGCACCCCTAAATCGACCAACTCGCGCACCAGCGCCGGCCCCTCGCTCACGATGGCGCGCACGGCGTCTTCCTTGCACAAACCCGCTCCCGCCTCGAGTGTGTCACGGATGTGCAGCTCAAACGAATCATCCTTCCCCATGACCGCGGCGATGCCGCCTTGCGCGTAGTTGGTGTTCGATTCGGCGCGTTGCTTCTTGGTGATGAGCGCGACCGACCCGACCCGAGCGACCTTCAACGCAAACGTCAGCCCCGCGATCCCGCTGCCGACGACGAGAAAATCGAAGTTCCGTTGTGCACCCATTACTCTGTTACCTTACAAAACCATACGAGAGTCGTCAAAGCTTCCAGGCGGCAGGTAGTGTCCTAATGTGAGGTCAAGCCTTGCGTGAGTTTCGATTGGGGATTATGCACTTGACAAGTGTATCGAACGTTCCTTTTGTGTTGCCATCAGTGGCCGGTGGCTCCAGCGCGGTATTAGCCCGCATGGGGCGGAACTCCGAAAACTCGCTGGTGAACTTGGAGCTTCACATACTCCACCAATACCGAAAGTCCGTAAGACGCGCCCGGCTTAAGAATATGCTCCTTCGCTTTATTCCAAATCGTGTCCTGCCGGATGCCATCACAAAAATCATGGCCAGCCGAAGTAAGGCGCTCAATGTCGGCACAAACAATGCCATCGCCATCAGCTCTGTGAAGGTGGCCAACGGCAAGCCCGGCATCGAGAATCAAGGCAACATGACGGCCACAAATCTCATCGGGAATCCCATCTAGGCGAACTGACTCTCCAAGCTGATACTTGTCATCCTCAACGTTGAGGAGTATCTGCCGAATAATCTCCATGTCGCGTTTCATGGTGATGTGCGAATGCGGGCTAACAATGTTGATCTGCGTGGTTGCGTTTAGGCGAGAACCGTTTCACTTTCGCATTATGAACCTCTTGCCGGTGCGAATCAAGTCTAAGACCGTTCAGTGAGTTACCCGCAACGGCGTATAATAGAATGAATATAACGAATAATCCAAACCGCGAGTCGTTTAATCGGACGATGTGGCTCAACCATAACACTTGTCAAGTGCATAGTCCCGATTCGATTATCTCAAGGATTTGTTCACACGCTTGCCCTCGGCGAAGATCACGGAGATCGGGCAGTTCACGCCGCGAGCATGGGCCAGGGCAAAAGCTAAGGAGAAATTGATCGCTCTGGCAGCTTAAACGAGTCGGCGGTCAAGCCGGTCGGCGCATCGGGCGCCGTTCCGAGCGGCGTCTCCAAGTCGAGGTAATCATACATGAAGTGCGCAAACACGTGATCGCCGTGCACTTCGTGGTCCAAGGTGATCGTGTTCGTGCCCACCACCAAACTGCTCGACGGGATGGCGATGTGGGCGATGGTGTATTTGGCATGAATGCCCTGCCGGTAATAGGTGGAAGCGCCCGTGTGCGTGTTGTCCGGTACAAAGTTGGTGACGTACGTGCTGTCGCTGTTGACCCGGATGATCTGATGAGACGCCGCCGTGGCGTAGGCAATGTTCAACCAATACGTCCCCGGCTTCACGCTGGGGAGGTTGAAATTAAGGTGCCACTTCCACGGAGACGACGCCATGTTGTCGACAGAGTGACAGTAGTTCAACGCGTTCGACCAGTTGCGGTCGGCGACATTGTATTCCAGCGGATTGGTGAATTCGTTGATGAAATTCCACCACAGCGCCGGCTTGGCAAACTCCTCGCCGTGGCGGAATTCCTCGGCGGACCGGTTCGGGATGCCAATTTCCCAGACCACCGTGGCCCCTCGATGAGGGACGTTCCAGGTCAGCGTGCCGAAATTGGTGGTTGTGCCGCTGGCGAACGTGAACGGTCCGGTCGAGAACTCTCCGATCTCGCCCGTCGCTTGATTGGTGCCGTCGCTGTACGCATACAATTGATAGGTCGCCGGACCCCCGTAGGGCGAAAACGTCTGGATATTGGGTATGCTGAACGTCCCGTCCGCGGCGGCCCGTACCCAATACTGATAACTGTCCGACTGAAATTGCCAGTTGTTGGTGGCGTTCTCCGCACCCGAGTCCGGGGCGGCGAGTCCCACCCAAGCGCCTGCGGCACTGGCTCCGGGTCGGAGCCGATCGGTGATGACGAGTTTGCCCGTGACTGTGGCGCGCTGGTTCGCCGGCTGATAGATGGTGCTGTTGGTCAACCAGGAATATGGCCATGCCTGCTGTTCCGCCAAGGTCTGGTTCTGCGCGTCCTGCCAGGCCGCGGCGCCGTTGGTCTGGCTGTTGAAGTACAGCGCCCACGGACCAAAAATCTTAGTCCAGTTGGCATTTCTACTCACGTTGACGTCGGTGTCATTATAGTGGCAGCCGACCGGCATCATATACAACAGTCCCCAACCGTTGACGTAATCGCGGACGGTGGGCCCGTTGTTGACGTATTCGTGGCTGCCCAGAACCACCCATTCGCCGATCTGGTTTGTGTCGCTGGCCCGTCCCCAGGTTCCGAGCTTCGCATAGTCGACATTGTAGGAATACTTTCCATCCAACTGATTCGAGAAGATGCCGGTCGTCAGTCGGCTGATTTCTTTGGGAAGATTGGAGACGGCCACCGCAGCTTGGGCATCATAGTAAGTCGGTTCGAGCGCTTCGCGTGTCTGCTGCTGGCCATTCCGTCTCAACCCGGTCTTGATCTTGTCGATGTACATGTTCTCGCAGAGAAAATTCGTCGAGTCATGGGCCACGGGCCAGATCATTTGAATGAAATGGATGCTCATGTTGGTGTAAATCGAATAGCTCGACGGATGATTGGCCACTATTAATCTCTGCATAATATAGTGACAATCGGCGGGCCGTCTGCTATGCTGTGGACATGGCATTTCCCAAAGGTCAGCGACGTGATTTTCCGAAACTACAATCCCGCCGATTCCGGGGCGTCAGGC
>Ga0326728_10015609_pt1 | contig 15751 bp, 7 predicted proteins | sample MB3enrmetagenome_FD_207602 | JGI IMG/M metagenome (GOLD analysis project Ga0326728, IMG submission 207602) | Lab enriched peat soil microbial communities from McLean, Ithaca, NY, United States - MB31MN | ecosystem: Environmental > Terrestrial > Soil > Wetlands > Peat | place: USA: New York...
TTCCAGGAAGAAGCCGTCCTGATTCCGTGGAATCTTCAGCAGTTGCGCCGTCTCCTGGTTTCCAGGGTCCGGCACAATGCCGGCCGAGAGCACCACCAGGTCGGCCTCAATCCGGATTTCCCGTTCCAGTAGCGGCGCGTAGACGGTTACGTCCAGGCGCCCGCCGTTTTTCGCCACCTCCGGCTTTCGGTCTTCCTCGTATCGCAGGAAGACAACTCCCTGTTCCCGCGCTTTTGAATAATACGATTCCCGGAAACCGTAGGTGCGTATGTCCCGGTACAGGACATACACGTTCGCGTTGGGATTCTGCTGTTTGATCTTCAGGGCATTCTTGACCGCCTCGCTGCAGCACACGCGCGAGCAGTAAGGCCTTTCCTTGTCGCGGGAACCCACACACTGGATCATCACCACCGTGCCCGCGATCCCAGCCTGGCCCGGGTCGCTCAACCTCGATTCCAGATCCAATTGGGTGATGACCTCCGGGCAGCCATTTCCGTACCCGTATTCCTTGGGCTGGTATTGACCGGCGCCGGTCGCCACGATCACCACTCCATGCTCCACCGTCTCGACGCCGTGGCCGCCCGAAATGGTGGTTTTGAAATGGCCGATCGACCCATCGATGGCCGTGATCCTGGACTCGGTAAATAGGTGAATGTTCCGGTCGCCGCTCACTTTCCCGATCAGGTTCTTCAGCTCTTCCTGCGGCTTCTCGCCGTTGAGCAGGTAGCGGATGCGCCGCAGATTCCCGCCCAACTCCTTTTCCCGTTCCACCAGGTACACCGGGATGCCCTGCGAAGCGAGCTCCGTGGCGGCCACCATGCCGGCCAGCCCGCCGCCGATTACCAGGGCCGCTTTCTCGATCGCCAGTTTCCCTTTCCGCAGAGGATCGAGCAGCCGCGACTTGGCAACCGCCATGCGGACCAAGTCCTTGGCCTTCCCGGTGGCCTTCTCGTGCTCCTGCATGTGCACCCAGGAGCACTGATCCCGGATGTTGGCCATCTCGAACAGGTAAGGGTTGAGCCCGGCCTCGCGGCAGGTGTTCCGGAACAGGGGCTCGTGCGTCCGCGGCGAGCAGGACGCCACGATCACCCGGTTCAGATCGTGGTCGCGTATCTGTTGTTTGATCCGCTCCTGGGTGTCGTTCGCGCATGTGTATACATTGTTCTCCGCATACACAACGTTATCCAGCGTCCGGACATATTCCACCACGCTGGGCACATCCACCACGCCGGCGATATTGCTTCCACAGTGGCAGACAAAAACTCCGATTCGCGCCGGCTGCCCGCTGACGTCGATTTCGGGAGGATATTCCTTGACTGCGATCAGCGAGCCTTTGGCTTCGCTCAAGAGCGCCAGCACCTTGGCCGCGGCCGCCGATGCCTGCATCACGGTTTCCGGGATGTCCTTGGGCTCGGTGAAAGGCCCGCCCACATACACCCCCTCCCGCACCTGCGCCGGCGCGAAAACCGAGGTTTGGCAGAAGTTGAATTCGTTCAGCTCCATGCCGAATAGGCCGGCCAGGCGCTTCGCGTCGCCTGGCGCCTGCATTCCAGTCGACAGGACCACCAGGTCGTATTCGCGGGCCTTCTTCCGGTCCCCGTCGCCAAGGTAATGGAGGGTCAGATTGCCGGTCCCGGGGGTTTCCTCTATGGATGTCGGCCGGGACCTTATATAATGGACTCCCCGGCCTTTCGCCCGCTCGTAGTACGCCTCAAAACCCTTGCCGAAGGCGCGCAAGTCCATGTAGAAGACGTCGCACTCCACGCCCTCGCCGACATGTTCCTTGGCCATTAGCGCTTCCTTGGTGGCGTACATGCAGCACACGCTGGAGCAGTAGTCCCGCTCGCAATCCCGCGAACCGACGCATTGGATAAAGGCAATCCGCTTCGGCTCCCGATGGTCCCCGGGGCGCTGCACGTGGCCGGAATAAGGTCCCGATGCCGACAGGATCCGCTCGAACTCCAGCGCCGTGATCACGTTCGGGAAGCGGCCATAGCCATACCGCGGTAGCGCTGCCGGATCGAAGGGCTCAAACCCCGGCGCCAGCACCACCGCGCCCACCTTCACCTTCCGGTGCTCTTCCCGCAGGCCAAAATTGATCGCGCCGGCTTCGCACGCATCGGCGCACATGTGGCAATCCGAGCAGATGCCGCAACTCAGGCAGCGGCGCGCTTCCGCCATCGCCTGCTCCTCGGTGTAACCGATCTGAACTTCGTCGAAGGACTTGGTCCGCGCCGCGGGCGCGAGCTCCGGCACCGGAACCTGCCGCTGCGTCTGCCATCCGGCCGTATCGATTACGTACTGGGTCTGATAGGGGCCTTCCAGCTCGCGTCCCGCCCGCAGATCCTGCCCGTTGAGCCAGCGGTCGATCGAAATCGCCGCCTTCTTGCCGGCCATCATGGCCGTCACCACCACGTCCGGACCGGTCACGCAATCGCCGCCGACAAACACGCCCTCGACGGCGGTCTCCAGGGTGACGGGGTCCGCGCGCAGCGTACCCGATTTTGTCGCATCCAGCCCCAGCCGCTCCCCCAGCGTCGCCACGTCCGGCGATTGCCCGATGGAAACGATGACCGTATCGCAGGGGAGAACAAACTCCGAGGCGGGGACCGGCTGCGGAGCTGGCCGTCCGCTCGCGTCCGGCGCGCCCAGTCGCATGCGAACGCACTCCAGACCCGCCAGGCGCCCGCCGCCGGTTCCGGCCGCTGCCTTAAACGATGTCGGCGCGGCCAGGACTAACAGCTTCACGCCCTCGTGCACCGCATCTTCGATCTCGCGTGGATTGGCCGGCATTTCGGCCCGCGTGCGCCGGTAAACCAGAGTGACGTGCGCGGCTCCGCAGCGCAGCGCCGTGCGCGCCGCGTCCAGCGCGGAGTTGCCGCCGCCAATTACCAGCACGCGCCGGCCCACCACTCCCGGGCCTTCCAGGTTCACGCGCCGCAGAAACTCCAGGCCGCCGATTACGCCCGGCAGGTCTTCGCCCGGCACTTTAAGCCGGCGCTCCAGGTGGGCGCCGATGGCCACGAACACCGCGGCGTATTTCCGCCGCAGCTCGTCGAAGCCGATGGCCCGGCCGACCGGCGTATCCACGCGAATCTGGATGCCCAGGGCCGACAGCCGTTCCAGCTCGGCATGCAGCACCGGCCGTGGCAGCCGGAACGAGGGAATCCCCACCGCCAGCATCCCGCCGGCCACCGGCAACGCCTCGAAGACCACCGGTTGATAGCCCATCTGGCGAAGGTGGTAGGCGCAAACCAGGCCCGCCGGCCCGGAGCCCACAACCGCAATCTCCTCCGGCCGTTCCGCGCTCGGCTTGGGGAGCTGGTAATCGGGATGCCGGTCGGTCACGAAGCGCTTCAGCGCCGGCATGTTGATCCGTTCGTCCACCGTCCGGCGGGTGCAGGCGGTGCCGCAGGGATGCGTACAGATCCGGCCGCAAATAGACGGAATGGGATTGTCCCGCAGGATTACCGCGAGCGCCTCGTCGAAACGGCCTTGCGCCACCAGCGCCACGTATCCCTGCGCACTTTGGTGGATTGGGCACCCTGCCTGGCAGGGAGAAGCGCCGCGCCTGGAAATCGCAAACACATTGGGAACCGCTTGCGGGAAGGGCCGGTAAATGGCCTTACGCTGGCCCAGGCCGAAATCGAACTCGGAGGGCAGCGTCACCGGGCAGGCGCTGGTGCACAATCCGCAGCCGGTGCACTTGGTCTCGTCCACGAACCGCGGACGCCGCTTGACCGTGATCGCGAAGTTCCCGGCTTGTCCCTCCACCTTTTCCACGTCGCTCAGGGTGAGGATCTCGATATCGCGGTGCCTGCCGATCTCCACCAGTCGCGGCGCCATGGTGCACATCGCGCAGTCGTTGGTCGGGAACGTCTTATCGAGCTGAGCCATCCGGCCGCCGATGGCCGGCTTGGTCTCCACCAGGTAAACCTTGATGCCTGCGTCCGCCAGATCGAGCGCGGCCTGCATCCCCCCGATGCCGCCGCCCACCACCATCGCGGCGCCCACGGCGGAGTTCCGATCCTGGGCGTTCATGCTGTCTTCTCCTCCAGGGCCGCTTCAGCCTCTAATTCCCCTTCATTGGCCCTTTCCTTGGCCCTCTCCTTCACAGCGGCAAAATAGAGCGCCAGAGGACGATAGAGCATGTGCGACGAACCTCCGAACGGCACCTCTACCAGGAGCATCGGAACCGCGATCATGAGGTGCACGGCGTAGGCATAATGAGCGCCTAACCCCACTCCCGCATACCTGAGAACATGCACCGCCATTCCGCTCAACGCGGTCAGAAGCAAGAGCACCGGTAGCATCAGGTCGCGCAACCCCGACTGCCGGTAGATCGGTTGGCGTTTCCTGGCCCGCTCGATCAGAATGTCGAGCGAACCGAGGATCAGAAAAGCGGCCGCCATGTAGCCGAGCCATCTTTGCGGGTTATAAATCGGGTATATTTTGTCGGTCTGGAACCATCTCAGGAAGAAAAACTTGATGACGAACATGAGGCTGCACCCAAACGCGAGAAGCCAATGCATGGTCCATCGCCGCCTCTGCATGGTTGCCGGACATTTCAGGATCTGCTTCTGTGTGACCATCTGCAGAAACATGGTTTTGGCTTCGGCCAGGTAGAATTTCAGAGCGATGGCCGCACTGGGGCCGCGACGCATAGTCAGTGTGAACATGCGCGCCACGTGGGAAGCGATGAAAAACGCCGATAGCAAGAAAACGGCCACCGTGAAATACGTGATCCTGCCGAACATGTGCTCCAACCCCATGGATGTGGAGCCCAGAAATGAAATCTCCAGGTGCTCGATATACAGGTGATAGAGAACGATGAGTGCCAGCACCAGCCCTGCCACAAATGAGAGTGCCCCGATTTCCCACCCCGGGGAACGGCAGATCCTTCGCGACAAGCCGGTCCAGTCGTACTGCGCCGTCAGATAACGCCGCAGCGTCTTCATCGACTCCCGCGGTTTCGCCTCTCTCGGACAAGTGACCGAACAATCCCCGCAGTCGTGACAGAGCCATGGATCCAGGCTCTGCTGCACCGAGTCTTTCAATCCCAACACCACCGATTGCATGGTTCTGCGGGGAAACGAAGCCGCATCGGTCGCCAGGTCGCAATCGATTGTGCAGCTACCGCAATTGAAGCAGCCGCGTGCGTTGAAGACACCGTATTTGCGGACTTCGGATAGCAGTGACGGATCGGACGTTTCTGTCATATCGGGCCCATGCGATGGTTGTGGTTATGGTTAAGGAGAGCCGGTTCCCAATCACCCGCCGTGGAGCGATTGCATTGCAGGCTGGCGTTGGGGGAGACGGTTCGCCGGCCCGCGAGAAAGGAACCTTTCCCGGCAATGACCGGCTGCGCCATGACCATCCGCGCCTCCCAGGTCCCATTCATCCCGTAGTGCCGGCCCACCTCGGGTTCCGGGTAACGCAGTTACCCCGGTTAGAAGGTTAACCTGATTAACTATTTCATGGCCCTATCGATCTGTCAATGCGTTTTTCGACATTTTTAACAACAGAGTGACGAAAAACGAAACAAGAGATCTTAAACTCTCGAAGTGCGGCCGCTCGTGGAGTTCAGACGCTTATCGGACCCAATTAGTCCAATTCACCGTCCAACGCAGAAACTGCCGTTTGGACATAGAGGAACCTCTCATGGGAAGGACTCGGGAATCCCTGCCAATATATCGCAGAGGCCCGCTCGCTGCGGCGGCGTACCCGTCCGTCTGTTACCATCGGGCGCATGGACGCCATCGAAATCCGGGGCGTGACGAAGACCTTCGGAGACCTCGCCGCGGTCGACGACCTGTCGCTTACCGTGCCGCAGGGGTCGGTGTACGGGTTCATCGGTCCCAACGGCTCGGGAAAGACCACCACCATGCGCATGGTCGTGAATATCTTCTATCCCGACTGCGGCAGCATCCGCGTTTTCGGGCAGGAGCTGCGCGCCGGCCGGTCGGACCAGGTCGGTTATCTGCCGGAGGAGCGCGGCCTGTACCGCCGCATGGAGGTGACTTCGCTGCTGGAGTTCCACGGCGAGTTGCGCGGCGGCCGAAAAGTCACTGCGGAAGTGAACCAATGGCTGCGGCGTCTCGGCCTGGCCCACTGCGCCAAACAGCGCGTCGACACCCTCAGCAAGGGCATGAGCCAGAAGGTGCAGTTCATCGCCGCGGTGGTGCCCGAGCCAAAACTGCTGATCCTCGACGAGCCTTTCACCGGTCTCGACCCGGTGAGCGTGGACGTCATCCGCGCCGCCATCCTGGAGTTGCGCCGAGGAGGGGCCACGGTGATCCTCAGCACCCACGATATGAGCGTGGCCGAAAGCATGTGCGATTCCATCCTCATGATCTATCGCGGCCGTAAAGTACTCGACGGAACCCTCGACTCGATTCAGCGGCAGTACGGCAACGACACCATTCGCGTCTCGGCGGAGGGCGGATGCGACGATCTTCCGGGCGTGGAAAAGGTCCGCGATCTGGGGCAGGTGCAGGAGTTGCGCATGGCGCGCGGCTGCGATCCGCAGGAAGTGCTGCGCGCCCTGGTGGCCCGCACCCGGGTGACCAGCTTCGCGGTGACCAAGCCATCCTTGCACGACATTTTCGTGCGCATCGCCGGCCGGGAAGCGGCCGAGAACGGGGAGGCGCGGCATGAACACGCATAAGATCCTGTTGGTGGCCAAGCGCGATTTCCTGGCGTCGGTCCGCTCCAAGCCGTTTCTCTTCGGCCTCATCATGGCGCCCATCCTGGGATGCAGCGGCTTCATCGTCATGGGCTTGGCGAAAGCCAAGCCGGACCTCGGGCCGCGGCGGATTGCCATTATCGACCGCACCGGCCTGGCCGCCGCGGCGATCGTCGAGACCGCCGAAGAGAAGAACGCCAAGGAGATGTTCGACAAGAAGTCCGGACGCCAGTTGACCCCCCGCTACCAGTTTGAAACCGTGGCGCCCGACGATTCCGACCCGAACGCCCAACGCCTGCGGCTCTCCGACCGCGTCCGCCGCCGCGAGCTTTTCGCTTTCCTCGAAATCGGCCGCGACGCCCTGCATCCGCCGAAATCCAAGGACGACGAGGAATCCAAGGACACCGGGAAGCTGCCGGAATCCAGCCGCGTCGACTATTACTCCAACGCCGGCGGCATCGACCAGACCCGCATGTGGCTCGCCGGCCCGGTCAACGACGGCCTGCGCCGCGTCCGCCTAGCCCAACTCGGCGTGGACCGCAGCCATTTCGCGGACGTGCTCGGCTCCGTCACCGTTCAGACCATGAGCCTGATCGCCCGCGACCAGAATACCGGCGCGATCGTCAAAGCGCGTAAGAAAAGCGAAATGGAAGGTTTCCTGGTTCCCTTCGCGCTGGTGATGCTGCTGGCCATGATTGTACTGTTCTGTTCCAGCCCCATGCTGGGCGGGGTGGCGGAGGACAAGATGCAGCGCGTGTTCGAAATGCTGCTGGCATCGGCGACCCCGTCCGAGTTGATCATGGGCAAAGTGGCCGCCGCGGTGGGACTCTCGCTCACCAGCTCGGTGCTCTACGTGGCGGGCGGTCTGCTGGTTCTTCAGGCGATGGCCATGATGGGCCTGGCGCCGCTGTCGCTGCTGCCCTGGTTCGTGGTCTACCTGGTGGCCGACGTGATGGTGTTGTGCGCTCTGGGAGCGGCGCTGGGCGCGGCGTGCTCCAGCCCCAATGATGCGCAACACCTGGCCACCCCGATGCTCGCGCCGGTCCTGATTCCCCTGATCGTCATGATGCCGGTGATGCAGCGACCCAATAGCTTGTTCTCCACGGCGATGTCGCTGTTCCCTCCGTTCACGCCGATACTGATGTTGATGCGGCAGGCGATGCCGGGCGGCGTTCCGGCGTGGCAGCCTTGGGCCGGGCTGGCGGGAGTGCTGCTGTGGACCTTCGCGATTAGCTGGGCGGCGGCGCGGATCTTCCGCATCGCCATTCTGATGCAGGGCAAGACGGCGTCGTTTTCCAATCTCTTCCGTTGGGCCATCCGCGGCTGAATCTCGGCCTCCGCCAGGATGGCGGGCCCCACCCGCCTTGTGTTCCCCGCCCGCTTTGACGGAGAATGGTGCATCCTTGCCATGATTGGGGAAACAGTATCCCACTACCGGATTCTGGACCGCTTGGGCCGCGGCGGAATGGGTGTGGTCTACACCGCCGAGGATACCCATTTGGGCCGGCGCGTGGCCATCAAATTTTCCCACGCGGCGCCCGAGAACACGCAGTTCCGCGCGCGGTTCCTGCGCGAGGCCCGCTCGGCTTCCTCGCTCGACCACCCCAACATCGCCAAGATTTACGACTACGGGGAAACGCCCGACGGGCAGCCGTTCCTGGTGATGGAACTGGTGATCGGCGAGGACCTGCACCAGCTTCTGAAACGCGGCGCCATGCCGCTGGCGCAGGCCTGCCGCGTGGTGGAAGAAGTGGCCGAGGCATTGGGCGAGGCGCATCGCCGCGGGCTAATCCACCGCGACATCAAGCCCTCCAACATCGTGATCGACGAGCGCGGCCAAGTGAAGGTTCTGGACTTCGGGCTGGCCAAGCCGTACCAGGACCGGGAGCCGGCGCCGGATGAGACGGATCCCACCCTCACCAGCTTCGAAACCCGCGCCGGGACGGTCCTGGGCACCCCGCAATACATGTCGCCGGAGCAGGCCCAGGATGGCGAACTCGGCCCGCAAAGCGACTTGTTCGCACTGGGCGCGGTGCTTTACGAATGCCTGGCGGGACGGGGTCCGTTCTCCGGGCCGAACTCCGTGGCGATCCTGGCGGCGGTGCTGCACCTGGAGCCGGCGCCGCCCTCGCAGTTCAATCCGGGCGTGCCGCCGGAACTGGACCGGATCGCTTTGAAGGCGCTTCAGAAGCGCGCCGAAGACCGCTATCAAACCGCCGGCGAATTGGCCGCCGACGTGCGCGCCGCCCGTTTGGCCATGACGGAAACGGCCGCGCGGGAAACCGAGTTGTTGCCGGCCGCGCGGACCAAGTCCGGCACCCCGCTGACTACTGCGATTCGCAGTCTGCGAACGCTGGCCGAGCCTCTGCGGCGCCCGCGTGCGGCGGCCTTCACGGGCATCGCATTGGCGGCGGCGGTGGCCGTGAGCGGATGGTTCCTGTGGTCGGGCGGCGCCTACCAGCCGGCGCCGGATGCGCTGCCCTGGTATAAGGAAGGCATCGCCGCGCTGCGCGACGGCACGTACTACAAGGCCAGCAAAGCCCTGGAAAAATCCGTCAGGCTCGACCCGCATTTCGCCCTGGCCCACGCCCGCCTGGCGGAGGCCTGGCTGGAATTGGAATACACCGACAAGGCCAAGGATGAAATGCTGCTCGCCGTGCCGGTGGGAACCAACCCGCGCCTGGCGCGAGCCGACCAGTGGTTCGTCGAGGCGCTGCACCTGACTCTGACCGGCGACTACGCCGCGGCGGCCGCGAAATTCCAGGAGATCGCCCAGGCCGCCCCGGACGCCGGGAAAGCCGATGCGGAGGTCGACCTCGGCCACGCCTACGAAAAGAACGAGAAGCCCACGGAAGCCATGGCAGCTTACCGGGACGCGGTCCGCCGGCAGCCCCAGAATCCCGCCGCCTGGCTGCGTATCGGAATCCTCTATGGCCGCCAGACCGACCAACCCAAGGCGGCCGAGGCGTTTGCCAAAGCCGAGCAACTGTACCGCGAGCACAGCAACCTGGAAGGCGTGGCCGAGATCGAATATCAGCGCGGAATGCTGGCCAGCCGCGCGGGCAAAACCGACGATGCGCGACGCAGCCTGCAACAGTCCCTGGATATCGCGGGACATACCGAAAGCGTGTCCCAACAGATCCTGGCGCTGCTGCAGTTGAGCGGCCTGGAACTGCGCCTCAACAACCTGGCGCAAAGCCAGAGCGACGCCACCCAGGCCATCGGCATGGCGCGCTCCAATGGCCTGGAAAGCCTCGCCGCCAGCGGTCTGATTTCGCTTGGGAATGCGTACTTCCTGAAGGGCGAGTACGAAGCGGCCGGCCAGTACTTCGAGCAGGGCCTGTCCTATGCCCGCCTGCACCGCTCGGAGCGCACCGAGGCGCGGGCGCTGTTTTCCTTGGGGAGCCTGGCGTTCCAAACCAGCCGCACCGCCGATGCCGAACGCTACGCCCGGCAGGCGCTCTCCTGGTACCAGCGCGGCGGGTATCAGAAGGAAACGGCGCAGGCGCTGCTTTTGCTCTCGCGCGTGGAGCGGCGCCAAGGCGACCTTCCCGCGGCTCTCCAGTCTCTAGAGCGGCAACTGCAGGTCGCCCAGAAGCTCGAGGACCAGACGCAAATCGCCCTGGCGCAACAGGGAATCGCCATCGCGCTGGAAGCGCAGGGCCGCTGGCCGGAGGCGCTGGCGAAATACCAGGACGGGTACCGCACCGCGCAGAATTCCAACGACCGGCAGAATGCCGCCTACAACCTGTTGGCCGCGGGCAACGTCCTCTGGCAACTCGGGCGGTACGACGAGGCGCGGCAGTCGCTGGACCAGGTGGGCGCCAACGCCCCTTGGGATGCGCTGGTGGTGGCGGACAACGCCCGCGCGGCCATGGCGCTCAGCCAGCGCCAATTCGCGGTTTCGCTGGCGGCCAGCCGCCGGGTGCTGGCGAAGACGGTTTTGAGCGACGCGGCGCTGGTGTTCGCCAGGCGAAACCTGGGGCTGGCGCAGGCGGCGGCGGGCGCGGCGCGCGAGGGTCTAGCGGCCACGGAAGACGCTGCCGCGCTGGCTGCGAAATCGGGCGACCCTTGGCTGATCGCCGAAACCGCGCTGGCCCGCGCGGAAGCCTGGCTGGCCGCCGGCAATGCCCGGAAAGCCCTGGAGGACGGCCTGGCGGCGCAGCCGTGGTATGCGCGCGCCGGGAATCTGGCCCTGGAATGGCGCTGCTGGCTGACGGCCGCGCGAGCCGAAAGCGCGCTGGGCGAGGCGGCGAAAGCGCGCGAATATGCGGGAAAAGCGTCGCAAGCAGTTGCGGACCTGGCCCAAAAGTGGGACTCTGAGAGCTACAAAACGTACCTTGCCAGGCCTGATATCCAATACGATCGCGGCCAGCTTTCGCGGCTGGCCGGCACAAAGTGACCGGCTATGATACTCAAACACACCAACCTCAACCTGCCCGGGAACCTGCGCCTGGCGGGTATCGCCCTGGCGCTGGCCACCCTTCTGGGCGGCGCCGCCTATCTATTCGCTCAGCCGACAGACACGCCCATCGTCATCGGAGACGGCTCTCTGACCATGGGGTCCGCCGTGGCCTGGTCGAGCTTCACCGGCACGGGCAGTACCCACGCACACCCCAATGCCAACAAATCGATCACCAGCGTGGACGTCACCATGCCCGCGATGAGCGACACGGTCACGTTCAGCGGCGAGAAGGCCGAAATCGACGTCACTTACGCCGGCACGTTCAGCATCAAGGTTGCCAGCGGAAGTAACGGCCGGCGGCTGACCGTCAACACGGACTTCAGCGCGTTCCACCAGGGCGCGGACGCCAATCATCTGGTGCACAACAACGCCACGGGGACGATCACGCACGTGACCGTCTTGCGAAACGGCACGGTGGCGTTAGACTCGGCCGCGTCGGGACACACCCAGGTTGTGATCCACTACCAGTAGGGCGGGCGCGCGTGTGGCAAGAGTCTTGCCAAGGTGGGCATGCCGGGCCGCTCACTCCCCCGCCTCCAGGAACGTGCCCTGCTGGAGTTCCTCGAAGGCGCGGCGAAGCTGTTCCTGGGTGTTCATCACGATCGGGCCGTACCACGCCACGGGCTCCTGAAGCGGCTTTCCCGAGACCAGCAGGAAGCGGATGCCTTCCTCGCCGGCCTGCACGGTAACTTCGTCGCCCTGATCGAACAGAACCAGCGAGCGGTTGGCGGCTTCCGCCGGAGGCGCCGTGTCGGCCCATCCGACGCTTTCGGTGGGCACCGCCAGAGGACCGGAGGCGTTGCAGAACTTGCCGCTCCCGGCGAAGACGTAGGCGAAGGCGTGGAGGGTGGTTTCCACCGGCAACGTCTTGCGCTGGCCCGGAGGCACGGATACATCGAGGTACGTGGGGTCGGCGGCAATTCCGTCGACCGGGCCGCGAGTTCCCCAGAAACTCCCGCAGACGATGCGCACGCGCGTGCCATCGTCGTCGGTCACCTCGGGAATCTCCGCGGCCTTGACTTCCTGGTAACGCGGCGCGGTCATCTTGAGCGACGCCGGGAGATTGGCCCATAACTGGAAGCCGTGCATGCGGCCGGCGGCATCGCCCTTGGGCATCTCCTGATGAATGATGCCGCGGCCGGCGGTCATCCACTGTACGTCGCCGGCGGCGATGGCGCCGTGGTTCCCCATGCTGTCGCCGTGCTCCACCGTGCCGGCGAGGACATAGGTGACGGTCTCGATGCCGCGGTGGGGGTGCCACGGAAAGCCCGCCAGGTAGTCGGCGGGCACGTCGTTGCGGAAGTCGTCGAGTAGCAGAAACGGATCGAAATCGGAGGTGTGGCCGAAACCGAACGCGCGGCGCAAATGGACGCCCGCGCCCTCCAGTGTGGGCTTGGATTGGATCAGCCGCTTTACGGGTCGAAGTGACATGTGGTTCCCTTCCTTACCTGACAGTCTATCGTGGTTGGGGCCGGGCGGCCGAGCCGACAGAACCGCGCGGCTCACTCCAGCGTCCGTTTCACCACGTCTTGAACGTTCTTCGAGAGCGGTGCGCGCGACATCTCTTCCAGCACCGCGCGAGCTTTTGCCTGGCGCTGGGCGTCGAAACGCCGCCAGGATTCGAATGTCTTAGCGAGCCGCGCGGCCACGGTCGGGTTGAGCGGGTCCACCTTTTGGACGGCCTCGCCGAGGAATGCGTATCCGGATCCATCGGCGGCGTGAAACGCTCGCAGATTGCGAGCGCCGAAAGCGTCGTAAAGCGAGCGCACCCGATTGGGATTGCGCAACGAGAAAAGAGGGTGCGCGGCGAGCGTTCGAACGCGCGATGCGGCACCGTCGCGCGGAGCCTCCGCCTGCACGGAGAACCACTTGTCGACGACCAGCGGTTGCTGCCGCCAGCGGTCCAGGAAAGCGGCCAGCGCATCGTCGAACCAGCCGCCATCGATCAGGCCTAATGCCTCGAGCGCCCCCATCGTTTCGGTCATGGTCCGCGCCTGGTGGAACGCCGTTGCAACGATGCCCGCTTGCGAGGGTCCCAGAGATGCGAGCAACTCCAGCGCCGCATTCTTGAGAGCGCGCCGGCCCACTTGCTCCGGATGGGCGGACACCGTCTCGCCGTCCACCCGCTCCGCCAGAGCGCGGAGCCGCGCCTCCAGTGCGCCGGCGATCCGGCGGCGAACGCGGTTGCGGGCTTGGAACAGGGCTTCCATGTCGGGCACAACTTCGAACTGGATCAATTTGGCAAGACCGGGCACGCGCAGCGCCAGGGCCATGAATGCGGCGTCCAAGTTCGCCCGGTCGAGCTCGCGCAACAGGGCGGCGGCGATCTCATCGGCCGCGGGGCCGGTCTCCGGAACACCTCGCGCCTCGGACAGGATCGCGGCCGCCAGGAGACTCTGGCCGGCTTCCCATCGGGTAAACGAATCGGGATCGTGGGCCATCCGCACCAGGCGATCGCCATGCCCCGAGCCGTCGTCGCCATCGTGGAGCGACACGGGAGCGCAGTAGCCGCGCAGCAAAGAGGGAATCGGAGCACTCGCGACGTCTTCGAAAACGAAGGTGGCGGATGGCGCATCGAGCACCAGGTCGAACTCGCGGCGCGGCGCATCCCCGGCCTGGAGGCGCGCGCTCAATTCGGCGCCATCGTATCCCAGGAAGCCGACCTTGAGCGGGATGGGCAGCGCGGCTTTGTCGGCTTGACCGGGTGTCGGAGGGGTGGTCTGCGACACCGCCAACCGGTAAGACCGCGTGGCCGCGTGATACTCTCCGCGCACGATAAGGCGCGGCGTCCCGGCCTGCGTGTACCATCGGAAAAAACTCCGCAGGTCGCGGCCACTTACTTCCTCGAAACACTGGACGAAGTCCTCGAGAGTTACCGCATGACCATCCCAACGCCGGAAATACAGATCCATTCCGCGCGAGAACGGCTGGGGGCCGATCAGCGATCGGAGTACGCGAACCACTTCCGCGCCTTTCTTATAAACGGTCGTGGTATAGAAGTTGGATATCTCGACGTAGTGATCGGGGCGAACCGGATGCGTCAACGGGCCGGCGTCCTCCGAAAACTGGGTCTCCCAAAGCGATTGCGCATCCTTGATTCTTTGGACCGGGCGGGACCTTTCGTCGGAGGAGAATTCCTGGTCGCGATAGATAGTCAGGCCCTCCTTCAGACAGAGTTGGAACCAGTCGCGGAGGGTAATTCGGTTGCCGGTCCAGTTGTGAAAGTACTCGTGCGCCACTACTCGCTCCACGTTTTCGAAGTCCGCATCGGTGGCCGTCTCGAAACCCGCCAGCACGCGAGCCGAGTTGAATATATTGAGTCCCTTATTCTCCATCGCTCCGGCATTGAAATCGCGGATCGCGACTATGTGAAACTCGGGTAAGTCGTATTCCCGCTGAAAGACACGCTCGTCCCAAGCCATGGCGCGTTTGAGGGCGTCCATGGCATAAGTGGCGCGCTGGGCATCTCCCTGGTCGGTATGGATGGTAAGAGCGACCCTCTTGCCCGACATAGTTACAAACTCATCGCTAAGTGCGTCGAACGCTCCCGCCACCAGCGCAAACAAGTAGCAAGGCTTAGGATAGGGATCGCGCCATACGGCGAAGTGCCGCCCGCCTTCGCACGGACCGGTCTCGATCAGTTCCCCGTTGGACAACAGCGTTGGATATCGCTGGCGGTCGGCTTCCATGCGGACGACGTACCGCGAGAGCACGTCGGGGCGATCCAGGGCGAAGGCGATATGGCGGAATCCTTCCGCCTCGCATTGCGTGCAGAAACGGCCTCCGGAGACGTACAGCCCTTCGAGCGCGGTGTTGGCTTCGGGACAAATGTTCGTGTCCAGGTCAAGCGTGAAAGCCGCGGGCGGAGCGTCGACGACCAGATGGCCGGGCTCCTGGCGGTAGGCGCCGCCAGCGAGTGGTATGCCATCGAGAGCGATGGATTCGAGCGTCAGCCCGGCGCCGCCGTCCAAAACCAGCGGGCAGGCTTCGCCCGTGAGCCGCCGGACCGCGTAGCGGGCGTGCACGCGCGTCGCGGTTGGGTCGAGACTGAAAGTAAGTTCGATATCGTCGATAGCGAAGGGGCAAGGACGGTAGCCGGCAAGCCGCACTTCAGTTATGGCATCATGATTCACAAACACCTCCGAAAGGGTAGGACGCCGTTCAGTGACTTAGAAGGCACATTCCCGTTCCCTCTCCACAAGTTTCTCAATTGTACCGCGCTTACAGTTACTGGCCAAGCGCGCCGGTGGCACGGGTGCGACGCGAGAGTGAAAAGCAGAGCGCCTTTCCAGGAAATTCGCCGGGGCCTGGGCGTATCCGGTACTTCAGACGCGGCTGAAACGGCGGAGGTGGGCTGGTGACGGCGCCAGGTTGAAGCCCGGCGTAGGGGCGGGTGTTCGATCCGGCCGGGCAGGAACCGGCGGCGAACAGCGACCGCCGGCGTTACGGCGGCGGGTGAGCGGGGCGCGCGATGGCGCGGCGAAGAAGGAGCCTGGCGCGGGGGCGGGGATGGCCGCGGAACGCCGGCAGAGGGATCGGCATCGGGGTCCGGGGCGGGGGCGGCGGAGGATGGGAGGTTTTCCGAGGGAAACGGGTTCGTT
>Ga0326728_10015611_pt1 | contig 15751 bp, 15 predicted proteins | sample MB3enrmetagenome_FD_207602 | JGI IMG/M metagenome (GOLD analysis project Ga0326728, IMG submission 207602) | Lab enriched peat soil microbial communities from McLean, Ithaca, NY, United States - MB31MN | ecosystem: Environmental > Terrestrial > Soil > Wetlands > Peat | place: USA: New York...
CGGGCTGTCACGACAAGGTTCGGATGCTCTTTCAGCCGTAACTCGATCGAATGAAGACCTGGATGCGGAGACTGCGGCTGAAAGCTCAGAATATAGCGATTTGGTATGTGATTAGAGATAGTAAGTAAGCTTTTCTCCAAATTATGAGTACTGCTAAATCGAAAGTATTCGCCGCCGGTAAGATGCGCAACGCTCTCGGGAACATTCCGTCGCGTTCCATTCATTCCCAAGATTGCCGCAATCGTTGCGGCCCGCAAAGGAGGCGCAAGTTGGCTAAGGCATTCCCAGGTCTGAGCAAGTCGGCTGGAGTCGGAAGGTGCGTTAGGATCCTTGCTCATGCATCCCCCAGGAGGTCCGGGCTCATGGGAGTTGAGTTTTGACAACTCTCTTGCGGTGTCCGACTTGGAACTGGAGAAGCCCAGACTATAGATCGCTGTGTTCGTATCGCTGATCGCGCGCAGAGCATCCTCCAGTTTTACGACGCTTCCACGGTCGATCGTCTCGCTGATCAACAGGATCGCGCGTCGATATTCTGGCGGCTGCTTACGCAGCAAGTTCACAGAGAAGGCAAGGGTATCGAGGATGGCGCCTCCGTGGTTTCCAGGGCGGAGCCTGTGAATCGCGCTTTCCGCAACATCCAAGTCGGAGGTGAAATTCTGTAGCACTCGCGGGCTGCTGTCGAAGCCTACGACTGTAACTCTGTGCGGGACAGCACCTACGATTGCATCCATTGCCGTCGCCAGGACGCCATACTTGTCAAGTTGCTCGGCGCCACCGCCGCCCGTCTCAACGGCAACGACCAAGGCTAGCGGCTCAGTGTCCGTGTCTTCCTCAAGCGTTACCTTCTGCTCGATGCCATCGTCTTTAATGGCAAAGTCGTTGGCAGTAAGTGTGAAGACAAGTTCTCCGGCCTTAGTTCTTACCATGGCTGGAACAAGTACCAAGGTCGGGCGCGCGCTAAAAACAGGGGAAGGTGATGTGGGAAGAGTCGCAGTCTGCGCCGTTGCGAATGGCACACACGCGAGCGCGATGACGGCGCTGCATCCCATGATCGGGCTCCCAAAGTTCATTTCGACTGGCCCTGCGCTGCCTTAAGCGGGGCAAGCCCCGTCTCTACAGATGGCATTGTCTAAACGTTAATCACAGCCACGAGTTCCTTCACCGCCGCTGCGCTCTTGTCGAGGGCCGTTTTCTCTTCCGGGGTCAGCTTGATCTCAATGATCTGTTCGATCCCCTTGGCGCCAAGTTTCACCGGCACGCCGACAAAGAGCCCGTGAATCCCGTACTCGCCATTGAGGTAGGCGGCGCAGGGAAGAATCTTTTTCTTGTCCTTGAGAATGGCCTCGACCATCTCGGTGGCCGCGGCCGACGGAGCGTAGTACGCCGATCCCGTCTTGAGATACTTCACGATCTCGGCGCCGCCATCGCGCGTGCGTTGCACGATGCGATCGAGCGTAGCCTTGTCCATCAGTTCAGTGATGGGAATGCCGGCGACGGTGGAATAGCGCGGCAGCGGGACCATGGTGTCGCCGTGTCCGCCGAGGACGAAGGCGGTCACGTTCTCGACGCTGACTTTGAGTTCCTGCGCGATGAAAGCGCGGAAGCGGGCGGAGTCGAGCACTCCGGCCATGCCAATGACGCGCTCGCGCGGGAATCCGCTCAGCTTGTAGGCGGCCTGCGCCATGGCGTCGAGCGGGTTGGAGACGATGATGAGAATGCAGCACGGCGAGTGGTGCACGACCTTGCCAACCACATCGCTCATGATTTTGTAGTTGGTATTCAACAGATCGTCACGGCTCATGCCGGGCTTGCGCGGAATTCCCGCGGTGATGACGACGATGTCGGAGTTGGCGGTATCGGCGTAGTCGTTCGTGCCGAGAACCGCGGAGTCGCGCTTCTCGATGGGCATGGCTTCGAGCAGGTCGAGACCCTTGCCTTGCGGAACGCCCTCGATGATGTCGATGAGCACGACATCGGCTAGTTCTTTCGACGCGATCCAATGGGCGGTTGTAGCGCCCACGTTTCCGGAGCCGACTATGGTTACTTTGTTACGCATAAAGTTTCCTTTCTCAAAGAGCGTTAAGGTCACATCCTTAGTAGACCAGTTTCTGGGAGCAGGTCGCTCGCTTACCGGTCAAAAAGTTCATAATGTCTGACGGTCGGTTCGAGCTCAAGCAGGAAATCCTTGTCGAAGTCGTAGTACTTCGCCCGCTCAATATCCTGCCCAGCAAACCTCACAATTGCGTCGCGTGACTCCCAGAATGTAAGCATTAGAAAGTGAGCGTGGTTTCCTTCGACACTACGCAAGGCGTACGCTCCAGTGTTTCCCGGAGTAGCCCGGTAATCCGGTATTGCGATGTTTCGCATGCGATTCAAATACTCATCAGAATGCGAGATCTCGGTGACCCCATGCCAAATGCGAGCGATCAAGAGTCTCTCCTCTCGAGTGCGACTGAATACCGTACCACCATTACAAGAGCGTTAAACACGCAGAACACTAAGGAACATCAGAAAAAATCAAAACTCACTCAGCTCGCCGCCACTGTCGCGCGCATGTTTTCGATCATGCAAGTGGCGAACTCGCTGGTCTTCACTTTGGTTGCGCCTTCCAACATTCGCTCGAAATCGTAAGTCACTTTTTTCTGCTCGATGGTACGTTCCAGGCTGCGCTCGATCAAATCGGCGGCTTCCGTCCATCCCAGGAAACGGAACATCATAACACCCGAGAGAATGACGGAGCCGGGATTGATGACGTCTTTGTCGGCGTACTTGGGAGCGGTGCCGTGCGTGGCTTCAAAGATGGCATAGCCATTGCCGATGTTCGCTCCGGGAGCGATGCCGAGACCGCCGACCTGCGCGGCGCAGGCGTCGGAAATATAATCGCCGTTCAGATTGGGCGTGGCCAGAACGCTGTATTCATCGGCCCGCGTCACCACCTGCTGGAAGATGGAATCGGCGATGCGGTCGTTAATCATCAGCTTCTTCTTCCACGCGCCCTTGCCGTGCGTAGCGTAGATGGAGTCGAGGCAGCCTTTCACTTCCTTGTAGATTCCTTGGCGAAAGTCCTCTTGGGCGAACTCCAGGCCGGGCTCGATGAGATTCGCATTCTCTTCGACAGTAAGGTTGGGATTCTTGTCTTTGTTGCCGAGTATCCAACTTTCGCGCTCGGTGACGACTTGGTCGCGGAATTCCTCGGTGGCGAGTTCGTACCCCCACTTGCGGAATGCGCCCTCGGTGTATTTCTGTATGTTGCCTTTGTGGACCAGCGTGACCGATTTGCACTTGTTGTCAAGCGCGTGCTGAATCGCCATGCGCACCAGGCGCTTGGTTCCGGTCACGGACATGGGTTTGATGCCGATGCCGGAATCGAGCCGGATTTGTTTCTTGCCGCCTTTCAACATGTCTTTGTTAAGGAATTCAATCAGGCGGGCACAATCGGGCGTGCCTTCCTCCCATTCAATGCCGGCGTAAACGTCCTCTGTATTTTCGCGGAAGATGACGATGTTCATGCGCTCGGGATGCTTCACCGGTGACGGCACACCGGCGTAATACTTCACGGGGCGCACGCAGGAGTAGAGGTCGAGAATCTGGCGCAGGGCGACGTTGAGCGAGCGGATGCCGCCTCCGACGGGTGTGGTCAGCGGGCCTTTGATGGCGACGCGAAATTCGCGGATGGCGCTGACCGTGTCGTCGGGAAGCCAGTTCTGAAAACGGGCCTTGGCTTTCTCGCCCGCAAAAACTTCGTACCAAGCTACCGAGCGCTTGCTTTGGTAGGCTTTTTCGACAGCGGCGTCGAAGACGCGGACGGAGGCTTTCCAGATATCGCGCCCAGTCCCATCGCCTTCAATAAAAGGAATAATCGGGCGATAGGGGACGCGGTACTTGCCGTTGCTGTATTCGATCTTCTGTCCGTTGGATGGGACAGGAACTCCGTTAAACGACGCCATGAAACTTGCCTCCAGAGGCTGGGTAGGAACCCATAATTATAAAGAAACTTTACTGGTGGAGCGCCGGACGTCTCCGTCCGGCTGGACGGGCGGAGACGCCCGTCCCTCCACCGCATTGCGCTAGCGTTCGATTGTTACCGACTTCACCACCACGTCTTTGTTGGGACGGTCCTGGCGGTTCTTGGCGACTTTCGAGATCTTCTCCACGACTTCGTAGCCTTCAACGACCTCGCCGAAAATCGTGTGTTTGCCGGTAAGCCAGTCGGTATTCGCGACGGTGATAAAAAACTGCGATCCGTTGGTGTTGGGGCCGGCGTTGGCCATCGCCAGCTTTCCCGCCTTGTCGAAACGATGCGGAGAGCCCTTGGTTTCATCTTCGAACTGGTAGCCGGGACCGCCGAAACCGGTGCCCATCGGGTCTCCGCCTTGGATCATGAAGTCGGGTATCACACGATGAAAAACCGTCCCGTGATAAAGCGGATCGGTGGACTTCTTGCGGGTGGTGGGATGCGTCCACTCGCGCTTGCCTTCGCTCAGTTCGACGAAGTTGGCTACAGTTTTTGGGGCATCCTTTTCAAACAAGCGGCAAACGATGGTGCCCTCGCTGGTTTCAAACACGGCATAGGTTCCGGGTGTGCGGGTCATAAATCTTCCTTTGAATTTCTAAATTTGATCTTTCTGTAGAAACGAGGCTCGCCTCGTCGCAAAAGCGGCAAGCCGCGTTTCTACTCGAATTACTTTACCGCCGCCGATGGTTTGGGCGGGGCTGGTTCGGCGCCTTGGATTTCGATGTGCTTGATGGTAACGGGATGGAACGGGCGGTCGTTGCTCGGGTCGCGTGACATGCGCGCGATCTTCTTGACCAACTCCACTGCGGCCGCGTCGCATTGGCCGAAAATGGTGTAGTGACCGCTCAAATGCTCGCTGTGGGCAACGTCCTCGGTGATAAAGAATTGCGAGCCGTTGGTGTCCGGGCCAGCGTTGGCATAAGCGAGACGCCCGGGCCGATCGAATTTGACCGTGGGGGAAGTCTCATTCTTGAATTTGTAGCCGGGATCGCCCGCGCCGTTGCCGGCGGGGTCGCCACCCTGGATCATGAATTCGGGAATCACACGATGGAAGATGGTGCCGTCATAGAGCGGAACGCCGTGCTTCTGGGCGCGAGAGACGGGGTTGGTCCAGTCCTTGGTGCCTTCGGCCAGGCCGATGAAATTCTCGACTCCGATCGGGGCCACCTTCGGAAAGAGCGTGCAATGGAGGTCGCCCTCCGTGGTGTGGATGATGGCTGTCGGCTCGGCAGCAGCAGCGGCCTTGTGGACAGGCGGCGCTGTCGCCGTCTGCGGTGTTGAGGCAGCCTGTGCGGCGCCCAGCAAAGACGTGGAGACGATCAGGACAAGCGTATGGATGAGTGTTCGCATGGATGCTCCTATAGTTTGTTTTGGTAAACGCTAATTGTACGACAGTCGATCCTGGCTTGATGGTGGAGAGCCCGGCGTCTCGCCCGTCGCTCCATCGGAGAACTCATCAAGCGCTAACGGCGTCTAGCGCCTGCGTGAGGCACTGCTCCAGCGGCTGGTCGGTGGAGATCGTGGTCTTGGGATACGTGATGGGCTCGAAGCGGGCTTTCACTTCCAGATAGAGCGCGAATGTGCGGTTGCGCGCGGGGTGCGCGGAATCGGGATTGGCATCGAGACGGCGGCGAGCGGAGCCGTCGGAACAAACGCACTCCAATATCCTCCAGGGCTGCGCCAGTTCGCGCGCTAACTCGAGAACGCGGTCGATCTGGTAGCGGCGAGAGAAGGGGCGGCCGTCGAGAAAAATCATGCGCGTGGGAGTTTTTTGCAACAGGAAGCGGGCCGCATCGAGCATGATCTCCATCACGAAGTCGTCTTGCTCGGCGGAGTATTCGATGTCTTCTGGCGAAAACAACGCGGCGCGGATCTCGTCTTTGCCGAGCAGCGCGCCTTCGGTGCGGCGGGCCAGCTTGCGCGCGAGCGTGGTCTTGCCGGTGCCGGGAAGTCCTGCCATGAGAACAATCATTCTGTGGAGAGTGTAGCGGAAACCAAGTTCAGTTGGACGCCCCGGTGAACGCCTATTTGAACCCTCAGTTCGATGCGCCCATCGCGGTGAGGGAGTCCTCCGCCGGCGGACGCGGGAGAATCGTCTGCGTCTGCCGCCAGTCGCTGTAGTGGTCGGAGACCATCACGTGGAAGCACCAGTGGCGGCGCTCTTCCTCAGGTTCGACCAGGCCGAGGGCGTTCAGATAGAACAAGTAGTGCTCGACGAAGCGGATCTGCACTGTCGTCATGCCACGGCGCTGCAGATCGACGGTGATGCCGGCGAGGTGAGATGACGCCAGGTCGCCTTCCGCCGGAGCGGCGTTGCGATTGTGGCGGCGCAGCTTCTTCTGCACCTTGACGGTGCGGACGGCGGAGTTCACCTGGATCTGTTCGTGGAACTGGCGGTAATAAACCTCGGAAAGGTCGGCGACGAAATCGCGGGTCCAGGGACGGCAATAGCGGCGCGAGGGATCGAGAGCGCGCTCGATCTTCAAAGTGTCGCTTTCCTCGATGGGCACCAGTTCACCCGAAGCTTTGAGAGCTTCGAGTTGAGTGTCGTCTTGAATGCGTGGCAAATTGAGGCGGTCGATTTCTTCGTTTTGCCGGACCAGGGAATCGTGCGTTGGGCGGAACAGCGGGTTCCAGAGCGCGCCACGATGTAGGCGCAAACGATGTTTCAGTAAAACATGGTGGTGGCTTTGATCGACGCGGTGCAGGGCGAAGGCAGTCGGCTGCGCGCCGATCGTTGTTAGGATCAACGTCAGGATCGTCGTTAATATCGACGACGAGAGCGCTGCGCGCAATATTCCGAACTTCTTGGGCCCGTAATTCATTAGCGAAGCTCCCGGCATGAATAGACCGAGAGGAAGTGTAATTGTAAACGAGAGATGAACAATCGTGTAAAGCAATCGCCTTAATCGACATTACGAAAGGGAGTTTGGGGTGGTGACTGGTGGGTAACTCGCTGCTTTCAGTCGCCCATATTGGGTACAGCGCGTTTTGGGAATATTCCTGCGTAGGGACAGCCGCCCTCGGCTGTCCCCTACGCGTTACTTCCGCAGCAAATCGCCGAGGGCTTGCTTCATGACCTGGCCACCAATGTCGGCTATTGACTTGGTCAACGGGATTTCCTTTGGGCAAACCTCCACGCAGTTCTGTGCGTAGCCGCATTCCTGTATGCCGCCATCGCCCATCAGCGCCGTCAGCCTCTCGCGCTTCAGCGCCGCGCCCGTCGGATGCGTGTTGAAGAGGCGCACTTGCGAAATCGTGGCCGCGCCGACGAAGCCCGTGTCTTCCGTGAACTGCGGGCAGGCTTCCATGCAGCAGCAGCAGGAAATGCAGCGAGACAGTGGATAGGCCACTTCCTGGTCTTCGGCCGTCATGCGCGGGCCGGAACCGAGGTCGTAAGTGCCGTCGATTGGAATCCAGGCTTTGACCTTCTTCAGGTTCTCGAAAATCACGCTGCGGTCGACCGCCAGGTCGCGCACCACGGGAAATTTCGACAGCGGCTCCAGCGTGATCGGCTGCTTGAGGTGGTCGAGCAGGGAAGAGCACGCCATGCCAGCGCGTCCATTGACGAGCATCGCGCAAGAGCCGCAGATTTCTTCGAGGCAGCACGAATCGTAAGCGATGGGCGTCGTCGGCTTGCCGTCGCGCGTGACCGGCTTGGCCGCGATCTCCATAAGCGCCGAAGTGATATTCATGTTCGGCTTGTAAGGAATCTCGAACTCTTCCCACGTCGGCTTGGCCTCTGGGGTGAGTTGGCGTTTGATCTTTAGGATTACGGAATTATTGTTTGGCATTGGTCTAGAATCTCAATTCTTCTCTTCGATCTTCAATTCCGTTACTTATCGTCATTCTCAATCGTTATTCGAGGCAGATCGAGACTCGCGGCTAGTTGTCGCAGTGCCTCACGTGCAACTTCCTTGAGAATCGAATCCGATTCGTATCTGTCAGCCCATGCTTGACTAAGGTCGACAAAGTCTTTTGCGTCACCGAATTCGATTCCCAAGAGGCACTTGATTGCACGAATTGAATCAATCTTGTCGAAGCCTCGATCACGGAAAAATACCAAAAGAAGTTCCGATCAGCTCCCGCTCGAAGCAGCCTTCTTCCATCCTCGAGAATCTCTGGATCGAGGTCCATATATACTTTCTTAAGCTCTTCGTAACATCGCGATAAACGCACTTGCCGTCTCAGTACTTCCTCGGTCGCGGCGGAATCAGTTTCGCATCCACCGCTTCGAATTCGAACTTCGGTTCATCCAATTCGGGTGAATAAACTGCTTTCGTCGTCTTCATCCAGTTCTTGTCGTCGCGCTCGGGGAAATCGGGCTTATAGTGCGAGCCGCGAGATTCGTCGCGCATGGCCGCTCCCTGCGCGATGACCCGCGACAATTGCAGCATGTTATAAAGTTGCCGCGCGAAGGCGATGGTCGTATTCGCCCAATGCGAGCGGTCGCTGAGGTTGATCTTCTGGTAGCGTTGCAAGAGTTCCACAACCTTGGCGTCCGCCGCCTCACACTTTTTGTTGTAACGAATGACGGTGCAGTTCGCGGTCATCACTTCGCCGAGTTCGCGCCAGATCAGGAACGGGTTCTCGCTGCCGTCGGCTTTCATCAGCCCGGCATTGACTTCTTCCTGCCGCTTGCGCTCCTCCTCAAAATGTCCGTTCGCGGGCGCGGCCGCCAGGTTCTTTGCGTACAACACGGCGTTCGGGCCGGCGACGAAGCCGCCAAAAATGCACGACACCAGTGAGTTCGCACCCAAGCGGTTGGCGCCGTGATATTGATATTCGGCCTCGCCCGCGGCGAAGATTCCGGGAATGTTCGTGGCTTGCCTGTAATCCACCCACAAGCCGCCCATCGTGTAGTGCATGCCGGGGAAAATCTTCATGGGCACGTCGCGCGGATCGTCGCCGACAAACTTTTCGTAAATCTCCAAAATGCCTTCGAGCTTGCGGTCAAGCGTCTTGCGATCGATATGCGTGAGGTCGAGATAGACCATCGGCTTGCCGTCGATGCCAAGGTGCTCCTCGTACACGACTTTGAAAATCGCGCGCGTGGCCACATCGCGCGGCACCAGATTCCCGTATTTCGGATACCACTCTTCGAGGAAATACCAACGCTCCTTTTCAGGGATCGCCTTCGGATCGCGCTTGTCGCCCTGCGCCCTTGGGACCCAGACGCGTCCACCTTCACCACGCGCCGATTCCGACATGAGGCGCAGCTTGTCTTCGCCGGGGATGCAGGTGGGATGCACCTGAATGAATTCGCCATTCGCGTAGTAGCAGCCCTGCTGATAGAGCGAAGACTGCGCCGATCCGGTACACACGACCGAGTTGGTGGATTTGCCGAAGATGGCGCCACAGCCGCCGGTGGCAATGATGATGGCATCGGCAGGGAAGGTGCGAACTTCCATCGTCCGCAAATCCATCGCGCAAATACCGCGGCAGACGCGCTGCCCGTCGAGTACGGCGGAGAGAAATTCCCAATGCTCGTACTTCTTTACCTTGCCTTCGGATTCGTAGCGGCGAACTTGCTCGTCGAGCGCGTAGAGCAGTTGCTGGCCGGTGGTGGCTCCGGCAAAGGCGGTGCGGTTGTAGAGCGTGCCTCCGAAGCGGCGGAAATCGAGCAGCCCTTCGGGCGTGCGATTGAAGGGAACGCCCATGCGGTCGAGCAAATCGATGATGCCGGGAGCGGCCTCGCACATCGCCTTGACCGGCGGCTGGTTGGCCAGGAAATCGCCGCCGTAGATGGTGTCGTCGAAATGGATCCAGGTGGAATCGCCTTCGCCCTTGAGGTTTTTGGCGGCGTTGATGCCACCTTGCGCGCACACCGAGTGCGAGCGCTTGACGGGGACGATAGAGAAAAGATCGACCTCACCACCCATTTCGGCGATCTTGATGACGGCGGAAAGGCCGGCGAGGCCTCCGCCCACTACGATGATTCTAGGAGTTGCTGCCATGCTTTATAAATCCAATCTGCCGGGATCGATCCGGGCTAGTACAATCCGCGCAATATTTGCAGTCGTTAGTCGATAGTCGTTGGTCGTTAGCAAAAGCCAGTAGCCAACAGTCATTGCGAACGACTAACGACGAACGACCAACGACCTCCCTCACTCTCTACCGCATTACGATACTTTCCGAAGCACTCGAATCCAGTGGCTGCGGCGCTGTCTTCAGGAATCCGTACATGCTGGCCGCGCCAATCGAAACCAGGCCGAGAGCCAGCGCGAGGCAGAGATAGCCCAAGCGGCGGCGCGCCTTTTCACCGGTCGTGATGCCCCATTTCGCCGCAAACAGCCACAGTCCGTAGCTGAAATGCCAGGAAGCGGCAATGATGCCGACGGCATAGAACGCGATCATCCATGGATTGTGAAACTCCGCCTGGACTTTGGCGAACGCTAACATAGGATGCGTCGGAAGATGTACGCCCGTGAAACGCAGGAAATAAGTGTGCTGCACCATGTAGACGAGCGCGATGATGCCGGTCCAGCGCTGCGAGGTGTAGAGCCAGTTTCCCGTCCACGGGTAATCGCCGACGTTGGTTTCGCCGCGCCACCAGATGTAGACGCCGTAGAGGCCGTGGTAGAGGATTGGAATCCAGATGAAAAACAATTCGAGGCCGGTCACGAACGGCAGGCTGTTGAGAAACGCGACCTGCCTGCCGTAGGCCTCGGGGCCTTTGAAGGCTTCGGCATTCGAGATGAAATGTTCGAGCAGAAAGGCCCCGATGGGCACGACGCCGCAGAGCGAATGCAGACGGCGCAGCAGAAACGAAGTTCCCTCGCCCGCGCGCAGCGGAGCGACTCCCGGCTTGATTCTGGGGACAACAGAATTTGGAACGGCGGGATTGGCAGTTGATGCCACGATGACTACTCCTTACGTGGTTCGAGGTGTGGATTTTTTATTATCGTTTTGCATGAGAAGAGAAGTCAAGGCAAGATCGGTATGTTCGTGGAGCGCCGGGCGTCTCCGCCCGACCACGATGCCCTCGAAGCAGCACTGCGGGACGGGCGAGGACGCCCGTCGCTCCATTATGTTTTTCTGTACCACTCCAGGAAAGCGTGAAAGGCCGCGCCGCGATGGCTGTACTGCGCTTTTTCCACCGCGCTCAGTTCGGCAAACGTCTTGCCGATTTGCGGAAAATAAAACAGCGGATCGTATCCGAAACCGTTCTGGCCTCGGGGCGCGTCGAGAATGATTCCTTCAGCGGCGCCGCGAAAGGTTCGAACCGTCTTGCCGTCGCGGGCCACAGCCAGCACGCAAACGAAACGCGCAATGCGCTTTTCCGCGGCAACGCTGGCGAGTTCGCGCAACACTCGTGCATTATTGGCTTCGTCCTCCGGGTTGCACACCGTGGTATGAGGCCCGTTAATTTGCACAGCATCGGCGGCATAGCGCGCGGAATGAACGCCGGGCGCTCCGCCCAGCGCATCGATCTCCAGGCCGGAGTCGTCGGCGATCACCAGTTCTCCGGGAACGGCCAGACTGTAAGACTCCGCCTTTTTACGCGCGTTTTCCTCGAAGGTAGTTCCGTCTTCGGCAACCTCGGGCAGGGAAGAAAAGTTAGGGATGTTGGCGACCGCGATGCCAAAGGGTGCGGCGGCTCCAGCGAAATCGCGAAGTTTCCCGGGATTTGAGGTTGCCACTAGGACGCGATGTTGCATTTTGTCTCCCCGTGAGTTTTTCTCCGTGATCCTCGGTGCTCCCTGTGGTGAAAAAAGCCGATAACCACAGAGGACACGAGGGAACACAGGGTATTACACCTACTGCTGTAGCCGCATTTTCGGCGGTGTCTTGATCCACACTGCAATCAGCAGTCCAAGGCTGATCAGCGAGACGGCGTTTCCGATCCAACGGTTGGCCGTTCGCCGGAAATGGATGTATACATCGTTGTTTCCGGCGGCAATGGGAATGACGATCAGGCCGGTGACATCGGTTTTCTGCGTTGCGGCAGGCTTGCCGTTCAACGCGATCTGCCACGCCGGGTAGCTGAAAAGTCGCAAGGTTACATTTTGCGCTGTGGCGGCGTGAACCGTGAAATGTTTTTCCATTGGCCCCCACGCCAGCAACTCGCTCGCAACCGGCGCTCCCGTCTCGTCGCTGATGCGGGGCAGACTCTTATTCAACTCATAGGGGTCTGCTCCGGCCGGGACGTATTCGTCGGTGCCTTCGTAGCCGGTGCCATCGGCGAGGGCGTCGCTCCTCTCGCGGAAGTCGTCGGCATTCTCCCACCAAGGCGGCTGGATACGATGGCCGGCGACGACAACCGTGGCCAATAGAGCGGCCGACACCAGCCAGCGCGAAGTCCAGACCCAACGTTTGGCAGCCATGGTCAGAAGCAGGGCCATAGCGGCATTCATGCACAACAGCCAGCGGAAGGGAAGTTGCACAAAGCGAATCACGGGCAAATGCTGCCAGAAAAAGTTGCTCACCGAAAGCATTAAGACTGCACTGATGACGCCCCAGACGGAAAGCAGCACCCACCAGGTTTGCCCAGCGACCGCCGCGCCGCCTGCCACCGGACCGCAGTGATCCTGCCCTGAGCTTGTTGAAGAAGTAGTTGCCGCTGCGCGCTTCACCCAGCTGCGGCGGTATCTCCAAATCGCGAAGGCGAGAACCCAGATTTCGGCGAGCGCCACCGTCGAAAGCAGAAGATTAAAACTATTGTGGTCGGGATCGGCAATGGTGGTGAAAATAAAATTGTCCTGCAACAGAACTCCCGGCGCGAGCACTTGGATGACGGTGATCCAGGACTGTTCGTAGATTGCCGGGAGGAGATAAAACGAGGCGAGGCCCGCTCCGAGGAGCATGGCCAACGCCGTCCGGACTAAGATCCGAACCAGCGGTCGCCAGGCCTGTTGACCCCATGAGCGCTCCCGCGTGGCCCCAGTCCGAGCCGCAGTTGCAATCGTAGTTCCCATCAAGACCAACACCAACACGGCCATAGAGTAGTGAATCATGACGGCCGCAGGCGCATTCGTCAGCCAAGCCGCGGCCAGCGTAAGACTCAAGCACAGCGTCGGACGAAGGCCAGTTTCGGATTCCAGCAAGAAAAGCCGTAGAAGATAGAGCAGCAGAAGCGGCAACAGGGCTGCGGCCAGCAGTTCGGCGTAGGCGCTCCGCCAGTAGACGATCAACAAGTGATACGGATTCAGCGCGTAGAATACGGCCGCAAACATCGCGTCCGGGGCCGAAAGCCACTCGCGAGCGAGCCGATACATGGCCCATCCGGCAAGCGTGAGCGCGATCCAACAATATGCCCCCGGCACCATTTTCCAGGGCAAAACGGCACCGAGCGCGGCGCCGAGAGTCCAGGAAGCGGGTGGATAAAACAGAAAGCGGGCCTCGCCGTATCCCCAGTGCGCCAGCGCCGCCCAGCGCGGATAAACGATGCCGTGCTTCCATTGGCCCAGCACTTCCATCCAGGAAGACATGTGGAAGTCGAAATCATGTCCGGACGGACTGCCCCACCAGAAAAACGGAGCGATGCCCAGTAGGCAGGCGCCAGCTAGCAGCAACCCACGCGAGATCGGACTTCTGAGCAACTGGCCTTTCCTTTGAATTCCAGGGTGGCGTCTCGCGCTGCCTGGATCGAGCTGCTACAGGGTGCGGCGCGCAGTGTCATTCTAGTGCATCGGAAAAATTCTTGGAAAATTTACCGGACGGAAACCATGCAGGAGAGGTGTCAAGGTAGTCTCGGAGCAACGAGGTGGAACAGACCCCCGGGGATTGGACCGACACTTATGACGGGGTGTCGATCTGGTTCCCGGTTCTTGCTGGGAGCAGCGGGGCCATGGGGTGAACGCCAATTGGCTAACTGCTGTTGGCGAACGTCTATTGATTGACGTTATTGGCTGGCGGCTGCCGGGGTGCGCTGGCGGTGCAGCTCCGCGACAAACGCCTCTTCCTCTAGTTCATTGCCGGTGCGCAACAATTCCAGCAGCGGATCTTCCGCGTCGGTTTCGGCGTTGCTGGTCTGCCTCAGATCGACCGCATTGGCGACCAGAGAACGAGGCGAAGTTTCCAGTTGCGGAGTGGCGCCGGGCTGCCCGGTGAGAAACTCGATGAACTCGCCAACGCTTTTGCGCTGCTCTTCCGTGCGTGCAGGGAATTCAATGCCCATGCCATGTCCGGGGTGCATCACTCGCACCAAACCCTCGGTGTGGATCTCCATCCCAGCCGCACGCAAGCACAGATCGACGGCTGAGGACTGAGGGAAGGGAGATTCGGTTTGCACGTAGCAGCCGCCCAAACTGAGGTCGGTCAGTTTACATTGCGTGACCGCGTCGGGCTCTTCGGGCAAGGCATCACTGGAACGGGCGGTCAACCACGCGGTCATTTCCTCGCGCATTTTGGCGTCCATGTCGAGAAAACGCAGGCCGGTTTGACCATTGTTGGTTGTCCAGGCAACTTCGGCGTTAACTTCGATGGCGGTGCCGGCATCGGGAAGCGCAAACGAGATGCGAACCACCTCCGCCAATTTCAGCGCCGTGGCCGCCAGCACATCCAAGCCACCAGTGCTCAAGTCGAGCAGGATGCCTTCGATCGTTTTGCTCTCGCCGGCATGAATCGAAACTGGCGCCTGGACCGCGACCCGCAACGATTGCCGCCGTTCGCGCTTCAGCAGCGCCGTGGCCGCGCGAAAAGTGTTTTGCGCCTGCTCGGGGGCGACGGGCTTGATAAGGATGAAATGAGCGCCCGCGCCGAGGATGGAGCGGACTTCGGAGGCATCGTGCAGTAAGGCGACCGTGACTGGCGGATTACGACCGGGGCCGGCCAGACGCCGGCAAGCTTCGAGCACCAGGGCCGCCGCTTCCGGATCGTCGAAGTCGGCGATGACTTGATCGAAACGCTCCTCCGCCAGCCGCTCCACGGCGACTTCGACCGCGTTCGAGCGATTCACCGCAACACCGAACTGCGACAGAACCTGAGTCAACGTTTCTGCCGTCAGGTCATCCTTAGACACCAGCAGTGCCTGCAATAGCATGGAACCCTTCCTCCCACTTTAGAGCTCTACGCTTCTACGGCCAGCGCGGAGTCGAGGCACGCCCGGGTTTGGACGCCGCCGGCGAGGGTTGTGCGCTGGCCTTGGCAGCCATTGCATTGGTGTTTTCCTCGTCCACTTCCGCCAGCACCGCGCTATCGTCCTCGTTCTCGGTCTCGGCGAGCAAGGGTGCGACTTCCCGCAGTTTCTCGGCGGCCTGCTGCAGCATCTCGATCTGCTTCCCGAGCTGTGTGTACTGTGCCTGCTTGCGGCGCAAAACTTCATGGATATCTTTCATACGTCCCCCTGCGCCTGACTTTAAGTTTGAACCAAGGTAAGGTCAACGGCAAAGCCCCCGTGGGCCGTTACCGGAGTAACCGCGTAGAAAGGCATGAAACTCTCCGCGAGACTCTCTAAGAGGAGTTGGAATCAGGCTGGATTTCTTGGGACGTATGACAGTTGAGACCTTGCTGAAGAGGAGCCGACGGGGGATCAAAACCTTCCATGTAAAGCCGAGCAAGTCGATCAACTAGCTTGTGCTCGAAATTAAAAGCCCCGCCTTCCGGCGGGGCCGTGTGTCGTACGTTCGGGGTGAACCAACAAAGTTATGCTATGTCCCCATCAGTTTGCGACGGAACATTCCAGCGATACTTACAAGCCCCGTGCCTAAGAGTCCCAGCGTGCCCGGTTCAGGACTATTCAGGTGCGTTTGGCCGAGTACGATGCCGCCCGATTCATCCTGGTACCATTGATTC
>Ga0326728_10015614_pt1 | contig 15750 bp, 13 predicted proteins | sample MB3enrmetagenome_FD_207602 | JGI IMG/M metagenome (GOLD analysis project Ga0326728, IMG submission 207602) | Lab enriched peat soil microbial communities from McLean, Ithaca, NY, United States - MB31MN | ecosystem: Environmental > Terrestrial > Soil > Wetlands > Peat | place: USA: New York...
GACGGGCAGTCGGTATTCTGGCTGCACGCTTGAGTGATGGTCACACTGCAATCGCCGGTAGCCTCCGTCAGGTAACCGCCGCAGGTCATGTCGTCAACGCCGCGCACGCAGGCGCAGGCCAAGCCGGATACATCGATCTTCGGGAAGGACACGGAGGCCGCGAGCACCACCTCCGGGATAAGTCCATTCCGCGGCTTGCCGACCGCGAGCGTTTGGGTCGTGCCCGCCTGGAACGGCAGCACGAGGGCGCCGAGCGCCGTGTCGGTCCACACGATCGAGCCGGCGGTACCCGGGGCGAGCCCTCCGTTCACGACCTTGCCGGGCACCAGATTCATTACCACCTGGGTTTCCGTCGTGCAGTTGGCGGCGCAGCCGTGGCCACCCCGAGGCACGCATTTCGTGCAGGTGCCACCGGGGCAGGCATTGGCATTAGTCGGATCGCACGCCGATTCTGCGTTGGCGCCGCCGGTGCACACACCGTTGCCCAGGCAATCGCTCTCGGCGGTGCAGGGCGTCCCGGCGGTTGAGCCGCCGACGCAGGTGCCGCCGTCATCGCACTCTTCACCAGCGTCAACCACACCGTTACCGCACACCGCAACGCAGCCGTTGAGGGCGTTGTTGACCGCCTGCAGAATCTCATCGACCGTGATCTGGCCGTTGCTATTGGCGTCGCCGGCGGTGCAGTCCGACAGCGGCGCATTGCCCAGCGCGATATTGACCATCGTGACGATATCGTTGACCGTGACTGTGCCAGTGCCATTGCAGTCGCCGACACACGCCCGTGCGGCCCTCGGAGTCATCCCGACTCCAAAGAACGCGATGATCGCAATCATCGCAAACAGGTTGCGAAGCCATGCTGAGTGCTCGGATCTTTTCATCACGTGTCCCCTCCACTGATGGGGCGGCAGCTCGGCCGCAGTTGGACGTCCGCGATGCAGGCTCTCGCGGACAGAATCTGATTGCCTGAAGTCACTGCCCCCTCTTTGCTACAAAGAGAGAGCCCCGTCAAGTAGAGATCGCATGTTTTTGGGAAGGGTCCCCGCGAAGGTCGAGACGGCCCCCGGGCAACTCCGCCGTTGCTATCGCACGACCGCGCGGGTACCGTGCTCCACAGTAATGGGGCGGCGTTTTCTGGTGGTGGGAGTGCTTGCAGCCATGGCCGCTGCAGCGCTGGCGTATGCCGCGCGGCGACCGGTGTTGAGGGCGCTCGGCAGCTTTCTGATCGTGCGCGATGCCGCGCGTCCGGCCGACGCCATCGTCGTGCTCTCCGGTTCGCTGCCGGATCGGATGCTCGAGGCGGTCGATCTGTACCAAGCTCACCTGGCGCCGCGCATCATCCTCACGCGCGGGCTGGCCCTGCCGGGACTTGCGGTCCTGCGCCGGCGCGGCGGCAGCGTGCCGGAACTGCACGAGCAGAACCTGATGATCGCGCAGCAGCTCGGCGTACCGGCGGCTGCGATTGCGCTCATCCCGACCCCGGTTTCCAGCACCATCGCCGAAGCCCAGGTGGTGGTCGACTACCTGAACGCGCAAAGGCTCAAGTCGATCCTGCTGGTGACCTCCAAAACGCACGCCCGGCGGGCCGGCATGACCTTCCGCCACGTTGCCGGTGACAGCGTTCAGATCGCGGTGTGTCCGTCGCCGTACGATCCGTTCACCACCGAAACCTGGTGGCGCCAGCGCGGCGTCGTCCGCCGCGTGGTGACCGAGTACGCTAAACTGCTGAACTTCGTCTTGGTCGACCGCTGGCGAACACGTCCGGCTTCAGGCGGCCGCGCATGACCGCGTTAAAGGCCGACGTGTATCCGCTATACCTGCGCGTCCTTCCGGCGGACATCGCGCTGATCAAGTTCTTGTTCGAGTCCTACGAAGGCGTCGGCATCGTGCGCACGGTGGATGCGTGTGTCGCCATCATCGTGGTGCTGGCGGTCGCCGATTTTCTCCCGGTCGCTCGCGAGATCATCCACGACCTGCAGGCGCGCATCGCTTGCGTCGAGATCGACCCGCTGCCGGTCGACCCCGACGACTGGCTGATGCGAGAAATTGTGGGCGAGTGAGTGGGTGGGCGAGTACGCGGGTGTTTGCCGCCCAACTCGCCACGCGCACGCCGTCAACCCGCTGACCCGCGCACCCGTTCCTTGCCGAAGACGAAGGCGACGCCGATGCTGATGGCGTAGAGGATGAGCAGCGGTGTTGCCATCAGGAGCTGTGAGGCCACGTCGGGACCCGGCGTGAGCATGGCTGCGACGATGAAGATCACCAGGATGGCGTAGCGCGCGTAGCTGAGCATCATGCGGTGGGTGACGAAGCCGAAACGAGCCAGGAAGAAGACCGCGACCGGCAGCTCAAAGGTGACCCCGAAGGCCAGCAGCATGCGCGCGGTGAACGACAAATACTCACTGATGCGGATCTGGGGGTCCACCTGGATGGTGGCGTACTGCTGAATGAAAAACTGATAGCCGACCGGGAGGACGGCCCAGTAGCAAAACCACGCGCCGACGATGAAGAAGAGGGTGCCGAAGATCACGAAGGGCAAGGCGTAGCGCTTCTCGTTGTCGTACAGCCCGGGCGCTACGAACTGCCAGATCTGGTACAGGATCACCGGGCTGGCGACGAAGATGGCGGCAATGAACGACACCTTCAGCTTGGTGAAGAACGCTTCCACCAGACCGGTGCCGATCAGATGCACGGCATCGCCCTGCTGCGCCCCGTTCGCCGCGTTGAGCGCCAGCAGCGGGCGGCTCAGGAGGTCAAATAGTGAGTCGGCGAAATTGTAGCAGGCGATGAAGCCGACGGCGATGGCGAGCAGCGATTTGATGAGCCGCCAGCGCAGTTCCTGGAGGTGCTCCGTAAGGGGCATCTTGACGTCGACCATCTACCCCTCCGGCTGCTCATGGTCCTTTTTCTCCGTGGCTGCAGCAGCGGCAGCGCCGGCTGGTGGCGGCCCCGGTTCCGGCATGGCGGCTGGGGCTTCGGGAGGGTTCGGCGCGGGGCGCTCGCGCATGGCCGCTTGCGCCTGCTCTTCCAAAAGGATTCTGGCGTTGTGCAGTTCGTCGGTGAGGCCGGACGTCGCCCGGCGCAGTTCGGCCATCATTTTTCCCAAAGCGCGCGCGACTTCCGGCATGCGCTCGGGGCCCAGTACGATCAGGGCGACGACGAGAATGACCAATAATTCGGGCGTTCCGATGCCAAACATGAATGCGTCAGAGAGCGTATTCACGCTAGTAAAATCGACCCACGCTGTCAAATCAGTGGTGATTCTCGCCGGGCTCGGGATGGCAGGAAGGCCGCGGGTTTACCGCCTCAGGCGGCATTGCTACAGTGCTGCCGATGGCCGGCACTGGTATCGTGATCGATCGGCGTTATTTGGATCACCAAACCGGGGCGGGACATCCGGAGCGTGCGGAACGGATTGCAGTGTTGCTGCCGATGATCGAGGCCGCCACCGATCTCGTCCGCGTGCCGCCGCGGCCGGCATCCGGCGACGAACTGGCGCTGGTCCACGACGGCGCGTACGTTGAAGAGGTCGCCGACACCGAGCACAAGCCCTGGTTCGCCTTCGATGCCGATACGCTGACATCGCCCGAGTCGTACGCGACCGCGCGTCTGGCTGCCGGTGGGTTCCTCGCCTTACTGGATGCCATCATGTCCGGCGCGGTGCGCAACGGCTTCGCGTTCGTGCGCCCGCCCGGTCACCACGCTGAGCGCAACCGCGCCATGGGTTTCTGTCTGTTCAACAATGTCGCGGTCGGAGCCGAGTACCTGCGTCGTCGCCAGGGTCTGCGACGCATCCTGATCGTCGATTGGGACGTGCATCACGGCAACGGCACGCAGCACTTGTTCGAGTCCGATCAGGGCGTCCTGTACGTCTCCACCCACCAATACCCTTACTATCCAGGCACCGGCGCCATCGACGAGGTGGGGCACAATGACGGCGAGGGCTACACCGTGAACGTCGCCTTCCCCGCCGGCTTCGGCGACGCGGAATACCGTGAGGCGTTCCAGAAGATCATCGAGCCCATCGCGCGGCAGTATGATCCGCAGTTTGTTCTCATCTCTGCCGGCTTCGATGCGCATCTGCGTGACCCACTCGGCGGCATGCAAGTGACCGAGAGCGGCTTCACGGCGATGGCGCATGCGCTCCTTGATGTTGCGCGCGATCACTGCGACGGCCGTTGTGCCGCCATCCTCGAAGGTGGCTACGACCTGCAAGCCATCCACAACTCGGCACAACAGGTCCTGGACGAGTTTCGTACGGGTGCGGCGCCGCCGCCTCCGGCCCCCGCGACCAGCCGCGGCAGCGCCCTGATTGAGCGCATTCGAAGAGTGCAAAGCCGCTACTGGAGGCTCTGAGGAAAGGGGTCAAGGACTCGAGGGTTCCAGGGGTCGAGGGCCACCGCATTCGGTTGGAGACGCGGAACCCTAGAACCCATGATCCCTCGAACCCTCTTGCGTCAGTCCAAGTCGCGGAAGAGATCCCGGTCAGGTTGGGGTTCCGCTTTGACCGCTTGCGCTGCTCCCGCCGCAAAGGGCGGCTCGGTGCCGCGGCGGAAACACTCAAGCAGGCCGCCGCTGCCGGGCGCCACGCGCTGACCCGTATGGGGGTTGATCCACGCGAACGAGATGCCGGCGGGCACCGGGAAATCGAGAATCGGCGCGCCCTCCAACGCCCGCTCCATGAAGCGTTCCCAGATGGGCGCAGCAACGCGGCCGCCGGTCTCGCCCTTTCCCAAGGTGCATTTTTCATCGAAGCCCATCCACAATCCCGCCAGCAGCTGTGGCGTGTAACCGAGGAACCAGGCGTCGTCCATGTCGTTGGTAGTGCCGGTTTTGCCCGCCGCCGGGCGGCCGAGCGCCTTGGCCCTGCGGCCGGTGCCGTGGTCGATGACGCTCTGCAGCATGCTGGTGATGAGATAGGCGGTCTCGGGCGAGATGACCTGCTCCTTCTGCGGAACGTTTTCATCGATCACGTTCCCTTGGCTGTCGGTGACACGGATGATGAAGCGCGGCTCGACGCGCTGGCCCTGGTTCGCAAAGATGCCGTAGGCGACAGCCAGATCGAGCAGGCTGACCTCGGAAGAGCCGAGCGCCAGAGAGAGGTTGGGAGCCAAGGGGCTGCGGATGCCGAGCTGGCGGATGTACTTCACCACGTACTTGATGCCGACACGCGTGGCCAGCTTCACGGTCACCACGTTGCGCGAAAAGGTCAGCGCTTCCCGCAACGTGGTCGGGCCGAAGTACTTCTCCTCGTAATTGTGCGGTGTCCAGACGGCATTGTGATCCTGGAACGAGATCGGTTCATCGACGATGATCGATGCGGGCGTGAAGTTCCGATCGAGCGCCGCGGCGTAGATCAGCGGTTTGAACGCCGAACCGGGCTGCCGCGCTCCCTGGACGGCGCGGTTGAATTGACTGTTGTCGAAGTCGTAGCCACCGATCAGCGCCTTCACCGCTCCGGTGCGGGGGTCGAGTGCGACGAAACCACCTTGCACGGTCGGTTCCTCATCGCGGACGAACTCGTACGTGCTGTCGGTGCCGGTCGATTCCGCCAGCCGGACCCGCACCACATCACCGCTGTGGTAGGTCTCGGTGCTGGCACCGTCGCGCTGGTTCGATGAGCGCAAGGTGCCGTGGAACGGTCCCAGCTGCACGCGGGCGACACCGTGCCCGCTGCCGGTGACGACGGCCTCGTACGTCTGGCCGTGCTGCAAGCCGCGCCCCGCCATAGCTTGGCGCTGGCTGCGCAGGAATACCTCTTTTTCCGCGGGGACGAGATGGCGTACGGCCCCGGCGTAATGCTCGCGCGCCGCCAGCTCGTTCAGTCCTTCCCGTAACGCCGCATCGGCCGCTGCCTGCATGGGCAAGTTCAGAGCGGTCTGCACGCGCAGCCCGAGCGCGTAGAGGGCGGTCTCCCCGTACTTCTCCTCCAGCAGTCGGCGCACGTGCTCGACGTAGTAAGGTGCGGCGATGTAGCTGCCCTTGCGCGAAGCGAGCGCCAGCGGCTCGCGGGCGGCAGCCGCCGCCTGCGCCGACGTGATGAAGCGCACTTCGGCCATGCGCTCCAACACGTAACGTTGGCGCGCTTTGGCGCGCGGCCAGTGATTGAAGGGCGAATAGCGGCTGGGTGCCTGCGGCAAGCCGGCGAGCAGCGCGGCTTCGGCCAGCGTCAGCTCCCCTACGTTCTTGCCGAAGTACTCCGCCGCCGCGGCCGCGACGCCGTACGCGCCGCTGCCGAGGTAGATGTGATTCAGATACAGCCCGAGGATCTCATCCTTGCTCAGCTGGCCCTCGAGGCGCATGGCGAGCACCATCTCTTTCAGCTTGCGCTCGTAGCTCTTCTGCGGCGTCAACAGCAGCGATTTCACCACCTGCTGAGTGATGGTGCTGCCACCCTGAACCTTGCCGCCGGCCACCAGATCGTTGATGACCGCACGCACAATGCTGAGTGGATTGATGCCGCCGTGCTCATAGAAGGCATCATCCTCGGCCGCGATGAAGGCGTTCCGTACGACAGCCGGAATCTGTTGGATCGGCACGAGGTAACGCTTTTCGAAGTAGAACTCGCCGACGACTGTGCCATCATCGGCCAGCACTTGCGTGGCCACCGGCGGATGATACTGCGCCAGCTTCTGCACCGGCGGCAGGGTCGTGGTCAGCTCCCAGTACACCAGGCCCAGCGCCGCGGCGCCGGAAAGCAGAACCATGACGAGCAAGAATAGGAACAGATTGCGAAGCGTACGTCCGAACCCAGCGGCAGGGCGCGGGCGAGATCGCGGTGTGACCATGGTCGTTCCCAGCAACGATAACTGCCGCCGAACACCGGGTCAAATCCACCTTCTGTGGCCCGTCCTGTGTTCGTTGCATGCGCGGCGGGCTTGTGCGTATATCGGTGCGCCTTTCGGCTGCGATCATGACGGCGCACACCGTTTTGGTGGTCGACGATGAACCGGCAAGTCTACGGGCACTTGCGCGCACCCTCCGCGACAGCAACCGAGTGGCCACCGCTCCGACGGCGGCCCAGGGCTTGGCGGCGCTGGCGAGTGAGCCGATTGCATTGATGATCGTCGATCAACGCATGCCCGAAATGACCGGCACGGAGTTGCTGGCACGCGCCGCAGTCGAGTACCCCGAAACCATCCGTGTGTTGCTCACCGGCTACACCGACGTCGATACGTTGGTGGAGGCGATCAATACCGGTCGCGTGTACTATTACCTCACGAAGCCTTGGGAACCCCACGAGTTGCGGCTCGTGGTGCGCCGCGGCCTGGAGCGGTACGACGCCGAGGCGGAGCGTCGTCGCCTCATCCGTGCGCTTGAGCAGGCGTGCCAGCGAGCCCGGCGCGAAGCTGATCAGAAAGGGCGGCTGCTGACGATCGCCACGCACGAGTTGGGCACGCCGCTACACGTCCTCTCCAACGCCCTGGCCCTGATGGCGGAGGCGGATGTGCCTCTGGCGGCGCGGCCTTGGCTTGACACTGCGCACCGGAGTGCCGGGTGGCTCGCGCGCGGGCTGGCGCAGATGGCCACGGCCGCGCGCTGGCGGAGCGGCGGCCTCCCACTGCACACCGCGCCGGTAGACGTCGGCGGGCTGCTGCGCGAAGTGCAAGCCACGTTCGAACGCAGCATCACGGGCCGCACGCTGGCCCTGCAGTTCGACGTGCCGGAGGGGTTGCCGACGATCACGGCCGATCGCGTGTGGCTGGAACGCGCCCTCTACAACCTGATCTCGAACGCGGTGCGGTTCACGCCCGATGGAGGGTCGGTCACGGTCACTGCCGCCGCTGCCGATGCGGCAGTGGAGATCAGTGTGGCGGACACCGGCATCGGCATCGAGACCTCGCTGCTCGACGAAGTGTTCGAGCCGTTCTCCGCTGCCGGCGGGGAGATCCAGCTGCACACCTCCGGGCGGTTCGAGTTCGGCTCGCGCGGCCTGGGCCTCGGGTTGGCGATCACCAAGACTATCATGGAACAGCATGGCGGCACCATTTCCGTGCGCAGCCGGCGCGGGGTGGGCAGCCGTTTCACTGTGGTGTTGCCGGCGGACTTTTCGGGTGTGGTGGCGGGAAAAATTCGATAAGATGTACCTGCCGATGACGCTCGTCGAGGGCAGTAAGATCCCCCTGCGCTGCACGCATTGCGGGCGGGAAGTCGCTGAGACACTTCACACCCGCTCCTCATACCACGTCGACTACTACCTGTTGCACACCGGCGAGGTGCAGCCGACGACGGTGGCGCGGCCGGATGATCCGGCGGGTGTGATCACCATTCTCAAGCTGTCGCGAGTGAATATCGTGGTGACCTGTGCCGATTGTTACCAGCAGCCGAACGTGCGCCAGGAGCGCGAGTCGCTCTTCAGACCCGAGCAAGTGCAGGCGATGGAGCAGGAGGGAGGCGTGGAGCCGCCAGCGCATTAGGGGTGAGGGGCGGCGCCCGGCTGACGTGGGGCCGAAGGTTCAGCAGTGGGTCATTTTGAATGGTACAACGTTCCAAGCCTGTCATTCCGAGCGGAGTCTGCGCAGCGACGAATCTTCTTCTGGTTGTGGTAGGCACCGCGAGATTCGTCGCCGCAGAAGTGCGATGGCTCGGAATGACACGATGGAGAGTGTGTCATTGGGGCAGGGCCGCTACCGTCGTTCTGATCAAAATGACCCCTGCCGAGACGCCAAGTGCTAGCGAGGAAGACCGGCCATCATGACGATCAAACGCAGTCAACTGGCGGGGACCTGGTACGCGGGGAGTGCTCCGCAACTGCGCAGCCAGGTGGACGACTTGTTGCAGGCCGCCGACAGCGCGCCAGCCGCCGCGCTGCTCGGGCTCATCGTGCCGCATGCGGGCTATGTGTATTCGGGACCGGCCGCGGCCGCGGGGTATCGTCGCTTGAAAGGTGGTGACTACCAGCGTGCGGTAATTCTCGCCCCGAGTCACTTCGCGGCCTTTCACGGCGTGGCGGTGCTGGAAGTCGACGCCTTTGAAACGCCGCTCGGTACGGTGCCTGTGGACCGCGCCGGCGTCGAGGCGCTGCTCAGCGGTCCCTTGTACTGCAGTGACGCGGAGCCGTTCCAGGGTGAGCACTCTCTGGAAATCCAATTGCCGTTGCTGCAGCGGGTGCTGCCGAACGCGCCGGTGGTGCCGGCACTCATCGGCGATCTCGGGGCGGAGGATCTCGCCACCGCCGCGAGCACGCTGCGGCGGCTCGATGACGGCCAGACGGTATTCGTCGTGAGCTCGGACTTCGTGCATTACGGCTGGCGCTTCGGATATCTGCCTTTTCCGGCCGCAGGCCCGGAGCAAGTACGCACCGGCTTACGCGGCCTGGATATGGGGGCAATTACCCGCATCTGCAGCGGCGATGCGCAGGCCTTTCGCGCGTACCTGGCCGAAACCGGCGCGACCATTTGCGGCGCCCTGCCGATCGCCCTGTTTCTCACCTTTCACCGGCGGCGCACGCCCGGCGAACTGATCGAATACTACAGCTCGCTCGACGTCACCGGCGACTTCGAGCACACCGTCAGTTACGCCAGCATCGGCTTTGCGCGGCAGCTGTGATCGGACGGTGAGGGTTTCACACCCCGCCGGGGTGACGCGGGGTGAAACCCGGCCCTGCAATTGTCATCCGGTTCCTTGCCGACAGCTCTTCCTGTGCCCCCATGAACCGGGATTGCCTGATCCGAGGATCCGAGGCTGCTCGCACAGTTTGTCCCCAGCAATGTCGATGGAGGCTGCGCTGCGCGTTGTCGGCAGGTACTACGTGGTATATAAACTCGTCGGGATTGGCGCGTTTATCGCATGGTAGAGGCCGCAAAAGAGATATCGCATCAGCGCGAGCCGCGCCGTCGCCATGGACTGCGGTTGTTGGAGGAGATTGGCGCGATCATCACCCACTCCTCTGACCAACGGGCGAGCGCCCAGAGCATTGTCGAGGCGACGGCCACCTACCTCTCGATGGAAGTGTGTTCGGTCTACGTCTACGACCCAGCCAAAAAGGTGCTCACTCTGTGGGCGACCACCGGTCTCGACCCGAGCTCCGTCGGTAGAGTCAGCATGGATGTCGATGAAGGGCTGACCGGTATCGTCATCCAGAAGATGCAGCCGGTGATGGCCATCGATGCGATGGCCCACCCGCGCTACAAGTACTTCCCCGAGACCGGAGAGGAGCGCTACCACTCGTTCCTGGGTGTTCCCGTCGTCGATCAGCGCCAGCCCCTTGGGGTGTTGATCATGCAGACGTCACGCCGGCGGCGGTTCACCCGGGAGGAGGTGAGGCTGCTGAAGGCCATCGCCGTCCCGGTGGCCGGTATCCTGGCGCAGACGCGGCTGCAGGCCCGCCTGGAGACGAAGGAGGAGGAACGTCTCTCGTACCAGCAACGCATGGTCGATGCCATGGACCGGCTGCGTGACTATGAGACGCATGGCCCGCAGCCCGCGCCGGCCCGTCCGCGGGGACAACTGCGTCTGGTGGGGCTGGCCGCTTCACCCGGCTTCGGCATCGGCCGCGCCCATGTGGTGGACTCCGGGATCAAGATCGACGAACTGGCGAGGGAGCGGCGGGCGCCTGCGAAGCGTGAGATCCATCGCCTGCGCACTGCCATTGCGCGTGCCATCGACGAGTTGGAGCGCACCAAGGTCCGAATCCGTTCGACGGTCCCGGAAATCGATGCTGCCATGTTCGACGCGCAGCAGCTCATGTTGAAAGACCAAGGGTTTCTTGCGCGGCTGGAGGAGTTGATTCGCGATGGGCTCAGCGCCGAGGCGGCGGCAGACCAGACCGTGAACGAGTTTGTGGCCCAGTTTGCCAGGCTGCCTGATGCCTATCTCAAGGACCGCGCCGCCGACATTAAGGACATCGGACAACGCGTGCTGCGAAATCTGCTTGGAATCAGCGAGCGAGCGCGACCGTTTGCGACTGGTATCGTGCTGGTTGCCGGCGGCGTGTCGCTGTCGGACCTGGCGATGGTCGAGCAGCAGGATCTGAAAGGCGTGGTGCTCGCACGCGGCGGCGTCACGTCACACGCGTCCATTCTGGCCAAATCGCTCGAGATTCCGACGGTGGTCGGCACCGAACGCGTCGAGGAAGTGATCCGCGAAGGTGACCAGCTGATCGTGGACGGCAACGCCGGTGTCGTGTACGTCAACCCGCGCGCCGAGATCGTGCGCGAATTCGATCGGCTCGAACGCGAGTACCGGGCCTTCAATCGGGAGCTGGAGACGCTGCGCGATCTGCACGCCGAAACCCTTGACGGTCACCGCGTCCGCCTGTGTGCCAACATCGGCCTGCTGGGCGACATGAACCTGGCCTTGCTGCACGGCGCCGAGGGCATCGGCTTGTACCGCACGGAGGTGCCGTTCCTCTCGCACCGCGACTTCTTGAGCGAAGACGAGCAGGTCGAACTGTACCGCCGCGTGGTCGACGGCATGGGGGGCAAACCGGTCACCATCCGCACGCTGGATCTCGGTGCGGACAAGTACCCTCCGTATCTCCACATCCCACGTGAGGACAATCCATTTCTTGGCTGGCGCTCGATTCGCATCTCATTGGAGTTGCCCGAGATCTTTAGAACGCAGCTGCGTGCCATCCTGCGCACCGCCGTGAACCGGCCCGTGCAGATGATGTTCCCGATGATTTCGAGTTTGGAGGAGATCCGGCGCGCGAAGGAATTGCTGGCCGAAGCCCGGGAGGAGCTACGGGCCGCGGGCCAACCCGTTCCCGCCGCCATGCCCGTCGGCATGATGATGGAAGTGCCTTCCGTCGTGTACCTGGCGCCCCATATGGTGCGGGAAGTGGATTTCATCAGCATCGGCACGAACGACCTGATCCAGTATGTGCTCGCGGTCGACCGCAACAACCGCAAAGTCGCGCCGCTGTATGAGCCGCTGCATCCGGCCGTGATTCAAATGGTGGCATACGCGGTGCGCGTCGCCAAGGAAGCCGGCAAGCCGGTGTCGATCTGCGGTGAGATGGCGGCCGATCCCGTGTGCACCTTGTTGCTGGTCGGCCTGGGGTTCGACGATCTGAGCATGGGGCCTTTCTTCATCCCGGTCATCAAGCGGCTGATCCGGGCGATGACCTTCGAAACGGCTCGCAGCTTAGCGCAAGAGGTCCTGACCATGCCCACCATCAAGGAAATCAAGAGCCGCATTTTCGAGACCATGCGGGCGCTGGGCATGATCGATATCATGGAGATGTACCACTGAGACCGCGAGCCGTGCTGGTGATTCGTGTTCGTTCCGTTCGCCGCCACGCCGCCCCACGGTTCCCGAGCAGGATTCATGAAACCTGGACAACTTGCGCCACTTCACATAAGAGTCGGCGTGCGAACGAGATGAACGGTGACTCGTGGCGAGGGGGGACAAGCGGGTGGTGCGACACGGCCGGACTGAATCATGGGTAGCCGCGGCAGCAATCCTAGTGCTGGCGGCGGCGTTGGTGTATGCGCCATCGCCAGCGGCAGCGCGCGCCAAAGCGCGCCCGCAGAAGGAAGCGAAGGCGGCCAGCGCTTCTGCGGTGGGCCAAGATCTCAACGCGGTGATCGAGGCGCAACGCTCGTTGGCGGCCGATATCTCACAGCTCCGCGATCAATTGAACGCGGTGCAGCAGGGCGTGGGGGAAGGGCACGACGAGGTCCGCCAGAACCGAGACGTGCTGCAGGCAACACTCGAACAGATCAAAGGTATGCGGGAGGAGGTGCGAGGCCTGTACGTGGAAAGCAGCGGCCTGAAGAGCGACATCGCCCAGCTTGGAAAACAGGTGGAGGGGCTGGACACGAGTCTGGGCAATTTCCGCCTCAGCTCCGGGATCGTGGTGGCCGTGGTCATCGTGCTGCAAGTGGTGCTGGTGGGCTTGATGTTCCGCGGCCGCAGGGAGTAGAGCCACTTGCCGAGTGGAGGAGTGCGAGCAGCTCACAATGAAGTCCGAGGAAGTGGTAATGATGCACCGAAGTATCAGATGTGCAGCGGGAGGAGTTTCCCTCCTCCTGCTGATCTGGGGCGTGCGTGCCGCGTCGGCCGCGGAAGCCAAGACGCCGGCGGGCACTCTCACGCCTGAAGAAACCGTGACGCGCTACCTGGAAGCGCTCAAGGCAGGGAACTTCGCCAGCGCTTACGACTACGTCTCGGCCGCTATGGCGCAACACAAGAGCCGTGAGGATTGGGCCAAAGAGCAACAGTGGACCGCGCAGATGGCAGACGCGAAAATCTTCGATTTCCACGTCTATCCGGGTAAAGTCGAAGGCGCCGCCGCTCATGTGCCCGACCTCCTTAGCTCGCAGGACAAGTTCTTGAATCAGCTCGGCGTACCGGAGCACGAGCTGTACACCCTCATCCGCGAAGACGGACGCTGGAAGATCGACCAGCAACAGCTGCTGGAGAAATCCGAACAGGGCAAGTGGTTCCCGTCCCAAGCACCATAGAGGAGGCGGGAGTCCTTGACAGCCAGGGGTGAGGCTTTGTACAGGAGCGCGCACACGCCGGAGGCGGAATTGTGAGTCGAACATCCTCAGGAGGCATCATGCGGAATATTCGTTGGATCCGTCCATTGCTGCTGCTCGCGGCAATCGCCGTCAGCACCGGGTGTCACCGCGAAGCGGAAGAAATCCCGCTCCTGTCGCGCACCATTGCTATCTCCGACAAGTTCTATGACGTACAGGCCCTCAGCGCCGACCACGCAGTCGTCATCGGCTATGGCGGCAAGATCCTGACCACCACCGACGGCGGGTTCACCTGGTCGCAACCCGACAGCGGCACCCATGGCGGCCTCTACCGGCTCCGCTTCGTCGACGCCAACAACGCCTGGATTTCAGGACAAGAAGGCTTGATCCTGCACACCGTCGACGGCGGCAAGACGTGGCGGCGCCAGAAGACCGGTACCGATGTGTACCTGTTCTCCCTCTACTTCGTCGATGCCAGACACGGCTGGGCCGTGGGGGACAGATCGATCGTGCTGGAGACCCGCGACGGGGGCGACTCGTGGGCCATGCACAAGATCATCCAGGCCTCGGCGAAAGAGATGAGCGCCGAAGAAGCCGTCGTTTCGCAAGACCCGGTGCTCTACGACGTGCAATTTCTCGACGCGAACACCGGCTGGGTGGTGGGCGAGTTCGGGAAGATCTACCACACCACCGACGGCGGGCAGACCTGGTCGGAGCAGGAGCAGAGCCTGCTCGGCGAAGAGGTCGTCGACATCCTTGACATTCCAACCTTCTTCGGCGTCCACATGATCGATGCGCAGCACGGGCTGGTCGCCGGCCTCGATGGAAAACTCGCGCGCACCCAGGACGGCACCACCTGGAAATTCCAAAAGATGAAGCTCAGCTACCCCATCGTGGATCCGCTGTTCAACCCCATCCTGTTCGGCGACGGTACCGGCTGGGCGATCGGGGCCGCCGGCGAAGTCGTGCGGCTTGCCACCCCAGACGGTGAGTGGCAGCGCGCCAAGCTGGGTATGGAAGTCGTCACCTGGCTGCGCGGCATGAGCTGGATCGACCAGCAGAACGGCTGGATCGTGGGCGGCTTCGGCCTGATCCTGCATACCAAAGACGGCGGCCAGACCTGGATCCCCTCACTGGGATAGTGCCGGGGAAAGCGCAAGGAGGATTGCATGGCCCTCGATTACGACGTTCCCGAAGACAAACGACTGCTGTACTGGCTCGGGGACAAGCTCATCGACTACCGCCACCCGGTTTCCGTCGTCGTCATTCTGGTCACCGCCGTGTTCGCCTACTGGGGCTCCCAGCTGAGGCTGGTGACCAGCTTCGGCGACCTGCTGCCCCAGAACCACCCGTACGTCGAGATTCACAACAAGTACTCCGGCACCTTCGGCGGCGCCAACAACATCAACATCATGATCCAGGTGAAGGAAGGGTCGATCTTCAACGTCGACACCTTGAACAAGGTCTGGAAGATGACCGAGGGCCTGGACAAGGTTTACGGTGTCAATCACAACCAGATCGATTCCATCGCCCACCGCACTGTGCGCTATCTCAAGGTGGCGGCCGGCGGCACGATGCGGGCGGAGCCGGTGATGCTGCAACCGGTGAAGACCCCCGAGGAGGCGGCCAGCATCCGCCGCATCGTACACAACGCCGAGAACATCTACGGCCTGCTCGTCTCCCTCGACGACAAGGCTGCGTTGATCCGCGCGAACTTCATCGAAGGGCGACTCGATTACAAACGCATCTTCACCGAAGTGAATGAAAACGTCGTGGAGCCGTTCCAGGACGCCAATACCGAGGTCTACGTTGCCGGCGAGCCGCGCCTGTATGGGTGGGTGTACCACTACGCCGGCGACGTGTTCTTCGTTCTCGTCATCACCTGGTGTTTCGAGTGGGTATTGGGTTGGATGTACTTCCACGACTGGCGCGGCGCCTTGCGGCCAACCATCACCGGCGTGATCGCGGCCTTCTGGGGCCTGGGGTTCATCTACCTGATCGGTCTGGCGCTCGATCCCCTGATGCTGGTGATGCCGTTCCTCATTACGGCGCGGGCCGTGAGCCACGCCATCCAGATGCACGAGCGCTACTACGAAGAGTTCGCGAACTCGGGGTGGCACAAGCGGCGCGCCATCGTCGCCGCCTTCGCCCAGCTCTTCGTGCCGACCTTGTCCGGCATCACCACCGATGCCTTCGCGGTCTTGGTCATTCTGCTCGTCCCCGTGGTCATGCTGCAGAAGCTGGCGATCACGGCGTCGTGGTGGATCCTGGCGATCACCATCTCCGAGATGCTGCTCAACCCGATCGTCTACTACTACCTGAAGGC
>Ga0326728_10015615_pt1 | contig 15749 bp, 13 predicted proteins | sample MB3enrmetagenome_FD_207602 | JGI IMG/M metagenome (GOLD analysis project Ga0326728, IMG submission 207602) | Lab enriched peat soil microbial communities from McLean, Ithaca, NY, United States - MB31MN | ecosystem: Environmental > Terrestrial > Soil > Wetlands > Peat | place: USA: New York...
AAGCGCCCAGGTAGCCGAGGATTTCGCGGCCGGTGGAGCGTCCGTCGGATTCCACCACCGGCAACATGCGGATTCCCGCGCGTTCGTAATCATCGCGGTAGAGCCACGCGATGGAATGGAAGTGCGGGAATTGCCAGAAAAAGACGATGGCAAAAAGGATAAATGCCTGTCCGTCCAGCCGTCCCCGGGCCGCCGCCCAACCCAGAAGCGGTGGCATGGCGCCGGGAAAGGCGCCTATGAAGGTACATACCGGATGAACCTGCTTCATGGGCGTATAGGCGAGCAGATACACGGCCGAGGTGGCGAAGGTGAGTGCCGCCGCCAGCCAGTTGGTGGTCAACGCCAGATACAGGCTGCTGCCCAAAACCATGGCCAGCCCCAGGGTCACGCCCTGCGCCATGCTCATGCGCCCCGTAACCAGCGGACGCGCGGCGGTGCGGTGCATGCGGGCGTCGAGATCCCGTTCGAAAGCTTCATTCAGGGCGGCGGTGCCTCCCGCGGCCAGTCCCACGCCCAGCAAGGCATGGAGCAGCGTCCAGGAAACGGAACTCACCCCGGCTTTGGCGGCGCCCATATAGAAGCCGCACCAGGTGGTCATCACAATCAGCGTCGTGACGCGCGCCTTTACCAATTCGGAATAGTCCCGCAGCAGCAAAGCGACACTGCCGCGGGAGGTGATGAGACTGGTCGAAACGCTGCTCATGCGGGGACAGCCCCTTCGGTTCCCTCGACCGTTTCGTCACTGACGACCGGAACATAGCGCGTCACCTGTATGGCCAGCACTACGGCGGTAGCCAGCAGCAGCGCGCCCACGGAAACGTGGGCCACGGTTGCGCCCACCATAAGAGCGGTGGGATGCGCCGTGTTCGGGTTCCATACGACACGGGTCAGGTAGGCCAGGAAACCCAGTCCCAGTTGGATGGCCAGTAGATGCGCCAGTATGAAGGCGGGCCGGCGTAACGGCTCGACCTGTCCGTGCCGGGAGAGTACGCGCAGGGTTGTCCATAGCGTGAGCAGGGTCACCACCGCCGCCCAAATCAAATGTGGCAGCAGTCTCATTCCGTGATGCCGGAACATACCCCCCAGGATGAGTTGTACGTAAATTGCGGCCACGGTCACCCAGGCCAGCGCAGTCAGCGGGGGACGCCGCAAATCGACTTGCGTCCGCGGTTCCTCGCCCGACCACCGCTGTCCGGTGAACAGCGAAATCGCCACGGCGATGCAGAAGAATGCCTGCCCCACGGCCGCGTGCGCCGTGGAAATTGCCGGCGGCAGGCCGTTCAGAACGGTTACGCCGCCCAGAATTCCCTGGACGATCACCGTGGCCAGCGCGGCCCATCCCAGCTTACGCATCCATGGCCGGCGGTCGGCGCGTGTCGTCCACAACGCCAGGGCAATCGTCAGCAGACCGATGAATTCGGCGAACATGCGGTGTCCGTGCTCGAACTTCACGCCTCCGACCATGGGGGGCATGCGATAGAGCGAGCCAAAGGAAGTGGGCCAATCCGGCACCGAGAGGCCGGCGGAATTGCTGGTAACCAGCGCGCCCGCGGCGATTAACAAAAAAGTGGCGCTGGCGGTGAAAATAGCAAAACTATGGAGGGTGCGATTGTAGGGTGTAGTAAGCGGTTTCAGAATCCTGCTCCTTCTTGGCGCCGGCGCCCTTTGCTGCTGGCCCCGGCCCGGCGAGTTTCTGAATCCCCGGAAGCCGGCGGATTCACCGCTACCGGGAAGAATCGGCCCATATTGTTCCATACCTTAGATGCGTATGCCTAATCCACCGATGCGCGGAGTTGGTGAAAAGGTTCCCGGGTTCCTGATAAGCTAAGGTGCAGGCAATCCATCAGAGGGTTAAGAGCATACATTGGAACCAAATTCCATCGTCATCCTGGATTTCGGCTCGCAATATACGCAGCTGATCGCGCGGCGGGTCCGCGAACAGAGCGTGTTTTCGGCAGTGCTTCCCTGCACCGCTTCTCTGGAGGAAGTGCGCAGTTATCACCCGGCCGGCGTGATCCTTTCCGGCGGACCCTGCTCGGTTTACGACATCGATGCCCCGCCGGCCGACGTTCGGATGCTGGAACTCGGCGTTCCCGTACTTGGCATCTGCTATGGCTTGCAGTTCATCACCCACGCCCTGGGAGGCAAGGTCACGCCGGCTCCCCGCCGCGAGTACGGCCATGCGCAGATCGAGCTGGCCGCGCTTTCTCCGCTCTTTCGCGATGTCCCCCAGAGCACTTCGGTCTGGATGTCGCATGGGGACGAGGCGCAGGAGTTGCCTTCGGGCTTCCAACTGGTAGCGCGAACGGCGAATGCCGTGGCGGCCATCGAAGATCCGGTCCGCCGCATCTGGGCGGTGCAGTTCCATCCCGAAGTGCGGCACACGCCGCTGGGCACGCAGATCCTCCGCAACTTCGTTTTCGACATCTGCTGCGCACAGCCCAACTGGACGCCGCAACGTTTTATCGACGAGACGGTTGCCCAGGTCCGCCAAATTGTCGGCCCGGAAGGCCGCGTGATCTGCGCCCTTTCCGGCGGAGTGGATTCCAGCGTAGCGGCAACCCTGGTGCATCAGGCCATCGGCGACCGCCTGACCTGCGTCTTCGTGAACAATGGCGTGCTGCGCAAGGATGAGTTCCGGAAGGTTCAGCAGAACCTGCGCGATAAGCTCGGTTTGCACCTGGTGGCCGTGGATGCCACCGAGCGCTTTCTGACCAAACTGGCCGGCGTCAACGATCCGGAAAAGAAGCGGCGCATTATCGGCAATGAATTCATCGTAGTTTTCGAGGAAGAGGCCCAGCGCATTGCCAAGGAACAAAGTCACGTCGAGTTTCTGGTGCAGGGCACGCTCTATCCGGACGTGATTGAATCACGGTCGGTGCGCGGCCCCTCGCAGACGATCAAGAGCCATCACAATGTGGGCGGGTTGCCCGAGAAGATGAAGCTCAAGCTCATCGAACCGCTCAAAGACCTGTTCAAGGACGAAGTCCGGCGGATCGGCCGCGACCTGCATATGCCGGAAGAGATCCTGCAGCGGCAGCCGTTCCCGGGGCCCGGGCTGGCGGTGCGCATCGTAGGCGAAGTGACCGCCGAACGAATTGCCCTGCTCCAGGCCGCCGACGAAATTGTGGTCGACGAGATCAAGCGGGCCGGCCTCTATACCAAAATCTGGCAGTCTTTCGCCGTCCTGTTGCCGGTGATGTCGGTGGGCGTGATGGGCGATCAGCGCACTTATGCATATACATGCGCAGTCCGCGCCGTTCATTCCGACGATGGCATGACCGCCGACGTAGCCGAGTTGCCCTGGGACGTCCTGAAACGCATTTCCACCCGCATCGTGAACGAGATTAAAGGCATCAACCGCGTGGTGTACGACACCACGTCGAAACCTCCCGGAACGATCGAGTGGGAGTGAATTTTCAGTAGCTGGTAGTTGGTAGCTGGTAGCTGGGCTGGATTATTCATGAAAGATGATGGCGCAGAGCAGCGGTGGAAGCGCTGGCCTTCAGGCCAGCGAATCAGTGCTTCTTTCGAGCAGGGCTTCAGCCCCGGCGGGATCGAACCAGGGCTAAAGCCCGAGACAGAGTGTCGCTCTAGCCGCCGGCCTAAAGGCCGGCTCTTCCACCGTAAACACGCGACATTCTCTCGGTGTCCGAGAAGATCTGGTGAATAATCCCGGCTAGCTCCTTTATGCTGTTTTTGCAAAACATCCCGCTGGCGCCGTTGACGACTTTGGGCGTCGGCGGACCGGCACGCTACTTTGTGGAGGCGGGGACGCCCGAGCAGGTGCGTGAGGCCGCAGCCTGGGCGCAGGAGTCCCGCCTGCCACTGTTTGTTCTGGGCGGCGGAAGCAATCTGGTGGTTGCCGATGCCGGCTTTCCGGGGCTGGTGCTCAAGGTGAATATTCTCGGCGTAACGGAACACTCCGCGGGCCGGAAGCTGCTGTTTACCGCGGGCGCGGGCGAGGAGTGGGACGCTTTCGTCAGTTACACCGTGGTACGCAACTGCGCTGGCGTAGAGTGTTTAAGCGGGATTCCGGGAACGGTGGGTGGCACGCCGGTGCAGAATGTGGGCGCCTATGGGCAGGAGGTCAGCGAGACAATCTGCCGCGTGGACGTTCTGGATACTACCACCGGCGAGATCGAGCAGTTCGACAACGCCCGCTGCGGATTTGGGTATCGCACCAGTATCTTCAATACCAGCGCCCGCGGCCGGTACATTATCCTGCGGGTCACCTTCGCCCTGTCTCCCGATGGCACGGCCCGAATCGCCTATGCGGACCTTAAGAAACGCTTCGGCGATCGCACCCCCACCCTGGTCGAGACCTGTGATACCGTCCGCAAGATCCGGGCCGACAAGGGCATGTTGTTGATCGACGGCAACGAGGATTGCCGCAGCGCCGGTTCGTTTTTTCGCAATCCCCTGCTCACTTCCGGGCAATATGCGGAACTCGAGCGGCTGGTGTACGAACTGGGCATGGCGGTTCCCAGCTATCAGGGCCGGGCCTCACGGCACAAGATACCGGCAGCCTGGCTGGTGGAGCATTCCGGCTTCCCCAAGGGATTCGAGCGCGGTCCGGTCGGCATCTCTCATAAACACGCACTGGCCATCGTGAACCGCGGCGGCGCCAAGGCCGCCGACGTGCTCGCCCTCAAAGAAGAGATCCAAGCCGCCGTACGCGCCCGCTTTGGCATCGAGCTGCAACCGGAGCCGGTGTTTGTTGGATTTCCCGATGGACGCTAGTGACCTTTTCACCACGGAGACACGGAGACACCGAGGAAGATTTAGAAATTGAGTAATCGGATAATTGCCAGCACGCACTTCCTTGGCCGGATCGACTTTTCTCAATTACTCAATTACCCGATTACTCAATTGAGGATTTCCTCGGTGCCTCCGTGTCTCCGTGGTGAATTGCTCTGTTAACATTGAAGTAACCTGCGGTTTTCATGGACCTCCACGAGAAAATCCGTACGCTGCCCACTTCGCCGGGTGTGTACCTGTACAAAAATCCGGAAGGCGAGATCATTTATGTAGGCAAGGCCAAAAACCTGCGGGCGCGCGTGCGCTCCTACTTTCTGGAGTCCGCGGCGGAGAACGCGAAGACCGACTCCCTGCTGCGCGAGGCCGTCGATATCGAGTACATCGTCGTCGACAACGAAAAGGAGGCGCTGGCCCTTGAAAACAACCTGATCAAGGAGAAACAGCCGCGCTTCAATATTCTCCTGCGCGACGACAAAACCTATCCTTACGTCAAGCTGACGGTGGATGAACGTTTTCCGCGGGTATACGTAACCCGGCGCCTGAAGAAGGATGGCGGCGCTTATTTCGGCCCATATCTCCCGGCCAGCCTGGCATACAAGGTGGTCGAGCTGATCCACCGTCACTTTCTGGTTCCCTCTTGCCATGTGGACTTGCGCCGTTACCATCCGCGGGCCTGTCTGCAGTACTACATCGGCCGCTGCCTGGGCCCGTGTGTGGAAACCCTGACCACGCCGGAGAAATACGCCGAGGCCGTTCGTGACGTGCGGCTGTTTCTCGAGGGAAAAGCGGCGGACCTGACCGGTTCGCTCCAGGAGCGCATGCAGCGCGCCGCCGAGGCCGAGCAGTTTGAACTGGCTGCCAAATACCGCGACTTGATTTCCACGGTCAGGCAATTGGGCGATAAGCAACGCATGGACAATGCCGGCGGCGACGACGCCGACGTATTTGGCTATCACTTCGAGAATCAGATGCTCGCCCTCAATCTGTTCCATATGCGCGACGGGCGGATCCTGGATCGCCGGGAGTTTTTCTGGGAAGATATTCCCGGCCTCAAGGCCGGAGCCGAGTTCTCGCCCAGCGAGTTTTTCTCTTCCCTGCTGAAGCAGATTTATATCGACCAGCAGTACGTTCCGCACAACATCTATGTGCCGGCGGACTTCGAAGATCGCGAAACGCTGCAGGAATTGCTGGCGGAGTTGCGCGGGCGGCACGTTCACATTCTGGTCCCCCAGCGCGGGGAAAAGCGATCGCTGGTCGATCTGGCGGCCAAGAATGCCAAACAGTCCTACGATCAGCGTTTTCGCGTAATGAAGCCCAGCGCACGCATGATTGCCGAGGCCCTGCAAGAGGCGCTCACCCTGCCCGAAGTGCCCAGGCGCATCGAGTGCTTTGACATCTCCCACATTCAGGGCGCGGAAACCGTCGCTTCCATGGTGGTCTGGGAGGACGGGCAGATGAAGAAGTCCGATTACCGCAAGTTCATCATTCGCACGGTAGAGGGAGTGGATGATTTCGCCTCCATGCGCGAGGTGATCGCGCGCCGGTATCAGCGCCTGAAGGACGAAGGCAAGCCCTTTCCCAGCCTGATCCTGATCGACGGCGGATTGGGCCAGCTTCACGCCGCCGCCGAAGCCCTGGAGTCCTTGCAGATTACCAACCAGCCAGTGGCCTCCGTTGCCAAGCGGGAGGAGATTATTTATGTGCTCGGACAGGAGGCCGATCCGGTGGTGATCGACCATCATTCGCCGGTGCTGCATCTGGTGCAGTTGATCCGCGATGAGGCCCACCGTTTCGCCATCACCTTTCATCGCAAACGCCGCGAAATGCGCGATCGCAGTACCCGGCTCCGCGAAATCCCGGGCATTGGCGAGCAGACCACCCGTCGCCTCCTGGAACACTTCGGTTCCCTGCAGGCGGTGAAAAACGCCGATGCCGCCGCGCTCTCCGCCGTTGTGACCCGGCCGCAGGCGGAGGCGATATTGGAATTTTTTCGAAAGAATTGAAACGGGCGGAAAAGGTTTGCAGTTTACAGTTCGCAGTTTGCAGCCAACCAACCCCGTCCCGTGACACTGGCAACCCACATGAACTGTCATTCTGATCAGTTTTGCCCTGGCTGCAAACTGTCAACTGTCAACTGTGAACAGCCTCGGGTGCCCTTTTGCTGCAAACTGTAAACTGTAAACCGTGAGCCGGTTTTTCGAGACCGAGTTACGCCGCGTCATCGAAGGTGACGTGCGTTTCGATGTGGGCGCGCTGGCGGCGTATTCGACCGACGCTTCCAATTACCGCCGCGTACCGGTCGGGGTAGTGCGTCCGCGGCATGTGGAGGACGTGATGCGGGCGGTGGCGCTGGCGCGGGAGAACGGCGTTCCTATATTGGCGCGCGGCGGCGGCACCAGTCCGGCCGGACAAAGCTGCAACACCGCCCTGGTTCTGGACTTCTCCCGTTACATGACCGCCGTTTCCGCGATCGACGCGGACCAACGTCTGGTGACAGCCGAACCGGGCGCGGTTCAGAGCCAGCTCAATGCGGCGTTGGCGTCTTACGGACTGTTCTTCCCTCCCGACCCCGCCACCAAGGATCGCTGCACGGTGGGCGGCATGGTCGGCAATAATTCCTGTGGCGCGCATTCGGCCGCCTACGGCAAAACCGTCGATAATGTAGTTGCCCTCGATGTGCTGCTCTATGACGGCACTCGGCTCGAGTTGGGACCACAGACGAGCGGGAAGCCTTCCGGCCGTGGCGGACGCGAAGCCGAGATCCATGCCGGCGCTCAGTTGCTCGCCGGCCGTTACGCCGAACTGGTGCGCACGCGCTTTCCACGGATTCCCCGGCGTGTTTCCGGCTACAACCTGGATGAATTGTTGCCGGAAAAAGGATTCAATCTGGCGCGGGCACTGGTGGGCTCCGAGGGCACTTTGGGTCTGGTGTTGGGAGCGACCCTGAAGGTCGTTCCCCATCCCCAGGAATTGGTTTTGGCCGTCCTCGGCTTTCCCGACATCTATGCCGCCGCCGATCAGGTTCCGTGGATCCTCGAACATCGGCCGGAGGCGCTGGAGGCCTTCGATCAGAATCTGGTGGAGTTTGGACGGGAAAAAGGCTATACGGCCATTCGCCTTTTGCCCGAGGGGATGGCCTTTCTGATTGCCGAGCTGGGAGGCGCCACCGCCGGTGAAGCCCGCGCGCGCGGGGAGGACTTACTGCGGCAGGCGCGGAGTTTACCAGCCTGCATGGGCGCAAAGGTTCTGGTTGATCCGGTGGAGCGCGATACCGTGTGGCGGTTGCGGGAATCCGGTTTGGGAACGGGCGCGCCCCGCCCCGGTCATCCACGCTGCTGGCCCGGAGCTGAGGATGCCGCCGTGCCTCCGGCGAGGCTCGGAGAGTATCTGCGGCGTTTTAATCAGCTGTTGACCGCTCGCGGCTTGCAGGTTTTTATGTACTACGGCCACTTTGGCGAGGGCTGCGTACACTGCCGCATTAACTTCGATTTCGCCAGTCCGAAGGGGGTGGAGACGTTTCGCGCGACGATGATCGAGATTGCCGCACTGGTGGGGGAATTCGGCGGATCGATTTCCGGCGAACACGGAGACGGCACGGCCCGTTCGGAACTGCTGTCCGGCATCTTCGGCTCCGAGATGATCGGCGCCTTCCGCGATTTCAAGCGTCTGTTTGACCCCGATGGCCGCATGAACCCGGGCAATATCGTCGATCCCAATCCGCTTGACGCCCATCTTCGCCTGGGGCCGCAGTACCGGCCACAGCCGCTTTCCACGCATTTTGATTTCAGCGCCGACGGAGGATTTGCCGGCGCCGCCGCGCGCTGTATCGGCATCGGCAAGTGCCGCAAGGTGGACAGCGGCGTCATGTGCCCGTCGTATATGGTCACGGGCGAAGAACTGTACTCCACGCGCGGACGGGCGCGCCTGCTCTTCGAAGCGCTCTGCGCGGGCGGAGTGCTGCCGGATGGCCTGAGCGACGAGTCGCTGTATGATGCCCTGCAGTTTTGTCTCGGGTGCAAGGCCTGCAAAACCGAATGCCCGGCCGCAGTGGACATGGCGACGTATAAAGCGGAATTTCTCGCCCATTATCACCGCCATCATCGCCGGCCATGGGTGGCGCATTTCGTCGGCCGGATCAACCAATGGGCGCCACTGGCCGCGCGCGTGCCGGCGCTGGTGAATTTCGTGTCGCATTCCGTGATTGGCAATGCGCTGAAGTCCATGGCCGGCATTCACCGGGAACGTTCTCTGCCCAGGTTTGCCCGAGGCACTTTCAGAAAGTGGTTTGCCACTCATGCCGCGGCGCATCCCGCCGGCGTGGAGGTGGTGCTGTTTCCGGATTGCTTTACCAATTACTTTGAACCGGAGGTCGCCATTGCCGGCGTCGGCGTGCTGGAGCAGGCCGGTTATCGCGTAACCATTCCCTCAGGGTCGCTCTGCTGCGGCCGCCCTCTTTACGACCAGGGAATGCTCGATCTTGCCAAGGAGCGTCTCCGTCAGGTGATGCGCGTGCTCGGGCCTTACGCCGAGCGTGGAGTCCGCATTGTGGGCTTGGAGCCCGGTTGCGTTCTGACCTTCCGCGACGAACTGCCCCGGTTGTTTCCGGAGCAATCGCGGGCGCACCGGTTGGCGGAGAATGCACTGCTGTTGGATGAGTTTCTCCAGCACGAAGCGCCGGGGTTCGTGCCCGCGGCCTGCTCCGCGCACGCCCTTTTCCATGGCCACTGCCACCAGAAGGCGCTCAGCGGAACCGCGACGGAAGTTGCGCTGCTGAAGAAAGTGCCCGGATTGGAACTGGAAGTACTCGACGCGGGATGTTGCGGAATGGCGGGCGCTTTCGGTTATGAGAAAGACAAATTCGAGATATCCCGCGCCCTGGCGCAACGCGTCCTGATGCCAGCCATTGCACGTAACGGCCCGGAGACTATTGTTATTACCGATGGCTTCTCCTGCCGATCGCAGATCCACCACTTCTGCCCCCGGGCGCGCGTGGTGCATTTGGCACAGGTCTTGGGGAAAGCAGATGGTAGATAGTACCTGGCAGCTAACGGCTGACGCGCTCCCTAGCTACTAACTGCCAGCCACTGGCCGCTATTCTTTCAACTTCTTCCGCGTACAAACCGCAACCGTGTCTGCCGGATCGAGGGCTGCGCTGTCCTGTTGAATGTGCTCGATTTTGCCTTCGGGGCTGATCACCAGCGTTGTGCGTCGTGCCGCTTTGCTCTTGAGGTTATAGATGCCGTAAAGATGGGTGACATCCCCTCCCCAATCGCTGAGGAGCGGAAATTGAACGCCGATCTGCTCGGCCCAGGCTTTGTTGGCGAAGGTGCTGTCCATGCTGACACCCAAGACCTGGGTGTTGGCGGCTTCCAGTTGAGCCAGGCTCTGCTGGAACGCCTTCATCTCCTTCGTTCAACCGCCGCTGAACGCAAAAACATAGAAGGCCAGCACGACTGTCTTCTTGCCCCGAAAATCCTTCAGGGATACTTCCTTCCCGGTCTGATCCCTCAAGGTAAAGTCGGGCGCGATGTCCCCGACTTGCAACGGAAGCGGCGCCGCGGCGGCAGAAGCGGGATTCGGGGCTTGAGCAAGAAATCTTGAGGAAAGCGGGAACCATGGCACAGCTACTACTAACAGCACAACTGCCACGGCAAGGGCAAACATTCGATGCATGGTGAGCCTCCTGCGCCCTATCTGGTGCTAGCGTAGCGCTGAAGCAGAATAGGGGTCAAATGAAGAAAACCCGCAATTGGCAATTGGCTCAAGGACCAACGACAGTTTGCAGCCAGACCGAAGGGCGTGTTTCTCAACGGCCGCTTGCCTGCTGGCGGCAAACTGTAAGCTGTGAACTGCAAACCCTTCTCTGCCGTTTGCCGCTTCTCGCTATAATTGTTTCATGGACGAATTCGTAATTGCCGGCCGTTCCTTCCGCTCCCGTCTGATTGTCGGTACGGGCAAGTACAAGTCTGGACCAGAAACGCAGGCGGCCATCGAGGCCAGCGGCGCCGAGATGGTGACGGTGGCCGTGCGCCGGGTCAACCTGGACCGGAGCAAGGAATCGTTGCTCGACTTTATCGATCCCAAGAAATACTTTTTGCTGCCCAATACCGCCGGCTGCTATACCGCCGACGAAGCCATCCGTACCGCCCGGCTGGGGCGCGAAGTGGGACTCTCCGACTGGGTGAAAATCGAGGTCATCGGCGATCAGGCCACGCTCTATCCCGACGTGGCGGCCACCGTGGAGGCCACCCGGATTTTGGTAAAGGAAGGCTTTATTGTTCTCCCCTATACCTCTGACGATATTGTATTTGCCAAGAGGCTGATCGACGCTGGCGCCAGCGCTGTAATGCCTTTGGGAGCGCCGATTGGCAGTGGGCTGGGAATCCAGAACCAGGCCAATCTGAGGATTCTGCGGGAGCTGATCACCGCCGTTCCGCTGATTGTCGATGCCGGAGTTGGGACGGCTTCCGATGCCGCCATCGCCATGGAGCTGGGATACGATGGCGTGTTGATGAACACCGGCATTGCCGGTGCGCAGAATCCCATCCTGATGGCGGAAGCAATGCGGCACGCGGTCATCGGCGGACATGCAGCCTATGTTGCCGGCCGGATGCCGCGTAAGCTGTATGCAACTGCCAGCTCTCCGGTGGAGGGGGTAATTAAGTAACAGGTGACAGGCAGCGCGCAGAATCCGACTCAATACGGCTCACAGTTTACAGTTGACAGTTTGCAGCCAAAACGAAGCCGTGGTGCATGTTGGCTGGCTGCAAACTGTCAACTGTAAACTGTGAACCTTCCGCTTGTTACTTATTATTTTCTGCCGTTGCCGCTGCGGGAGGCTGGACTACGGGCTGCTTGTTTTCCGGCCGCATATAGATAATTTCGCCGGGTTTGACGTAACGGAGTTGTTCGCGGGCTTCCCGCTCGATGGTGAGGGGATCGTTCTTAAGCTTGGTGACGCGCTGCTCCAGTTCCTCGTTTTCCTTCTGCAACTGGTCGATCTGCTGTTGAAGCGTCCGGTTGTCGTTTCTCTTCTGCCGGTAGGCCATCCACCCGTTGGGGCCGGATATAACACCGAACGCCAGCCAGGCGGCGAGCAGGCACATGGCGCCGGTCACCAATCGCCGGCGCCAGCGGAGCAAGGGTTCTTCCCAGCGATCCAGGAGGCGGCTTCCGGCCCGACCGGCGTCGTGTGCCGCCTCGATCAGTTCCCGTCCGGTCTGCTTTCCGGTTTTTCCGGTTATTCGAAAATCCATTGTTTGGCCGCCGCACTCAACTTATTCAGATCGCCGGTGCTGCGCGCTTCCGAGTACACTCGCACCACCGGTTCGGTTCCCGAAAGCCGGTAGCAAATCCAGGCGCCATCCGAGAACACCAGCTTCAGCCCGTCCTTGCGGTTGACTTCGGCCACTTTGCGGCCAAACAACTCGCGCGGCTCGGACTTCAACTTCTCAGTGAACTTCTGTTTGACTTCAGGCGTCAAGCGGAAGTTTTCCCGCAAGGGGTAAAAGGAACCAACTTTGGCAAATAATTCTTGCAACTGGATGCCCAGAGGCTTCTGGCGGCGTGCCACCATCTCACAGCAAAGCAGGCCGGCCAGGACACCGTCCTTCTCGGGAACGTGATGCCGGATCGAAAGGCCGGCGCTCTCCTCTCCGCCGATGGCGATTTTGTCGGCCTTGATCAATTCCCCGATGTACTTGAAGCCAACCGGGGTTTCGTACAGCTCGATTTTGTACGCATCGGCCAGAGCGTTGACCAGATTGGTGGTTGCCACGGATTTCGCGACTCCATTGCGCCAGCCGCGGGTTTCCACCAGGTAGTCAAAGAGCAAGGCAATCACGTAATTCGGCTGGATAAAAGTTCCATCGGCATCGACGATGCCAAAGCGATCGGCATCCCCGTCGGTGGCCATGCCCAGGTTGGCGCCACTGGCCCGCATGGCCCCGCGCAGGTCCTCGAGCAAATGATCGTCCGGCTCGGGAGCATGGCCACCGAAAAGCACGTCCCGAACGTCGTGCACGGTGGAGCAGGCGATTCCGTTCTCCCGCAGCAAGGTGTCCGCATAGCCGCGCGCCGATCCCCATAGCGGATCAAACGCCACCTTCAATCCCGCCTTCTGGATCGCAGTCAGATCGACGATTTCCTTCAATCGGGAAAGATAGATGCCCTGCACCTCAATGCTCTGAGCCGGAACGGCGCCGGCGGCAGGGATTGGGGAGTCGATCATCTCGCCGATCCGGGCAATTTCGGCTTCGATCTGTCCGGTGACCTCGGGCAACGCCGGCGCGCCATCGGGGGTCGAAAACTTGATGCCGTTATACTGCGGCGGATTGTGGGACGCCGTGAAGTTGATCGCGCCATCGGCGCCGGTGCGGATGACTTCATAAGCGATGGCCGGAGTAGGGGCCGGCTGGCTAATCACCAGCGGCGTGATTCCGTGCGCTCCCAGCACCTCGGCGGCCAGCCCGACCAGGGTCTCGCCCAGAAACCGCGGGTCGCGGCCCACCACCACGCGAGCCCCCGCCGGCTTTTGCGAACTCACATAGCGGGCAATGCCGGTGAGGGCGCGCCGGACGTTGTTAAACGTGAATTCGTCGGCGACAATCGCCCGCCATCCCGAGGTGCCGAATTTGATTGCCGTTGGCATGATGAGTGTTCTCCCCTTGGGCTCCGTCTGTGCCGGCCTAGGATACGGGTGCGGAATAGATCGTTCCCCGGCCCCGGCAGGTGTAGATTAGGAGCCTAGCAATGGAGAATTCTAAATCATGGACGCGAAGAAAATCGTGCTGACCACCACCGGTTCCCAGGAAGAAGCCCGGAAAATTGCCCGCACCCTGCTCGTGCGCCGTCTAGCCGCTTGCGTCAATGTCGTCGGTCCCATGGAATCGACTTACCGCTGGCAGGACGCCGTCGAGACCGCCGAGGAGTGGCTGTTATTGATCAAGACCACGGCGGCGGCGTTCCCCGCCCTCCATGACGCCATCCGCGAACTCCATTCCTACGACCTGCCCGAGTGCGTGCAGATTCCCATCGAAACCGGCAGCCCGGATTATCTCGACTGGATTCAGAAAAACGTAGGAGAACCGGGGTGTGCCGACTAAGAATTCTCAGTTTTTTCGCCGTAGAGGACACGGAGGACGCAGAGGAAAGCAAGGCAATTCGCCACGATGAACGCAGATTAATAATGCCGGGAAGCGATCCCGCCGGCGCGACCAATTCTTTGCGGGACCCGATGTTCCTTTTATTCTGATCGGCGTTTATCTGTGTTCATCTGCGGCTATGCGGTTTTGATCCCCGGCGGTATTGTAGTCGCAACTCGCCACTCGTGACTCGCGTCTCATTTCGCGGCGCGTTCTTCGCCGGCGTAGTATCCGCTGCGGGTGCGCACCTGGAGTTTGCCATAGCCTTTGGCATGCGCCGCCACACGGATGGTGCGGTACCCGCCGGAGGTTCGCGGCGTCGAGGGTTTATAGCCGAGGGTATATTGGCTGCGGATGTCGTGGGCAATCTGGCGGCTGATGTTATCCACCTCCGACAAGTCCTTGGGGAAGAAAGCGACTCCGCCGGTATCCTCGGCAATTTCCTCGAGGGCGCGCTTGGCGTGCCGGGCCTCCACTTTGGCGGAATGTCCGGACTCAGTGTCCAATATTCCGATGGTATAAATGGTTGGTCCACTTTCCACTTGCAAACGACGGAGGATGGTCTCCAGGTTCGTCACGCTGTCTCTGTCTTCGCCGTCGGTCACCACTACCAGAACCCGTTTCTCCAGATGCGCATGCTTCCTGATGTGATCGGCGGAAGCGAGAATGGCGTCATAGAGAGCCGTGCCGCCGCTGGAATCGATTTGCTCCAGTGCTTCTTTCAGCTTGGAAATGTCGGCGGTGAAATCCTGATCGATGAAGCTTTGGTCGTTAAAATTCACGATGAACACCTCGTCATTGGGATTGCCGGCTTTCACCAGATTGATGGCCGCCTGATTGACGGCCGGGCGCTTGTCCCGCATCGATCCGGAATTATCGATCACAATCCCCAGCGCCACGGGAATGTCCTCGTGACGGAACGAAGTGATTTTTTGCGGCGTGCCATTCTCCAGCACGGTAAAGTCGTCGCGCACCAGCGAAGTCACCAGACGATTGTGATCGTCAACCACCGTTGCGTGCAGGGCGACCTCTTCCACTTTGGTCTTGAAGACGAAGAGTCCGCCACTTTCCTTCGACGGTTCCTGCGCCTGCCCGGAAGGACGATTCGGCACCTGAACGGTGTCGGAGGGCTGGTTGGGAGCAACGCGGACCGCGCTTTTGTCCGGTGGCTGGTCCACGGGCTTCGACTCTGCTGGCGGCGCCGGCAGGTTTTGCCTGCCGGGCTGCGGTGGGGCTGAACCCGATGGCTGATCCTGCGCTCGCAGTGGAACGGTGGTCGCTGGCGCCAGGATCAAGACAAGAAATAGACTGCATAGCAGCCTACTCAGGCGCATAGTAGCCGGTCTTGGCATAGACGTGCAGGGGGGGCAACCCCTTGGGCGGCAGCAGTTTGACTTTGAGCTTGTGCCACTTGCCATCATGCACGGGATTGTTTGGGCGATAGCCGAGCACATATTGGTTTCGCAGTTCAATTCCAATTTTAGCCGCAACATCGCTGAGCTCGTTGAGATTATCGACCCGGAAAGTGCGTCCGCCGGTCACCTCCGTAATCTCGTCCAGTAAACCCGGCCCCAGCTTCTCTTCTATGGTGCCGGGGACAAGATCGTAGAGTCCAATGCCAAAAATCTGTACGTCAGCTTCCCGGACCATGCTCCTGATCTCATCTTCGGTGTAGCGGCTGTGGTTGTCGCCGCCATCGGAGATGATCAGCAGCGCCCGCTTCGCATAACGGGCTTGCCGCAGTTTATTTACTCCGAGAAAGACGGCGTCCAGCAAAGCGGTTCGGCCCCGCGCGGTGACGAAGATCAATTTACCCTGAATGTCGTCGACGTTTTGCGTGAAATC
>Ga0326728_10015618_pt1 | contig 15745 bp, 13 predicted proteins | sample MB3enrmetagenome_FD_207602 | JGI IMG/M metagenome (GOLD analysis project Ga0326728, IMG submission 207602) | Lab enriched peat soil microbial communities from McLean, Ithaca, NY, United States - MB31MN | ecosystem: Environmental > Terrestrial > Soil > Wetlands > Peat | place: USA: New York...
ATTTTCGCCTCATCTCCAATAACTACTGGAGCGATGGCGGCGGCCGTTACATCTTCGGCCAGGCGCCTGACTTGATCATCCGCTCCGATGGCAGCATCAGCCCCATTCACTCCGGCGGTTTCAACGAGGGATTTGAAGCCAATCTCAGCAAGAATTTCCTGTTGTACGCTTATTACGGCGATATCTATATCGGTAAGAACGTCGCCCTGGACGCTAACGGCACCAGTTTGATCGGGTTCGGCCAACACGGTGGCAGTCAGGACCGCAACATCCAGGAATTCACTCTCGGTTATGTGCATACGTTCTGGAAAGATCCCAAATACGGCGCGCTCAGCATGATCACGCAGTACGAGTGGCTCAACCGGTACCTCTGGTACGTCGCCGCGAATACGCCCAAGGGCGGTCACGACAATACCATCTACGTCGATATCCGCTACACCTTGCCCGGTAGCGCTCCGACGATGGGCAAGTAGCACAACGCACGGAATTTCGCCGTTCGTTAACAGAATTGTAACAATGCTCTGGGAAAATTGAGGTATCGAATGACAAAAAGAGTGATCGTGTACGGGGTACTGGCAGCGGCCGCTGTGTCGATTGCCGTCGCTGAGGTCAAAATCAACGCCTGCGGTGCCACGTTTCCGGAACCGATTTACGAGAAATGGTTCTCGGATTATCACAAGGCTCATAACGATGTGCAGATCAATTACCAGCCCAACGGCTCGGGCGGCGGCGTAAAGGGCGTCACCGACGGTACTGTCGATTTCGGCGCTTCGGACATGCCTATGACCGACCAGGAATTGGCCGCCGTTAAAGGAAAAATCCTTCACTTCCCGACGGTGCTGGGCGCCGTCGTGCCCATGTACAACGTTCCCGGCGTGACCCAGGAGCTGAAGTTCAGTGGACCTACGCTGGCCGGCATCTTCCTGGGTACCATCAAGAAATGGGACGACAAGGCGCTCGCCGCCGACAATCCCGGTGTGAAATTCCCCAAGGACGACATCATAGTGGTTCATCGTACCGACGCCAGCGGAACCACCTTCATTTTCACCGACTACCTCTCCAAGGTAAGCCCCGAATGGAAGAGCAAGGTGGGAGCTGCCAAGGCCGTGAGCTGGCCTACCGGTTTGGGCGGTAATCAAAGCGCCGGGGTCACAGGTCTGGTGAAGCAGACTCCCGACTCCATCAGCTATGTGGAGTTGCTTTTCGCCATTCAAAACAAGATCGGCTACGGTTCGGTGAAGAACAAGTCCGGCCAGTTCATCAAGGCTTCCATGGACACCGTCTCGGAAGCCGCGGCCGGCGTGAAAATGCCCGATGATTTCCGGGTTTCCATAACCGAACCTGCCGGCAAGAATGCGTACCCCATTGCGAGCTTCACCTGGATACTTGTCCCGGCCAATATTCCCGACGCCAACAAATCCAAGTCGATTCATGCATTTCTCGCCTGGATGTTGACCGAGGGCCAGAAGATCGCGCCCACCCTGGATTTCGCTCCCCTGCCGAAGCCGGTGGTAGAAAAAGAGCAGAAGCAACTGGCGGCGCTCGACGGGTCGGCGGCGGCGCCCGCCTCCGCTTCCACACCCAAGAAGAAGGGAGCCAACTAGGTCCGCCGGGGCCTAATCCAGATGGCTACCCAAACGGCTGTGGTGCTCAAGCCGGTCCGGAAAAACAGCAGTCAAATGGGCGACCAGATCGCCCGTTTGACTGCGTTGTTTTTTGCCTGTGTTCTTCTGGCAATCGTTATATTGCTGGTCTACGAGCTGCTCTCGAGGTCGGAGCCGGCTCGCGCCAAGTTCGGCTGGAGTTTCCTGGGCTCGTCCGAGTGGAATCCGGTAACCGAAGATTTTGGAGCGCTTCCATTCCTCTACGGTACGGTAATCACTTCGGTGGTGGCCATGTTGCTCTCCATTCCGCTGGGAGTGGGCGCGGCGATTTTCCTGGCCGAACTGGCCCCCGCCAAGCTCTCCAATGGGCTCACCTTCGTAATCGAATTGCTGGCCGCGATTCCCAGCGTGATCTACGGATTGTTGGCCATTTTCACGCTGGTGCCTCTGATGCGCCAGTATATCGAGCCTTTCTTGAAGGAGACCTTGGGATTCCTGCCGTTCTTCCAGGGTCCTGCCGCCGGGGTCGGATATCTCACGGCGGGCCTTGTCCTGGCGATCATGACGGTTCCCTTTATCATTTCGGTTTCGCGCGAGTCGCTTTTGGCCGTACCGCGCGAACAGCGGGAAGCGGCGTTGGCGCTGGGCGCCACTCGCTGGGAAACCACCTGGCAGATCGTTGTGCCGTACGCCAAATTGGGAATTCTCGGGTCGATTTTTCTGGGTTTGGCACGAGCCCTGGGAGAGACCATGGCGGTGACCATGGTGATTGGCAACGTCCCCGCCGTGCATGCTTCGCTTTTCTGGCCCGGATACTCGATCGCCGCAGTCATAGCAAACGAATTCGCCGAAGCCGGTGGGAAGATGTACCCCGCGGCCCTGGTGGAGCTTGGTCTGGTGCTGTTCGGCCTCACCATCGTCATCAACGGCTTTGCCCGGATGATGATTGTGGCCACCACCAAGAAAGGGTCCAAGCGCTAGATGCTGGCCAGGCGCAAGTTCGTCAATGCGGTGATGCTCACCATGACCGGCGTGTGCACGGTCGCCACGGTCGCCGTCCTGTTTGTGATTCTGGGCGCCCTCCTGGTCAACGGCGCCAGTTCGCTGAGCTGGAATTTCTTCACCAAGTTGCCCGTCCCGATCGGCGAGACCGGCGGTGGAATGGCCAATGCCATCGTCGGCAGCGCACAAATTGTGGGTATAGCCGCCCTCATCGGAATTCCTATCGGATTCATCGCCGGAATCTACCTGGCCGAGTACGAAGACAAGAAATTCGCCGCTGTGATTCGCTATATCGCGGATCTCTTGAACGGCGTTCCGTCGATCATCGTCGGCATCCTCGGATGGGCCCTCCTGGTGGTGCCGATGCACGGAAATTCCGCCCTCGCCGGATCGATCGCGCTGAGCGTCATGCTGATCCCCATCGTGACGCGGCAAACCGAACAGTTCCTCCGCGAGGTTCCCCTGGCGCTGCGAGAGGGAGCGCTGGCCCTGGGCGCGAGCAAATGGAAAATGATTGTTACCGTGGCGGTCCCCGCGGGCAGCAAGGGCATCATGACCGGCATGATTCTCGGCGTGGCGCGTATCGCCGGCGAATCGGCTCCGCTCTTGTTTACCGCGCTCAGCAGCCAATATTGGGGCGGACTGACGGAGCCTACCGCCTCTCTGCCCGTGATGATTTATAGCCGCGCCACCGGCCCATATGAAGAGTGGCATCAGCAGGCCTGGGCTGCCGGCCTGGTGCTGATCGGCATGGTTTTAACTGCCAACATTCTGGCCCGCATGATTCTGGCCAGGGGAGTATCAGTGCCACGTGGCTAACGACGAGAATCCTATGAGCACCGTACCCGATTTTGCCTCCCAACCGAAGGCCGCTCCGGATCGAAAGGCGGCACCCGTGCCCACCTCGACACCCACGCCGGGCCCCAAACTACGGGCCAGCAACGTGAATTTCTTCTACGGCGCCTTCCAGGCCCTGCACGACATCAATATCGAGATGCTGGAGCACAAAGTGACGGCGCTCATCGGGCCTTCGGGGTGCGGCAAGTCGACCTTTCTGCGCAACCTGAACCGCATCAACGACACCATCAAGAATTCGCGCATGGAAGGGCAGATCCTGCTCGATAGCGAGGATGTGCGCGGCGTCGACGTCACCAGTTTGCGCCGGCGCGTGGGCATGGTGTTCCAACGCCCCAATCCCTTTCCGAAGTCCATCTACGACAACATCGCCTATGGGCTCAAGATCAACGGCATGGCGAAGCGCAGTGAAATGCGCGATCGCGTGGAGCGCAGTCTGCAGCGCGCTGCCCTCTGGTCCGAGGTCAAGGATAAACTGCACGAATCGGCCTACGCGCTTTCCGGCGGCCAGCAGCAGCGTCTGTGCATTGCCCGCGCCCTGGCCGTAGACCCCGAGGTGCTTCTGCTCGACGAGCCTTGCTCCGCGCTCGATCCCATCGCCACCGCCAAGATCGAAGAGCTGATGTTCACCCTCAAAGATCAGTGCACCATGGTCATCGTGACCCACAACATGCAGCAGGCCGCCCGTGTGGCCGATTTCACCGGCTTCTTTCTGATGGGCCGGCTGATCGAATACAGCAAGACGGACGTCATCTTCCGCAATCCCGCGAAGAAAGAGACGGAAGATTACATCACCGGCCGATTCGGTTAAACTCGAATCGAGCGGGCCGGAAGGTCAGAATGAGAGGGACTTTGGGTGCGTCATTTCACCGTCGAACTTGAAGAGCTGAACCACAAATTGCTGGAGATGGGCGGGCTGGTGGAGTCCGCCATCCACCGTAGCGTCCGCTCTTTGGTAGAGCAGAACAAGGAACTGGCCGAGCAGGTGATCCGCGACGAGCCGCAGATCAATCGCATGGAAATGGAGATCGACGGCCTGGCCACGCGCCTGCTGGCGCTTAACCAGCCGGTGGCCCGCGATCTTCGCTTTCTCACCTCCGCGCTCAAGATCAATACCGATCTCGAGCGTATCGGCGACCTCGCGCAGCACATCGCCGAGCGGTCCCTTTCGCTGATGCACCATCCGCTCGTCAAGCCGATGATCGACATCCCCAAGATGGCGTCCCTGGTGCAGTCGATGCTGTTGCGCTGCCTCGACGCCTTCGTCAATTCGGATACCGAAATGGCCCGCAACGTCCTGCTCTCCGACGACGAAGTCGATAAGCTCCGTGACGGAGTCTACGCTGAATTGCTGGCCACCATGCAGCGCGATCCGGGCGTCGTCCCGGCCGCCGTCGACCTCATCTTCGTCGCCCGCAATCTGGAACGCATTGGCGATCACGCCACCAACATCGCCGAAGACGTGGTCTTCCTGGTGAAAGGCATCGACGTCCGCCACCGCGCCCAGGAAGAGACCGACCTGAGCATCCCCCGCGAGTAGCGCAGTAAGTGTCTCCGCGGCGGACTATTCGGTGGTACGCTCCACCACCACCTCGCACTTGCTGACCAGCGCAGCGATAGCGCCCACCGCCGCCAGAATCGGCGCAGCCACCGCGCCGATCGTAGCCACTGTCAGGGGAATCTCCAGGAACGTATGCCCGTGCTCGTCCTTGATGATGATGCGGCGCACATTGCCTTCGTGGATCAGCTCCCGGATCTTAGCCCCGAGGTCTTTTCCCGCGACTTTGAATTGCTCGAAGACCTGCTCGAATTGGCCCATTCCTGCATCTTATCGCGATGCGGGTCGATGCCGCCCGGTTGTGGGCGATCCGGCTCTCGCCCGAGCTGCCCACCGTGCTTTGTGCCTCCGCCTCCCGAAGTGTGGCGTAATACGGATTATGAAGCTCCGGATCGCCGTGTGTCTGCTCCCATCGCTCTGTCTGGCACAGCCCGACTTCCGCGCCGACGTGCACCTGGTCAACATCAGCTTCTCCGTCCGCGACAGCGGCGGGAAGCTGGTCGCCGGCCTCTCGCAGAACGATTTCGAAGTGCTGGAAGACGGCGTTCCGCAGAAGATCGCCTTCTTCGCCCCCAGTCAGGACGTGCCCTTGACGCTCGGGCTGGTGGTGGACATCAGCGGCAGCCAGGGTTCGTTTCTCAAGCCGCATGAAAAGGACCTGCGCACCTTTCTCCACGCCGCCCTCGCCCCCCAGGACCGCGCTTTCCTCCTCTGCTTCGCCAACCATATCCGCCTGGTAGCCGATTACTCCAAGCCCGACCGCGATCTGGCCGCCGCACTCATGGGATTCGACCGCCTCAAGGACGTCTCCGCCTATCCCGAGCTTGGGCCGAAGGAAATTCGCACCCTCGGCACGGCATTCTACGACGCCATTTATTACGCCACCGTCCAGATGCTGGCCCAGACCGGCGGCGGCCGCAAGGCGCTGGTCATTTTCAGCGATGGCGAAGACAATTCCAGCGCGCACCACATGCTCGACGCTATCGAGGCGGCGCAGACCAATAACGTGCTGCTGTTCTGCGTACGCTACACCGAAGTGCACAATCAAGTTCTCACCGCGCGCAACAAATACGGCACGAGCGTCATGGCGCGCATCGCCAAAGAAACCGGCGGCGCCGACTTCGACGCCCGCGAGGAGGGACTGGCCGACAATTTCAAGCAAATCGGCGAGCAGCTACGGTCCGCTTACGAACTCGGCTACCACACGACTAATACCTCGGACGACGATACCTTTCGCAAGATCTCCATCCGTCCGAAGGATGCCAGTCTCAAGGTACAAGCGAAATCCGGGTATTACGCCGTACGGAAGTGAGACCGCGCTGGCCGGGCGGTCGCCACGTGGGATAAGCTTCAGCTTGTCCAAGCGAGCGGAGCCCGCTCTGGCCCCTTGGGATGACGGGGCGGTCACACCGACTTCCTGAAGAAAGCTTGCCAGAAGGCCTTTCCCGATGGGAGGGGGCGGGTGGCGGTGCGTTGGAGGCGGAAGCCTCTCGATTCCAGTTGGCTGGTGAGGAATTCGGTGTCTACGAAATGGAAATGGTTGCGATGGGCTTGGACGGAGGCTACTGGCGAATCGCCCACGGCGGGGGCGGTGGTGCTGGGGAGTTGGAGGACCACGGAGAGGACGCCTTCGGGGGCGACCAGATCGATCGCGTTGTCGAGGCAGCGGTCGAGGCCGGCGTGTTCGAAGATCAGGGCGGCGTGAACCAGATCGCAGGGGGCGAGGTCGGCGTGCTGTTCGGCGAGATCGAGGCAGTGGAGTTCGAGGCCGGGGAGGGCGGCGTGGCGCTGGCGGACGGCGGCCAGGTATTCGGGATTGATGTCGATGGCGGAGATGCGGCGGGTGACGGCGGGGTCGATGCGTTCGAGGCCGTTGCCTCCGGCGACACCTAAGATGACGACCGACTCGGGATGGAAGGCGGCCAGCGCTTGGGCGAACATGTCGGAGAGCGGCGCCAGTTGGGCGACGGCCTCGGAGTTCATGTGAGCTTCGTAGTCGCGAAGCGGAACGGACAGCCACGGGTGATGCAGCGAGGGGTCGGCGCCGATGGTGCCTTCGAGCTCGTTGAGGTATTCGGGGCTGGAGACGCGGGCGAGCTGGCGGCGGGATTCGTCGAGCCGGTCGGCGAACTCGGGGACGGCGGCGAGGGATTCGATGTGGCGATTCCAGAGGGCGATGTCGCCAGACTGCTTGGCGCGGAGGCGGCGGCGGTACCAGTCGCTCGCGAGCATGGCATCGCGGCGGAAGAGGTTGCGGACGCCCTCGTCATCGGCGGTCATGCCGTGGTAGTGGCCGTGGGCCATGATGTGGAGGAGGGCTTCGAGCGGCGGGCAGGCGCAAGAGACGCTGCCGTCCTCGAAATACTGTTTCGCGACGCGGGCCTGCGCGGCGACGATGGCGTCGACACCTTCGGCGAATTGCGCCAGGTTCTGCCGTTCGGGGCGGAGCATTTCCTCGCTGAAGACGGCGCTGGGGAGTTCGAAGATGCGGCCCAGGAAATGATCGGCGAAGGCGGCGGTGATGCGATAGCCGAGACGGCTCGAGAGGACGGTGCGGCCTTCGAAGCAGAAGTCGGACACCTTTTCGAGATAGCCGTGGGCGATGAGGAACTCGGGATCGCGCTCCTTGATCTGCAGGCGGCACCAGATTTCGGGGAGGAGCAGGCTGATGTCGTGGTCGACGCGATAGTTGGGGCCGACGTAGCCGGCGGAGGTGGTGAAGCCGGCATAGCCGGTGAGGATGGAGGAGACGAGGGCGTTGTTGAGGTCGACGACGGGCGGGAGGGCGTTGAAGGGACCCTTGGTGAGCGCGCCTTCGCTGCCGAATCCGATGGTGGAGGGCGACTTGCCGGTGAGGCTGCAGACGAAGTCCATGAAGAGCTCGGGGAGCTCCTGATAGTGGATGGGGTTGTAGACGGCGAGCGGCGGGAGCTGGATGGACGGGTCGGCGGGATTGTTGCGGCGGCCGGCCATGACGGCGTTGACGGGGAACCAGGCGGGCTTACCGGCGGGGATGTCGCGAGCGAGGCGGGCGGCGATTTCGGCGACATAAGCGTCGCGGGGATTTACTAAGTCGGGGCGCGGCTGTAAGTAGCGTGGGTTGGTGGAGCGCTTGCCGTTCACGATACGGGGGCAGGAGCTGGAGGCGACGTACTGCGTCTCCGGGTGGTCGACGAACTCCTGGAGGCAGCGCTTCATGGGCTCGGAGTACTCGTCGAATTCGGCCATATGGTCGACCATGGCCTGGGCGCGAACGAGCGAGATGGGCTCGAAGTTGGAGAGGAAGACGCCGGGCCCGGCGATGTCGGCTTCGGCCTGCTTGTCGACGCCGCGCAGGATGGCGTCGTCGGGGCGCTGGAAAAGGAAGCGCTCGCAGTTGGCGACGAGCTTGACGCTGGGGTTTGAGTATTGGGGGTCGAGATATTCGAGGGCGGAGCGGGGGAGGACGACGGAGGCGGTGATGTCGTCCTCCATCTGCACCTTCTCGGCGGGGTAAAAATCGGGTCTTAGTTTGTAAATGCGCCAGGTGCCGTCGCGCTCATACCCGACGCGCAGATAATTACTTACTAATTTCTGATCGTTGAACTTGAGTTCATGGCCGAGGAAGCCGTTGATGCTATCGACGGTGAAATGTCGGCGCCACTTATCGCCCCATTCCGGCTGGTAATAGCGTTTGACGGTGAATAAGATCTGGCGGATGGTTTGCGGGAGGCGGCGCACGAATTCATTGTGCTCGTTGGTATATTCCGGCGAGGGACTTAGTAACTGGATAACGGAGCCCAGCGAGCGATCGAGGCTGAGGATAGGGCGGCGGGTGCGCTCATCGGGCGGACGATTGCGGTAGATGGCGGAGAAATCCATGTTGAGGATTTCGGCCACCTGTTCCATGTCGTGGTGGTAGTCCTTGACGAAGACGGGGCCTTTGAGAATGGCGCCGGCGATGGACTTGGAGATTTCGGATTTGCCGCCGCCGGAAACGGTGCAGGGCTTGTGGCAGAGAGTGCCGCGGGGACGGGCGCCGATGAGCCGCCATTGCGTACCGCCGACCTGTTTATCGAGGCGGAGGCGGTATCCGTTGGGAAGGAAGTAGAGGGCGCGGGCGAGGAGCGGGATGGTGACGGAACGGCCCTCGTGGGTCCAGGAAATGGTCCCCTGCTGGACGCGGAATTCGGCGTCTTCGGGCAGGTAAAGGATATCGGTGAATTTGCGGTCGACCGCGTAGCCTCCGGGGAGCAAGTCGACCATGCCAGCGAGAAGCCGGATGGCGTTGGCGAACGGCACCATCCTTAGGCTTATGGTGCGGTTGGCGTAGAATTCCTGTCCGATGACATAAGTGGCGAAGGCAAGGGCTCCGCCGGCGTGCTCCTCCTCGCATAGTCCGAATAAGTTGGCGGAGAAACTGATCTGCGTCTTGACTTCCTTTTTACAGTAACCGTAATAGTTATCGGCAATGACAGTTACCATGACGCCGCGGCTGTCGCGGCAAGTTACTTTGAAGGGATGGCCGCCGTTGTAAGGTTCGTCCTCGGAAGTCCAGCACATGCCGTCGCGCTTCTGGCGCTCGGTAGCATCGCTCAAGTGCGGGAGTCCGAGGGCGGCCTTGCGGATGCCGGCTAAGTGGGGCGCGAGGACGACGCAGCCGGTGTGTCCGGTCCAATGGAGAGCGTCGAGCGCGGCGTCGTTCTCGGGGAGGGTGGGGTCGCCGGCGTTGCCGAAGATGGACTCGACGAAATCAAGATTACTGACGAGGGAGGCGGGGGCAAGGAAGCGGACTTCCATGGTCTTTTCGGGGTCGCGGCCGGTGGCGGGGCAGACGAGCGGACGGAGCAGGAGGGAGACCCAGCAGGCAGCGCGATCAGGCTGATCGGCGGTGTAGGGGAGGGTCATGAGCGTGGCGGGGGGCTGGAGCGCGGCGGACCAGAGGGCGGCGAAGGCGCGTTTGGGGACGGCGGCCTTGTCGGCGGGGACGGGGAATCCACCCTCGGCGATGTGGAAGAGACCCTGGGTGACGCGGCGATCGGCCGCGGGGTTGTGGAGCACGCCCTGGGGGACGCGATAGGACTGCACGTAGGGCGACGAGAAGGAATCGCCGTTGGCGGGGAGGGAGACGGCGCGGCCCATGCCGGGGCGGTCGAGATTGAAGGCGATGGCGGGGATGCGGGCGGCGCCGTTGGGGCAGACGTCGCTGAGGTAGGCGTCGAGAAAGGCCTGGACGCGCGCGTCGACGGGGGACAGGCGGCTGCCGAGGAGCTTCTCCTTTTGGTGGAGGCGGCGGAGGAGCGGGCCAGCGGTCTGGAGGAATTCGAGATCGGCAGTATGGTGGCAGAGGGGCTGGCCGAGGGCGGCGAGTTTGAGATTGATGTAGCGGGCTAGTTCCTCATTGGGGGGCATCGATTTTAGCGTAGCAGGGGATCGGGCGGCGAGGCGGCGGGGGCCCCGGGAGTAAGTTGCGGAAGGAAGCCATTTTCGGACTTAGGAGATGTGTTGTGCGGGGTTGGGCGAGCGGGTTCGGGGTCGGAATCGCGGGCGGGCGCGGTTTCTTCGGCAATTTCTTCGGTTTCTGGGGCCTGGAAACGCTCGAGCTCGTGGAGGGCGTTGCGGTAGTGGCGCTGGGCCGAGGCGCGGCGAGGTGGTTTGGGTGCGCTCCGACCGGGTTCGGAGGTTGCATCCGCTGCCCTGAACTCTTTGACGCTGAGCCCCCCAGCCGACGACGGTAAAGGGCGGCGGTTAGGCTGGTTCGCTATGACATGGCTTCCGGAGGGCATTGCGGGGATTCTCACGAAAGCGATCGACGTTCTTCGAAAGCGATCGGCATTTTCGAGTGGCGCGACCACCATCGGGCGAGGCGCCGGACCAAACACGACGAGGGCGCAGACCTTGAGTCCACGCCACCTCAGCCCTACCGCCCCGACCCCTCCCCCGCGTCGTCCCGGCGCATCGCCTCCGCCAACCTCGCCCGATACCGCTTCCGCAGCGCTTTGCGTAACTCCGCCACTGGCCGTCCCGCCGCTTCGCGAGCCAGTTCCTGCTCCGCCAACTCCACTCCGGCGTACAATCGCGTCCCCGCCCGCTTCGCGAATACCTCGTCGAACTCGAACCCGAACGTCACTATCGCCGGCAGCGGGAGGGCATAATTGTCCGGCAGGCCCAACTGTGCGAACGGGAAGCTCGACGCCCAGTCGGTGTGATAGCCCACCCGCATATTGTCGGGGTTCACCGACACCTGGGCGTGCGTCACGCAGTTGCCCACCGGGATGCGGTAGCGGCCGCGCAGCATTTCGGTCAACATCGCCGCCGAGCGGATCTGCGCCGGAGTGACGTCCGGGTCCTCCTGTCCGGGCTCGGTCTTGGTCTCGAAGGAAATTCCCAAAAAGCTCTCGTTCAGGTTCACGTACAGCCACTCGTCGTCGCTCCACACGGAGTAGCCGGCGTGGTCCGCCGCGTCGCTCTCGGGCACGATGCGGTAGATGCGGCCGAAGCGGTCGATTAAGTAATGATAGGCGTGCCGGCGGCACACGAAGCCGATCAGGCCCTCGCCCACCTCCTTCAGGGCGCCGTTGGCGCTGGCTTCGAATGGCAGTTGCCGGCTCTCCGTGGTGTGGAAGACGATGCCTGCCGGCGTGCTGCGGCGGACGCCCGCCGCGTCGTCGGGCCGGGCGGCCGGGAATGCCACATACGTGCGCCGATGGTTGGGCGCTTCGAAGCGCGTATCGATGCGCAGGCCGTTGCTGTAAGTCTCCGATTCCGCCGACTTTTCGACCATCCACACGGACGGGGCCGGCGGCGGCGTGGCGGGCGGATGGTAGACCGGCGTCGCGTGGGTTGCGGCTTTCACCGGCTTTACCTGGGTGGTGGCCCGCGCGATGAGGAACGATCCCAGAATGGCCAGTAGTACCATCGCCAGTCCGAATTGCCAGCGCCGGCGCCGGAGGCGGGGAGCACCCAGGGGCGTTACCGACCGCAGAAATTTCAAGCGCGTCACCGGATCGTCGATCCGTTTGGCGCACCATTCCACCCAAGGCTTGGCGGATGCCCGGGGTGGGTTTTTCCTGATCATGCGTCTGCATCGAAGAAGTATTACTTTCGGGCTAAAGTTCTCGTGAGACGAATGTACCCTCGGGAATACTAGGGGAGTACAAAAAGGCAAGCAGGCAGAGCCAGGCTCGGATCGAGCAGAAGCGTGAGGTCGACTATGTTCAAACGTATGTTCCAGTTCTCCGAGAACGAGACCCCCAAACCAGCCCGCCAGACCGTGGCGCATTCCGCGAGTGTGGTGCGGCTGCCCAGTCCGCCGCAACGGGACGCCGGCAGCCGCACCGGCGACGGCCCCGCGGAGACGCCTAAACCGGTAGCTTCGGCATTGGGAGGCTTTGAAGAGGTCTATGCCACCGCCGGCATCGGTACCCCGGCCAACGGCTACACCATCCTCAAAGTGGCGGACATGCTGGACAACCGGCATTTGGCCGACATGACGCCCGATGCCAAACGAAATTCCCTCATGATGGCGCTGGAAGCGGCCGAAATCGAGATCGGCGAACTGTTGCAGGACGCGGTGGCGCGCAATCGGGCGCTCGACGACCACGAGGATAAGCGGCTGGAGGAAGTGCGGGTTTTCGAATCCCAGAAGGTGGACGAGAACAACAAGCTCCACGCCGAGATGGAGCGCCTCACCAGCCAGTACATGTCCCGCATCCAGGCCAATACCGACCAGGTGGCGCGCGAGCAGGACAATTTCCGCGCCTGGCAGAAGCGCAAACAACAGGAATCGCAGCGCATCACCGACGCCGCCACGTTCTGCGTGCCGCAAGGGAACGGGTCGACGCCCAACGGATTGACGGCCGTTCTGGAGCGCGTCACGGATCGCAGATAGAAGGGAGACCACCGATGAACAACGCCGAAGAAATCTATACGCAGCCGCTGGGCCTCGATATCGGCACCAGCCGGATCGTGGTGGCGCGCAGCGCGGACAAGAAATATCAGTACGATTCGCAGCTCAACGCCTTCCTCACTATCCCGTATTCCAAGCTGGCGGAAAGCCTGTTGCAGCGCGAGAGCGTATTCCACGAGGTGCAGGGGCCGGAAATCCTGGTGGCCGGCAACGACGCGCAGAAGTTCGCCGAAATCTTCCATGTGGAAACGCGGCGGCCGATGTCCAACGGCGTGCTCAATCCGCATGAGCCGCACAGTCTGGCGGTGGTCCGCGGAATTGTCGGCAAGCTGCTGGGGCGGGCCAACGTGGAGGGGCAGAAGGTGTACTTCAGCGTGCCCGCGGCTACCGGCGAGGGCGACGGCGGGATCAGTTATCACGAAGCGTCGATGAAGCTGATCCTCAAGGATCTCGGCTACGCGCCCACGGCCATCGCGGAAGGACTGGCGGTGGTGTTCGGGGAGCTGGGAGCCTCGAATTTCACCGGCATCGGAGTTTCCTGCGGCAGCGGATTATGCAACGCCTGCCTGGCGGTGCTCTCGGTGCCGGTACTCACGTTCGCGGTGCCGAAGGCGGGCGACTTCATCGATGCGCAGGCGGCGGCCGTCACGGGCGATCTGGCCACGCGGCTGCGAGTGATCAAGGAAGCCACTTTCCGCCTGAATGGTCTCACCAGCGACCGGACCTCCAATGCCTTGACGGTCTACTACCAGGAAGTGATCGCCAACCTCACGTCGACTCTGCGCACGCATATCGCCGCCACGCAGCGCCTGCCGAAGCTGGATCAAGCCATCCCGCTGGTGCTGAGTGGTGGGACGGCCATGCCGAAGGGCTTTCTGGAGCAATTCTCGGCGGCTCTCAAGGCGCAGGATTTCCCGGTGCGTCTGTCGGAAGTGCGGCTGTCCGCGGACCCGCTGAATTCCACGGCTCGTGGCGCGTTGATGGCCGCCATGTGCTGAACGTGTGTTACCAAGCTGCGGGCCGGGCTGTCGCCCGGCTGTCGCCCGGCTGGGCAAGCTAAAGCTTACCCCACATTTGTAGGATAAGCTTCAGCTTGTCCAAGCGAGCGAAGCTCGCTACCAAGTCTTCAACTCTTGGGCAAATCGGGGCGATTCCACCAGCCCCCGCCGAGAGCTTGAAACAACGCGGCAGTATCCGTGTAACGATTGGTCTGCGCCTGTACCAGATTCAGCACGGCCTGCTGATAGGCTTGTTCCGCCGTCAGAAGGGCAAGGTCGGTAGTGTAGCCGCTCTGTAGCTGCTGCTTCGTAAGATTGAGCGTAACTTCGGCGGCCTTGGTGGCGGCGGAGGCTGCTTTTAGACTATCGGCGTCTTGCTGGATGGCATGCAAGGTATCGGCCACGTTCTGAAATGCGGTCAGCACCGTGCTGCGATATTGCTCCTCGGCCTGGGTGTAGGCGGCTTTCGCGGCCAGCTCGCGGTGCTTCAGCGTGCCGCCATCGAATACCGGCTGCGTGAGACCCGCGGCGGTGTCCCAAAACCCGCCTCTGCTGAAAAAATGGCTGAAGATGAGCGCCATGCTGCCGGCATCCGCCGTCAAGGCGAAGCTTGGCAGCCGGTTGGCGTGTGCCACTCCGATCAGGGCACTGGCCGCATGCAGGTTCTCCTCCGCTTGTAATACATCGGGGCGCTGCCCCACCAATTGCGACGGAAGACTGAGCGGCAGTTCCTTTGGCAATTCAAGGCTCGAAAGCTCGAATTTCTCCGCCATCTCCTGATTGGGAAACCCGCCCGAGAGCGCCGCCAGTAAGTCGCGCTCCTGGGCCAATTGCTTGAGCAATGGCGGCAGCGTGGCGGTAACTTGCGCCAGCTGCGATTCCTGCGCCGCCACGTCGAGCTGGCTGGCGTACCCCTTGGCATATTGACTGCGCAGAATCTCCAGCATTCTCCGGGCGGCGGCGATCAGTTGATTGGTGGTGTCGATCTGCCCGCGCAACGACGCCTCTTGGATGGCGGCCGCGGCAATGTTGGAACTCAATGTGATGTGCGTTGCTGCCAGGGCGTAGCGGGCCTGCTGTTCCTGTGCCTTGAGAGATTCCACGGTTCTCTTGTTCAGTCCGAAGACGTCCGGCACGAAGGAGACGCTGAGCTGCGGCGTGTAGAGACTGTAGGTAAGATTGCCCGAGGCGGTGAAGGACGAGACCTCGGACGATGTCCGCGCGCGGCTGGTGGAGAAGCCGGCCGATACGCTGGGATAGAAGTAGCCGCGCTGCGCCAGCGTGTTCTCCCGGGCGACCGTGAGTGCCGCCTGCGCGGATTTCACGTCGGGATTGGCTTTGAGCGACCGCTCGATCAGATCGTTGAGCGGCTTGGAGTGGAAAAGCGTCCACCAGTCCCCCGGGATGTCACGTCCGGCAACGAAGGTTTGCGACTCGCCCCCGGTAACGTTGGGAGTGGCGCTGGTGGCCGCAGGCGGCGTGGGCGTATACCCGGGCACCTGTGCGGCCGCGGGCTTTTTGAAGTTTGGCCCCACCACGCAGCCCGCGCTCAGCAGCAGGGCCGCTGCCATGACGAAGATGCGCCAATGTCGAACGATGCTCATAGAAATCCTTCAGGGCTTGCGATGTACTTTCGTCCCGTCGATTGCCCCGCTGCTGGCTTTGGTTCCCGTGATGACCGCCGGATTGGGGCCGAGATGGCGCACAGCCGGCGCCGGCGGCCGGACTGCCCGTGGCCGGGGTGTCGCTGCTTTCGGGGCGGGGGAAGGCCGATGTGCGGGAAGGTGCACCTGCGGTTTGGGCGCCGGTTTGAGAATTTTCGATGGTGCAGATTTGTGTG
>Ga0326728_10015619_pt1 | contig 15744 bp, 9 predicted proteins | sample MB3enrmetagenome_FD_207602 | JGI IMG/M metagenome (GOLD analysis project Ga0326728, IMG submission 207602) | Lab enriched peat soil microbial communities from McLean, Ithaca, NY, United States - MB31MN | ecosystem: Environmental > Terrestrial > Soil > Wetlands > Peat | place: USA: New York...
CCTGACGGCGCAAGTCGAAATGCGCATGCAGGGAGAGTTTGATAATCCACGATCAGACCCTGAACTGGTCAGCGCTAACAGCAAAAGAGATGAGGTGCCCGCACATGTACTTTGAAAGTGTTTCTTTATTCTTCGTGAAATCGTTATGACTGTTGCCGAGATAACTCATCACGAGCCTTTGCTCCTTCGGCATCCTGCCAACCCGATCTTGACTGGAAGGCACTGGCCGTATCCAATCAATAGTGTTTTCAATGCCGGGGCGACATTGCTGGAGGACGGCTCAACACTGCTGCTCTGTCGCGTTGAAGATCGGCGCGGCCTGTCTCACCTGTGCGCGGCCCGTTCGCGAAATGGCGTGGATGGCTGGCAAATCGATCGCGAACCGACTTTAATACCCAGCCCGAAGGACTATCCCGAAGAAATCTGGGGCATCGAGGACCCCCGCATCACCTTCGTTCCTGAGTTACAACAGTACGTCGTCACTTACACTTCATATTCGCGCGGCGGCCCGGGCGTGTCACTAGCTCTGACCAAGGATTTTCGGAGCTTCGAGCGCTACGGCGTCATCATGCCTCCCGATGACAAAGACTCCGCACTCTTGCCGCGAAGAATTAACGGTTACTGGGCACTCATCCACCGGCCGATGACACCGCTCGGGTCACACATGTGGATCTCTTACTCGCCTGACCTGCGCCACTGGGGCCGGCATCGGCTCATTCTGGAAGCACGTCGCGGCGCATGGTGGGATGCAAACAAGATTGGTTTGTCACCGCCGCCCATCGAGACTTCCAGGGGGTGGCTCACGCTCTACCACGGAGTACGGCACACGCCATCGGGTTGCCTGTATCGGTTGGGGCTGGCTCTGTTTGACCTTGAAAACCCCGAAAGATGTTTACTGCGCGGCGATTCGTGGATCTTCGGGCCGGAAGCCGATTATGAACGGCATGGCGATGTCAAAGACGTTGTATTTCCCTGTGGCTATACCATGGATCAGGATGGTGATACCGTCAACATCTACTACGGAGCCGCCGACTGCTCCATCGCCCTGGCTCGTGCCAGCGTCCGCGCTCTGCTCGAGTGGCTGGATGCCAATGGAAGTTGTGAGCGAAGACGAGATCAGGAGCGATGAACCCGCTGCTTTGGGCGCTCGGATTAGCGTTTGGATGCCGTCACCGCCATCTAAGTCGCGTCTTCACGATCAATCGACGGACCTACCGCGTCTGCTTCGATTGTGGGCGAGAATTCGAATTGCCGGATATTGATGCAACGGGGTTATCCAGCACCCTCAATCCTGCCAGATAAATTGCCAAGGACCAGGCTTTGAGCCGCACTTTGCCTTCTTGGGTATATAAAGACAGCGTCAGCCGCGTCGCCTTGGGTTAACACCGCCTGTTTTCGGGAGATAGTCACGCTCTTCCTGCCAATCGTCGCGAGGAAAGTGCTGGGATTGAACGCGCAGATCTTCTTGGATAATAGAACCGAACTCATTGTTCTAAGTGTAGTCTAACCCGACTACGGCCTGCTGGGTTCCTAGTACATAACACCGATGCGTGATGCGTCACAAGCTGGGGAGGGCTTGCCCCCGCGCGGCCGAGGCTGGCGTAGTTATCCACTTGCGAAGCCAATCCTCCGAAGCAGCCATCCGCGGAACCGGCACTCTGCTTTTCCAGTTCCGCATTTGCGAACGGAAAGCGAAGATCAGCAATGACTCCGCGCTGGAGTGCTGACCAGGCTGGGATTAGCCCAAAATATACTAGTAATATGATCGACATTATAGTATATTGAAAGGGAATTTCACCCGGCCATGGACCCCAGCCATCGCCTATCGCAAGGAGACCAAAATGTTGCGCATCAAGACACTTTTCGCGGGTTTTGCACTGACCGTGATCATCGGCCTGGTCAATGCCCAGGCTCAAACCGTCAAGGTGCAGTTTGCCGGCTCATCTGCCCTGTGGCAGACGCTGGCCCTCGGCACATACAACGGCGGCAAAGGCCCCACAGGCGGGGGCGGAACCGCTCCTTTCTTCCACTACACAGGGAGTTCCAAGTTCAACGTGACCGATAGCCGCCCGACCACGCCCATTGTGGATAGCGGCAACATCTGGATTGTGTGGGACAGCGCCTCGACCCCCAACGTCTGGGCTTACGTCTCGACCGACTCGACCATCGGTGTCCGTTGTTATTTCGCCAACCCAGCATGCGCCGTCGGAGTCTCGGCATTTCCGAGCGTGGGCAATATCATCAGTAGTCTGCTTTGGGGTGACAACTCCAGTGATTCCACTCCTCCCACCTCTGTGCAAGCGCTGTTCACAGGTGCCGGCGTAAAGGTGAATGTAGCTGCCACCACATATCGGGCAGAAGATGCTCTATTTGCAACGTGCCGCGCCAATTCTCAGCTTGGCAACGGGACACCAGGGTCAGGCGACGGACTTGACGGCCTTGGCTACAACACGGTCAACCCTCCCGGCACATGCCCGCAATTTGGAGCTTCGCAAGCTGCATTGGTAGGTAGCGGAATCCAGAGTGGCTATCCCGGCAGTACGTCCAAGGCGAACCTATTGGCGTTCAGTCTCACGGGTAAGGATCCTTTCACGGGCGCAACTGTGCCAAAGTACACGACTGTCTCGGTAGGCGCATCGCCGATCGCGTTCATCATTGAACGCAGCGGCGGACAGCTTGCCGGCTTGAAGGACGCAACCGATGCTCAGCTCCAGCAGGTATTCTCCGGTAAGCTCTGCGATGCCAGCGCGTTTGGCCTTCCAGCCGCGGGCATCCAGGCATATCTATATGAACCGCAGTCCGGCACCGGCAATGTCGCGGAGGCAACCGTGTTTCGCCGTCCTACGGTCCCGGCGAGCCAGGGTGTACTTGGTATCAGTCAGGAAACCGGCGTGAACGCGGCGAACCCTCTGACTAAAACCGCAGTCGCATGTCCGGATTCGGCCGGTGATGGGAAGGGTGGACGTTGGCGTGCGATTGCCGCCAGTGAAGAAGTAAAGTCGGTCCTGAACTCCGTTAAGAACAACGGTACGGACGGTATCGGCTTCACCTTCTTCAGCTATGGCAACGTCAGCACCATAGCCGATAGCACCGGTTATGGATACATCACACTGGACGGAACCGATCCTTTCTTTGCGAGCTACAGCAACGGGACGACGGCTTACGATCCAGGGCAACCCTTGAGCCCCGGCGTGCTGCCATCGGCGACCGATCTGCCGGCCGCGTGCAGTGGAAACTTCCCTTGCCCGGAAACGGACATCTGGAAGGGAGGACTGTCATTCCCGAACCTGCGCAGCGGTGCCTACCGGTCCTGGAATGTTCTGCGAATCATTAGCACTGGGACGGCGCTAACAAACGCCGAAAAAGTGATCGCTTCCTCGCAGGCATTTGTGGTCACGAGTGTCCCGGACTATGTTCCAGCCACGTCGACGAAAGTCACCATCAACAGCAAGGCCTTTACCGATCCTGGCTTAACCCTGATCCGGTCGCACTACCAGCAAACCGATGGAAACGGCAACAAGCTCGGCGGAGCGCCGGTCAACTCCGGAACGACGGAGGCAGGCGGCGACATCGGCGGTGCGATCATCACCCCAGCCAACACTGGAACGCAGCTCATTCAGGACGAGCCGAATGCCAACATTGGACGTTGAAGCCACTAACCACTCCCTCAACTTACTGTACCTTTGCGGGCCGTTGCAAAACGGCCCGCGTTTTTTGTCCCTCTGAGAATTGATAACTGAGGTCCGCAGGCGACGCGGCGCAGGAAGTGGACGGTGCGTCGGGTGGGGGGAGGTTAGAGGGCAGAGGTTAGAGGTTCGCATCGTTGCGAAGGACGCCACGCGCCATCGTTGCGCCTCGTGCAAGGGTGGGCACGATGCTGCGTGTGCTATTTGATTTTGTTGTGGGCACGTGATCGAACCCACTTGGCGCTGGCATTTCCGGCTCCCGCCCATTACCTGGCTCATCGAAAACCGGGGACACTCGTAAATTAAAGCAATCCCACTGCAAAATCCCTGGCTCCACGCTGCCGTGGAATCCTACTCTTGCGCAAAAAACGCGCAAGAATGGGGCAGCCCTTGTGTTGGTGATGCCCACGAGATCAGAAGCCCGCACCACCCGCCAACCCTCCACCTTGACACACCACGGTAGAATAGAAGTAGCAGTCCAATCTGCACGCTCTTTCACAATTTGAAGCAACTCGGAGCCGGCAGGGGACCACCAGCCTTCCTTCGAAGCGAAGCCCGGAAGCAAGGCTAAGTCTTTTATTCGCAATACTTTGCATGTAAGCAATTTGTAATCAATACTTTGCGAGCAAAGACGGGGCCATCCTCACCCAAAATGCCCATTTCGAGCGGTTAAACCTCACGCGCTCAAGACTTTGCCTATAACTCTATTCCGCTCAAGACTTTGCCGGGAAATTATCCCTAAAGTGTTGATTTCATTAAGAGAGTAGGAGGGGGGGTAGGGGGTACTCCACGGCGGGAGCCCCGCCTCTATAAGGGAACTATTGCCCGGTTCCTCGCAGGTACACGTGCTGCACCAAACCGTTTTGATTTCCCGATGGACCCGCAGCGTTGAAAGCAAGGGTGAAGACGCTGGTTTGAAAACCAGCCGAGCCCGGAGTGAATGTGAAGTTGAGGGTGCAACTATCTCCCGGAGCCAGCGTGAGTGGACACAGGTCGGACTCGGTGTAGTTTGATCCCGGGAGCGACTTGCCGGTGAAGGTCACGGTGGTGTTGTCCGCTGGATCGTTGGTGAGGGTTACTGTCATGGGGCCGGATGTTGTGCCCTTGCTTTGGGTGCCGAAATTCAAACCGGCGACAGACATCCGCAGGGTGCTCGCCGAGTTTGTCCGCAGTTCGACGGGGAAGCGTCCGCTATCAAGTTCGCAGGGGTTTGAGGAACCGGGAGCGGGATTGGTGTTCGGGTCGCACCAGAGCGTGTTGAGTTCAAGAAAGTAGGCAAGGCCGGTGGAGCCGGCGACGTTCCAGGTGGAGGGTTGGGGCGCGAACGAAATCTGAAGGGCGCAGCTAGCCCCTGGAGCGAGCGTCGTTCCGGCGCAACTTTCGCTGCCACTGCCGGGCTGGACAACGAAGTTTGGCTCGAGATTGGTAGCGGAATCGAGATCGCAGTAATAGGTAATGGTATTGGGAGAGGACTGATTAGGATCCGAAAGCGCGGGTAAGATCGGGAAGTTTGCTCCGGGGCCGGCTTTGACCACCTGTATTCCAGCAACTTCGTCACTTACAAAGTGAGGAAGCAGTTGCTGCTTAACGGATGCGCAAGAGTTAGTGCCAGCGAGAATCTGGACCGGAAACGAGCTTTGATTTGTGAAGGTAAGAGTTTGGGCCGGGCTTGTCTCTCCGACATCTTCCGCACTGAAATCGAGTTCCGGCGTCGAGGGCAGAAGGGCGCTTGTACCGGTGCCACTAACGGGTACGACAAATGTATTGTCTCCATCAGCGCTTGCGTTTGTGCTCACGGTGAGAGAGGCCGGAAGTGTGCTTGGGCATAGAGAAGGCGACGGAAGATCGGCGCCGCTGCTCGTCGGCAGCAACCACGGGCAACTCTCCTGCGGCGCGAATTGGACGGTGATTGTACAGCTGGATGCGAGACTGAAGCTCGATCCCAGCGGGGCTATAGTGGTGCAGTCATTTTGTTGGCCAGTCGATAAAACGGTGAAGGTGGACAGGCCATTGAAGTCATCTCCGGTTCCGTAGAACAAGCTATTGCCCGTATTGTCCGCGAAGGATAACGATGTGGACAGAGGTGAACTTGTTGTGTTCGCCAGCGTCACGGTTTGTGTGGTTGCTGCTGAGCCGAGGACCTGCGAGGGAAAGACCAGCGAAATCGGAGAAAACGTGATGGGCTGCGTGCAGCCGGTGCCACCGCCAAAGGCCCAGCAGATATTCCCAACGTCGCCTGAAGTAACGCTATTCAGACCCGAACCCGGGCAATTCTTGGTGTTCAATGCATATCCGGGTGCCGACACGCCAAGAGGATTCTGCAGGACATATCCGCCCGAGGTGTTGTCATAAGACACGGCATAAGTGGTTCCGGCGCCATTTCCAAGACCACCGATCTGACCGGCGTTCGATCCGCTGGAGGTAGTGATTTGCAGGACAACGCTGGTGCCGCTGATTTGGCCTGTCAGAGAGGCTGCGCTTAGGCAGGGATAGGTTGCGGCTGGGAAGGTGAAGTTACCTGTCACCGTGGCACTGACCGCACCTATATTGGTTCCTTGAGAAAGACTGCCAGAAACCGGGAAATCCTGGTTGGCAAGGCCGACGGTTCCTCCAAGACTATGGAAGAAGCCTTGAAATGCTCCCGTGATTGGAGGGACCAGAAACGCGCTCCATTGCACTCCGCTCTCCGCGGTGCCACAAGCAGCCAGTTGGCCGGCGGTATTGAGGTAGTAGCCTGCGGTTGTGGAGTATGAACCGGTCGGGATCGTGGAACCATTGGAACTAAGCTGGCCACTAAGGGTGAATGTTTGTGTTGCCGGGTTGCCATTCTGATCAAGGGTGCCAATGCTTGCGGTGAGGTTCACGGTTTGGCCGCTGAGGTTGCCGGTGACCGATGCAGTACCGCTGTTACAGACAACTGGAGCTCCACCATTGGAGGAAGGTAGCGAAATGGAGAATCCGACTTGACCATTGATGGAACTACCTTGCTGGAGAAGAAAACCACCCTGCAAGCCGCCGGAAAAGGAATTGTCCGAGGGCGGGGTCAATGCGAATTGCCAGTTGCCAGAAACCTGGCCGCTACTTGAAGTCTGGCTAGTACTGCCTCCGCAGCCAACCAGCGCGGACATCATGGCGGCCAGCATCACAAGACAAATGCCGGGCCAGCAGAATTGGTGCGACGTACGCATTGACTCCGCGCGGCGCAAGTTCTTCGATTTGACGACAGCCTCCATGCCCACTCCCTAGAAACCGAGCTTTAAACCAAACTGAATCGTGCGTGGCCGGTGGGCGTCAATCGGATGTAAGAAGGACGCCCCAGTCACGCAATCAGCGTTACTGCCCTTAAACCCGGCCGAATACTCGGAGCCTGCGTAGCAACTAACGACGTTGTTGCCGGTGCCGCTCGGATTGTCCTGGTCGTAGATACGAAACTCGGTATGATTGAAAATATTGAAAGTCTCGGCGCGAAACTCCAGTCGGCTTGCCTCGCTGACCTTGAAATGCTTGGCTAGCGCCATGTCGAAATTGAGGCGGCTGGGGTTATTGAGGAAGTTACGACCGGCGTCTCCGAAAGTTAGTCCTCTGGGGGCCACGAAACGAGAGGGGTTCTCGAGGAGCGGGCCAAAGCTCTGCGAATTAGAGCCCGGCGATGGCTGCCAGCCGGGGGCGACATCCGGATAAGAAGCTGCGACCCCTAGTCCGCTTGAAACCCCGGCATTGTCAGTGACTGAAATGCCGGTATTGCCGACGGTGTTGATAACGGTAAATGGGGTTCCCGACTGATAGAGAGTTAGTCCGGAAAACTCCCAGTCGTCGAGAAAGCGTTCCGCGAGCGCAGAACAACACTTGGGTGCGAGGGCGGCGGATTGTCCGGTTGTATTTTGCTGCGGATGCTTGGCGCCGAAGTCGCCATTCGCCCAATCGTTGAGATATTGCGGGAAGTTCCTCAGTGAGAATCTGTAGATATAGTTGACGGTGAGCAGGTGCCGTTCATCAAAGTTAGAACTGGCGCGGTTTTCGCGAAGATCATAGGAGTTGACGAGGATTGGGTCGCTTCGGTCCGAGGCGTCGTCGATCGAATGGCTGTAGGAATAGGACAAGCCGGTTGTTAGTGGTCCATGGCTGCGCCTGGCAGTGAATTGCAAAGCGCTGTAACTAGAGTTAGCGACATTTCGCAAAGCAAGCACGCGGCCGAGTCCGGGATAGGGCCGTCCAGGCAATGAGTTGACGTTGGGAGTAAATGTGTTTGCACAAGCCGCCTGCAGATAGACATAGGCGGGATCGCCGGGACTCACTGTCCTTGCTTCCAACTGAAAATGGGTCGTCCCATCTCCAGGATGGCCGGTTGAGGGCGGCGGTGGAACGGTGCAATCCGTCAACGTGAGTGGCTCGTTGGGACCGAATGGGTTATTGCCAGGCGACAGAGGCTGCCTCTGATTGAGCTGCCTTTCGACCGTCAAGTGTGTTCCCCTGCTTCCGACATAGGCAAGGTTTACGACAAAGTCTTTCGGCATCTCACGCTGGACGCCGAAGCTCCACTGCTGGGCGTATGGCCAAACCGCCTGGGTGGGAATCGAGGTGACGTCGATCGGGTAGAGCACGCCGCCGGGCGGAGCGGCAACAGTGAAGGACTTCTGGCACGGATTACCTTCGGCGTTGAAAGCCGGTCCGTACCCCACATTGCCAATGCACGGGTAGCTGATCGGCAAGGGCTGCGTGACACTAAGAACGACCGGGGCACTCGCCTCCAGCGAGCCGGTATTGGACTCGTTCCCGGTCCCGTGCTCATAGAAAATTCCGTACCCGGCACGAATTGAAGTCTTACCGTCCCCCATTGGGTCCCAGGCAAAGCCCACGCGGGGAGCCCAGTTGAATAAGTGTCCGTTCATGCAACCCGCCGGAGCGCCAGCAGCGCCGCATTGTACTAACCCTAAGTCGCTAACAACTGACGAATCGGATTGGAACGCACTCAGCGTCAGCGGCGAGCCGTTGTAGAGAAGCTCGCCATAAGTTGGGTCGACGGTAAAGGCGGCAGCGTTAAACTTGGCGCTCTCCCAATTCCAGGCGTTGTGGTTTTTCTCGCGGTAGGTGCCAAAAAGACTGACTCGCAATCCGAGATTCAAGGTGAGCCTGCTGGTCACTTTCCAGTCGTCCTGAACGTAAGGCTCGGCGATCTGAAAGCGCTGGTAGTAGCGGCTTTGCGAAGAATCCTGAGTGAAACTCTGGATGTTGCCAGCGAGAAAGTCCTCAAAGGCGTTGCCGCTGCTCTGAGCGAGGTTGCTGAACATAAGCAGTCCTTGCGTGTCGCCGGAAGCGGCGCCGATGGCATTGTTGTTTTGATTGCGCTGCGAGTAGACGTACTCTGCGCCGATCTGTAGCGTGTGCCTTCCCAGCGATTTGCCGATATCATCGCGGACGGCATAGGTGGGATCGGTATGCCCCCATGGCATGTAGGAAGGGTCCGCACCAAAACCTCTCCCCCCATATGCGGCATTTGTGCCGAGAATGGCAATGCCTGGCATTTTGCCGCCGAAGCCGTTGTTAAACAGATAGCCCATCGCGCACTCGGGAGTCGGTGTACCGAAATCAACCGGGGGCTCAATACTCAGAGACGGGTTGCACTGACTGGGGTTATTGGGGTCATTGACGAGCGGCTGGTCGAGAACGGGGTTCCGTTGAAACTCCGCTCCACCTGGACCGTTCCGATCGGTGAGGGTGATCGTCGCATTCGTATAACTGAGGTCGATGACATTAAGCAGAGTCGGGGAAATTGTCTGCGTCAGGCGGGCAACCAGGTTCAGGCCCGGCCCAGTGAACCGGTTCTGGATCGTGGGGAAGTTTGCGGCCGACGGGTCGTTGATACTTAAGTAGCTCCACTGAGGCGACAGAACGGTGGTGTTCCAGGCATCGTGAACGTAGCGAAACGACGCTCTTAGCCGTGGCGTAAGTTGATGGTCGACGCGAAATAACTCTTCCCGCCAGTAGGTGGATGGGGAGACGGCGCCGACAAAGCAGCGATATGGGTCCGTTGGATCAAGAAGCGTCGAAGCGGGCAGGGTGTAGTTGCAGCCCGTAGCGGAATTTGGCAACGGAATAAAGTTGGCTCCCAGGATAGCCACCGCGGTTTTGTCGGCGACCGGCGAACCGATGGAACCCGCGCTCAGAAGCGCGTTGGGAAGTTGCAGGGCATTCGAGAGAATGTGCCACCCATCGCTTTTCAATTCGCCGGGACAATCGGGATAGGTTCCACGGCTGAACGTGCCATTGCTGCTCAGGTTGGCGGGCAGCGGGCAAACGTCCGAGAAGTCAAAAACCTGGGCGATGTTCCCGGTCAGCGGGCTTGGACCACTCAAGTTTTCCTGAATTCCCTGCGATGTCAGGAGCAGCCCTCGTTCTTTCAGACCCGGAACGGCCTGGTTATACTCGACGGGCGTTTTCTCCAGACGAACTTCCTCCGAGAAAAAGAAAAATGTCTTGTCTTTGTGCGTATTGAACAAGCCGGGAATTGTAAGCGGGCCGCCAATGGTGCCGCCAAAATCCTGCCGGCGATATAAAGGCGCCTTAGTGGTGAGGTCAAAGTAGTTACGCGAATTGAAAGCTTCGTTGCGGACGAAATCGTAGATGCCGCCATGGAACTGGGTGGTTCCCGACTTTGTGGTGACCTGAACGGTGCCAGAAGCCGTGCGTCCGTATTGGGCGCCATAGTTTGAGGTAAGTACTTTGACTTCCTGAATTGCGTCCAGGCTGGGATAGACGATCAGCGTGCTGGAAGCGCCATTCAGTCCCGTGTTAAGAACGTCGCTGCCGTCAATTTCAAAGCTGTTGTACTCGACGCGGCCCCCGTTCACGCTATATTTCACACTGCCGACCACGCCAACCTTGCCTTCATCCTGTCCGGTCTGATTGCTAACTCCAGGAGCGAGGGCGATGAGCTGGGAGAAGTTTCTGCCGTTGAGCTGTGTCTTGACCACTTCCTGCTGCGTGATCGTGCCCGAAACGGTAGAAGTTTCCGTCTCCACCGTGCCCACGGCATTGGACTCGACATTGACTTCGGTCTTTTCGCTGGCTGGCTCCAGCGGGACTTCCAGACTCAAATCCCGCCCGGGGACCAGCGTGATGTTATCCAGCAGCCTGGGGGAAAAATTCGGAGCGCTGACGACTAGGCTGTAGGTTCCTGGCGCGAGATTCGGGAATTCGTAGCTGCCGTTGGCAGCGCTTTCGGCTTCGTACTTCGCCCCCGTGTCTTTGGTCAAAACCAGTCTTGCACCCACCAAAACCGCACCCGTCTGGTCGGTAACCGTACCATGGATAGCAGCCTTGTCGGGCACGATCGGCCCAGGCTCCTGGCCCGCGCAGAGCGAGACTGCGAGAAAAGCGAGCACCATGGCGCGCCTGAGGCTCGTCAACTTGCGAGAGACACTAGAACCCACGGTGGGTAACTCCTGGGTGATGTAAAGCCAGAGGGAATGGCTGACGACTAAAAGCAAGCAGGCGAGGCAAGAACGGCACATCCGGTTCGTTGCAGCCGCGACCCAAACAACAGTTAGTCTATGTATGCTATCAACATACTTATAATTACGTCAAGGGAAAATAATCCGAAAAACAACCGTCAAGAAGCGGTCAAGCGGAGGGGGAATGCAGCGGTCCTAGCTTGTCTTCGTGGTCATCGGAGGCGCCTGAGCAGCAGCGTCCTTCTTTCGCTTTTTGCGGGATCCTGGTCCTGAGTGCGAGTTACGGGGACCGACCAGGTCGGCGAAGGTGGTGTTTTCGAGAATGCGAGCGGCAGCATCACGAACATCGAGAAAAACCTGATAGAGCGGCCTGTAATTGTCGTTGCGGGCAATTAGAAAGCGAAGATGCTCCGCGTCCCCGAAGGGAGCAAGCGGCCCGTCGATCAGGCGGATGACTTCACTGAGACAGACTTGATCAGGCGGGCGGCGCAGCAGATAGCCGCCATGGGCTCCGCGAACACTGTCAACGATGCGGGCGTTCTTGAGTTCGAGCAGAATGATCTCGAGAAATTTCTCGGGTAGCGCCTCTTCGTATGCTATCTCGCGTATCTTGATCGCACCGTCTTCATAGTGCCGAGTCAGCACCATCAGCGCCTGCAGTGCATAGATTCCCTTTTGCGAGACCTTCATCCTGTCTCCTGGCACAGCCAGCACAATGCGTGGCCACGTTCACTACCTAAAAAAACACACCAGGTTTTACAAAGGCACGCCCTCAGACCGCCTTCTTCAGGGCACCGGAACGGCGTCCAGTTCCCTCGAGCGACTGGACCAAATGCCCGGCAAGTTCTACCGCCTGTTGCCTAATTTCAAATACGGTTGTCGTCTCCCAGAGAGTCCCTTTGCGCGGCGGCCCAATCGCGTACAAAGACTGTGGAGCAAATCCCTTGTGGTCAATCAAACTTCCCTGCTTATCCACATCAAGGCCAAGGAAAAGTGGATCGGGCCGGGCGAGTCCCTGAGCAAAGAGGCTGACGATCAGCGAGTCATCGAGCCGGCGGCAATCAGATTCTGAACCGGTGCAATTGATCACACGGTTTACACGCAGGACCTTTTCCTTGCCCGACTGCCAATCCCAATATCTAACGTCGGCCCCGCCATCGCGCGGGACATATCCAACCAGAATCCCTCGGTGGAGACAAACCTGGCCATCCGCCTGCATATCGGCGAGCAGGTCCGCTATCTCCGGGGCAGCGCGATGGCGATGCACATCCCAATACGACTGAAGGTGACGCAGAAATCTCCTCTTTTCCTTGATGGGAAGAGATTGCCAAATATCGTTCGTCACCGGACGCAAGCTGTCGATGACCGCACGCCAGTCGATACCTTCTTTCTCGGCAGCGCGTACCTGGCTGCGGATGAGCCGCAAGAGTCCGCGAACCGTGCGAGGGCTTCTCTCGTTCCAAAACACCGGCCATGGCTCGATGGGCCGTTGCTGCCGGCGAGCGCGTGGGAACAGCCCTTTGCGGGAAAGGACGCGAATTGCTCCGCGGAAGCCTTTGGACTTCAGCGCCATGATGAGATCGAGGCTGGTTAGGCCTGAACCCAGAAGCAAGACGTTGTCGTCCGGTCGGAGGTTATCCACGGCTTCGGCTGACCAAGGGAAGGAAAAATAAGAGGCCCCGGACAACCTTACGCGGTTAGATCCGGGATTGGCTGGAGGGAAATTGCCCGTAGCTAATACCACCGCGCGTGCGCGAATCTCGCCGCCGTCCGTTTGCAGCGAGTATCCGCCCTGACAGCGATGCAGGGAGAGAGCCTTGTTTCGCACCCACTCCAGCCGCTCTCGTCCGCATTCGGCCCGCGTTCTTTCTAGCAGCTCTCCGAGGTAAGACCCGTAGGCCGAGCGTGTCGGAAAGCTGCGCTCCCGCATTTCTGGGTCAATGTTTGTTCTGGCCCAGCACAAGAAGTCGTCGGGAGCATCGGGGAAAGCACTCATTTCGCCGGCAGGGACATTTAGCAGATGAAACCTGTGGGGACTGCTGTAGGCCAATCCACGTCCCGGAAGATGACGGGGCTCCATGACAGCGATGGATAGAGTCTTCGACCGGCGCAATAAATGAACTGCCAGCATCGTCCCGCTGAAACCGCCACCGATGATGACAATGTCAAAATCCCGCATACCCTTGAATACCGTGAAACGCACCGGACATCTAGACCATCAAATCTGGTAGTCCTCAGCGAAAAGCTCTTCCGGCACGATGTTCGCTCCAATCGACTCATCGTCGATCGTCAACTCCGGCTCGGCGCCCAACGACTCGTGCGAGTGTTCCTGGAACTTCAACCGCAGTTCGTGTACTTCCCTGGCCAGTTTGATAATGACGTCCGAGAGGGGATCCCGTATGTCTTTCGGGTCGGTGATGACCACGCGCTTGCCATTCAGCAGCACGATATGCCCGGGTACTCCGACAATGGTGGAGTTCGCCGGCACGTTTCGAAGTACGACGGACCCAGCGCCCACCCGGCAATTGTCACCAACGGTGATATTCCCCAGTACTTTTGCGCCGGAGCCGATGGTTACACGATTTCCGATTGTGGGATGCCGTTTCCCATGCTCCTTGCCGGTGCCGCCTAAAGTTACTCCTTGATAGAGAGTCACGTCATCGCCGATGATCGTGGTTTCACCGATCACGACTGACATTCCATGATCGATGAAAAGGCGCCGGCCGATCTCCGCGCCCGGATGAATCTCAATACTGGTAAGCAAACGTGACACTTGAGATCCAAAGCGAGCAAGAAAACGAAAATCGTGGCGCCATAGCCAGTGAGTGATGTGGTGCCCCCAAACGGCATGAAGACCCGGATAACAAAACAGCACTTCCAAGTACGAGCGCGCCGCCGGATCGTTTTCGAAGACAGCTGCGACATCTTCCCGGACAGATTTGAAGAAACCGATCATGGCATCGGCACGGTAGGCAACGCCAGCGCTTGTTGGCGGAGCTGTTCAAACAGAATGCTGCTCAGATACCGTTCGCCGAATGACGGCAGGATTACAACGATCAACTTGCCGGCGTTTTCCGGACGCGAGGCCACTTTCAGTGCAGCCACAACTGCCGCTCCCGAAGAGATGCCGACCAGCAGACCCTCTTCCAGGGGAAGCCGGCGCGCCATGTTGATGGCTTCGTCGTTGCTCACCGTGATGATTTCATCGATATAGTCGGTGCGCAGGATGCTCGGCACGAACCCGGCTCCAATGCCCTGGATCTTGTGCGGACCCGGTTTACCTCCGGAAAGGATTGGGCTGTCCGTTGGCTCGACGGCAATGGCTTTAAAGGACGGTTTTTTCGGCTTGATGTACTGGCTGACGCCGGTCAGTGTGCCGCCTGTACCGATCCCCGAAATCAGGAAGTCCACCTTCCCATCCGTGTCATTCCAAATCTCCGGCCCGGTCGTTTCGAAATGAATCTTTGGATTGGCGGGGTTATCGAACTGCTGCAGCATGTAACCATTCGGAGTCTTGGCCAGAATTTCCTCAGCCTTGGCAATCGCGCCCTTCATTCCTTTTGGGCCAGGCGTCAGCACAATTTCCGCGCCAAACGCCAGCAGCAGGACGCGCCGCTCGGTGCTCATCGTCTCCGGCATGGTGAGAACCAGCTTGTAGCCTCGGACGGCCGCGACAAAAGCGAGCGCAATTCCCGTGTTGCCGCTAGTTGGCTCGATCAGTACTGTCTTTCCCGGCTGAATCTTTCCCGCACGCTCGGCGTCGAGAATCATGCTGACGCCAATGCGGTCCTTTACGCTTGCCAGTGGATTCTGGCTCTCCAGTTTGGCCACTACTTCGGCCGGCAATCCATGTGCCACCTTGTTGAGCTTGACTAGTGGTGTGTTTCCAATCAATTCGGTAACGTCATTTGCAATCTTCAGCGCCATATTTCCTCTCCATTAATACGAATACACGAAACAGTCCGACACAAGAATATCAACAATCTCAACTAAGTCAATTGCGATTAACGACATTACGAGAGGTACCCCCAGCGGAAGAAGTCAGCTCGCGGTCTGGAACGGAATCTGCATGGGAAAATGTGCGCAAGATGCTGCACTTCGGCATCGTCGTAATCCATATCCATGACCTAAGTGCTCGGCTTTAGAGTACTTGAGATGGTGGTTCAATTGCATCACAAGTAGTATGATAGGGATTAATATGTTTACTAACGGGAGCTGCGAATGAATTCCGGGATGTCGGATCAAGCCGGCGGCGGTCCAGCGATAGCAATCATTGGAGGCGGTTTCAGTGGCGCGATGCTCTGCGTCCAGTTGCTGCGCCAGAAAGAGCTTGCAAATGTTGAGATCGTGTTGATCGAGCGCGGTCCCGCTTTGGGCCGTGGAGTGGCATATAGCACACCATTTGAGGGGCACCTGCTCAACGTCCGGGCCGAAAACATGAGCGCGTACCCGGACATGCCGGATCATTTCGTGAACTGGCCCCGGCATAACCACAATGCCTCAGTAACGCCAGACGATTTCCTTTCACGCCCCTTGTATGGGCAATACATCGTAAACCAGTTCGAGAATGAAACGAGCCTGCACCCGGGAAGAGTGCGGCGTGTTCA
>Ga0326728_10015620_pt1 | contig 15741 bp, 9 predicted proteins | sample MB3enrmetagenome_FD_207602 | JGI IMG/M metagenome (GOLD analysis project Ga0326728, IMG submission 207602) | Lab enriched peat soil microbial communities from McLean, Ithaca, NY, United States - MB31MN | ecosystem: Environmental > Terrestrial > Soil > Wetlands > Peat | place: USA: New York...
TCGGCAAAGACGTAAGCCAGCTAGACCTTTCGCAGTGCGCGTTGCTTGCCGGGCTTATCCAAAGCCCCAGCCGCCTGAATCCCTTTCATCATCCGGAGCGTGCGATCGAGCGCCGCAATCTTGTCCTCGACTCGATGGTTGAAACCGGCGCCATCACCAAGGACCAAGCTGAGGCCGCAAAGTCCGAACCGCTCCATTTGGTGTCATCAAGCGTGGATGAAAGCGAAGCGCCGTACTTTGTCGATCTGGTGCACGATCAACTGACGCAACGGCTCGGCGATCGCGATTTCAACCGCGAAGGTTTGCGTATTTACACTTCACTCGATCCCGATCTGCAGCGCCTGGCAACGCAGGCCGTCGATTCCACAATCCATGTCGTGGATACGCAGATTGACGCCGTCCACGCCCGCGACAAGAAGCTCGGCAAGCCTTTCATCTATCCGCAAGTGGCGCTGATTGCGCTCGATCCTCATACCGGCCAGGTGCTGGCCTTGGTGGGAGGGCGCAGCTACGGAACGTCGCAGGTAAATCACGCGGTGGCGCACCGGCCCACGGGATCGATCTTCAAACCGTTCGTCTATGCGGCTGCGTTCCAGACCGCCGTTGAGGGAACGATGCTGCCCGGCCAAACCAAGCTTTTTTCGCCTGTGACCATGCTCGACGACGCGCAACAAACCTATGGCGCAGGCACCGAATACGAGTACACGCCGCACAACTTCCAAAGCGAGTTTTACGGCGAGATGACTGCCCGCCTGGCCCTGATGCGATCGGACAACAACGCGACCATCGGCCTGGCGAGCTTGGTGGGCTTCGATCGCGTGGCCGCTCTGGCGCGCGATGCCGGGATCAAGAGCGCGCAAGGCACGCCTTCCATGGCCATCGGTTCATATGACGCCACGCCGCTTGATATGGCCGGCGCGTACACCGTCTTTTCCAACGGCGGCGTGCACATCGATCCGTGGATGCTGGCCAGCGTGCGCACGCCGACCGGCGACATCGTTGAAGACTACACGCCAACAACCCGTCAGGTGCTCGATCCACGCGCCGCCTTCCTCACCACCTACATGATGGAAGCTGTTTTAGGAGGCAATGGGAGCGATCCCTGCGAGGTTGGGGGACGAGATTACTGCGGAACCGGAGCCGGCGTTCGCAACATGGGATTCACCGCTCCAGCTGCGGGCAAGACCGGAACCAGCCATGATGCCTGGTTTGCAGGGTTCACTTCGAACCTGCTGTGTATCGTGTGGGTGGGCAACGACGATTACACCGAGCTTGACCCGGAAAACCGCGGTCGCATCCAGGGCGCGCGCGTCGCTGCCCCCATCTGGGCTGATTTCATGAAGCAGGCGGTCGAGTTGCCGGAGTACTCCGACACCAATGACTTCACGCCGCCAGACGGTGTCCAAATCCAGACCATCGACAAGGCAACTAACCTGTTGGCCGACGCCTCCTGTCCCGACGACTTCTCCGCGGCATTTCTCGACGGCACCGCTCCCACCGATACCTGCGACCACAAAGGCGGCATGAACGGCGACGACCACCGGAACATCTTCCAGAAGATCTTTGGAATTGGCAAGCCGTCGAACTAAACTCCACGCCAGCTCATCCGTCTACATCGGCTCCATCCGGCATCGGCTGGCAGAGCGGGCACCAGAAAGTGACGCGCGCATCCTCGCCCTGAATGCGGCGGCGAATCGGCTCGCCGCAGCGCCTGCATGGTTCGCCCGCGCGGCCGTAGACCCACAGGCTCGCGCCGGGATCGGATGCGTGCGTCGTGCGCCGCTGCTGCCCGCGATGCGTCACGATCAGGTCTCCGGAATCCTCAAGCACGTTCGCTCTAAGCAATTTTTGCGCGATGGCAATCGTTGCCGCGGCTTGGTCGCGCGTCAAAGTTCCGACGGCGCGAAATGGATGAAGGCCCAGTACGAAGCAGATCTCCGATTTGAAGACGTTGCCAATTCCGGCCAGCATGCTCTGGTCGAGCAGCACATCCGCCAACGCTTCACGCGAGCGGCCCAACAAACGTGCAACAGCAGCTTCGGCGTCGAACTCCCCGCTGAGCACATCGTTTTCCACGCGAGCAACATGCAGATCGCGTACGAGCGACTGCTTGGTGTGCATCCGCGCCACCGGCACGCGAAAGCCGACCGCCTGGTACTCGCTGTTTTCGATCACGATGCGCATGTTGAACCGCGGCGCCTGCCAGCGCTCGCCCTGGCGATAGATGTGCCAGCGTCCATTCATCAGCAGGTGCGAGGTGAGGATTCCGCCGCCGGAGAAATGAATCAGCAGCCATTTCCCGCGCGCCTCCACTTGATCCACTGTCTGGCCAATGAGCGGCGTATCGTCATTGAAGCGCGAAAGGAGCGGGAACGTCGAACGGAAGCCGATGACCGGTTTGCCGATGAGCGCTCGGCCCAGGTTGCGCGCGGTGCGAAAAATGGTATCGCCTTCAGGCATCAGTCACTTGATTCTGGAAATCCATTGACGGTAAACGCCGATGATGAGTACATTCGCGAATATCAGATTCACAGCGCCTATGTCCTGGAGCTCTCGATCCGTAAGGTGCAACCTTCCAAAAGTATCGAGAGTGATGATGAGGGCTCCCGGTATCCAGGCAACGACCAGCAGTGCAAGAATCAACAACACTTGCTTCCTATTGAGAGGTTCATATTTCATGTGCGTGCCTACTGCACCTCGGGTCTGTTCGGTTCGGAATGCGTAACGGGTAGAAGGATGCGCCGCAGGTGCATCCCCAGCGGCCCGGGATGAAAACCAGCATCCATCAGGAAATGCGCCATGGAGTGTGCGGCCACTGGCTGGCCGCTGATCGTGGTGATCAACACGCCTTCGTGGGTGCTCCCGCGCATGCGTTCTTGTCCGCGTGTGCAGAGAAAATGCGCCAGCCCCGCGGCCGCCTGCGAACGTTCCGGCTCCTCTGCGGGCAGAAAGACCAGCAAATGTGGATTGGCGCGCTTGAGCCAGGCCACAAGCTCGCCATTGCGCAGAATCACTTCAGCATAGGCGGCGCGAGTGAGGATTCTCGGGGCCGATTCAGAATCTTCATCGGCAACGGGCAGATCGGGCCAGCGCAGCACCGAGCCATATGGATTTGCTGGATCGGTCGCAGCCAACTGCACGAACTCGGGCTTCTCAGCCGGCGGCTCGGTCCGCAATTGCCGCAGCAGGTCAACGGCGGCAGGCAGCGCAAACTGCGTTGCGCCCAATCCGCCGACGAAGTAGCCACGGCGAATCCGCCCGCTCTCTTCGAGAGCCTTCAGAACGTCATACACTGCGCTGAACCCGCCGGGAACGTTTTCTGCCGCAACGTGTTCGCGCAGCAGCACGCCATAGCGATTGAGCAATTGCAGCGCCAGCGCGTGGCTCCGTTCCGTCGTTGTTCGCCGCAGATCTTCGGCACTTTGCCCCGTAGGGCGAAGCGGCAATGCCGACCAGCGGCCCTGCGCCGTCGGCGGCGTAGTGCGCCTCGAACGAAATACCGCTCCCGTTTGATAGCGGCGTGGAGTGCGCGCGCTTTCGGGCCGTGCAGTGTAGGCACGCAGAGCATGCAGCGAGTCATTGGTGATAAGCCCACGCCACACCAGGCTCCAGAGTGCTTCGATCGTCTCGCCCGGATAGCCCGAGCCTGCAGCTTCGTGCAGCGAATCGAAAAAGCTCGCACCCGTGGATTCGAGCACGGCCAGCAACCTTTCTTCGCGTTCTGTGAGCGGTTCCAACAGCGGACGTTGTTGCGCCAGCACTGGCAGCTTGTCGGCGAGAAACAGCGCGATACGCCCATCGCGTTCGCCAATCGGCTCAACGCCGGCCCACGCCACTTCACCCGCTGCAATCAGCGTGTCGAGCCCTGCGGATGTGAAGTCGGCGATACGCGCAGGCAGGATCGATGATTCAAGCAGCGACGCGGGCAGCGGTGCGCCCTGCAGGCTCTCGATTGCATCAAGCAGCGCGTCCAGGTGCGCGGTCCCCGTGCGGCGCGGCGCCAGCACACCCTGCCAGTGGGTAAGGAAGCGCGCCAGCGTGTGCTGTTCTACCGGCTCCACTTCGCGACGCAGCTTGGCCAGCGATTTCCGGCGAATCTGCCGCAGGATTTCCGCATCGCACCATTCGCGATGCAACCCGCCGGGACGGAAACCGCCCTCAAGCACGCGGCCCTCGTGCGCAAGCTGCCGCAGCGCGCTCTCGACCGCCTCAGCATCCAGCGCAAATCTTTCCGCGGCCTCGCGCAGCGTGAACGGTCCGTGCGTGCGCGCAAAGCGGCGCACCAGTTCGAGTACCGGGTGAGCCACGGGCTCGAGCAGCGCGGCCGCCAAGCCCGGCGGCAATGGAATGCCAAGGCCATCACGGTAGCGGGCCGCATCTTCAGCCGCGATCAACCGCTTTTCACCGGCGATGCGGAGCTCGAGCAACCGCCGCGACCGAACGAGCCGATCGATATTCGCCAGAAGCTCAGCTGAAGTAACGCGACGGCCCACTTCTTCGCGCGAAAGATCGCCGAGGCGCAGGCAAAGATCGTGGATCCCATCGGCGGAACGCGCGCGATAATTTTCCGCAAGGCACTGCGCCGCTTCTTCAACCTCCGCGATGGCATTGGCATCGAGCAACTCACGCAAATCGGCCTCGCCAAGCAGCTCGCGCAACTGATCCTGATCGATGGTGAGGGCTTGCGCGCGTCGCTCAGCAAGCGGCGCATCGCCTTCATACACAAAATTGGCAACGTAGCTGAAGAGCAGGGAAGAGGCAAAAGGCGAGGGCTTGCGCGTCTCCACCACGTGCATACGGAGCTGCCGCTGTTCGATCGCACGCAGAGTTTCAATCAACGCAGGCATGTCGAAAACATCGCGCAGGCACTCGCGATAAGCCTCAAGCAGCAGCGGGAACTGCGGGTAACGCGAGGCCACGCTGAGCAGATCGTAGGAGCGTTTGCGCAACTGCCATAACGGCGAGCGCTGATCGGCGCGGCGGCGCGGCAACAGCAGCGCGCGGCCCGCAGCTTCGCGAAATCGCCCGGCAAACAGCGCCGTCGATCCTAACTGGCGCAGCACAAGCTGCATGGCCTCGGCCGATTCAACAAGAATCCAATCCGAATCGGGCGGCTCGTCAGTATCAGGGAAACGCAGGACGAATCCGTCGTCGCCCCACAGCGTTTCAACTTCCGGCCCGCCGGCCGCGCGAATGCGCGCAGCAACCGCCATCGCCCACGGAATGTGGATGCGGCTGCCGAAGGGCGTGAGCACACAGACGCGCCAATCGCCCAGCTCGTCGCGGCATCGTTCAACCACAATCGTCCTGTCGTCGGGAACCTGCCCGGTCGCCTCAGCCTGGTCGGCCAGAAAGCGCAGCAGATTTTCCGCGGCGCCGGGATCAAGATCGTGCTCGTTCACGAGGCGCGTGAGCGCGGCGGCCTGCGGCAACGCGCGTAGCTCGCGCACCATGGCTCCGATGCGCCGGCCAAATTCGAGCGGGCGGCCGGGGCCGTCGCCCTTCCAAAACGGCATTTTGCCCGGCTCTCCGGGAGCGGGAGTGACCAATACGCGGTCATGCGTAATGTCGGTGATGCGCCAAGTGGATGCGCCGAGGATGAACGTCTCATTGGGGTGCGACTCGAAGACCATCTCTTCGTCGAGCTCGCCTACGCGCACCGATTTGCCCTCAGTGAAGGCGAGGAAAACACCGTAAAGTCCCCGATCGGGAATGGTTCCAGCGTTCAGGATCGCCAGCCGCGCAGCGCCGTCGCGAGCCGTGACAACGTTGCGTACGCGATCCCACGTGAGCCGCGGGCGCAACTCGCCAAACTCGTCGGAGGGATAACGGCCGCTGAGCAGGTCGAGAACGCCATCGAAAGCCGAGCGCGACAGCGAGCCAAATGGCGCAGCTCCGCGAACGAGATTAAAGAGGAGGTCGACGGAGACCTCCGGCTTCGGAGCTTCGGCGCTGGACAATTCGCGCGAATCGAAGCCGTCAAACTGCAAATTGGCACCAAGATTCTTCCCCCGACGAGACGTTTTTCTTGCCTTTGCCGGGCGCGCATCTTTCGGCGGTCTCGCGGAGGCGACAATTGCCACCAGTTGCTGGCATAGCACATCCAGCGGATTGCGCGGAAAGCGAGTCGACTCGATGTGGCCTTCATGCATGGCGCGCGTGACCGCGGCGCAAGCAACCAGGTCGGCGCGGTACTTAGGAAAGAGAATGCCTTCGCTCACCGCATCCACATGGTGGCCGGCTCGGCCAATGCGCTGCATGCCGCTTGCAACCGAAGGAGGCGACTCGATCTGAACGACGAGATCGACCGCGCCCATGTCAATGCCCAGCTCCAGCGTCGAAGTTGCGCAAAGCGCCTTGATCTGCCCGGCCTTGAGCTGCTCCTCGATCACTGAGCGCTGCGCTGCGGCGAGCGACCCGTGATGCGCGCGGGCGATCGGTTCTCCGGCCAGGTCATTGAGCGCTCCGGCAAGCCGCTCGGCGGTCTGGCGCGCGTTAACGAAAAGAATGGTCGAGTTGCGCTCGCGAATAATCTCGAGCAATCGCGGGTGAATTGCGTTCCAGATTGAAACGCGGCGCGGCGGCTGCGAGGCCGGCCCGGAGGGAATCTCCTCCATCTCGCCCAGCCGCGCCATGTCTTCGACCGGAACCTCGATGCGCAGCTTGAGCTGCTTGCGTGCGGCTGCGTTCACAATCGTGACGGGGCGGTAGCGAAGCGGGCCTTCAATATCTGCGACCACATCTACCGCCGAGTCGGTCGAACCGTCGCTCCTTGACGCCGTAGCTTCCATGCTCGCTGACTTGCCAACTTGCTGACTCGGTGACTCGCTCCTCAACCCTCCTTCAACCTCAACTCCACCCAGAAACCGCGCCACCTCTTCAAGTGGCCGCTGCGTAGCCGAAAGCCCGATTCGCTGCAGCGGTTTGTTGGTCAGCCATTGCAGCCGCTCCAAAGTCAACGCCAGGTGCGCGCCGCGCTTGGTGGGAACCAGCGCGTGAATCTCGTCGATGATGACGGTTTCGACGGTGCGCAACGCCTCGGCCGCCTGCGAGGTCAGGATGAGATAGAGCGACTCGGGGGTGGTGATGAGAATTTCTGCGGGATGGCGGGCGAAACGGGCCCGCTCCCGCTGTGGCGTGTCGCCTGTGCGCACGCTGATCAGCGGCGCATGAAAGGGAACACCCATGCGCCGCGCCATGTTGGCCATGCCGGCGAGCGGCGAGCGCAGGTTCCGCTCCACGTCGACAGCCAGCGCTTTCAACGGCGATACGTAGACAATGCGGCAGCCTTTTCTGGCGGCCTCATTGGCTGGCTGCAGCATCAACCGGTCCAGGCACCAGAGGAACGCGGCCAGCGTTTTGCCCGTCCCGGTCGGCGCAAGGATCAGCGCGTTCTCGCCGCGCGCGATGACCGGCCAGCCCATGCGTTGCGGGGCTGTGGGCGCGTCGAAGACGGCCTTGAACCACTCCGCTGTCACCGGGTGAAAGCAGGCAAAAGGATCGGCGATTTCGGGCGGATTGGGCTTGGTCGGGGACATGCCGCTCTCAAGAGATTAGCGCGGATCGGTGGCGAATACAAAGCGAAGGGAAGACAGGGCTCAGAGATTAGGCGTCAGCGTTAGAAATCCGCGCGAAATTTGCGGACTCTCGATTGTTTTCGTCTGCCCCGATCCTTCCAGATCGGCAAACGCTATTTCTTCGCATCGGCCAACCGCGCCACGCTGAATTGCGCTCCAGCAAACAGGATCAGTCCAGAAATATAGGCCCAGAAAATCAGCCCCACCGACACATAGAACGGTCCGTAAAGCGACTCGAAATCCAGATGCGGCAGCACTGCCGCGTAGATGAACCTCGAAATCAGCCAGACACCTCCAGTAATGATGGACGTGCGCATCACCGGCCTCCAGGGGACCCTCCGGTTGGGAAGAATGTAGTAGACAGAAAAGAAGAACAGAATCGACGCGACGCCTGTTGTGACCGCCAGCCAAAGGTACGTCAGAGCGCTGTAAGAGTAATTCAGAATCCGGAAAAACCAGTTGTCGGAGTCATGCACCAGAGCGATAGCGAGCACCTTGTCCACGTTCACATTCACTACCATGCTGGCCACGCCCAGTCCCAGCATAAGCAACGCCAAGCCGAAAGCGATTGTCTGGTTGAAGAGGTAGTTCCGGCTCTTGGTCACTCCCCAAGCCTGGTTGAGAGCCACCTCCAAAGGTAGGAAAATACCCGTGCACGCAACCAGAATCATCACCAGCGAAAAAGCCTGCGCGCCGTGATGCTTCAACAGCGGGAGCACGGCCTCGCTGACGATGGTCGTCGTCAGCCAGTCCGACTGCTTGGTCGCTGAGGGCAGAAAGTAATTCACCATGTCGTTCACGACGTCCTTCATCGCTTCGGAGTGAAAAACCGAGAGCGCCAGCGTGTAAAGCAGCACGACGAAGGGAATAAACGAGATGATCGCGTTGGCGGCAACGCTGAAGGCGAAAGTATGCACTTCGCTGTCAAGCAGGTATGCGATGAGCGCGGTGCCGCTCTTGCGCCAGCGGTACCACTTGGATTGTGCGGCGGGTTGCTTGGGACCGGTCGCGGCAGCAGCCACAGCCGCCCCGGCGCTCTCGATGCCGGATGCAACGTCGGAGGCGGCGTCGGTTACGGATTCCAGACCATCAGGCACGGTTCAATCCCTCGAAAAGCCTTCTAGCGGTGCGCGCTCCGCCATTGCCACAGGAAGAGCGCGGATGAAGGAAGGTGCTGCATCAAGGATAGTCCGTTCGGCTTAAGCTCGCTGGGCCGCGATCGGCACCATTTTCCGTTCTCTGGTTGGATGCATGGTTGGGTCGTCGATCAGTTGCGTCGCAGCCGCGCCAACGCCCACCGCGCGGCCGTACGCAGACCGTCATCTGCCGCCGTTGTCCACGCTTCGAGCTGTTGCGCGAACCCCACCCGCCCGCTATTGCCCATGGCAATGGCCACATTCCGTCTGAGGCCCATAAACCCAGTTCGTCGCACCGGCGAGCCGTTGAATTCTCGCTCGAAGGACTGCTCGTCGAGTGAGGCCAGCCAATCCAGCGCCGGATTGATGAGCTCCGTGCGCGGTTCAAGCTCAGTGTCCGCGATGATCGGCCCGCTTCGCCGCGTCTTCCCATTCCACGGACAGACATCCTGGCAGATGTCGCAGCCGAAGACCTGCCGGCCCATGTTCTCAGCCAGCTCTTCCGGGATCGGACCCTTGTGCTCAATGGTCAAATACGCGATGCAGCGCGTCGCATCCATCTGGTAAGGAATGTCGAGTGCATTCGTCGGGCAGGCGTCAATGCAGCGCGTGCAACTGCCGCAATGGTCCGTAACGAGCTCCACTCTCTTATCTTTTGGACTCGCTTCGAGAGAAGTCAGCAGCACCGCCAGAAATCCAAACGACCCCAATTTTGGATGAATCAGGCAGGTATTCTTCGCTGCCCACCCCAGCGCCGCGGCAACCGCGAGCGCGCGCTCGACGATCGGCCCTGTGTCGACATACGCGCGCGATTCGAATTCGCCAAGCTGCTCATGCAACCGCGCCTCAACCGCGCGAATCCGTTTGAGCAACACTTTGTGATAATCGCTCGGCCTCCGTTCGCCCCGCTCGTCCATCCGGCTGCTCCACGCATACCGCGCAATCCACCCACTCCGTGGATTTGAACCTTCGGTCGAGAGCGGCGCCGCAGGCGCCGCGTAACTGGCAAAGCAAACCAGCGCCGACCGCGCCCATGGGAAGGGAACGGCCGTCTGTTCCCGCAGCAGCCGCCCATTCTCCGCTTTGCGCTCCAGGTAGCCCATGGTACCGGCGCGGCCCTTCGCAACCCACTCGCGAAATCGTTCCGCATCGCGAGCCTCTGCCACATAGGGCAAAGCCACCAGCCCAGCCTCCTGAAAGCCGGCCTCAAGCGCAAAGGTGCGCGCCTGCTCCAGTGTCAGCCCGCTAAGCGCTCCTGGCGATTCTTCGCCGCGCGAATTGTCCACCTTCGCCGCCACGGAACTTTCCTCTCCACGCCTGCGTACCGAATCTTGTTGTTCATTTGCGGACGCGCTCGTCGAAACCGCACACTTGCTGCCGCGTTTGCTGCGGGCAAGGGCACACAGACGCCCTGCAGATTCAGCATATTCCCCAATCGCGGCGTTGTTTCGTTTGGTCCGTTGCTTGCTCATTCCTGGGCCAGGCAGTTCCAGTCCCAGCCGGCCGGCAAGCGCGGCGAGTTTCGTTGCAAGGGTCCGCGGATCATCGCGGGCGAGGAGATTCTTATGAATACCAATCGGGTTGAATCGGCCAGGAACGTTGTCCTGCGGATCAAAGAACTCGTGAGAGGTCAGGAGCACGGGTTTCTTGAGGAACTGGCGCCTGCGGTCGTCCGCGAAAACGTGGCGCTCGATTTTGGCGAGGTGGAGCGCATTGACGCCGCTGGTCTTGCCGCTCTCATAACCCTCTACACTGACGCATGCAAGGCAGGCCACACACTCACCGTGTCGCGGCCCAACCGTCACGTGCGCGAAATCCTTCAGATTGTTGGCCTCGACCGCATTCTGGTCGCGCAGCCGGGAGCCGAGGCCGGCCTTGGGAGCATGCAACTGCAAGAGTCCGCGGCCTGAGTGGTTCGGAATTCCCGCCCGGTCCAATCGTGCCGGCAAATCACGTCTGAGTCTTAAATTGTGGGATTCGTCCCAAATCGGCGTTGCGGCCCAACCGCCGCTCTTGCCCCCTGTGACCAAAAGCACAGGCAATCCTAGCCCCTAGACGTTATTCCTATTTATGACTCAGAAGAGCCGTTCGTCGCAGTCCTCTAAGCGAGGGCCGAACCCCGCGCAACGTTTCATCCCATCTTGATTGGCGCGCCGGGCCTCCGTTCCTTTACCCTTGCCTATGGACCGCAGAACGGAATCCGACAAGAACCTACAAGCAAGGGAGACTTTAATCTCATGGCGCAGGCAGTAGTGGAACAGTCGTCTGCTGAACCGGCAGGCTCAACAACAACCAAGTATGTGTATTTCTTTGGCGGCGGCAAGGCTGACGGCAACGGCAAAATGAAAGACGTTCTCGGCGGCAAAGGCGCTGGCTTGGCCGAGATGACCAATGCCGGTTTGCCTGTGCCTCCTGGATTCACCATCCAGACCGAGGCCTGCCGCGAGTATATGCGCGGCAAACTGAGCCCGCAGATCGAGACCGAGATGCTCGACGCGCTGGAGAAGCTGGAAAAGCTGCAGGGCCAGAAGCTCGGCACGGGCGAGAATCCGCTGCTCGTTTCGGTCCGCTCGGGCGCAAAGTTTTCCATGCCCGGCATGATGGACACCATTCTGAACCTGGGCCTGAACGATCAGGCTGTCGAAGCGCTGGCCAAGCGCAGCAATAATCCCCGCTTTGCGTATGATTCCTACCGCCGCCTCATTCAGATGTTCGGCGACGTAGTTCTCGACGTTCCCAAGAAGAAGTTCGAGCACATCTTCGACACCATAAAGGCCGCGAAAAAGGTGAAGTACGATTACGACCTCCAGCCCGATGCGCTGCAGAAGATCATTGCCGAATATAAAAAGCTGGTGAAGAAGGAAACGGGTAAGGATTTTCCGCAGGATCCGCTCGTGCAGCTAGTCGCGGCCCGCGACGCCGTCTTCAGAAGCTGGCAAAACGATCGCGCCAAGACCTATCGCCGCATCAACCACATCGACGACTGGCTCGGCACAGCGGTCAACGTGCAGGCCATGGTCTTCGGCAACCTGGGCGAAAACTCCGGCACCGGCGTCGGCTTCACACGCAATCCCGCCACGGGCGAGCACGTTTTCTTCGGCGAGTACCTGATGAACGCGCAGGGCGAGGACGTGGTTTCCGGTGTCCGCACTCCGCTTTCAATCAGCGAGCTCGAAAAGGCCATGCCCAAGGTCTACGAGCAGTTAAAAGACATTACGCGGCGCATGGAAAAGCACTACCGCGACATGCAGGACTTCGAGTTCACCATCCAGGATGGCAAGCTCTACATGCTGCAGACGCGCAACGGCAAGCGCACCGGCCTGGCCGCTGTCCGCGTGGCCATCGACATGGTGCGCGAGGGCCTCATCACCCAGGAAGAAGCCATCTTCCGCGTCGAGCCCAACCAGCTCTACGACTTCCTCGTTCCGCGTCTCGTGGAAAAGGGCGAGAAGATTGAAGTGCTCGCCACTGGACTGCCTGCCTCACCCGGCGCGGCTGTGGGCCAGATCGTCTTCACGGCCGAGGACGCTGTCAAGCACCACAACAACGGCTCCTACAAATCCGTCATTCTTGTCCGCGGCGAAACCACGCCTGAGGACATCGCCGGCATGGAAGTGGCCGACGGAATTCTCACCTCGCGCGGCGGCATGACCTCGCACGCCGCTGTCGTCACCCGCGGCATGGGCAAGTGCTGCGTGGCCGGCGCCGGCGACTGCGTCGTTGACGAAGCCAACAAAGAACTGCGCGTGAAGGGCAAGACCTTCAAGCAGGGCGATTACATTTCGCTCGACGGCACCACCGGCCGCGTGATCGCGGGCCGGCTCAAGACGCTTGATGCGCAGCCCAACGATCCAGATCTCGTCAAGTTCATGAGCTGGGTCGATCCGGTTCGCCGTCTGCGCGTTCGCGCCAACGCCGACATTCCTCGCGACGCAAAAAACGCCATCGCATTCGGAGCTGAAGGCATCGGCCTGTGCCGCACCGAGCACATGTTCTTTGCCGAGGACCGCATTGAGCACATGCGCACCATGATCCTGGCCGACAACGAAAAGGATCGCCGCGCCGCGCTCAAGAAACTGCTGCCCATGCAGCGCGCCGACTTTGTCGGCCTCTTCAAGGCGATGGGGTCGCTCCCGGTCACGATCCGCACCATCGATCCGCCGCTGCACGAGTTCCTTCCGAAACGTGAAGATCTGCTGGTCGAAATTCAGCACCTTGAAGACACCAAGCCTCGCTCGCCCAAGCTGAAGGAGCTGCGTCCCCTTCTTGCAAGGGTCGAGGAGCTGCACGAGCAGAACCCGATGCTCGGCCTGCGCGGATGCCGCCTCGGCATCACGTTCCCTGAGATTACGGAGATGCAGGCGCGCGCGATTATTGAGGCTGCGGTGGCCGTAAAGTTGAAGGGCGGGGAGCCCCATCCCGAGATCATGATCCCGCTCGTTGGGTCGATCGAGGAGATGCGCAACCAGGCGGCGATCGTTCGCCGCGTGGCCGACGAGGTCTTTGCGGAGAAGAAGACCAAGGTCGACTACATGGTGGGCACCATGATCGAGCTGCCGCGCGCCGCGTTGACTGCCGATCAGATCGCAGAAGAAGCCGAGTTCTTCTCTTTCGGCACCAACGACCTCACGCAAACCACGTTCGGCATCTCGCGCGACGACATCAACAACTTCCTGCCGGCCTATCTCAAGCTCGGCATCTTCAAACAAGACCCCTTCGCCACCCTCGATCAGGCGGGCGTCGGTCAACTGGTGAAGATGGCCGTGGCCGAGGGCCGCAACACGCGCCCGAAGCTCAAGGTCGGCATCTGCGGCGAACATGGCGGCGATCCTGAATCCGTCAAGTTCTGCCACAAAATCGACCTCAACTACGTCTCCTGCTCGCCCTTCCGCCTGCTCACGGCGCGGCTGGCAGCAGCGCAGGCCGCGCTCGAAGATAAGCTCGGCGCACTGGGCGGCAGCAAGTAAGCGAATTCCTCTCCCAGTCATCAGGGGCGTCCGCCGCAGCGGGCGCCCTTGATGTTTCTGCGTGCAACACCTGCCGGGCGCCCCCAGGTCCCTCGCACTTTGGGACCGGGGATAGCAACGACTCAGTTTCTTCTTGACAAACCATAACCATTTGGTTATGGTTTTGCTGTGGCAACCTTGAACCCCAACCCGGTCTTCCGCGCACTCGCCGATCCCACGCGACGCGCCATCTTCCAGCAACTATCCCGTCACGGCGAGCAGACCGTCCACGGTCTAACCCGCCATGCGGGCGTCTCCCAGCCCGCCGTCTCCAAGCACCTGACCGTATTGAAGCGGGCGAAGCTGGTGCGCCACCGCCGCGATGGCCGCGAGACGCACTATCGCGCGCAGCCCGAGGCCCTTGCGCCCATGGTGGACTGGCTCAACCTCTACGGAGCATTCTGGCGCGACCGGTTCGATCGCCTTGAGAATCTTTTGGGGAGGATGGATCCATGAGCAACGCTTCAGAGACTTCTCGTGCCCTCGTCGTCGAAAGGGTATTTCCCCATCCCCCGCAGAAGCTGTGGCGTGCGCTTACGGATGGTTCCCTCCTCGCGCAATGGCTTTTGAACAATGACTTCGAGCCGGTCGTGGGGCGCAGGTTCCAGTTCCGCCGCGAGCCCATGCCGAACTGGAATGGGGTCATCGACTGCGAAGTGTTCGTCGTCGAGCCCTTCAAACAGCTTTCCTATAGCTGGGTCGCTATGGGCCTTGAAACCGTGGTGCGCTGGACCTTGACTCCGGCCGATGGCGGCACTCAATTGCGTATGGAGCAGTCCGGCTTCGGGCCCGATCGGGAAGCCAACTACAAGGGCGCAAAGTACGGCTGGCAGAGTTTCTTCAACGTCCTCGAGCGTACGCTCACAGATCTTGATTGAATGCAAGAATGCAAAAAACTGCGCGTTCCCGTCCGCGAAATCAACTGAGGAGAATTCCAATGAAAATCAAACTCATCAGCGTCTATGTCGACGACCAGGAGAAGGCGCTGCGCTTCTATACCGAGGTGCTCGGCTTCGTGAAGAAGGCAGACTTCAGCAATGGGCCTTATCGCTGGCTCACCGTGGCCTCGCCTGAAGATCCTGACGGAACCGAGCTTCAACTGGCGCTCAACAACAACCCCGCCGCCAAAACGTATCAACAGGCCTTGTTCGAGCAAAAACAGCCTGCAGCCATGTTCTTCACCGATGACGTGCAGGCCGATTACGATCGCATGAAAGCGCGCGGCGCCGAGTTCGCCATGCCGCCCACTGACGTGACTGCTTCAAAGATCGCCACGGTCAACGACACTTGCGGCAATCTCCTTCAAATCACGCAGTTGATGAAGTGGTAGCGCGCCTCTCACCCACCACGACCAATGGGTGTCCCTGACCCCTTGCACTTAGGGACCGGGGATCCTGCGCCCACCACGAACCAAAGGGGTGCCCCACCCTCGCCACGTTTCTGTTTTGTGGCTAGGGTGGGATCGCACAGTCGTTGGATCCGTTTCAACCCTCCCGGAGGGAGGGAAGAGGATAGCCCAGGGCGTAAGCCCTGGGACATAGCGCCTCCAGGACCTCGCAGCCCCGTAGGGGCGAAAGAACACCACCGGCAGAATCAGCGCATAAATCCGGCTGTCAACCCCCGCCGATGTCCCTCACATCCTCATCTCTCTGATTTCATGAGAAATATTTCCTTCCCCAAGTTTGCCGATCATTTCGGCCCTTTGGCGCAGAATCATTTCAGAAGATCGAAGAAAGCGAAGTTCCGATTTTTGGTCGATCGCATCCGCTTAAACCTGGCTTCTAACTCCTTTAGATAGAAGATTTTGCGAAACAACTCCTTTGGAATGAATAGGTTAGCGGAATCGGTGAAAGGTACAAGTGCCTGAAAACAAAGTCCTTAGCCACAAAATGGGTGGGGGGAGGGGGTAGGTACTCAAAGGTAAACAGCTGTCGGCCGCCTGTCGTTAGCACATAATATGTCCGGTGTTTTTAGCAAGTGAAGTGTCCGCATAGCAGGCGGTGAGGATGGAACCATGCGCGA
>Ga0326728_10015621_pt1 | contig 15737 bp, 11 predicted proteins | sample MB3enrmetagenome_FD_207602 | JGI IMG/M metagenome (GOLD analysis project Ga0326728, IMG submission 207602) | Lab enriched peat soil microbial communities from McLean, Ithaca, NY, United States - MB31MN | ecosystem: Environmental > Terrestrial > Soil > Wetlands > Peat | place: USA: New York...
GCGATCTTGCCGTTCCATAGCTTGGCGTCGACCTTCCGTGATTGGGACGACATCGTGGAGCATCTAGCCGAACCGCCGCGCAAGAGGCCTCGGTACAGCTTCTATTAAGTTAACGCTTATAGGGCGTTGCCCTGGGCTGGGCTAGGTCGCCCCTTCGGGGCTGCACAACCGCGAAGGTCAGGACTGGCCCTGGGTTGACCCAGGGCGTTGCCCTGAGCTGAGCTAGGTCGCCCCTTCGGGGCTGCACAATCGCGAAGGTCAGAACTGGTCCTGGGTTGACCCAGGGCGTTGCCTTGGGCTGGGCTGGGGACGACGGAGCATTCCCAAAATAAGGCGATACGGTGTACACTCGCAGGTTTGGCGGGGACGAACGTGTCCCCACAGAATGTGAATTCACCGGTGGGCAGCATGGCGAGGCAAACTCGCCGATACGGTTTGAATTCCGTCCGAGCGACGTGGCGAGGTAAACTCGCCGCTACAGGAGGTGAAATGAGAAAAGTCTGGCGTGGGTTATCGGTCTTTGTAGTGTTGGCGTTATCTTGGTTGGCCGTCGTTCCTGCGCAGGCGCCATCAAACCCTTCGGCAGGGACCACGAAAGCTTTGCAGCAATCGGGCGGCGTTGCTTCTCCCGAGAGGGTGGGCCTTTCCTCAGAACGTTTGGGGCGCATTGGCAACGCCATGGAGCAAAGCATCAGTGAGGGACGGATTGCGGGCGCGGTCGCCCTGGTTGCCCGGCACGGCCAGATCGTCTATTTCAAAGCGTTTGGCATGGGGGACCGCGAGGCAAAGCAGCCCATGCGGACTGACAACATTTTCCGCATCTGTTCGATGAGCAAGCCCATCACTAGCGTGGCCGTGATGATGCTCTATGAAGAAGGGCGCTTCCTGCTGAATGAGCCGGTCTCCGACTTCATTCCTGAGTTCAAGAATATGAAAGTCCTCGACCCGCCCGTTCCACGGGACACGACTTCCCCGCCGGGCGCCCTGGTGGATGCCAAGCGGCCCATCACGATCTTCCAGTTGCTTACGCACACGGCGGGACTCACCTACCCCTGGAATGCGCGGCTGGGCAAAGCCTACAACGCGGCGGGCCTCGGCACAGGACTCCTTCAGCAGGAAGGGTCAACAGGCGATTCCATTAAGAGGCTGGCATCTCTTCCTCTGCTGTTTCAGCCTGGGGACGCCTGGGAGTACAGCTTGGCGGATGATGTGCTCGGTTATCTTGTGGAGAAGGTCTCCGGGATGCCACTCGACCGGTTCTACGAGGAACGAATCTTCAAGCCGCTGGGAATGAAGGACTCCTACTTCTTTCTGCCGGACGACAAGGTTTCACGCCTGGCCGCCGCATATGCCTACTATCCCGAGAAAGGGCTTCAAGTCATCCCTGAAAAGGCGGTGATCAAAGAAGGTGATTTTTCCTATTCGTCCGATTATCCTTACCGCGGTCCGCGCACCTATTTTTCCGGCGGTGGGGGCCTCTGCTCGACGGCGGAAGATTACTATCGCTTCTGCCAAATGATGCTGAACAAGGGCGAGTTCAAAGGCACGCGCCTGCTAAGCCGCAAATCGGTCGAGCTGATGACCCAAGACCACGTTCAGGGAAAAGTCGAAGGCATGGGCTACGGTCTAGGCTTCGGCGTCAATAGCGAGTCCAGGTATTTGACCGAGTTGGGCTCGGTGGGCGGATTTTACTGGGGCGGTTTTTACTATACCGACTTCGTGATCGATCCAAAAGAAGACATGATCGCGGTGGTTATGGCCCAGCTTCATCCTACCGGTGACATCAACGTCAACGCCAGAGTGATCCGGCTAGCGTACCAGGCCATAAACGACTGAGACGGAGGTGAGAGGGCAAGGGAGTGAGGGTGGAGCGCTTCGCTGCGCGCTCACCCCCGCCCGGAAATTTCAGATTTCAAGATTTCAGATTCAAGAGCAAGAGTGCCGCTTGGAAATCAAGAATCGGCAATCGACAATCGACAATCAGCAATCGGCCATCAACAATCGTCAATCGACAATCGACAGTTACTGTGTTCTTGCTGCGTCCTCGTCCGAAAGCTCGACGGCCACGCCTGCGCCGGGAGTTGGCGCGGGGGTGGGGATGGTAGCTTCCGTGGGCGCTTCTTCTTCCGGCCGAGGCGGCGCGGCCTCGCTCAAGAGCCTGAAGTTGCGGTAGAACTCGAGGCCGGTGCCGGCTGGGATCAACCGGCCCATGATGACGTTCTCCTTCAATCCGCGCAGGTGATCCACTCCGCCGCGGATGGAAGCTTCGGTGAGCACGCGGGTGGTTTCCTGGAAGGAAGCCGCGGAGATCCACGACTCCGTAGCCAGGGAAGCCTTGGTGATGCCGAGGAGCAAGGGCCTGCCGGTAGCGGGCTTGCCACTATCAATCTTTGCCCGCTCGTTTTCTTCCCGGAAGCGGAACTTATCCACCTGCTCGTCGAGGAGGAATTCCGTATCGCCCACGTCCTCGACTTTCACCCAGCGCATCATCTGCCGAACGATGACTTCGATGTGCTTGTCGTTGATATTGACGCCCTGCAGACGGTAGACTTCCTGGATTTCGTCCACCAGGTACTTTTGCAGCTCTTTTTCGCCGAGCACCGCCAGGATATCGTGCGGGTTGCGCGGCCCGTCCATGAGAGACTCGCCGGCTTTCACCCGCTCGCCCTCCTGCACGGAGACGTGGACGCCGCGCGGCAGCAAGTATTCCTTGGGCTCTCCACGATCGGGCGCGACAATGATCTTGCGCTGGCCTTTGGCGATGTCTCCATACTTCACCAGCCCGTCGATTTCCGTAATGACGGCCGGCTCATGAGGCTTGCGGGCTTCGAAGAGCTCGACGACGCGCGGCAAACCGCCCGTGATGTCTTTGGTCTTGGTGGTTTCGCGCGGAATCTTGGCCAGCACATCGCCGGCGCTGACCTCGTCGCCATCCTGGACCATCAAGTGAGCGCGCGAGGGCATGAGGTACTTCTTCGACCCTGCTTTGGAGGAAGCGTCGCCGCCCGGCTTGATGACGAGTCGGGGTTGATACTGTTCATCCGGCGCTTCCGTCACTACCCACTGCGACAGACCGGTGACTTCATCGACCTGTTCCTGGAGGGTGGTTCCCACCTCGAGATCCTTGAACTGAACCGCGCCCGCGACTTCGGTCAAAATCGAGAAGGTGTAAGGATCCCACTCCACCAGGATGTTCCCCTGCTTGACGGGAGCGCCGTCCGAGTACTTGATCCTGGCGCCGTAGACCACCGAGTAGCGCTCGCGTTCGTGGCCCTTGTCGTCCACCACCACCACCGCTCCGTTGCGGTTCATAGCCACGAAGTTGCCTTCCCGGTTGGTGACAGTCTGGAGGTTAACGAATTTCAGGAAGCCGTTGTTCTTGGCTTCGAGTGTTGTCTGCTCGCTGATGCGGCTGGCGGTTCCGCCGATGTGGAAAGTCCGCATGGTGAGCTGGGTGCCAGGTTCGCCGATGGACTGCGCGGCGATAACTCCGACCGCCTCGCCCATTTCCACCACCTTGCCGGTGGCCAGATTCCGCCCATAGCAGCGGACGCAAACGCCGCGCCGGGACTCGCAGGTGAGCACGGAGCGGATTTTCACCCGCTCGATGCCTGCCGCCTGGATGGAAGCCGCCAAATCTTCGTTGATCTCCTGATTGACATCAACGATGACGTTGCCCTCGTAGTCCTTGATCTGCTCGAGCACCACGCGGCCCACGATGCGATCGCGCAGCGGCTCGACCACTTCTCCGGCTTCCACGATGGGCTCGACGTAGATGCCGTCCAGGGTGCCGCAGTCGAATTCGGAGATGATGACGTCCTGCGCCACGTCAACCAGGCGGCGCGTCAGGTAGCCGGAGTCTGCGGTCTTGAGCGCTGTGTCCGCCAAGCCCTTGCGCGCGCCGTGCGTCGAAATAAAGTACTGCAATACGTTGAGGCCCTCGCGGAAGTTCGCGGTGATGGGCGTCTCGATGATTTCTCCCGAAGGTTTGGCCATCAAGCCGCGCATCCCTGAAAGCTGACGAATCTGCTGTTTGGAACCGCGCGCGCCGGAATCCGCCATGATGTAAATGGGGTTCAACTCGCCGGATTTGTCCTGCGCTTCCATGGTCTGGAACATCTCGTCCGCGACGTGGTCGGTGACGTTGGACCAGATGGCGATGACCTTGTTGTAACGCTCGCCATGGGTGATGGCGCCTTCTTGATACTGCTTCTCGACATCGATCACTTCCTGCTCGGCATCACTCACCAGCTTGGCTTTGTTCAAGGGCACCACGAGATCGTCAATGCCGATGGAAATCCCCGCCTTGGTGGCATAAAGGAAGCCAAGGGTCTTGACCTCGTCCAGCATCTGTACGGTGGTCTCGAGACCAAAGCGCAGGTAGCAGTAATTCACCAATCCGCCAAGGCCTTTCTTGCGCAGCAGGCCGTTCACAAACGGCATAAGGGGTGCGCCGGTTGTGGCGTCCTTCGGCAGGTGGTCGTTGAAAATCACCCGGCCCACCGTGGTGTTGATGAATTGGCTTTTCACGGTGATGGGCTCGGCGTGAAGAACGTCCTGATCGTCGTAAGCGGTGGTGAGATCAATCACGCGGCCGGTGAAGCGCAAGCGGATGGGCGTGAGGCTCTCCACTTCCCCCGCCTCGAGAGCCAGCAGGACTTCTTCGGAATTGGCGAAAGCCCGATCCTCTCCCTTGGCTCCGCGCTTGTCCTTTGTGAGGTAGTAGATGCCCAGCACGATATCCTGCGTGGGAACCGCCAGAGGCTGGCCGTTGGCCGGCGAGAGAATGTTGTACGAAGACAACATCAGGACCGATGCCTCGATTTGCGCTTCGGGCGAGAGAGGGATGTGGACTGCCATCTGGTCGCCGTCGAAGTCCGCGTTGAACGCCGTGCAAACCAGAGGGTGAATCTTGATGGCCTTGCCCTCGACCAGCAGGGGCGAGAAGGCTTGAATGCCCAGGCGGTGAAGCGTGGGAGCACGGTTGAGCAGTACGGGGTGGTCCTTGATGACTTCCTCGAGGATGTCCCAAACCACCGGTTCCTGCCGCTCGACCATTTCTTTGGCGGCTTTGATGGTGGTGCAGTGTCCCGCCTGCTCCAGCCGGTGGTAAATGAAGGGCTTGAAAAGCTCGAGCGCCATCTTCTTGGGCAGACCGCACTGGTGGAGTTTCTGCTCCGGACCCACCACGATCACGGAGCGGCCGGAGTAGTCGACTCGCTTGCCCAGCAGGTTCTGGCGGAAGCGGCCTTGCTTGCCTTTCAAAGTGTCGGAAAGGGACTTGAGCGGTCGATTGTTGGCGCCGCGCAGCACACGTCCACGGCGGCCGTTGTCGAAGAGCGCATCCACCGCCTCCTGGAGCATGCGCTTTTCGTTGCGCACAATGACGTCGGGCGCGTGCAATTCCATCAGTTTCTTCAACCGGTTGTTGCGATTGATCACGCGGCGATAGAGGTCGTTGAGATCGGAGGTGGCGAACCGGCCGCCATCCAAAGGCACCAGGGGCCGCAACTCGGGCGGAATCACCGGAATTACATCCAGGATCATCCACTCCGGCTTGTTGCCGGATTTGCGGAAGGCCTCGAGTACCTTCAGGCGCTTGGCGTACTTCACTCGCTTCTGCTGCGAGGGGTCGCTCTTCATGCGCTCCCGCAATTCCTCTGTGAGCGCCTCGATATCTACTCGCTTGAGAAGTTCCTTGATGGCTTCCGCACCCATGCCGGCGCGGAACTTCCCCGGAAATTCCTGCTGAAGCTGTCGATAACGCTCTTCGGTGAGGAGTTCCTTTTCGTTCAGGGGGGCTTCGCCGGGATCAACCACGACGTACTTCTCGAAGTACAGAATCGCTTCCAAATCCCGCAGGGAAATATCCAGCAAATGGCCAATGCGGCTGGGCAGGCCTTTGAAAAACCAGACGTGGGAGCAGGGAGCCGCCAGCTCGATGTGGCCCATGCGCTCGCGCCGCACCTTCGAGAGAGTTACCTCGACACCGCACTTGTCGCAAATCACTCCGCGGTGCTTCATGCGCTTGTATTTGCCGCACAAGCATTCCCAGTCAGTGACGGGGCCAAAAATCTTGGCGCAGAAAAGTCCATCGCGTTCCGGTTTGAAAGTCCGATAATTTATAGTCTCAGGCTTGGTCACCTCACCATGAGACCAGGAACGGATCTTTTCAGGCGAAGCCAGGCTGATGCGAATAGCATCGAATTCTCCGATTAAACTAACTCGATCATAAGGGCTGCTGCGGAACACGGTTTACCTCCCACCTTCAAAGTCGAAATTCGAAATACGAAAACCGAAATTCGAAAATCGAAATTCGAAATTCGAATGCTCGTGCGGTCTCTGAATTACTGAACATTACCTATGCCGCTCTCTTCAGCGCCAACGTCGAGCGCAAATATCCGTTGAGTAGCTGGGCAGCACGCTGGCCAATGGCATCAAGCCTCTCGCCTTCCTTTTTGGTGATGTACCCCTGGTCTACACATGTCGTCAGGTGGTCCCTCAACTCGAAAACCGACCCGCGTGCTTGGCGGCAAAACTGAGCGTTCTCCTGATAGCCGAACCGTCCGAACCCTTCTGCTATGTTTGCGGTCACCGAACAGGCAGCGCGTCGAATTTGCGTTCCTAGCGCGTATCTCTCGGCCTCAGGCAACGAACGCGCGACCTTGTACATTTCGTTCCGAAACTCACGCGCCACCTGCCATACATCCAGGTCCTTGAAGTCCTTGATGGTGGATTCTGCCATCACCTAGTCTCTGCTGAGTTCCCGCCGAGTTTCGAATTTCGATTTTCGAGTTTCGAAATTACTCCGTACGCAGGGGCGCAAGCTCCTTGGGCTTCTTGATCAACTCCACATCCAGGCAGAGGCTTTGGAGTTCACGGACCAGCACGTTGAACGATTCGGGGATGCCGGGTTCGATCGCCGCCTCTCCTTTGACGATGGCTTCGTAAATCTTGGCGCGTCCGTACACGTCGTCGGATTTGGCAGTGAGCAGTTCCTGAAGGATATGAGCCGCGCCGTAAGCTTCGAGCGCCCAGACTTCCATTTCGCCGAAGCGTTGACCGCCGAACTGCGCCTTGCCGCCCAGAGGCTGCTGGGTGATGAGCGAGTAAGGGCCAATCGAGCGGGCGTGAATCTTGTCGTCGACCAGGTGCGACAGCTTGAGCATGTAAATGTAGCCGACGGTGACCGGCTGTTCAAAGGGCTCGCCCGTCATGCCATCGTAGAGCCTGATCTTTCCGGAAGTGGGCAGACCCGCCTTCTCGAGGTAGCCCTTGATTTCCTTTTCGCTGGCGCCGTCGAAGACTGGGGTCGAGAAAGGAATTCCTTCCGAGAAGGAGCGGCCGAAGGCAAGCACCTGTTCGTCATCCAGGCTATCCACCAGCTTGGTGGAAGCGTTGTTGCGGAACATGCCTTTGAGCTCTTTGCGGACCACTTCGGCGCTGGATTCCGTCGAAACCAACTGGCGAACCTTGGTCCCCAACTCTTTAGCGGCCCAGCCCAAGTGAGTCTCCAGAATCTGGCCCACGTTCATTCGCGACGGGACGCCGAGAGGATTCAGAACCACTTCCACCGGCGTGCCGTCCGGCATGTAAGGCATGTCTTCCTCGGGCAGAATGCGCGCGATGACGCCCTTGTTGCCGTGCCGTCCCGCCATCTTATCGCCCACCGAGAGCTTGCGCTTCATGGCGATAAAGACTTTCACCAGCTTGATAACTCCAGGGGGAAGCTCATCACCTTTCTTGAGCTTCTGAATCCTCTCATCAGTGATCTTCCTCAGGATGTCGATCTGACGCGAGGTCATCTCCTCGACCTCATCGATTCTTTCCATGAGCGTCGGGTCTTTCTTGGCGATTCGGATGCGCTTCAAGTTGTGCGTGGAGAGCCGCGCCAGCACTTCGCGATCGAGCTCGGTGCCCTTGACGAGCAGACGTTTGTTGGTTTTCTCGTCGTGCAGATCCGCCAGCAGCTTCTCACCCGCGAGCAGGGCAGAGAGCCGCTTCAAGCGTTCGTCCTGGAGGATGCGGATTTCGTCGTTCAGGTTCTTCTCCAGCCGAGCCACCTGGGAAGCTTCGATGGTCCGAGCCCGCTCGTCCTTCTCCGCGCCCTTGCGCGAGAAGATCTTCACATCCACGACGATGCCTTCGATTCCCGGTGGGCAAGTCAAAGACGCATCGCGGACGTCGCCCGCTTTTTCCCCGAAGATGGCGCGCAGCAGCTTTTCCTCAGGGGTGAGCTGAGTTTCGCCCTTGGGTGTAACCTTGCCGACCAGAATATCGCCGGGCTTAACATAGGCGCCGATGCGGATGATGCCGCTCTCGTCCAAGTCCTTGAGCAAGGACTCCGAAACGTTGGGGATGTCGCGGGTGATTTCTTCCGGACCCAGCTTGGTGTCGCGCGACTCGATTTCGAATTCTTCGATGTGGATCGAGGTGTACGAATCCTCTTTGACGAGCTTCTCGCTGACCAGGATGGCATCTTCAAAGTTGTAGCCACGCCAAGGCATGAAGGCCACCAGGACGTTCCGCCCCAGGGCCAGTTCGCCATGGTCGGTGCAGGGGCCGTCAGCGAGGACCTGCCCCGCCAGAACATGCTGGCCCTTGGAGACCGCCGGCTTCTGGTTAATGCAGGTGTTCTGGTTGGAGCGGCGGAACTTGGTCAACTGGTAGATGTCCGCGCCGACCTCGCGTGAGAACTGCCCGCTGTGACCGTCGCCCTCGACACGCACGATGATGCGCTCGCTGTCCACGCTGTCCACGGTGCCGTTACGCTTGCAAATCACCACCGCGCCGGAATCACGGGCGGTAACCTCCTCCATGCCGGTGCCAATCAAGGGTGCTTGGGCGCGCAGGAGCGGAACCGATTGGCGCTGCATATTGGAACCCATGAGGGCGCGATTCGCGTCGTCATTCTCGAGGAATGGGATCAGCGACGCCGCCACGCTCACCAGTTGCTTTGGGCTGACGTCGATGTAGTCGATTTCATCACGCCGCTTCAGCACGAAGTTGCCGGCCTGGCGGGCGTTGACTAGTTCGTGGATGATGCGGCCCTTTTCGTCCACCGCAACGTTGGCCTGAGCGATGATGTGCTGATCCTCTTCCCAGGCGGAGAGGTAAAACGAGTAGGGCTCGTGTTCCACCAGCTTGCGCTTTCGCTCCGCCAACTCTTCGTTCGCCTTCTCGACCTCGCCCACTTCGACGTGTTCGCCGACGCGCCATTGGCTGTCGCCGGAGTGCGTAATGGTGACGTAATCCACGATCCTGCCGCCGCGGACTTTGCGGTACGGGCTCTCAATGAAACCGTGCTCGTTGATGCGCGCGTAGCAGGAAAGCGAGGAAATGAGCCCGATGTTCGGACCTTCCGGGGTCTCAATGGGACAAATACGGCCGTAGTGTGTGGGATGGACGTCGCGGACCTCGAATCCGGCACGCTCTCGCGAGAGGCCGCCGGGACCCAGGGCGGACAAGCGCCGCTTGTGAGTGATTTCCGAAAGCGGGTTCGTCTGGTCCATGAACTGGGAGAGCTGTGAGGAACCAAAGAACTCCCGGATGGCCGCCATGACCGGCTTGGCGTTGATCAAATCGTGGGGCATGGCGGTGGACATTTCCTGGTAAACCGACATCTTCTCTTTGATCGCCCGCTCCATGCGGACGAGGCCCAGGCGGAATTGGTTCTCCAGCAGTTCGCCCACCGCGCGCACGCGACGGTTCCCCAGGTGGTCGATGTCGTCCACGGTGAAATTGCCACCCAGATTCTTGTGCAGCTTGAGGAGGTAGCGGATAACGGAGTAGAAGTCCTCCGGCTCGAGGGTGCGCTTGTCGAGTGGAAGCTGGATGGGAGTGTGCTCGGAGTGCTCGGTGGCCATCGTGCCTTCGCAAGCCCGGACGACCTCGGAACAGATATTGTCTTCCCGCTTGCCGACGAACATCTTCTCCTGGTCGACAACCACGTAAAAATTGGCGGCGGGGAAATTGCGAGCGTCTTCGAGTTCGAGTTCAGTGGCCTTGTCGTCAATGCGGCTCTTGAGCTTGGTGAAGTAGCCCAACTTGATGTTGAACTTCAAACGGCCTACCCGCGAGAAGTCGTACTTGCGCGGGTCAAAGAACATGCCGTTGAAGAGCGCGGTAGCCGTATCCAGCGTGGGCGGATCGCCCGGCCGCATCTTGCGGTACATCTCGATGAGAGCTTCCTGGGGAGTCTTCAAAGCATCGCGCCGCAAGGTCTGGCTGATGACCACACCGGTTTCATCGCGCTCCGGGAAGAACACCTGGACTTCCGAAAGGCCGGACTCTTGAATGGAATTCAGGGCGCTGGAAGTGAACTCGTTGTTCGCCTCCAGCATGACTTCCCCGGTCGCCGGATTCACGACGTCGGCGGCCGCGAAGGCGCCTTCCAAATCCTGCGCCGCGACTTCAAGCTGCGTGATTTTGGCTTTTTGAATCTCCTTGTAAACCGACTCCGTAACCTTCCGCCCGGCGCTGACCACCGTCTCATGGGTTCGCGGATGCTCCACATTCTTGGAGAGCTTTATTCCGATCAAGCCCGGGGAAACTTCCAGGAAAAGTTTCCGGTCCTTGAGCAACAGCTTTTCCACCGAGTAGAAGGCCTTGACAATCTCCGAGTCATTCTTCAAGCCCAAGGCGCGCAGGAAAATGGTGGCCAGGAACTTTCGTTTGCGGTCGATTCGGACGTAGAGAATGTTCTTGGTGTCGTACTCGAATTCCACCCAGGAGCCGCGGTAGGGAATTGTCTTCCCCAGGAAATAAGTCCGCTGGGGCGTGGCTTCGAAGAAAACGCCCGGGGAACGATGAAGCTGGCTGACAATGACGCGTTCCGTGCCGTTGATGATGAACGTCCCGTTCTCGGTCATCAAGGGGATTTCGCCGAAATAGACCTCTTGCTCTTTGATATCACGAATACTCTTGTGGCCCGTGTCACTGTCCTTGTCGTAAAGGGTGAGACGGATGGTGACCTTGAGAGGTGCGGCGAAAGTCATGCCGCGCTCCTGGCATTCGGTGACGTCGTACTTGAGCTGGAGCGCGACGGGGTCGCCGCACTTGTTGCAGAAGGTCACCACGTTCTTATTGAACGTGCCGCAGCGAGTGCAGAGTACGTCCCCCACCTTGAAAGGATCGGTGATGACGGTGTGGCCGCAATTCTTGCAGGTGCTGCGCAAGTGGTGCAGTCCTTTGAGGCTGCCGCACTTGCATTCCCAGTTGCCAATCGAGTAGTCGACGAAGTCCAACTGGGCGATGCCGCGAAAATCCGTGATCGGAAAGACGGAATTGAACACCGCTTGCAGCCCCCCGTCTTCCCGCTCCGAGGGAAGCAGGTTCATTTGCAGAAATCGCTCGTACGAGCGCCGCTGAACTTCGATAAGATTTGGAATTTTGATGACCGTCGGTATTTTGGAAAAATTGATGCGCTGACGGACAGCGCCATTGCCGCCGTTAACCATTCGCGTTGCTCCTCGCCTGAAATTTCAAGATCCTGCCGGACAATGCTGACACATCACCCTTCTTAGAGTGATGCACGATGAGGGCTTGGGGATGCCGCACTGTTTTGCGCACGACCCGACGCTCCACTGGGCGGTTCGTGTTTCCTGAACGTGAGGACGTCGTGTCCCGAGCCCCCGCTCGGGAAACGGAAGAAGATGTGCCGGCCTCTTTGAGAGGCTACTGTTATTTCACTTCGACAGTGGCGCCGGCTTCGGTGAACTTCTTCTTGAGGGCTTCGGCTTCTTCCTTGGAGATGCCCTCCTTGATCGGCTTGGGCGCGCCATCCACAAGATCCTTCGCCTCTTTCAGGCCCAGGCTGGTGACTTCACGGACGGCCTTGATGACGTTGATCTTGTTGGCTCCCACTGTGGTGAGGATAACCGTGAATTCCGTTTGTTCTTCCGCCGGCGCCCCGCCTGCGGCCGGCGCCGCGCCTGCCGCGGCTACCATCACAGGCGCCGCCGCCGCGGCAGAAACTCCCAGAACCTCTTCCAGCTTCTTGACGAGCTCGGAAGCTTCCAGCAGTGTTAGTCCTTTGATCTCTTCCACAATCTTATCGATCCGTTCCGACATTTGCTTTTTTCCTCCTCGAGAATCCCGGTCTGCCGCCCGCCGGCAATTCCGACGGGCCAATCGGTTATGTCATCCCGGCGGTTATATCATTCCGAGCGAAGCGAGGAATCTCGCTCTCGAAAACAAGGCGAGATTCCTTCCCAGGCTAGCTGCATGCACTAGCTGTTCGCCGCCTCCCTGAACTTGTTCTCTTTGACGGCTTGCTGAACCACCACCGCCAACTTGCGCCCCACGCCCGCGAGGGCCATTGCCACATTCCGCGCCGGGGCTTTCATCAGGTAGAGCGCCTTGGAGAGCAATTCCTCCCGGGCGGGTAAGTTAGCGACCATGCTGAGGTCGGCCATGGCGACCACCCGGCCTTCCACCACGCCCGACTTAAATTTGAGCAACGGGTTCTCTCTGGCATAGGCGCTCAAAACCTTGGCTAAGGCCACAGGGTCTGCCTGCGTATAGGCAAGAGACGTGGTGCCCTTCAGCTCCTTTGCCGCCGGCTCGAGCGGCGTGCCCTGAGAAGCCCGCTCGATAAGGCTGTTCTTTACGACTTTGTACTTGGCCCCGACCTGCGCAATCTTGCGCCGAAGCTCGAAATCCTGGGCGACGGTGATTCCCTCAAAACCCGAGAGAAAGACCGTGCGGGATTTTTCCAGTTCCTGATGCAATGCCTCTGCCTTCTGTTTTTTCTCGTCTTTTTTCATGCTCAATCCTCTGTTGCACGGGCGAGACGCCCGCGTTACGCCTAAGCGGCTTCTACCGACGCCAGATCGATGGCGAGGCCGGGGCCCATCGTGGAAGAGACGGCGATGCTTCGCACGTAACGGCCTTTAGCGGAGGCCGGCTTCGCTTTGATGACGCTCGAAATCAGAGCGCTGGCGTTTTCGGCCAGCTTCTGGGCGTCGAAGGAGACCTTGCCCACCGGGCAATGGATGATCCCCGTCTTGTCCACTCGAAATTCCACCTTGCCGGCCTTCACTTCTCTTACCGCGCGTTCCACATCCAAGGTGACGGTGCCTGTTTTCGGATTCGGCATGAGCCCTCGAGGGCCTAGGATCTTACCCAGGCGGCCCACGGACTTCATCATGTCCGGCGTGGCGATCACGGCATCGAAATCAATCCATCCGCCCTGTATCTTCTGCACAATATCGTCGCCGCCTACTTCATCGGCTCCCGCCTCGCGAGCTTCACGAACCTTGTCGCCCGAGGCGATGACGATCACCCGCTTACTCTTTCCGAGGCCGTGGGGAAGAACCACGGTGCCGCGGACCATCTGATCCGCGTGCTTTGGGTCTACTCCAAGGCACATTGCCACTTCTACAGTCTCGTCAAACTTGGCGAAAGCCGCCTTCTTCACAATCGGCATCGCCTCGGCCACAGTGTACGCTGGCTTGTCGACCAGTTTGGCTGCCGCCGTGTACTTCTTTCCTGCCTTAGCCATTGCAGTACCCCATCTCGAAAATCGAAATTCGAAAATCGAACTTCGAAAACCGGAAATCGAAAGTCGAAAATAGAAAATCAGAAATTCCCGTAACGAGCCTCCAGCCTCCAGTTTCGATTTTCGAATTTCGGACTTCACGCAACAACATCAATTCCCATGCTGCGTGCCGTGCCCTTCACTGTCGCCACGGCGGCCGAGATTTCCTTTGCGTTGAGATCCGGCATCTTCAGTTTGGCGATCTCTTCCACCTGTTTCTCAGTCACCTTGCCCACCTTGTTCCGGTTGGGCTCGCCCGAACCCTTGGCGATTCCTGCCGCCCGTTTGAGAAGCACCGAGGCGGGCGGCGTCTTGGTTACAAATGTGAAACTCCGGTCGCTGTACACCGTTATAACGACAGGAATAATCAGCCCTTCCTGGTCCCGGGCGGAAGTCTTGGCGTTGAACGCCTTGCAGAACTCCATGATGTTAACGCCGTGCTGGCCCAACGCCGGTCCAGCGGGAGGCGCAGGGGTGGCTTTGCCCGCTGGGAGTTGGAGCTTGACCATCGCCTGGACTTTTTTTGCCATATCCTTCTCCTGGAAACTGGACTATGGAAACCGGAAAATGGAAACTGGAAACTAGAAATCTGAAACTCGAAATCCGAAATTCGACGGGCAGCACTCGCTGAGCCTCCCAAACCCGGCGACCGGCCAGTTTCTATTTTCCAGTTTCAGTTTTCCGGTTTCCATTTTCCCGTTTCCATTTTCCAACTCAGATTTTTTCCACTTGATAAAAATCCAATTCCACCGGGGTGGAGCGGCCGAAGATCGTAACCATGACTCGCAGCGTGGAACGCTCATCGTGGATTTCGTCCACAACCCCGTTGAAGTCCTTGAAGGGACCATCAGTTATCTTCACACTCTCACCCTTGTCGTACTTGAGCCTGGGCTTCGGGTGCTCCGCGGCCACCTCGACCTTGTGAACAATCCGGTCCACTTCCTCAGGGGAGAGGGGGCTAGGCCTTTGCCCGGAGCCGACGAATCCTGTGACGCGGGGCGTTTCGCGCACCATGTGCCAGGTATCGTCGTTCATTTCCATCTCCACCAGCACGTAGCCCGGAAAGAACAGCTTTGCGGTTACTACCTTCTTCCCCTGCCGTGTTTCGAGGATGTCTTCGGTAGGCACCATGATCTCCCCGAACTGTCCCACGAGCCCGGCGGCCTCAATGCGGCTCTTCAGGGTTTCCGCCACTTTCTTCTCAAAACCCGAGTAGGTGTGAATGATGTACCAATTCTTTTCCATGCCTGTATTTAGCTCAGTGAAATGGAGGGAGGCTGGCTCTCGCTCCGCGTCAGTTGTAGCGCGGAACTCCGTTCTTGAGGTCCGCCGCTGGTTAATCCCTATCCGCGATGCAGGAAGTGCCGCAATATCCTTGAAATGCTGGCCGAGAATACCTGGTCGCAAACCCAGAAATAAAAGCCAAAAAGAAACGTAGTGATAAGAACCATCACCGTCGTGCCGTAAATCTCCTGCCGGTTCGGCCAAGTCACCCGTCTCATCTCCGTCCGAACGTCGGAGAAATAATCGCGTACCTGGACCCACGTGCTCTTCTCAATACTGACCTGCTCGCCCATAATTTCCTTAGCCTTCCAACAACCCCACCCTTCAGGCCGGGGCTTTGGCAGGGGCGGAGGGATTTGAACCCCCATGACCGGTTTTGGAGACCGGCAGATTAGCCGTTAATCTGACGCCCCTGCAAAAAACAGTAGGCAGTAAGCAGTAAGCGGTAGGCAGTAGGCAGCCGAACTGCCTACTGCCTTCTGCCGACTGCCTACTTGACTTCCTTGTGGACCGTGTGGTGCCGGCAAGTGGGGCAGAATTTCTTCAGCTCCAGGCGGTCCTGCTGCTTCTTCTTGTTCTTCGTCGTTGTGTAATTGCGGTTTTTGCAGTCGCCGCATTGCAATGTAATGATTTCGCGCATAAAACCAGCCTTCAGCTACCAGCTATCAGCTTTCAGCACCCAGTTCTCAGCCCTTGATCATGGCCTGCGCCAAGTGGCATCTTAAGACCTGTCATTCCGAGCGGAGCGAGGAATCCCGCTCCGGCTGACGGCTGAGAGCTGACACCTTCTCTACTGTAGAATCTCCGTCACGCTGCCCGCGCCCACCGTGTGCCCGCCTTCGCGGATGGCGAAGCGCAGCCCCTTCTCCATGGCAATGGGCGTGATCAACTCGATGGCCAGGTTCACGTTATC
>Ga0326728_10015622_pt1 | contig 15736 bp, 12 predicted proteins | sample MB3enrmetagenome_FD_207602 | JGI IMG/M metagenome (GOLD analysis project Ga0326728, IMG submission 207602) | Lab enriched peat soil microbial communities from McLean, Ithaca, NY, United States - MB31MN | ecosystem: Environmental > Terrestrial > Soil > Wetlands > Peat | place: USA: New York...
CGCGACGCGCCTGGTCGCCCATCCAGGTGAGGACTTCGCTTTCGGCATGGACACGGACGCCGTGCTCGAAGATCGAGCCAATGGTGAGCTGATAGCCAGACATCGTGGACGGCATGGGGAGCATGCGTGCGGGACCTCCGGGGGAGTGGGTGCGGCAATTCTATCCGAATTTGTACCTGGCGCGACATCGTGGACGTTTGTCCGCTGGCCGCGACGCTGTGTACGGCAGGAAGGAGCCGCCTCCGCGCGTCGAATCTGTCGGTGTTAACGAGGACGGCCGAAAAACAAGACATGGCCGTCAGCGTCTTCAAGTTCGAAGCCGCGCAGACCGTCGTGGGTATCTTGAAGAGGTTTTGAAAAGGTGACACCGCGCGACGTAAATTCAGCCGCCAGGGCATCAGGGTCGGGCACGAAGGCGTAGGCGTCCCATCGGGCCGACGGATCACGCTTGCAGTTGGGAAGCGGTTCCAAGCCGACATCCTTGACGAAGATCATAGCCCCATCGCGCTGCAAAATTGCAAAAAAAGGCTCGTGATCCGGCTCCTGATAGGCGATGTGAAAGCCGAGCATCTCGCAATAGAACGAAAGCGCCGCTGGGACGTTGCGCACGATAAAGAACGGCGCGATGCCGGCTATTGCAGTCTGTGTCATGTGTGCCTCCGTTGGTCCAGACAGTCAAGGGGTTTTCAAGACAAAACTGAGGGCAGGAAGACACCGGCGGGCTTGTGTTGTGGATCAATCAGCATTGTCGAGATCTGGGCCACCCGCCGGCTGGTTGATGTCATCGGTCTCCCATGTCTCAAATCGAGACATGGGGCACCCAAGCGCAGAAGTAAGGCTTCTCCCCGAGACTTGGACCACCCGCCCGTTGGGCCTATTTGTCTGTTTTTGATTGCGTTCTCTCCCATCGCGGGGCCCCCGTTATGTCGGCTGTGATGGTGATCCGGCCAGGACACTCGCAGTAGGTCCATACTCCCGGGAAAACACGGACTATGCTATTCAACGCCTGTTCCATGGTCACATTAGTTAACGTTCGCGAATACTTTGGTGCGGTCGGATTCTCCGCTCGTTGACGAGTGACCTGTTCATTCGACAAGTAACTGGAGGAGTATACGGCAGGCATTTCAATATGATTGCGGTCTAGAAACGCTTTGATCTCCGGGGCCAATAACAGCTTGCGTATTGCGTCTCCTAGATCCACAACATCTTTGAGTTCAACTTGTCTAATAGAAAGACTGAGAATTGAAGCGGAGGCACGACCATCCCTCACTTGCACCAGTCCATCACTCTGTCTGGACCATGTAATGTGATGATCGATTTGCGCAAGGCTATCTAGCGCCTCATCGGGGCTTTTAGACGAATGGGGCTCGCTAATATTGATCTGGTCGGTCAGAACGACATCCCCATCTGGGGATGTTCGACAGGCACCAATGAGTATCAGGGAGCCGGAGGTTCTAGTGTAAAGAAAAGTCTTTACGCCATAGTCGCTAACGGTGGTCTCGACCGTACTTGCGGACCGGTCCTGATGTTGAGCCTGGGCTCCGGGTACGGTCCCTGCAAAAAACAGGAAAAAGAAGAAGACTTTGGATCGCATTGTCATACCTCTCACGGGACTAGATTGGTTGCCGTCGCCGGATCGCTTGAACCCGAGGAAAATTGGATTAAATTCTGCGTACTCAATGGGTGAACTGCCTCGTCCGGTCCTTGCAAGAGGCGGGTGGCCCGGGCCTCGGGGACAGTGCTCTTCCAATAGCTGGGGTGCCCCATGTCTCGATTTTGAGACATGGGAAACGACGGCCCTCAATCGGCCACCGTGCGACGTAACCGGCAACGGCCATCTTATAACGAGTCCTGATTCGCTCCAGCGCCGGCTCAAACAGCGCCCCGGCTGCCGCAGTACCCAGGTGGGGTAGCCGATGGAAACAGCTAAAGGTGACGAAATGAAAGCAGCCGCACTGCTGATATCGAACCAGACCGCGAGCCATGCGGAAGATAATAAATCCTCAGGCGGCTGGTTGATGTCATCGGTCTCCCATGTCTCAAATCGAGACATGGGGCACCCGGCATTGTATGGTTTTCTGAGTTGCAAAGCGTCCCGATCCCCTTAGGGATTCAAAGTAAAGGACTACCGATTTCCACTTTTCAGCAATGGAAAACTGGCATATACTCACCGGCCATAGAAGGGAGGGTCAGCATATGCCCTCACAGAACATCCCCACAGACAACAAGCAAATCGTACGCAGGTTCATGGACGAGTGCTGGAGCCAGGGGAAGCTCGACACTGTGTCGGAACTTGTGGCAGCCAATTGCCGTATCCACGACCCCGTATTCCCCGCACTCACCTCGGGAGCCGATAATCTTCGGGGGCACATTGGGACCTGCCGCAGCGGCTTCCCGGACCTCAAGTTTGCGATTGACGACACCATCGCAGAACGGAATGAGGTTGTAGTCCACTGGACAGGCACAGGCACACACAAAGGGCAATTCCTGGGCATGTCCCCCACCAACAAAAGGGTCTCTGTCTCCGGCACCACCATCTTTCGAGTAGAGGGTTCGAAGATTGCCGAGCAGTGGAGTCACTGGAACCTGAACTCGATGATGGAGCAACTTGGGGTCAGCGCTGCCCCCAAAGTCGCATCGCGCGCACCTGAGGTCCAGGCAAAAGCCCACGTCTGAACTTCGGGCGTAACCCACAAATGATTCTCAACAAGCGAGCACACCCGCGAGACCTGTGCCCCATTCATCGCATGAGACCGCGATGAATGGGGCACAAGGCTGTGGGGCTACATGCCGAACGGTGACCGGAGCGGCGGGTCGGACCGGCTGATAAACTGGCCTTAGTTCGTTGGAAAGAGAATGGATTGTGGCTTTGGATCAGGCGGTTTCTTCTCATAAACAATCAGCGCTGACGTTTCAGGAATTGTTGTTTCGCCTGCAGGGGTTTTGGGCGGAGCGCGGGTGTGTGCTGCAGCAGCCGTATGACGTGGAAGTGGGCGCGGGCACGATGGCTCCGGAGACGTTTTTGCGGGTGCTGGGGCCGAAGCCCTATCGTGTCGGCTACGCCCAGCCTTCGCGGCGTCCAGCTGATGGACGGTACGGCGAGAATCCGAACCGGTTGTTCAAGCACACGCAGTTTCAGTTGATTCTGAAGCCGCCGCCGGTGAATGTGCAGGAGCTGTATCTCCAGTCGCTTGAGGCGATTGGGATCGATCTCTCAAAGCACGACATCAAGTTTGAAGAAGACAACTGGGAGTGGCCGGCGGGCGGCGCGTGGGGCGTGGGCTGGCAGGTGATGCTGGATGGGCTGGAGATCACGCAGTTCACTTATTTCCAGCAGTGCGGCGGGATGGACCTGGACCCGATCTGCGCGGAGCTGACGTACGGGCTGGAGCGTATTACGCAGTTCCTGCAGGATGTGGACTCGATATACGACATTGTGTGGGCGCGCGATCCCGAAACAGGCGCGGAGATGACGTACGGCGAGGTTCGGCTGGCAGAAGAGCTGCAGTTTTCGGTTTACAACTTTGAAGATGCCGAGGTGCCGAAGCTGTGGGAGCACTTCAGGCTGTATGAGGCCGAGGCGCACGATCTTCTGAAGCGCGCAAATGAGCTGATGGCGAGCGAGACGGCGACGGTGGCCGAGAAGAAGCGGTTTCCGCTGCTTCCGACGTATGAGCTTGCGCTGAAATGCTCGAACCTGTTCAACATTCTGGATGCGCGCGGGGCGATCAGCGTGACGGAGCGCGTGGGCGTGATTGGAAGAATTCGGGCGCTGGCGGTGGGAGTGGCGAAGGCGTATGCGGTGCAGCAGGCTGCGTGAGTTCGAGCTTTCCCACCACTGGCGCATAGACAAAAACGCGCCAGGAACCACCCCATCGACAACGACCTGTCGCTGGGGACCCCGGGGTTGGGGCACCCAGGTTTCGTGGCGGGATAGCGGAGTTAGCAAGTTAGCGAGTCAGCGGAAAGACATTTAGATCATGGCGGATTTTTTACTGGAGATTGGGCTGGAGGAAGTTCCAGCACGGATGATTGCGGGGGCCGAGGCGGAGCTGGGGCGGCGCGTGCATGAGTTGCTGACGCGCGAGCGGCTTTTGGAGGACGGGGCGAAGGTCGCCACGTATTCGACGCCGCGGCGGCTGGCTGTGCTCGTCGAAGGCGTGCGCGCGGCGCAGGCCGATGTGGAAGAGAAGCTGACCGGTCCGTCGTGGAAGGTGGCGTTCAAGGACGGCGCCGCGACGGCTGCGGCGGAAGCCTTTGCGAAGAAGGCCGGCGTTGCGGTTGCGGCTCTCGAGAAGGTGACGACGGCGAAGGGCGAGTATCTCGGAGCAACGATCAAGCGCAAGGGAGTGGCCGCACCGCAGGTGCTCGCCGCCGAATTGCCGAAGGAAGTGCTGGCGATCTACTGGGCGAAGAACATGTACTGGCGCGCGGGCAAGCCGGAGCGGTTTGTGCGTCCGGTGCGGTGGGTGGTGGCGCTGCTGGATTCTTCAATCGTGCCGCTGGAGATTGCGGGGATTGCGGCGGGGAACGCGAGCCGCGGGCATCGGATATTGCACGGGGACCACTCCGTGGTTTTATCTTCGGCGAGAGCGTACGTGGACACACTTCGAGGGGCGAGCGTAATCGTTGATGTGGCGGAGCGGCGGCAGGTGATTCGCAAGGCGCTGGACAAGGCTACGCGGGCTGTCGCGGGTGCGAGGTGGCGCGAGGATGAGCCGCTGGTGGAAACCGTCGTTCATCTGACGGAGTGGCCGTCTGTCATACTTGGCGCATTTGAGCCGGAGTATCTGGCATTGCCCGAAGAGGTGCTGGTGACGGTGATGCGTGATCACCAGAAGTACTTTGCCGTGGAGGATGCTGCGGGCAAGCTGGCTCCGCATTTTCTGGCGGTGCTGAATACGAGGTCCGATTACGATGGGCAGGCGATTATCCGGCATGGGAATGCGCGGGTGCTGCGGGCGCGGTTCAAAGATGCGCGGTTCTTCTGGGATTTCGACCAGAAGGTGCCGCTGGCTGAGCGCGTGGAGAGCCTGAAGGCGGTGACGTTCCAGAAGGAGCTGGGTTCGTATCACTGGAAGACGGAAGAGAACCTTGACGTGGCGAGGTTCCTGTCGGATGACGTGTATAAGGCTGGGCTCGATCACGACAACAAGGCTCTGTTTGAAGCGGTACGGCTGGCGAAGACGGATCTGACGACGGAGCTGGTGAAGGAGTTCACCGAGCTGCAGGGCGTGGTTGGCGGGTTGTATGCGCGGGCGCAGGGGCTTGGTGAGCGCGTGGCGCTGGCGATCTATGAACAGTACACGCCGGCTTCGACCGAGGACGACATTCCGGTTTCGGTTGAGGGGCAGTTGCTGGGACTGGCGGATCGCATCCAGACGATTTCGGCGATGTTCGGGATTCGGCTGCAGCCGACGGGGTCGAAGGATCCGTTTGCGCTGCGGCGGGCGGCGAACGGGATCGTGAAGATTCTTGCGGAGTCGGATCTGCCGCTGAAGCTGAGTCAGGTGGCGCATGCAGCGCGGTTCGATGATGTGATCGAGCGCGAGGTGCTGGCGTTTCTGCGCGAGCGGCTGAATTTCTATTTGAAAGACGTGCGCGGGTTCGCCTACGACGTGGTGAATGCGGTGCTGGCGGCGGATGCGGATGATGTGCGCGATGCGATGGCGCGGGCCGAAGCGCTGACGGCGGCGCGGGCGTCTGCGGACTTCGAGGCGGTGTCGGCGGCGTTCAAGCGCATCAACAACATTTTGCGGCAGGCGGCGGAGAAGGGATTTGCGGTGGGTTCGCCGGATGGCGTAACGCTGGCGCCGGAGGCGGCGAGGCTGAAGGATGCAGCAGCGGCGCTGGCTCCGGAGGTGGCGAAGCTGCGGCAGGAGCGCACATACGGCGAGGCGCTGGCGAAGATTGCAACGCTGCGGCCGGTGGTGGATGCGTTCTTCGACAAGGTGATGGTGCTGGATCCGGACCCGGCGGTCCGCGGGGCGCACCTGGGGCTCATTGATGGCGTGCTGCGGGGGTTCTCGGGGATTGCGGATTTCTCGGAGATTGTTACTTCGTAGCTTCCGGCCAGCCTCCAGCTTCTAGCTCTTCCGTGGCTGGTTGGGGTTCGTGCTTTCCCACGTCTCAAAAGCGAGACGTGGGGCACCCGCGATCGTGCGTGTGGACTCTTTGAACTCAGGCGGTTGGTTTAGCGCGGGGGCGGGATGCGGACGGTGTTGGCGCGGCAGGAGCGGATGGGTCCGCAGGCGATGGGGTGCAGCGATCTGTCGAGGCAGACTTCGACGGCGGTGAGGAAGTTATGCCCGCAGCTCACGGCGACGCTGTCGCGCGAGAGCGCCGGGTTGGCTCGCGTGAAAAGTGAGACGATTTCGTCGGGCGGCATCGAGGTTTGCGAGCCCAGGTTTGCGAGTTGGGGCGGGATCGTGATGGAGCGGTAGGCGGTACGGGCGGTGGTGAAGAAGGCGTCGGCACCGAGGCCGGAACAGGTGCCGTGCGTGCGCCATTCATGCTCGAGCAGGCCGGCTTCGGGGTAGATATCGCCAAAGGCCGCTGGATCGGGGCCCGGTGCATTGGAGCAGTTTTCAGGGTAGGTGCCGTCGTTGTTCTGCGGCCACAGTCCGTGGAGGACGAAGGTGGAGTGATTGGCGCACTCGGCGGCGGTTGGGTGCGAGTAGCAGAACTCGGGCGACCACGAGAGGTTGAGCAGGTAGTAGTCGAACCCGGCTCCGGTGTCGCGGCGCGGGCCGGCGGATGCCAATGGGTTGGGGCTTGCGGGGCTGGACTCCTGTCGCGACTTGCACGCGACGAGCGGGACAAGCGCGAGGACAGCGAAGAAGACCGCTTGCTTCATGGAGCGCAGGATAGCAGGTGATGAAGGAAATGCGGAGGGCCGGTCGCTATGTGAGGGCGGCTGGCCCTCGCCCGCTATCGAAGCACGGCCGGTGGCGCATTGAAGGCGGAGAGTTCCTGGAAGACGCGATCGGGAAGCTTGAGACCGGCGGCCGCGATGTTTTCTTCTGCATGCGCTGCCGATGATGTTCCTGGGATGGGCAGGATGACCTTGGAACGTGCGAGGAGCCATGCGAGCGCAACCTGGAGCGGGGTGGCGTGGAATTCTTTGGCGACGCGGTCGAGGAGGTCGTTGGCCCTGCGATTCTGTCCCAGCGGCGCCCAGGGGATGAAGGCGATGCCGTGCTGCTCGCAGTGGTTGAGCAGGTAGTCCCACTCGCGGTCTGCGAAGCTGTAGCGGTTCTGCACGGAGACGATGGGGACGATTTTGCGGGCGCGCTCGAGATGTTCCAGAGTCACGTTGGAGAGACCCACGTGCTGGATCTTGCCTTGATCGCGCAGGAGGGCGAGGGTTTCCATGGAGGCGTCGAAGGAGACGGCCGGATCGGGGATGTGGAGCTGGTAGACGGCGATGCGGTCGAGGCGCAGTCGCTTGAGGCTGCCTTCGACGGCTTCCTGAAGATGCTTTGGGGTGGCGTTGTGGATCCACTGGCCGGGTCCGCAGCGCTCCCATCCGCCTTTGGTGGCGATGACGAGGCCAGCCGGATAAGGGCTGAGGGCCTCGGCGATCAGTTCTTCTGAGACGTAGGGCCCGTAGGAGTCGGCGGTGTCGATGAAGTTGACTCCGAGCTCCACGGTGCGGCGCAAGGTGCCAATGGCGCCTGCGTGGTCGGCGGGCGGTCCCCAGATGCCTTTGCCGGTGATGCGCATGGCTCCGTAGCCAAGGCGGTTCACGGTGAGGTCGCCTAGCTTGAAGGTCCCGGCGGCTGCGGCGGAAACGCCATGTGAGCTGGTCGGCATGAACGAAAACTCCTTCGCAGTTAAGGATGAGCGATCGGAGGCCGAGGTCGCAAGGAGTGTCGGCAGGTTGAGATGAATCGGGCGGGGGTGGGACGCGTCTACAATCTAATAGAGATGGCGGATACGCTCTACCTGAGTTTGTGGTACCCGAATCTGCGGCTGGCAGCCCTGGCGAACAAGTTGACGGCGGTGTTGGGGGAATTTGCGAAGCATGGCGGCGAGGCGCGGGTGTATTCGGCGACCGTGTGGCCGGTGGGCTGGAGCGAGTCGCCGGTGTTACAGCGGGTGTACGGCCATGGGGAGCGGGGAGTCGAGCCCAGGCAAGCCGTGGAAGATGCGCTGGAGCTGCTGCACGACGACTATGCGTACGAGTTCCAGATCGGCTGGACGCTTTGGGAATACCTGCCAGAGGAGACAGGTCTTGATGGCCGGTGGGCGCGGGAGCCACGGTTGGTGCGCGTGACGGGCTACGGGCCGCTGTTTGATGACGGCGCATACGAGCAGGATGGGCACATCCGGATCGACTTCGGCAGCGATGCGGCGTTTCTGGACGAAGACATTGAGCTCGATTCCACGGCGGCACGCCACGTGGAAGAGAATGTGCGGCAACTGGTGTCGCTGACGACGGCGTTGGAGAAAGAGTCGGGCGCGACGGCGCGGCTCCTGTGGAGCGAGCTGGGAGAGAGTCTTGCGCAGAGGCTCGCAGCGCGACTGGGCATGACGAATTAAGATGCGCTTCACGATCGAGCGTTTGCGTACGTTGGTGCTGGTGGCTGGAGTGCTGCTGGTGGTTGCGCTGGGAGTGTTCCTGGGCACCGCGAGATTCCGCAACCGGTTCAACCGCAGGGATCTTCCGACAAAACTGGGGCTGAACATCCAGGAAGAAGCCAACGGATTCGTGTTTTCGCACGAGGTCCGCGGGCATATGCTCTACAAGATCCGCGCGTCGAAGCAGGTGCAGTTGAAGCAGGATGGCAAGGTGATGCTGCAACTGCACGATGTGACGATTGAGCTCTACGCCGAGGATGGCAGCCGCGTGGATCGGATCGCGGGCAATGAGTTCGACTACAACCCCACGAGCGGACTCGCCAAAGCCGATGGGCCGGTGGAGATCACGTTGATGAAGCCGACAGTGGCTCCGGCGATCGCGCCGAAGGCGACCGCAAACCAGGCGTTGAGCGCGAAGAGCGGTTCACTGGCGTCTGCGGCGCAGACGGCTTCGAGCGGCGAAATCCATGTGAAGACGAGCGGCCTGATCTTCGACCGCAACACAGGCGAGGCTTCGACCGATCAGAGGGTCGAGTTCTCACTCACGCAGGGCAACGGGAGCGCGATGGGCGCGAAGTACGACGCGCACCAGGGACTGCTGGTGCTCGATCGCGCTGTTGAGCTCGCCCTGCAGCGCGGCGCGGAGCCCGTGAAGATGTTCGCGCAACATGCGATCTTCAAGCGAGATGAGCAGACATGCGACCTGACCGCTGCAACGGTTCGGTACCGCGAGGATGTGTCGAGCGCCGAGGAGGCGAAGGTCCACTTCAGAGATGATGGGTCGGCGGAGCGATTGGATGCCGGCAGAGGATTCTCACTGGCCACCGGGACCGGAGGACGGCTGGCAGCGCCGACAGGGACGCTCAACTTTGATAAGCACAACCAGCCGCTGCATGGTCACCTGCAGGGCGGCGTAACAGTTGACTCCGAGAACAACGGACGCAAGGTGCACGGTACATCGCCAACCATGGACCTGGTGTTTGTGGGCCACGGAGAGCTGCGGAGCGCGCACCTGGAACGGGGCGTGCAGATTGCAAGTGATGAAGACACAGCATCGGCCGACGGGCCACTTCACACGCATCGCACGTGGGCTTCGCCGGTTGTTGATATTGCCTTCAGGAATTCGGGCAAGCGTGTCGAAACGGCCTCGATGCATGGAACAAGTGGCGTGGTGATCACGGCATCGAGCCAGCGCGGGAATGGCCCGGTCACACCGGCGAAGATGACCGCGGATGATATAACGGGAGACTTCGGGCCGAATGGAACGCTGACCACGGTGACCGGCCGCGGTCACACGGCAATTGCGGAGACGACGGCGACCGGAACGCAGCAGACGACCAGCGGCAATGTGTTTGTGGCGCACCTGGCAGCGGCGGGGAATGCGAAGCAGACCAGCAGGGACGCGGCCGCAGGGGCGATGCAAATCGAGTCGGCCACGGTGGAAGGCAACGTGGTGCTGACGCAACAGCCGGCGCCGAAGGCAGGAACTGCGCAGTCCGCGTTGCGCGCGACCGCGGGGCGTGCGGACTACGACAGCAACGGCGAATGGCTGCATTTGACGCGCGACCCGCGAGTCACAGATGGCGGCCTGGAGATGAGAGCGGACAGGCTGGACGTTTCGCAGGACACGGGAGACGCATTTGCGCTGGGTGATGTAAGGGCCACGTGGATGGGCAATGCGGACAGCGGTTCGGCTGCGGCGGGCGGTCATGTGGCGAAAGGCAGCGGTGCATCCGGCGCGGGCACGGACTTTGGCGCGCAAGGGCCGACGCACGCGGTGGCGCAGGAGGCGGAGTTGCAGCGTTCCGGCCTGGCCACGTTCAAGGGGAACGCACGGCTATGGCAGCAGGGTAATTCGGTTGCTGCGCCGGTGATTATGCTCGATCGGACAAAGCAGACCCTGACCGCGCAGACGTCGAGCGCGCGGAGTCCGGTCCAGGTTGTGCTGGTGAGTGCCACGGCGGCGGTTCCCGGCAAGCAGGAAGCGTCGAAGCAGAGCGGCCCGTCCGTGATTCGCGCGCGGGGCGGGGACCTGAAGTACTCAAGCGCCGAGCGGAAGGCCGTGATGCGGGCTGGCTCAGCGGGGAATGTGTTGGCGACGACGGCCGACGCGACCACCACGTCGAACGAAGTGGAATTGTTTCTGCTGCCGCCGGGAAATCACGCAGGCAAAGATGGAGCCGCCGCGCAGATCGACCGGATGACGTCGAGCGGACATGTGGAGATTTCTTCGGGTGGCCGTCACGGAACCGGCGAAAAGCTCGTCTATTCAAGCGACACCGGCAACTACGTGCTGACCGGGACTGCCGCTGCGCCGCCACGATTGACTGATCCGGTGCGCGGGTCGGTGACCGGGCAGGCTTTGATTTTCAATAGTCGCGATGATAGCGTCAAAGTCGAAGGCGACGAACGCAAGACGACGACTCTAACCACGGCGCCAAAGTAGCCGGGGCGTTTTTGGAGAGCCCGGGAGTTCGATGGAAACACTGATCGCTGAGGGAATTGGCAAAACATACAAGGGACGCCAGGTTGTTCGCGGAGTGAACCTGAAGATCTCGCGCGGCGAAGTGGTAGGGCTGCTGGGGCCGAACGGCGCCGGCAAAACGACAAGCTTCTATATGATCGTCGGCCTGGTTGCTCCCGAGACGGGGCGGATTCTCGTCGACGAGACCGAAATCACCCGGTTGCCGATGTACCTGCGTGCGCGGAACTACGGCATCAGCTATCTGCCGCAGGAGCCGTCGGTGTTTCGCAAGCTGACGGTGGAAGAAAACATCCTGGCAGTGCTTGAGGCGCAGGCGCTGGACACGCGGGAACGGAAGTCGCGCACGGAGCGGCTGATTGCGCAACTGAACCTCGGGCACATTCGTGGCACCCGGGGATACGCGCTCTCGGGTGGCGAGCGGCGCCGCGTTGAAATTGCGCGTTCGCTGTGCATTCAACCAAATTTCATCTTGCTCGATGAGCCGTTCAGCGGCATCGACCCCATTGCCGTGTTGGAGTTGCAGAAGATTATCTTCGACCTCAAGGCAAGCGGGATCGGCATCCTCATCACCGACCACAATGTGCGGGAGACCTTGAGCGTGACCGATCGCGCCTATATCATTGCGGAAGGGCGGATCTTCCGCGCCGGTACGCCGCAAGAACTTGGAAACGACGTCGAAGTCAGGCGCATTTACCTGGGAGAAGGATTTTCGCTGAATTGAGCCGAGATCTGGCTGAATGAACGCCAGATGTGGGCTTGGAGCGGCAGTGACGATTCCGGAATGGGTACTTGCCCTCCCCCGGAGTCAAGAAAAAGCCCTCCGGGCTGCACCGTTCCTGCTACCCGATTACACTGGAAGCAAGTCCTATTGGGAATCGAGTCCCCTTGTATGGCGCTGCTGCAACCCAAACTGAGCCTGAAGGTGGCACAACGCCAGGTCCTTACGCCGGGCCTGATGCAGATGGTGAGCGTCCTTGCGCTCAACAAGCTCGAGCTGAAGGAGATGATCGATGCCGAGATGGTGGAAAACCCCGTCCTGGAGGAGATTGACGAATCGGTTCCGATGCTGGACGACGTGGCGAGCCAGCAGGAGCAGGATACTCACCCAGAGCGGGTAGAGGCAGCGGCGGAACCGGTGGCCGAATCCAAGGATCCTTTCAGCGAGATTGATTTCGGTTCGTACTTTCAAGACTACCTTGATCCGGGCTACCGCACCCAGCCGGAGTATGAAGATAGCGAGAAGCCCTCGTTTGAAAACTTCCTTTCGCAGCCTACCACCCTCTCAGATCACTTGGCGTGGCAGCTGGGAGCGCTGACGCTGGAGCCGGAACTGGCCCTAGCTGCGGAGTTCATTGTCGGCAACCTCGATGAAGACGGATACCTGACCGTCAGCCACGATGAGCTGATCGAAGCCTTTGCGCAGTTTTCTGAAAACAAGGAAAAGTCACGAGAGGCTCTGTGCGACCAGATCAGGCGGGGCATCGACCTGGTGCAACATCTCGATCCGGCGGGCGTGGCGTCAGCGGATCTGCGGGAGTGCCTCCTCATCCAGATTGCGGCGCAGCAGCTGGAGTTGAAACATGTGTATGCGCGCCACGGGGACAACGGATACGACGATCCGCACCGCAGCCTCAAGGCGGAGGCTGAGGCAAAGCTTCAGGAGCGCCGGCATTCGATGGAAGTGGCTGCGCAGATCGTGCAGCACCACCTCCAGCTTCTGCAAAAGCGCGATGTGAAAGACCTGGCGAAGGCGCTGCACGTAACGCCGGAGGAAGCGCATGCGGGCGTGGAGTTCATTCGCACCCTGGACCCGCGGCCGGGCCGACTCTACAACCGCGAGCAGACGCGCCTGATCGAGCCGGATGTCGTCTTTACCAAGCGCGGCGGCGAGTGGGTGGTCTCAATGAACGAGGAGGACCTGCCCAGCCTCCGGTTGAGCGCGCGCTACCGGCGCATGCTGATATCGGAAGGCACCGAGAAAGAAGTGAAGGAGTACGTGAAGGAGCGCTTCCGTTCGGCGATGCAGTTGATGCGCAACATTGCGCAGCGCAAGAGCACGATTCTAAGGACCTGCGAAGTGATCGTCCGTCGGCAGCAGGATTTTCTCGAGCAGGGAATCGAAGCGCTACGGCCCATGATGATCAAGGAAGTGGCCGAGGAGATCGGGGTTCACCCCTCGACGGTGAGTCGGGCGGTGGCCAACAAGTACGCCCATACGCCCCAGGGTGTGATCGAGCTGCGATTCTTCTTCTCAGAAGGCGCGAACGGGCCGGAAGGCGCCGACACGCCGCTGCTGCTGCTGAAGCGCAAGGTGCGCAAGCTGATTGACAACGAAGATCCCCGCCACCCCCTGACCGACGACCAGATTGCGGCAGAGCTGCAGAGGCAGGGAATCCAACTGACCCGCCGGACCGTGGCGAAATACCGCGAAGACATGAATATTCCCTCCACGCACCAGCGTCGGCAACGCGAAGCCTAAGACTAAACGTCAGTTGCAATCGCTGGCGCAACGTATCCATCGTGGGTCGATGCAGCCGCATGAGGCGACCGGCATTGTTGCCCGATCGGGTTACTTCCCTGTGAAGCGAATATCGAGGAGCGTCCAGTCATCCTGGGATTCGCCGGTGCGCTGGATCTTCGTGAGATGCTCGACGATGGCATCGAGCGAGGGAAGATCCACCAGGCGCTCGAGCCCTTCGATTCCAATTTGCTGGCCCGACTTGTCCTCGGTCTCCGTAATGCCGTCGGTGGTCAGCAGGATGCGATCTCCGGGCTGCAAAGTGAATTGCGCCGACGTGTACGTCGCTTCGGAGACGATGCCGACAATCAGGTTGGCGGCATCCTCCAGGTAGCGCTTTTCGCTCGAAGAGATGAGCATCGGCGGAATATGGCCGCAGTTCATATACTCCACCAGGCCGCTGGGAAATACCTTGAGCAGAATCATCGTTGCGTATTTGCCGACCTGGCGCGTGCAGAGGAACCGGTTCACCAGCGCAGCTGTCTCGGGCAGCGATTGGCCCGTGAGCATGAGCGCGTGGATAATGCCCTGCAACGTTGCGGCTACGATCGATGCGGGAACGCCCTTGCCGGAGACGTCAGCAATCGCCACGCAGAGGCAGTCGTCAAGGCCGATGGCGTCGTAGAAGTCTCCGCCGATGGCATGGCATGGCAGGCTGCGCGCGCGGATTTGAGCATAGTCGAGCTTCGGAAGTGTCATCGACATCAGCCCCGAGTGAATCGATGCCGCAATCGCCAGCTCTTCCGCGGCGTGTCGCGCCTTCAGTTCTGATTCGGCCAGAATCGCATTGTGCAGGAGCGTTGATGCCTCGCTGGCGAGCGTGTCGAGCAGCTGGTGATCGATCTCGCTGAGCCTTCCGGAGCCAATCTGGCTGTCGAGATAAAGCAGGCCGAGCAGCCGGTTGGGCTCGGCCGGCGAGATATGCTTGCGCAGCGGAATGCAGTAGATGCTGCGGATGGAGTTGGCCAGGACGCTGGCCCAACCCGAGGCACTGTCGTCGGCAAGGGTATCGCTGAGCGAGAACTTCGAGTCGCTCTCGACGGCGCGCTGCATGGCTCGGCGCGAAATCGTGGAGTCTTCTTCCACGGTAGTGCCGTCAGCGCGGAGCCCCAGAGCCAGGCGCATCTCGCCGTCTTCGAGCAGGAAGACGAAGCCGCGTTCGACGCCGGTCAGCTCAATCGAGAGTTGGAGCAGGGCGTGGAAGATTTCGGTGATGGCTCCGCCGGCATTGAGCTGGCGCGCGGCGTTCAGCAGAAAGCTCAGCTTTTCAATTTCGCGCGCGGGCTGCGGTTTGGCCTTGTCAGTGGGCGCGAATACCGAAAGCGCTGAGAGAAACTCGGAAGCGCGTCCGGAGGAGATGCTGTCGCCCCCGGGCGACGACGGCAGCAGGAAGCGAAATACGGCTGCGTTGAGCGATCCGAACTGGAGGGTATCGCCCGACCTGAGTTTGGCGCATTCAACCCGGTTGCCGTTCAGGAAAGTGCCGTGCGAGCTGTTCTGGTCGATCAGCTCAAATGCGCCGTTCTGCCGGGTAATCAGCGCGTGACGGCGCGAGACGAAAGCCTCCTTCAGCACCAGGTCCTGGTCGGGCGAGCGGCCGATGGAGGTCTTGTCGGGTCGGAGCGCGAAGAGGTGCTCGCCATCCACGTCGGCATACATCAGGGTTGGCAATGTGAGTGGGACATCCATCGAGCACATTCTATTCTGCTTGCGCACAGAAGCGCGAAGTGATTTTTGCATCAGCTCCAAAAGACTTCAGGATTGCAGGGCTTGGTCACAGGATTGATTCTGCTGCTGGGAGCCGAGATCAACAGCCGGATTGAGGCTGTCGCCGCGGCGTCAATGCCGGGCGCAGCGGCACCGAATACGGCGCCGCCCACTCATCTGCCGGTCCCGCACGCCAGCCAGGCATCCTCGCCGGGAAGCAGCCCGGAATCGTAGAATCCACTCAGTAGCCGGTTGCAGGCATTTCACCCCGGGGTGGAATGCTATACAATCCGTTATTCTCGGGCGAGATTCCTCGCGCCCGGGAAGGAAGAGCGGAGGCTGACCATGGAAGTGGAGTTCACCGCGAGACAGGTTGACGTCCCCAAGTCTGTGCGCACTCAAGCCGCAGAGGGGCTGGAACGAATTGCCCGCATCCTGGGCAG
>Ga0326728_10015623_pt1 | contig 15736 bp, 14 predicted proteins | sample MB3enrmetagenome_FD_207602 | JGI IMG/M metagenome (GOLD analysis project Ga0326728, IMG submission 207602) | Lab enriched peat soil microbial communities from McLean, Ithaca, NY, United States - MB31MN | ecosystem: Environmental > Terrestrial > Soil > Wetlands > Peat | place: USA: New York...
CCGGAGATAAACCAAATTTTCAAACCTGCCGCGCATGGAATACGCGCTCACCCTGATCGGGCAGGGTGAGCGTCTCCCGCTAGTGAAGAACGGGTTTGCGGTTGAGGTGAAGATCGTGAATTCTTTTCTTCAGGTCCCGAAGTTTTTTTGTGTCCTCGCCCGATGCCCAATGAGGCTCACTGATTGCAAATGCGGCAACGGTGGCCTCTCCCAGAAGACATTCATTGGCCTCACACCATTCGTCCCGGCAAACCTGTCTCAGATCTGATACGTCGTTTATCATTTCTTCCAGCCTCAGGAGCGAGTCCTCAAAAGATTCGGAAAAAGTATCCCACGATAATTCCCCATATTCTCGCTGCTGTGCGGAATCAATCGCATCCTGAAAATTCATTTTAATCCTCCATCAATGGCTTCCTGCAGCCTGACCCGCATCATTGCCCCCCGGAGTTTGGCTCTGCAATTCCGGACTTCCGTAGAATTAAGATAAGCTTGAATTGATATTCTGTAACGGCTTACGGAGTGAATGCGGATTTTTTGTACCTATCTTTAAAGAATATGGAATAACCTCACAGGGCACGGAACTGGAGGGCGTCCGCGCCCGCAAGGATAGAAAGGATCACAGGCATGGAAAAGGCAAGTTGCGAGTTCAAGGACAAGATTTACCCGAATGGCAGTGTGACTTGTATCGGAGACCAGTGCATACAATGCTACGAAGGGCATTGGGGTCCAAATGAGTTCGAACTCGAGTTGAGAGAGGCGATGCTCGCGAACCTGTAGCCCGAAAGGATTTTAGAGCCGCGGTTTGGCTCACATTGTGCCGGATGGGAAGGAACCAACGTGGAGAAAAGTGATTGCGTACATGAAGATAAACTGTATCCAAGCGGCAGCGAGTTATGCTTAGAGACCCAATGCATGCAGTGCAATAGCGGGGAGTGGGCCCCAAGTGAATTCGACGAGATCGGCTATGGCTATTGAGGAGGGAGTCTCATCTCAGACCTCCTGTGAGGACCTGGTTCGGTTAGACGTACTCTGTCAATTTCCTAAGCTTTTCCGCTGCCCGGGATTCAGCCGCTACGCTTGGCAATGATGGCTAAATCTTTATTGCAAAGTTTCCCGATGGTTCGCACGCAGATTCAATTGACGGGATAAACAGGCTGCCCGGTTGAAAGATCTCGCCCACTCAAGCAAATAATCCATGGCCGCCATCATCCGCAAAGCCTGGACCAGTTCCTTTTGAAACAGGAGCCGGACAGCCGCACACTCTACCGGCAGGCCTTGGCAACGGTGGGCAAATACAAGGCCGGCGTGTTGGACGTCTTCATTGACCACGACCGCTACCTTGAGGAAGAATTCAGGTCATGATCGTGTTTGCCGATACTCTCGCTCTCTTCGCACTGCCTGTCCAGGATGGATTATATGCATGTCCGCGCCAGGGCTAACTTCGAGTACTTCTTACAAAATGACACCCGATCCCGGCCGACTGCCTCAGTTTTGAAATTCTGGAGGCGCGAGAGATCACCATCGCCTTCACCTTTGATCGTCATTTCACCGAACGCGGCTTTGAGATGCAGGCAGCGATGGCGGAGAAGATTGCTCCCGGTCAATAATATCTTGATGTCATGATACCACAGAATCTGAATACGGCCTAAAATGGATCGTTGCCACTCCCTGTCTCCTTACGTCTTTTCATGGTTTAGCCCGGTTTAGCCTTGGTTTAGCCTGACCCTCAGCGGTACAAGGAACTGCAGGAAATGCTTCTGATCTTCTGGCTGGAGATGCTCGGAGAAATAAATTCGGCGTTTTCCAAGCCTGCAAGTTCGTACCCCAATTGCCTCGCAGTGATGGCTAAATTCTTTACCATCTCCTGAAATTCATGAAGGAAAACTGGCTAAAATCTCCTCTAATACTCTGTCGAAGTAATCCGGGGTGGAGGAAAAAACTATTTTCAAAAACCGGCCAGATCATTTATTGTCGGAAGGCCAGATGATCCAACCGTATATGAATATAAAAGGGGTTCGAATAGTGAAGTCCGAAGTGGCGCGCCTTGCTCTAAAAACGAATGGAGAGGCTAACAAGCTCTCTTTTGAGGATAGATCGGTTCACGACTGGTACCGTTTCGTGCTCTCGTTTCCGCCTCATCTGGTGAAGACCTACCTCAACCGCTTCGGTATAACGGAAAAACAACGGGTCCTGGATCCGTTCTGTGGGACCGGCACTACGATTGTCGAATGCAAGAAGCTCGGAATACCTTCCATGGGGATAGAGGCGCATCCCATGACAGCGTTCGCGAGCAGGGTAAAATCCGATTGGACCATCGACTCGGTAGGACTGGGAAACGATGCCAGAGGAGTCGCCGAAATCGCTGAAAAGAAGATCAAGAGCGGGAAAATTGGCTTGGAATTGTCGGCTGATGCCGAAAAGATCCTGTTGAGAGACTCAATCAGCCCAAAACCATTGAAGAAGGCGCTTGCCATCCTCGCAACCCTGGAGGAAGCAGGAGACCCCCAGTTCAGGAATCATGAATTTCTTGCTTTGGCTAAAACACTGGTTTTCACGGCGAGCAACCTCAACTTCGGACCTGAAGTCGGGGTAGGAAAGATAAAGAACGATGCTGCGGTAGTCCTGAGCTGGCTTGAGAACATTCGCATTATGCGTCAGGATATCTTAAAGCTAAAAGACAGAGCGAATATACCCAGCCAAATCTCTCAGGATGATTCACGGGAGATGATGACCGAACTCCAACCGAAATCTATAAATGCGGTGATCACCTCCCCTCCCTACCCAAATGAAAAAGATTACACTCGCACTACGAGGCTGGAGTCGGTCATTCTAGGGTTCATCAATAATCGAAAAGAGCTGCAGAACCTTAAAAGGAAGCTGATACGATCAAATACCAGGAATATTTACAAAGGCGATGCAGATGATGCGCATATTGACAATTTCCCTCAGATTTCGATGCTTGCGGACAAAATAGAGGCCAGAAGGGTCGAGCTTAATAAGACCAGTGGATTTGAACGGCTTTATGGCAGCGTTACGAAGCAATATTTCGGTGGCATGGCCCGCCACCTTGCAAATCTTCGGCAAGTGCTTGCGCCTGGAGCATGCTTGGCGTATGTAGTCGGTGATCAGGCTTCTTTTTTTCGAATCATGATTAGAACCGGGGAGTTGTTGTCCCAAATCGCAGTTTCCCTTGGTTACGAACTGGTAGGTATAGACCTTTTTCGAACACGGTTATCAACCGCAACTCGGAGCCAGCTTCGTGAAGAGGTTGTCCTTTTGCGCTGGCCAAATTGAATGGAATTCAGTTGAAAAGCCTAAAAAATCGTTACGTCCAAATAATTGAGCAGATTTTCCTTTCTCATTACAAGGAAGGAGCAGAAGAGATTTTTTTTGAAAGAGACGAGATTGTAAAAACAGCCCTCGAATTAGGAATGGCGTTGCCGAAAAATCTAGGCGATATCATATACAGCTTTCGGTACAGAACTGCTCTCCCTGATTCGATTAGAAATACAGCTCCTGAAGGTAAAGTCTGGGTAATCAGGCCTGCCGGGAGATCCCGCTATTGTTTTGCATCGGTCGCTCCAATGGAGATAGTTCCAAATCCAGCCCTTGCACAGACAAAAATTCCCGATTCAACTCCAGGTATCGTGGAGATGTACGCTTTAAGTGATGAACAGGCGCTTCTCGCCATAGTAAGATATAACAGACTGATCGATATACTTACCGGAGTAGCCTGCTACTCTCTTCAGAATCATCTAAGGACTTATGTCAGAGGAATAGGTCAGATTGAAACCGATGAAATCTATGTGGGGCTGGACAAGCGGGGTGTCCACTATGTTTTTCCGATACAGGCCAAGGGCGGCAGCGATAAATTGAACATGATTCAGCTTGAGCAAGATTTCGCCGTATGTGCTGCAAAATTTTCCAACCTGGTCTGCAATGCCATAGCTGCTCAGTTCATGAAAGATGACCTGATCGCTCTTTTCATCTTCGAGATGGGAGATTCCGGAATTACTTTAATTAATGAAAAACATTACAGGCTGGTTCCTGCAGCCGAAATTTCGAAAGACGAACTTTTGACTTACCGTTCTCGCCTCCCGGGGCCTGTTCTATGAAAGAGGACTATTCATAGTCCGTGCTGGCCGAAAGGTCTACCTGCTCTACTTCCAGCATCCCCGAGTAAATCGCTCCGCTCCTGCCGTCGATGCTTATCGACTCGCCCGTTTTGACCGGGTGGCCGTTGATGACGCACGTCTTCTCCGAGTCACGGACCGTCATTCGGCTTACACCTACTACGCACGTTTTCTCAAGCCGGTGGGCAACGATGGCAGCGTGCGAGGTAGCACCACCCTTGCCTGTGAGAACCCCATCCGCAACTGAAATCTCGTGTATGTCATCCGGGACCGTATCCGAGCGGATCAGGATGACGGTTTTGCCGGGATACTCTTTCTTGATGCGCTGAATAGATTCCAGATCAAAGGCAGCAACACCCGATATGGCGCCGCCGCTAACTCCGATACCGCTCCCCAGGTACCTTGAATGGAGATCATCAGTCTTTTTGAAAACCGGATAGCTGCGCTTTATCCGGGGGGCCATGTTGCGGGCCTGCAGGACATTGACGCCCTCTTCTCCCGCCCCCTGGAATGTAAACTCCACCTCCTGAGGCGCCCAGTGGTTTTCATAAACCAGCTTTTTGGCTATATCCGACAACCTTTTATAGACGCGCGGGAAAAGGACTTCGAGCGAAGTCTCCTTGCGTTCGGCCTCCCTGAGTTTTTGTTTCTCGGAAAGTGGCAGTGTTTTGACGAGGCCTCCCACTACGTCTTCTCCCTGGTTTCCCCATGTGAAGTCGCCGACCGGTTCAACCTTGTCCTCGGAGGTCCACGGATCGTGGGTAAACATGACTCCGGCCCCCGATTGAGTATCCAGGTTTCCAAACACCATGGCCTGGATTGTAACGGCCGTGCCCCAGTTATCGGAGAGCATCATGATCTCCCGGTAGGTCTTGGCCTTGTTTGATTCCCACGATTCCACGACCTGCCGAACGGCCGTGAAGAGCTGTTCCTGCGGGGATTCGGCAAATTCGATATTATGATCCTCCAGCACTTCCCGGTAGGCCAGGGCAACCTCCCTGATTTCAGCGGGGGAGAATTCCCGCTTAACGGACCTGCCATACTTTTTCTTGTAACGGTTCATCACGGTATTGAAATCGTCGCGAGGAATTCCGAACGACATCCCCCATGACTGGACAAAACGCCTGTAGTTGTCCCAGGCGAACCAAGCCTGCCCGGTTTGCTCGATCAAGCCTTCGACTATTTGCTCATTGATCCCCACGTTGAGAAAAGTGTTCATCATTCCAGGCATCGAAACCGCCGAACCGCTCCGCACCGAGAAAAGAAGGGCGTTGCCGGGAAGGCCGAATTTTCGGCCCGTTTCAACCTCCATGCACGCCACCATTTCCATCACCCGTTTTTCAAAATCCTCCCTGGACTGCCAGAAACTCTCTATTACCGGCCTGCACCGGAAATACTCGGTAGTTATCACGAACCCTGGCGGGACCGTGATTCCCATCGAATGGAGATTGGCCAAAATGTGCCCCTTGCTCCCCATGTAGATGGAATCGAGCGTCTCCGGGTTCGGATAATAAAGGTGGCAGACGGTCCTCTCGGGATCATAGCTCAGGAGCAGGTCAAGGTCTTGTGCACTCAGCCCCTCGCGTTGCGTTGCCAGCGTGGTAAGTATGCTGGCAATGAAGTGGTCGAAATACTGGAGTCCGAAAGTCCTTGCTATGAGATCGCGAAGAAAGCTCTCCGAGACCCGCTGGATTCTTTCGACAGAGGCTTCACCTTCTCTTTGATACCTCTGGATGAGTTTATCGGGTCCGAGTTGTTTAATTATGAGTTCGAGGTTTTCATCATGAATCGATTCGTAATGGGTCTGAATTATCTGTTTAATGGCTTCGGAGAAACCCCTGAAGATATCCATGTATTGTGAATGCGAGAACCGTGGTACCTCAAGAGCTTTAATGAAAAGCTCCCTCTGGCTCTCGAGCCGGCTGGATGTAATCCCGTCAATCTCCAGCGCTTTCATGAAAAGCGGAATGAAACGGGCGATCCGGCGAAAGGTTGCCCTGGTGATGAAACTCAGGTTGATCGAAAGTATGATCTCTTCAAATATTACATTAGCGAGGTTTTCGAGGCGAAAGGTCAGCCCGAGGGCATCGAAGCGCGGTTCGTTGTAAGACCCATACATCGAGGGTATGTCTACGGCGATATGGCGCTTGTAGTAAATGTTTTCCATTATCTTCAGTTCGCCGGGGGTCAGGATGACTTCCTTCAGTTCACCAAGATAATCCAGAATGGCGTTAAGTAAGTGGTGTCTGTCGTCTTTACCGAGGGCATCGAGCAGTTTCCCTGGATCGGGCAGGCCTATGGTTTTTGCACGCTCGAGATGAATACGGATATCTTTGAAGCTCAGAGCATATTTCTCGTGGAGAAGCTGATAGAACTGGATCATTAGAAAAGCGCGTGAGCGCTCCTTTTCGGGAACTGCCGGGACCTGGCCTATCAGAGCTTTGGCCTCGTCTTCGGACAGATCGAGCAGGTCCTGAATTCGGTTTATTGTCCTGGTGCCGAACAGGTGTTCGAAAATCCTGTGGATGTCATCAACCAGCGGCCCGGATTCAGTGATGTCAAAATAAACCTCGTCTGGAACCAGCCCTGCCAGATGGCTTTTGTCCATTGTCCGCCAATATTCGATTATTCCCTGTATAAAGGCTACGATGATGTTATTGCTTTCTACGTGGCTTTGCTTTCTCAAAAAATGAATAAGCCTGTCGCTTCTGCCGGTGATCTCATCGATATCGGTTGAGACTTTCCTGAGCAGCCCTTCGGCTCCGATCTGGCTGAAATAGACCGGAAACAGCTTAGCGAGTTGCTTCACCAGGTTGTAAACCGGCCGGATAGGAGAGTTGAGCAACTGGGAGACGTCTTTCTGGAAAAGGTCCGTGTCCCGGACGAAAATCCCGCCCAGAGACAGGTCCACTATGAGGGCGGAAAGAAGAGTCCTCGACCGCAGCGGCTCAGATTTTATTATATCCAGCCAGACTCTTACGTTCGAAAGATGGGCCGGGTTTACGGATATCTGCCACTGGCTGCTTACCTGCCCAAGCATCGGGGACTGAAACCCCAACCGTACAATTCGCCTCAAGAAGAAATTGATCAAGTGCCTGTGGTCTGTTGCCATGATTTCCAGGCCCATCGTACGGATGATCTGGAGCGCCGCCTGTGGATAGTTTTGAAGTGAAATTTCAAGGACCCTCAATATGTGATCGAGCAGTGCTTCCAGTTGATCTCTGGGTTCCTCCCGTATCCACCTGCCGATCTCGAAATTTATTTCCCGGAGCACGTCCTCCTGAATGGCCTCAAGCCCTTTTACCTCGAGGACCTTGAGCCGAATCAGCATGCTGATTTGACCGGCCTGGGAGAATTTCTCCTTCTTCTTCTCGATCTTTTCGGGCAAACGGAAATAGAGTTGGATGATATCGTGGAAATCGGTCAAGCCGGTCAGCACTTCGACAGCTCTGCGATTATCCGGCTCGGACACAACATCGGTCTCGAAGACTTGCAGCCTTTTGCGGAGAAGCTCGTGACTCAGGGGCTGGCATTCTTCGAACCAGGACTCCTTCGGGTAGTGTTCTTCTCCCTGCTTATCCAGCCACGAACAGGGGTCCTCCCTGCTCAGCCAGAAATCGTATGTACTCCTGAAAAATCTCTCCAGAAAAGCTCTCAGTTCGATGAACGAAGAGTCGCTATGCCAAATATCGAGCAGCCTGGCCGCGATGCGTTTCGGGGGATAAAAACTACGCATGAGGAACTCAAAGGAAGCATCGGAAAGTTTGGAGAGTTCAAGGAAAAAGTACCTCAAAATGCCCTGATGGCAGGAGCTATCCGTTTTGCAAATCTCTTCGATATCGGCGGCGTTGATTTCGATCCGGGCCGGTTTTGAAAGCTCTTCAGGCATTTCCTCCGTGAGCTTCACCCAGTATGAAAGAAGGTGGTCGGCGGCCAGGTTCCGGATTTCGAACCGTTCGGATTGTTTTAAGGCATCCAGGAGGATGTTCGAGAGCAGATATATCACTATGCCGCTCAGTGGGCTGTTTCGATAGAGGCGCAAATTGCCGATGGCATATCTTTGTGTTTCCTGAACGACAAAATGCCAGTTTCTGTACCTGTGATGGTACTCCAAAAGGAGCTCACGGGCCTGTTTTTCCTTGCCTGCATATCCTTTGACTACATCCTCCAGGGCCTGAAAAGACTCTGGAATAACTACGCTGATATTTGTCAGGTCAAGGTTTCTGGTTAGAGCATCTGATTGAAACTGGTCAAAACGCATGAGGAAAGATCCCTTCTCCATTCTTTATTATAACCAAGTGGCCTTCAAGTTAGATGCTGCGACACGCTGACGAGGTGAAAAAGCATCTCCCCATCAATCCGCCATGGCTTCCTGGCCAGTGATTTCAATTTCCATCAAAACAGCCGATTCTTTCTGCGCTCCGTAGTAACCGGGCCGCTCTCCAATTACTCTGAAACCGAAAGTCTCGTAGAGTTTCCGGGCCGCGAGATTGCTCTTTCGGACCTCCAGGGTGATGTATCCGGCAGTCTCCTCCCGTGCTGCTCGAACCGCGAGTTCAATCAGCTTTCGAGCGATCCCCTGCCGTCTCAAGCTCTTTCGCACCGCAATATTGAGGATTTGAATCTCGCCTGCAACCGACCAGAAGCAGATATATCCCGCAATTTCTTGAGAGGGTGAACCGGCGGCGGAGCCTGTCACCAACCGCGCCACCAACATGCGCGAATAAGCCCGGTCAATTTCCTCAACAAAGGCTTTCTCTGTCCAAGGCTCCGGCTGGCTATCGTTTTCGATCTCCAGGATTGAGGGAATGTCAGATTCTACCAGAGGTGAGACAGTAATTTCGAGGCCCAATTTTTATCCGTTAAGGTTGTTCTGTTTCATAAATACGACTGCAAGTCTTAATAAAACTGGAAAATACCGGGCTGGGTTTTATCCCCGCCCGATGCGTCACCGAATTCATGAACTGGACCATTATGGTATAGCCGCTGTCTTCGTGGAGCGGGAAAGCACCTCGCTCGCAAGAGATATATGCCGCTGCCCGTATTGCTTCACGAGTGAAGCGGCTTCACCCAAACTGTATCCGGTCCGGCACCCGGCAAGCTTGATCAGCATGGGAAGATTCATGCCGCAGACAACCTCCACACCCGGCCCCTGGAAAGATAAGCTGATATTTGCCGGTGTGCCGCCGAAAAGGTCAGTCAGAATCAGAACTCCTTTTCCCTGGTCCACCATTTTTATTGAATCCCCCAGGAGTTTGATCAGTTCATCGACTGACTGAGCCGGCTTGAAGCAAACGGCCTTGCAGTTCTGAAGGGGACCCACGATCATCTCGGCCGCTGCGAGCATTTCTTCTGCAAGCCTGCCGTGAGATGCGGCTATAACTCCTATGAGTTCCGTTACGACTTCCCGGCCCAATTTAACCCTCTCATTCCAGATGGATGTCTCTATGAAATACGCTTACATAGTAACTGTTCTGCTTCAACCTGTCAGCAATTCCCTCAGCAATGACAACCGAACGGTGCCGGCCTCCGGTGCATCCGACAGCTATCGTGAGATAACGCTTCCCTTCCGCAATGTAGGAAGGCAAAAGCTTCAGCAGCAGGGTGCAATAATCTGAGAGAAACTCCTGCACAGCGGGCCGCTCCAATACCCAGGACCGAACATCTGCCGAACTGCCATCGAGATTCTTCAGACTTTCGATGAAGTACGGATTGGGAAGAAATCTCACGTCCATCACCAGATCGGCTTCAAGCGGAACTCCGAATTTGTACCCGAAGGAGAGTATCTGTATGCTGAGCTGTTCGTTTGCCTCGGCATAGGAATAGGACGCAGTGATGAGCCGCTTAAGCTCGTGGACCGTAAGAGTTCCCGTGTCAATGATCCTGGTGGCCCGGCTGCGAAGCGCTCGCAACTGTTGCCGCTCAGAATTGATCGCCTGAAGCAACTGATGCTCGGAAGGCGCCGCGGGGTGGATTCTTCTCGTCTGGCTGTATCTTCGCTGGAGTATTTCATCGTCGGCTTCGAGAAAAATGATTTCGAACTTGTAACCGGCATCTTCCAGGAGCGAAAATATCTGGTTGTAGTTTTTGAGGAACTTGCGCTCCCTGATGTCTATGCCCAGTGCGATCCGGCCCAGATCCGGCATGTCACGTTCGCACAACATCAGAAAACTACCCAGTAGAGGCACCGGCAAGTTGTCGATGCAAAAATAATCGATATCTTCAAAAGCTTTGATCGCGGTGCTCTTGCCCGATCCGGAAAGTCCGCTGACAACTATTACATGGGGCTTTCTTTCAGTCATTTCCAGTTCCTGTAAATCAGATTCCGGCATATATCAAACTGGGGGCTCACCATTAGAACAGGGTGGGAACAAAGGAGGGCAATGCGGCTCTCCTCGAAGGAAAAAGGCCGAGTTAGAAATCCTCATCTTCCTGCTGAATGATTGAAAAGATATCTTCCCGGTTGTCTACTTTTGCAAGCCTTTTTCGAACGGTCCCGTTTTTGAGCAGCCTGGCGATCTTCGCCAAGGCCCTCAGATGTATTCCCGCGCACGTCTCGGGCGCTACGAGCAGGAAGAAGAGGTGAACGGGCTTCCCGTCCATGGATTCGAAATCAATGCCCTCGCTGGAACGCCCGAATGAGAGGACCAGGTCGTCAATATCTCTCAACTTCCCATGGGGAATGGCAATCCCTTCCCCGATTCCGGTACTGCCCAATCTCTCTCTTTCGAGCAGAACCTTCATCAGGCTGTCCCGGTCGATATTGGGCTTATTTTGTTTCACGGCTTCGATCAACTCTTCCAGAACCTGCTTCTTGGTCCTCCCTTTGAGCTCAGGAACAATGGAGTCCTTTGCAAGAATGTCGAGAATTTTCATTAAATTTCCTCTGCCGCCGGGATTCTGCATGATGATATATCAACTCCTCAAGGGCAACCAGGAAAGAATGTGAAAGCTAAAACCGCGGGTTTGAACCCTTGCCCCGGAAGTTCAAATCAACGCTTGACCGACGTCAAGATTAGGTCGGCTTATTTTAAAACGTAGTAGTCCATTCTTTATGAGGATTTTTGGACCCCGTTCAATTATTCAGGCCACGGATCGATCCAGGAAATTTTGGTCCCTTCTCAATTGCATCAAGCGTTAGACGCCTCCCGCGTTCAAAAACCATACTTGAGAGGTTTACAAAAAGGCAATTACCCGACCGTTTCAATCAGGCCAAGATTACCATCTTTCCTTTTATAAAGAACGTTTACCCGGTTTGTGCTCCGGTTGGTAAATACCATGAACTCGCCGGTTGACAGGTTCAACTCCATTACGGCTTCGTCAAGGTGCATCGGCTTTGCGTAAACCTGCTCAGCCCTGATCACCCGAGGCTCCTCCTGGCCCTCTGTCGCCTGGTTCGCAGATTCAGCCATGCCGGCTGACTCTTTAGACCCGCCGCCCGATCTGCGCCTCCTGACCTTTTCCTTCAACTTTCTGGCAGCCTGTGTCTCAATGCTGTCCACCAGCAGGTCGATGCTTGAATACATGTCATCGGTTTCTTCGGCGCTGTTTAGCCGCAGGCCTGAGGCATCAATCGAAACTTCAGCGATGTGGCGGAATTTTTCGACCCTGAGCACAACGTGAGCTTCGATCGGTTCTTCCAGATATTTCTTTATTTTTGAAAACTTATCCTCAACATAAAGTTTCAGGGGATCTGAAGGCTCGATGTGTCGGAACGATAATTTGATCTGCATCGTAATCCTCGTGGAATAACAGCAATGCTAAAAGGTTTCTCATGTGCCCCAGGAAGATTTCCTTCTTCTATTGGATGGCAGAATCCCCAACATCTCACGGTATTTGGCTACCGTACGCCGGGCTATGCTGATATTTTCCTTTTCCAGTATGTCAACTATTTCCTGATCGCTGTATGGCTTTGAGGAATCCTCCTCTCGCACAAGCTGCCGTATCCGCTCCTTAACGCTTTCCGAGGCCACCGCTTCACCCCGGACGCTATTTATCGAACTGTTAAAGAAATATTTCAACTCGAAAATTCCGTGCGGCGTGTGCATATACTTGTTGGCGGTAACCCTGCTTATGGTTGATTCGTGCATTCCGACGTCTTCGGCAATGTCCCTTAGAACCATGGGCTTGAGGTGGGCTACCCCCTTTTCAAAGAAGTCGCCCTGAAGTCTCACTATACTCTGGGATACTTTGTAAAGGGTACGTTGTCTTTGATGAATGCTCTTGATGAGCCATGCAGCAGAACGCAACTTTGTCTGAATATAGTCTCTCGTTTCGCTGGGCAGCGAGTCCCCCTCTCCCAAAGCCTCCTTGTAATAGGAGCTGACCTTTAATTTGGGCATGCCATCTTCATTGAGCAATATCACCCATTCCTCATCGACTTTGAAAACGTAGATATCGGGGCTGATATATTCGACGTTCTCTTTGTTGAAGGCGCTTCCCGGTCTCGGATCCAGACCGAGTATTATATCGACCGCAGCCTTCACATCCTCGGGGCTGCGCTTGAGGGCGCGAACGAGGGCGGCATAATTCTTCGTTTCCAGGTAGTGCAGGTGGTCTTCGATGATTTTTACAACAAGCTGGTCCTCGACCTCAAGGTTTTTTGCCTGAACCAGCAGGCACTCCCTGAGATCCCTTGCGGCAACGCCGGCAGGATCCAGGTTCTGAATTCTGCCGAGGACTTGTTCAACTTTGCAAGGGTCAGCCCCGCACATCTCAACGATCTCTTCAATCGTGGCATCCAGATACCCGTCTCCGTTAAGATTGCCGAGTATGCAGGTGCCGATTTGCCTCTCCTCATCCGTGAAGTCGGAAAGTCGGATCTGCCAGACAAGGTGGTCTTCCAGCGTCGTGGCCTCGGTCAGCCTACTGTCGAAGCTGGGCCACTCCTGGTTTGGGTCGGTCTCGACAAGAACGGGGGTGCTTGTATTATATTCCTCTAAGTAGCCTTCCCAGTCGAAGTCTTCCCGCATTTTCTCGGAAAGCTGGACCTCCTGGAAGGGAGCCTCCTCGGTGGTTAAAGTCTCGAGTTCGGCGTCCTGTTCGGTGGGAAGCTCTTCCTGGGACTCTTCGAGCAAAGGGTTTGTTTCGAGTTCCTGATGAATCGTTTCCAGCAGCTCCAGCCGGGAAAGCTGTAACAGCTTAATCGCCTGCTGCAACTGCGGCGTCATAATGAGCTGCTGGCTTAGCTTTAGTTGCTGTCTGAGTTCTAACGCCATAGATTAATCCGTTTACAAACTGAACTGATCCCCAAGATAGGTACGCCTGGCAAGATCGCTTTGAGCGATAGTGACCGGGTCGCCCTTTTCCAGGATGCGTCCTTCGTGCATTATATAAGCCCAATCGCAGACTTTGAGCGTTTCGCGCACGTTATGATCGGAAATCAAAACGCCTATGCCCTTTGCCTTAAGCGCCCTGATGAGTCCCTGGATTTCCGTCACCGCGAGCGGGTCTATTCCTGCAAACGGCTCATCGAGCAGAATAAAGTTGGGCTGCGTCACTAGCGCGCGGGTTATTTCCACGCGCCTGCGCTCGCCACCCGAGAGCCTGTCAGCCTTATTCCTGGCGAGATGGGCTATCCGCAGCTCACCAAGAAGTTCTTTGAGCCTAGCATTCATCTCCTCTCGGCCGATCTCAAGGGTTTCGAGGATGGCCATTATATTCTGTTCCACGGTCAGCTTCCGAAAGACCGAGGGTTCCTGAGACAGGTAGGTTACCCCTTTCCTGGCCCTCAAGTACATCGGCTGACCGATTATGTTCTCTCCATTCAAATATATCGCGCCGCTGTCCGGACGGATTATGCCCACGACGCTGTAAAACGTTGTCGTTTTCCCGGCGCCGTTTGGCCCGAGCAGCCCTACGATTCGCGCCTCATGCAATTCCAGGCTGACATGATCGACTACGCAACGCCCCTGATAAGTCTTAACCAGGTCCTCGACAATAAGTTTCTTAGGCTCGCCCGGCACCGCTATTCCTTTTTTTCCGGGAACAACACGGCTTGAACCGGAGTTCCACTCCCGCCTTCCACAATGCTGAGGCTCTGCTGGAGATAGATCGTTATTAAATTGCCCTCGACCCGGTCCTGCCCCTGTGTGGCAACAGGATGGCCGTGCAACGTTATCTTTTGTTCCTTTTGGTAGAAGATAGCCTTATCAGCCGTTGCAAGGCGGTCCTTCGAAGTAACTTTAACATCACCTGTGAATTCTATGTAGTCTATTTTCTGTGAAGCGGTTGGTTCCCCCGTCGCGGAGCCGTTCTCCACCTTATCCCCCGCCGCAGGAGCCTTCTCCACCTTATCCCCCGTAGCAGAAGCCTTCACCACCTTAGCCCCCGTAGCAGGGGCCTTCTCCACCTTATCCCCCGGCAGCAGAACCACTTTGAGATGGTTCGACGTAATATTCAGATCGTCCTGCTGAACGAAAACATGGCCTTCGAAGGTAATGATCTTTTGCTCCTGATTTGATTCCATCCGGTCAGCGGTGATGTGAATCGGCGAATCGCTTTTGATCAATTGATCATTTGTCTGCGGAGCTTTTTTCTCTGCTTTCTCCGCCGCATGGGAGACTAGACAGCAGATCAGCAATGAAATGGAAAAGGCCGGAAACAAACAGGCCAACACTCTCAGGGTTTTGATTTTCCTCATCACAATTCCTCGATATTCGGCATGGGCCGATAGGGCTATTTTTCCACTCTGAGTTTTTTCATAATCAGAGAGACTGTGACTTTGCCGCTCACCTTGGCGATGTGGTCGGCCATTTTGTACGTCCATCTGTTGCCGTCCAACTCCAGCCCCGGACCAGATACATGCACGGGATCATCAGACTCTACGATTCCATTCGTGTGATTGTAATTCGCCGTTTCCATCGTTGCCACATATTCATGCGGCAGCTCTGCGCGGACATTGCCCCGAAGCTCGACGTCCTTAGTCTCGGTGTGAAGCACCCCTTCACGGCTCTGTACGTGGATCTCTTCGCCCTCCTCCGTGTAGAAAGTCATGCGGACCGTCTGAAGCAGAGTTTGCTGCTGGTCCTGAAAATACTTGGCCTCCGAGGCTCGCAGGGTCCAGAACCTCTTACCCTCCTGCATCTCGGTGAATTCCATGTCAGTCAATTTCATTTCGGCGTCGGCCGGACCTGCCTGCTGCACCTCCTGCTGTACCGGCCGCGATTTTCCCTTCCAGATACCGGCAGCAAGAAACAGACTCAGTCCAGCGATGACTACGATAACGAAAAACTGCGCAAGTTTGCCCTTGGAACTCATTACCCCGCCTTGCCAGCCTCTCCGGAGGCTCTCTTTCGAATCTCTTTTAACGCATCTCACGTCACCCGGCGGGAAGATCTCGGGTTCTCCAGCAGAATCTGTTCAGCGCATTTGATCGCCAGGCCATTCAGAATTTCGTTTCGTTTGCCAATCCGTCGCATCACCCAGTTGACCGTCATTTTTCCAAAATACCTTCGTCAAGAGACCTTCGCTTAACAATCGGAAAAAATGACAACAAATGGGAGTCATCAGTTTTTTTTGTCATGGAAAGCCAACGAGGCCAATCAGGGCCTAGCCCGTTTTTTTAAAAATTCCGCCTCACCCCGACTCCATTCAAATCCTAT
>Ga0326728_10015624_pt1 | contig 15734 bp, 16 predicted proteins | sample MB3enrmetagenome_FD_207602 | JGI IMG/M metagenome (GOLD analysis project Ga0326728, IMG submission 207602) | Lab enriched peat soil microbial communities from McLean, Ithaca, NY, United States - MB31MN | ecosystem: Environmental > Terrestrial > Soil > Wetlands > Peat | place: USA: New York...
CGGCGTCGAGGCGCGGAATGATTTGCAGAATCGTGCGGCCGGCGAGCGAAGCGCGCTCGGCGCGGCCGAAGGGGGCGAGCGCAGCGAGGCTCACGGGCGCCGCCGCGCCAGAATGACGCGCGCCGAGCCGACGGCATTGACGGCCGCCGTCGCGTCGGCCATGCCGACCCCGCTGGCGCAAACGAAACCCAGACGAATCATGGAATCGAATTGACCGTGATCCATGACGAACCGCAATTCCTCGACGTCGGCGCGGGGCCGGCGCGTCGCCGTATCGCGTTTCGCCGCCGCGCGCCAGTGCGCGACGACCTGCCGGGGGTCGTCTGGCTCACCGGTTTCGGCTCGGACATGGTCTCGACCAAGGCGAGCGCGCTCGACGCTCATTGCGCGGAGCGCGGCCAGGCGCTGTTGCGTTTCGACTATTCCGGCCACGGCGCTTCGGACGGGAAATTCGAGGACGGCACGGTCTCGCTGTGGCTCGAGGACGCGTTGGCGGCGATCCGCGCCGAGACCCGAGAACGTCTGGTCCTCGCCGGTTCGTCGATGGGCGGCCACATGGCGCTGCTCGTCGCCCGCGCGCTCGCCCAAGCGGGCGAAGCGGCGCGGCTCGCCGGCATGGTCCTGGTCGCGCCGGCGGTCGACTTCACCGAGGCCTTGATCTGGGCGCGCGCCAACGAGGCGGAGCGGCGCGAACTGCTCGACAAGGGCGTGTGGGAGCGCCCTTCCGACTATTCCGCTTCGCCTTACCGCATCACCCGCGCGCTCATCGAGGACGGCCGGCGCCATCTGCTGCTCGGCGCGACGGTGCGCAGCCACTGCCCGACCCGCATCCTGCAGGGCATGCGCGACCCGGACGTTCCCTACCGTCATGCGCTGACGCTGGTCGAGCACATGGCGGGCGACCCAGTGACGCTGACGCTGATCAAGGACGGCGACCATCGTCTGTCGCGGCCGCAGGACCTCGCGCTGATCCTCGAGGCGGTCGACGGTTTCGCCTGAGCGGCGTCAGACGCCTTCGGCGCCGAAGCGATGCAGGTCGGCGCCGTTGACGCGCAGCCACGCCTCGGCGCGCTCGGTATCGGGATAGAGCCGCCGCGTCAGCTTCCAGAACATCGGCGAGTGGTTCATGTGGACGATGTGCGCGACCTCGTGCGCCGCGAGATAGTCGAGGATTTCCGGCGGCGCGAGGATCAGCCGCCAGGAGAAATTGAGACTGCCGGTCGACGAACAGGAGCCCCAGCGGCTCGCCGTGTCGCGCAAGACGATGCGGCGCGGCGCGGCGCCGATCCGCTTGGCGTGGCGCGCCACCGCCGCCTCGAGGTCCTTGCGCGCCTCGCGCTTGAGGAAGTCGGCGACGCGGCGAGCGATGAACGACTCCTCGCCGGTCACGCAGATGATCGGACCGGAAGGCCCCGCCTCCGTCCACGCCACGCCGCGCGCGCCGGGTCGATGGACGATCGTATGGTCGACGCCGCGCAGCGGCGTCACCGCCTGCGCGACGAAGGCGACCGGCTGCGGCAGGCGTGCGAGCCGCGCGCCGATCCACGCCGCGTGCCGTTCGGCGAATTCGCGCGCGGCGCGCAGCGAGCTCCGCTCGGGCACGGTCAGCAGCACGTCGCGGGTCGCGGCGCGCACCCTGAGCGTGAACCTTTGCGAGGTCGACAAACGCTTCAAGGCGACGCGATAGACCTCGCCCGCGTGCGCGACTTCGATGTGCGCGACCGGACCCGGCGGCGTTCGGCGTTCAAACAGGCGCAGCATGCGGGAATGCTATCCTAGCGGCGCCGTGAGTCGCTAGGGTTTTCGCGCCTTTGAGCGGATCAGCGCAGCCGAATGTCGGGCTGCGGGGCGGGCTTGAGCTGGGTCGGCAGGCCGGCGGCGACGGCGACGACCGCGCCGCAGGCGGCCGCCGCCGCCTGGTTGAGCCGTCCCTGCCAGTCGCGGAAGGCGCGGCCGAGCGGGGTCGCCGGCGCGACGCCCGCGCCGACCTCGTTGGCGACCAGCACCACGGGACCGCCGAGATCGGACAATATCGCTGTCAACTCAAAGATTTGCGCCTCAAGATCGCGGTCCGCGAGCATGAGGTTGCTGAGCCACAGGGTCAGGCAGTCGACCAACACCACTCGCCCCGGCCGCGCCTCGGCGCGAAGCGCGGCGGCGAGCGCCAGCGGTTCCTCGCGGGTCCGCCAGCCCTCCCCCTCCCCCCGTTCGCGGCGATGGCGGGCGATCCGCTCGGCCATTTCGGCGTCGCCGGCCTCGGCGGTCGCCAGATAGAGCCGGTCGGGCGCGGTTGCCTCGGCCAGCGCCAGCGCGTAACGGCTCTTGCCCGAGCGGGCGGCGCCGATCACCAGGGCTGAGCGGCAGGCGACGGGGGTGAGCGAGCTTTGCATGCGTCTCGATCTCACGCGCGGCAGGGGCGTTCAATCCGGACCTTTACCCCGCCGCGGCGGTTTGCTCCAATCGCCGCGGCGAACCCGCCCCCGCAGATCCCGAGGCCGCGATTGTCCGTTTCCCTCGATCAAACCCTGCGCGACTGGCGCGATTTCTACGTGATGTGCGGAACGGCGGCGGCGACGCTGGTCGGCCTGATGTTCGTCTTCGCCTCGATTGGCGCGAGCCAGCTCGCCAGGAGGAACCTCACGGCGATGGGCGCTTTCATCACGCCGACGGTCGCGCACTTCGGCGCGGCCCTATTCGTCTGCATGGTTTCGATCATGCCGGGCCACAGCGCGCACAGCCTCGGCGGCGTCCTCGGCCTGGGCGCGCTTGCCGGGCTCGTCTATTGCGGCCACGTCTTCACCCTCATCTTCCGCCGCTTCGCGGCCGGGCTGACATGGGAGGATCGCGCCTTCTACGCGCTGATCCCCCTCTTCGGCTACTTCGTGCTGCTCGCGTCCTCGGTCTTCGAATTCGCCGAGCGGCCGGCCGAAGCCAACGCGCTCGCCGGCGTCTCGCTCATCGTCCTCGTCGCCGCCGGCCTGCGCAACGCCTGGGACATGACGGTGTGGATGACGGCGCGCAGCGCGACGAGCGAGCCGCCGGCGGCGACTGAAGGCGACTAACCGCCACAGTCGCGCGCGATTCCCGCAAGGAGGCGTTCTGCGCTAAAAGCGCCGGACGCGATCGAACGGATGCCCATGAATTCCCTATTCGCCGGACTCGGCGTCAGCGTTTTTGAAGTCATGTCGCGGCTGGCGCGCGAGCGCGACGCGGTCAATCTCGGCCAGGGCTTCCCCGACGATCCCGGCCCCGCCGACGTGCGCGCCAAGGCGGCCGAGGCGGTGGTCGACGGCTGGAACCAATACCCGCCGATGCTCGGCCTGCCGGAACTGCGCGCGGCGGTCGCCGCTCATTATCGGCGGTTCCAGGGGCTCGAACTCGATCCCGAGCGCGAAGTGATGGTGACCTCGGGCGCGACGGAGGCGATCGCCGGCGCGCTGATGGCGTTGATCGAGCCGGGCGACGAGGTCGTGCTGTTCCAGCCGATGTACGACGCCTATCTGCCGCTGGTTCGCCGCGCCGGCGGCGTGCCGCGGTTCGTCACGCTGAAGCCGCCGCTGTGGACCTTCGACGAGGCCGACCTCGCCGTCGCCTTCTCCGGCGGCGCCCGCGTCGTCCTGTTCAACAATCCGCTCAACCCGGCCGGCGCCGTCTACGGTCGCGAATCGCTCGAACGCCTCGCCCGCGCCTGTGTGCGCCACGATGCGATCGCCGTCTGCGACGAGGTGTGGGAGCATGTGGTGTTCGACGGCCTCAGCCATCTGCCGCTGATGGCGATGGAGGGCATGCGCGAGCGCACGGTCAAGATCGGCTCGGCCGGCAAGATCTTCTCGCTGACCGGCTGGAAGGTCGGCTTCGTTTCCGCCGCGCCGGAGCTGCTGCGCGTTCTCGCCAAGGCGCACCAGTTCATCACCTTCACCACGCCGCCCAATCTCCAGACGGCGGTCGCCTACGGCTTGGCCAAGGACGATTCCTATTACGCCGCGATGCGCGCCGGCTTCCAGCGCAGCCGCGACCGCTTCGCCGCCGGCCTCGCTTCGCGCGGATTCTCGGTCCTGCCGAGCGCCGGCACCTATTTCCTCAACGTCGACCTCGCGCCGCTCGGCTGCGACGACGACGTCGCCTTCTGCCGCGATCTGGTCGAGCGCCGCGGCGTCGCGGCGATTCCGGTCTCGGCCTTCTATGCCGAAGCGCCGGTCCGCACTGTCGCCCGCTTCTGCTTCGCCAAGCGCGACGCGACCCTCGACGCCGCGCTGACGCGGCTCGAGGGCGTCGTCAGCGAGGCGCGCGCATGACGCTCGCACGGCTTGCGCTCATCGCCGCCGGCCTCTGGGCTTCCGCAGCCTTGGCGGAGGACGTTTCGCCGTTCGCCCCGCCGCCCCCGCCCCCGCCCAAGATCGTCCGCCTGCTCGCGCCGCCCGCGATGTTCGATCTCACGGCGCTGCAGGCGTTCGAGTCGAAGAGCGGCTATCAGGTCGCTTACGACGCCTACGAAGGCGCGCTCGACCTCGCCGCGAAATGGCGCGAGGGCCCCTACGACCTCGTCGTTCTCTCCGGCCCGGCGCTGGCGCGCGAGATCGCCGCCGGCGCGCTGGCGCGGCTCGACAAGTCGCGCCTCGACAACGCGGCCGACGTGCGGCTGGCGGTGCTCGCCAAGCTCGCCGTCTACGATCCGACCGGCGCCTACGGCCTGCCGCTCGGCTGGTATGCGACCGGACTGGTCTACGACGCCGACAAGGCCGCCAAGCGCATCGGCGGCGCGCCGACGTCGTGGAACGCGCTGTTCACGCCCGGCGAAGCGCGCAAGATGGCCGATTGCGGCGTGGAGCTGCCCGACGACCGCGACGCCTTGTTCGCCGCCGCCTGGCGCCTGGTCGGCGTCGATCCGGCGCGCGCCACCCCCGCCCAGGTCAAGTTCGCCGGTGCCCTGATCGGCCGCAGCCGGCAGACCGCGCGGGCCTTCCCCGCCGCCGACGTCGAGAGCGCTCTGGCGAGCGGCGCCGCCTGCCTCAGCGTCGGCGACGCGGGCGAAGCGGCGGCGGCGGCGGCGCGCAGCCGCGAGGGCGGCGTCGGGGCCGACATCCGCTTCGTCTTGCCGAAGGAGGGGGGCGGGCTGACGATGGAGGTTTACGCCATCCCGCGCGACGCGCCCCAAATCGAACTCGCCCACGACCTGCTCAACTTCCTGATGTGGCCCGAGGTCGCTCGCCGCAACGCCGACGCGGCGCGGCTGGTCGACGCCTTCGCCGCCGGCCAAGACGACATGTTGAAGCGCCTGTCGCCGCAAGGCGCCTACGACCCCCGCGTCGCGCCGCTGGTGCAGGCGGAATGGGTGAGCCTTGTTTCCGGCAAAGCAGACAAATCGCCTCCGTCGGAATCGGGCGGACAAACGCCGCGCCAGCGCGTACACGCCCAAGGTCCGAAGAGGCTGAGAAAGTTGCAATGAACCCCAGCGCGCAGCGCGCCATGACCGCGACCGAATGGGGCCTGCTGCTGCTGTTGTCGCTCTTGTGGGGCGGTTCGTTCTTCTTCGTCGGAGTGGCGGTCAAAGCCTTGCCGCCGTTGACGATAGTCGCGGCCAGAGTGTCGATCGCCGCAGCGCTGTTGTGGCTCGCCGCCCCGCTCGCCGGCGTCTCCGTCGCGCGGCTCGGCGGACAGGCGCGGGCGCTGTTCGCGCTCGCGCTGATCAACAATGTCGCGCCGTTCTCGCTGCTGGTGTGGAGCCAGACCCATCTGGCGAGCGGCCTCGTCTCGATCCTCAACGCGACGACCCCCGTCTTCACCGTCGTCGTCGCCCATCTCTTCACGATTGAAGAGAAGCTCGACCCGCGCCGCCTCGTCGGCGCGCTGGTCGGTCTCGTCGGAGTCGCGGCGATGATCGGTCCCGAGCTGCTCGGCGGATTCGCCGACCACCTCGTCGCCGAGCTGGCGGCGCTGCTCGCGGCGCTCTCCTATGCGGCGGCGATCGTCTTTGCGCGCCGCTTCCGCCGGCTCGGCCTGACGCCGATCGAGGTCGCGATCGGCCAGGTGACCGCGTCGAGCCTCGCGCTTCTGCCGGTCGCGCTGCTCGTCGACGCGCCTTGGCGGTTGCCGGCGCCAGGCGGCGCGGCGATCGCCGCGGTCGTCGCCATCGGGGCGCTGTCGACCGCGCTCGCTTATGTCGTCTATTTCCGCATTCTCGCCGGCGCCGGCGCGGTCAACGCCGTGCTGGTGACCCTGCTCGCGCCGGCGACCGCGATCCTGCTCGGCGCCGTCGTTCTCGGCGAAAGCCTAACCGCCTCGGACTTCGTCGGCTTCGGCCTGATCGCCTTCGGCCTCGCCGTCATCGACGGCCGCTTGCCCCAGGCGGCGCGGGCGCGGCTGGGGGCCGTCGCAGGCCGTTAAGGTCGCGAGCGGCCGCGACTCCCCAACCGTCCGGACGCGCGCTAGGATCGCCGCTCAGGAGACGGGCATGGCGATTGAGCGCGACAATCCCGGCGACCTCGCTCGACGCGTCGCGGAACGGCGCTCGCGGCGCTCCAACCGCAGGCCGGATGCGGATCTGTGGCGGCGCGAATCCTACTGCCTGCCGCGCCCGCTGGCGCGCGCCAAGGCGCGCGAATTGTTCGAGCTTTATCCCAAAGCAGCCTACATGACCGAAATCGAGTTCTGGAGCGAACGGCCCGACGGGCAAATCGAATTTGTCATCCGCCGTCTGCCCAGCGCCGATTAGGGCGCCGTGAACCGTTCGACTTTGCCGATCGTGTTCGCGGGGCGCCTATGGTTGCCCAAATGTGGCGACTTTCAGGATAGTTTTAAACGTAAATAAATCATTTACCAACATCGTCTTGCTCTAGATGAGGCTATTCACCCCTCTATCTCAGAATAAATGATGGTTATTGCGCTGCACTTCGAGCGTAAACGGCTTACACTCTCGACCCAATTACTCACCCATTCTCGCCAGATTCCCGCCACATTCGCTCTCTGTGTTGTGATCCGTCGGTAACAGACTTCGAACGGTCGCAGGGCTATATTCTGCACATGGCCGGCGGGGTGGTGCGGATTCCCTCCGTTATGGTTGGTAACGAGGAGATTGTGATGAAGAAGGTTTTGTTGGCCGCATTGATGGCCGGAGTTGCGTCGAGCGCCATGGCCGCCGACCTCCCGACCCGCAAGGCCCCGCCCGCGCCGCAGGTCTACAGCGCGCCGCCCGTGTTCACCTGGACGGGTTTCTATGTCGGCGTGAACGGCGGCTGGGGCGGCGGCACGGGCGGCAAGGACTTCGGCAACGTGGACGGCGGTCTCGTCGGCGGCACCGTCGGCTACAACTACCAGATCAACCAGTTCGTCATCGGCATGGAAGGCGACTGGGATTGGGCCGATCTGACGAAGAATGGGACCAACGCGCTCGGCAACTATCATAAGAACAAGGTCGACGATCTGGTGACCATCCGCGCGCGGGCCGGCTACGCGGTCGACCGGGCGCTGCTCTATGTCACCGGCGGCTACGCCGGGGCCGACGACAAGATCAACGTGCCTGGCGTCTACTCGTCGACCGACTGGCGCAACGGCGGCGTGATCGGCGCCGGCATCGAATACGCGTTCACCAACAACATCTCGGCCAAGGCCGAATACCTTTACGCGCCGCTCGGCGACAAGACGTACTGGAACAGCACGACTTCCGCGAAGAGCGACCTCAACCTCTCGCTCGTCCGCGCCGGCCTGAACTACAAGTTCTAACCCGCGGAATCGCGAAACAGCCAAAGCCCGGCGGGGAAGCCCGCCGGGCTTTTTTGGTTTCTGCGCCGCCGCTAGCCGGAATAACGGGTTGCCGCGTAGGCCGGAACGGCGGCGGCGAAAGCGTCGAGCCAGCCGACCAGCCGGGGATGGCTCGCCCGCCATTCGCCGGCGAAGCGCAGATCGAGATAGCCGAGCGCGCAGGCGAGCGCGATCGCGCCGACATGGGTCGCCCCGGCCTCGGGCGGCTTGGCTTCGAGCGCCGCGAGCGCCCGCGTCACCTTGCCCGCCTGATAATCGACCCACTTGACCGAGCGCTCGGCGGGCTCGCGCACGCGCTTTTCGTAAACCTGCAGCACCGCGGCGTCGGCGATTCCGTCGGCCAGCGCTTGCACGGTCAGTGCGCGGATTCGCGCCGCGAAATCCGCTGGGATCAGCCGTCCGCCGCCGGCGAGGCCGTCGAGATATTCGACGATGACGCGGCTATCGAAGATCGCTTGTCCGTCTTCGGCGATCAGCGCCGGGATCTTGCCGAGCGGATTCTGCTCGCGCAACGAATCGGCGGGGTCGCTGGTATCGGCGGGTTCGATGGCGATCCGCCCCTCCAGGCCCAGCATGGCGGCCGCGATCCTTGCCTTGCGCCCGAAAGGGGAAGCGGGCGACGTGCGCAGCGTCAGCATGATTGGCCTCGTTCGGCGAGCGGACAGGCCGCCATTGTGCGCCGAATCGCCGCTTCTGTCGCCGTGGACGACGCTGAGCCGCGTATTGCCGGACCGGGCCCGGCGCCTATATGACCGAAGCTCCGCCGACGCGCGGCGACGCCTCGGCCGGCGTCGGTCGATCGGCGCCGCGAGGTTCGTATGTCCGCTTCCGTCCACGAACGCCTGGTTATTATCGGCGCCGGTCCGGCCGGCTACACCGCCGCGATCTACGCCGCCCGCGCCATGGTGAACCCGCTCATGCTCAGCGGCTTCGAGCCTGGCGGCCAGTTGATGATCACCACTGACGTCGAGAACTATCCGGGCTTCGCCGAGCCGATCCAGGGCCCTTGGCTGATGGAGCAGATGCGCCTTCAGGCCGAGCATGTCGGCGCGCGCATTGAGAGCGAGTACGTCACCGCGCTCGAACTCCGCCAGCGGCCGTTCCGCATCCGCTGCGACAGCGGCCGCACGCTGACCGCCGACGCGATTATCCTCGCCACCGGCGCCAAGGCGAAGTGGCTCGACCTCCCGGGCGAAGCGCGCTTCAAGGGCTTCGGCGTCTCCGCCTGCGCCACCTGCGACGGGTTCTTCTTCCGCGGCAAGACGGTGATCGTGGTCGGCGGCGGCAATTCGGCGGTCGAAGAGGCGCTCTATCTTTCCAACATCGCCAAAGAGGTGGTGGTCGTCCATCGCCGCGATTCGTTCCGCGCCGAGAAGATCCTGTGCGAACGGCTGTTCGCGCGCCCCAACGTGACGGTGCGCTGGAACGCCGTGATCGACGAGATCCTCGGCCACGAGAATCCGCTCGGCGTCACCGGCGCGCGCCTGCGCGACGCGCGAACCGGCGCGCTGACGACGATCGACGCCGACGGCGTCTTCGTCGCGATCGGACACGCCCCGGCGAGCGAGCTCGTCGCCGGCCAGCTCGCGCTGAAGCCCAATGGCTACGTCGAGACCAAGCCGGGCTCGACCGCCGCCAGCGTCGAGGGGGTGTTCGCCGCCGGCGACGTCGCCGACGACGTCTTCCGCCAGGCGGTCACCGCCGCCGGTCTCGGCTGCATGGCGGCGCTGGAGGCCGAGCGCTGGCTCGCTCTCCAGGCGCCGGCGCGCGCCGCAGCAGAGTGAAGCGCGCGCAAAACCTGCTATAGGGAACGCAAAGCCGCCGCGTATCCGCCGCCGCGCCTGCCGCGCGGCGGTTGTCGCGACGGGGCCCGACGAAGCAGCGGCCGAGCGGGCCGGAGACGGGAATGGACTGGGACAAGCTGCGCATCTTCCAGGCGGCGGCCGAGGCCGGTTCGTTCACCCACGCCGGCGAAACCCTGGGTCTGAGCCAGTCGGCGGTCAGCCGTCAGGTCGGCGCGCTCGAACAGGAACTCGGCGCGCCGCTGTTCCATCGTCACGCCCGCGGCCTCATCCTCACCGAGCAGGGCGAAATGCTGCGCGAGGCGGTGCACGACGTCGTGCTCAAGCTCGACGCGGTGCGCAGCCGGCTCGTCGACACGCGCGAGAAGCCGCACGGCGACCTGCGCGTCACCAGCACTTTGGCGCTCGGCGCCAATTGGTTGGCGCCGCGGCTCGAGGAATTCGTCGAGCTCTATCCCGAGGTCAAACTGCAGCTGTTGCTGTCGGACGACGAACTCGACCTCGGCATGCGCGAGGCCGACATGGCGCTGCGCTTGCGCGAGCCGATGCAGCCCGACCTGATCCGCCGCCGGCTGTTCACCGTCCATTTTCACGCCTACGCCTCGACCGACTACCTCAAGAAGAGCGGCCAGCCGCGCACGATCGCCGACCTCGACCAGCACCGGCTCGTCGCCTTCGGCGCGCCGACGGCGACGCACTTCCTTTACGACCTCAATTCGCTGCTGACCGTCGGCCGCGATTCGAAGTCGCCGCGCCTGCCCCACATCGCGATCAACAATGTCGCCGCCATCATCCGCGCCGTCGAGCACGGAGTCGGCATCGCGGTGCTGCCCGATTATTGCGTCCAGCCGAACTCGGGCCTGGTGCGGCTGCTGCCGCAGGTCGACATGCCGGAAATGGACTGCTTCCTCGTCTACGCCGAGGAATTGAAGAACGTCGCCCGCATCCAGGCGTTCCGCGACTTCCTCGTCGCCAAGGCGCAGCGCTGGCGCTACTGACGCCCTCCCCGCTCACATGAAGAGCGGCTCTTTCTCCAGCCCCTTGTAGAGCGCGGCGACCTGCTCGGCGTAGCCGTTGAACAGCAGCGTCGGCCGCTGCTCGCCGGTGGTCAGGAACGTCTCGCGCGCCTGGCTCCAGCGCGGATGCGGCACGTCCGGATTGACGTTGGCCCAGAAGCCGTATTCGTCCGGGCCGAGGGTCTGCCAGAAGGTCTGCGGCCGGTCGGCGACGAAGCTGATCTTGACGATCGACTTCGACGATTTGAACCCGTATTTCCACGGCGTCGCCAGCCGGATCGGCGCGCCCTGAACCTTGGCCACCGGCTTGCCGTAGGCGCCGGTGACGACAAAGGCGAGGTCGTTGGTCGCCTCGGCCATCGTCAGCCCCTCGACATAGGGCCACGGCATGAACATGCGCTGACCGGGGGCGGTCGAAGGATCGAGGAAGGTCTCGAAGCGGACGTATTTGGCCGAGGCGAGCGGCTTCGCCCGATCGACCAGCGCGCGCAGCGGGAAGCCGGTCCAGGGAATCGCCATCGACCAGGCTTCGACGCAGCGGTGGCGGTAAAGCCGCTCCTCGAGGCCGATCGACTTGATCAGGTCGTCGACGTCGATGGTCTCTTTCTTCTCGACCAGCCCGTCGATCGTCACCGTCCATGGCCGCGTCTTCAGCGCGTCGGCGTCGACATGCTTGCTGGTCGTGAACTCGTAGAAGTTGTTGTAGTGGAGGTTGATCGCCTCGGGCGTCACCTCGCGGTCGAGCGTAAAGGCGGGGTTGCGCTTGGCGGGATAGAGCGCGGCGGTCGGATCGGCGGCGTCGGCGCGGGCGCGGCGCGGCAGCGCGACGGCGGTCAGCGCGGCGGCCGAGCCGGCGACGAAGGCGCGGCGGTTGAGGAAGATCGATTCCGGCGTGGTTTCGATGGCGGGAATCTCCCACCCGCGGCGGCGGTGATAGCGCATGGCGGCCCTCGCGACGTTGGAAGCGGACGCTCGAGTTGCGGCGGCTGCGGCCGCCGGCATGACCGATACGCGACGTCGAGGGCGTTTGTTACGCTCGCGCGATCACACTTTCTCGACCTGACCGTATTCGAGGTCGACCGGCGTCGCGCGGCCGAAGATCGACACGGCGACCTTGACCCGCGAACGCTGCTCGTCGACCTCCTCGACGACGCCGTTGAACGAGGCGAACGGGCCGTCGGCGACGCGCACGTTCTCGCCGATCTCGAAGCGGACCGACGCCTTCGGCCGCTCGACCCCGTCGGCGACCTGGCCTTTGATCCGCTCGGCCTCGATGTCGGGGATCGGCATCGGCTTCTTGTCGGCGCCGAGGAAGCCGGTCACCTTCGGGGTGTTCTTGATCAGGTGGTAGACGTCGTCGGTGAGGTCGCATTTCACCAGCACGTAGCCGGGGAAGAACTTGCGCTCGGAGTTGATCTTGCGGCCGCGCCGCACTTCGACGACCTGTTCGGTCGGCACCATGATCTCGGCGAACTTGTCCTCCAGGCCGCGCTGGGCGGCCTGTTCGCGGATCGATTCGGCGACTTTCTTCTCGAAATTCGAGTAAGCGTGAACGATGTACCAGCGCATGTTCATGTGCGGGATTCCGAATTCCTCGATTGAGCGGCTGAGCGCCGCGAGCGGTTCAGCCGCCGCGGCCGAGGCCCAGCGCCAGACTGACCGCCACCCGCAACGCCTCGTCGACGACCAGGAAGAACACGCTGGTGAACACCACCATCAGCATCACCATGCCGGTCGTGATGAGCGTCTCGCGACGGCTCGGCCAGACGACCTTGGTCGCCTCGGAGCGCACCTGCTGCAGAAACTCGAACGGATTGGCCATGTCTCTTCAAGCCCGACGGCGGCGCGGCGGCCGCGAAGCAAGCGGACGCGCCAGGCCATAAAATTCGGGCGCGGAACCTTTCGGCGCCGCGCCAGGTGACCCTCATATAGGAAGCGGGGTCGCTTCGCCAAGCGAAATGTGCGGGTCCGGCCGCAGGCGAATGGTTTTCTGCGCTTTTTGACCGCCGGGCGGCGGCGGCGCAAGCTTGACGGATGTGCAACCTCTATTCGGTCACGACCAACCAGGAGGCGATTCGCCGGCTGTTCGCCGTCGCCGACGACCGCGCCGGCAACCTGCCGCCGCTTTCCGCCATCTTTCCCGACCAGACGGCGCCGATCGTCCGCACCGCCGGCGGCGACCGCGAGCTCGTCCTGGCGCGCTGGGGCGTGCCCGGCCCGCCGCAGGCCGGCGCGCCGCTGGTCACCAATCTGCGCAATCCGGCGAGCCCGTTCTGGCGGCGCTGGCTCGCTCCCGCCAATCGCTGCCTCGTGCCGGTCAACGCCTTCTGCGAATACGCGGATACAAAGCCGCGCAAGACGCCGGTGTGGTTCGCGCTCGACGAAACGCGGCCACTGTTCGCCTTCGCCGGCGTCTGGGGGCGCTGGCGCGGGCTGCGCGGACCGAAATCGGCGCCGGTCGAGGGCGAGCACGAGCTGTTCGCCTTCCTCACCACGGAAGCCAACGCGATCGTCGCGCCGATCCACCCCAAGGCGATGCCGGTCGTGCTGAGCGACCCGGCGGCGTTCGAGCTTTGGCTGTCCGCCGAGGCCCCCGCCGCGCTCGCGCTGCAGGCGCCGGCGCCCGACGACGCCCTTCGCATCGTCGCCCGCGGCAAGCGCGAGGATCCGTGACCGCCGCGCCTGGAGCGAAACCTCCGTCAGCGACCGCAATTCTTTGATAAGAAAGGAAACGCGTCGCGCGCCTCATCAATCGGCTAAAGCCGTCGCGACGCCCCGCCCTTAGCCACCGGCGGCGCTTCAGAACCAAATCGAAACGCGTTCCGCAACCCGCTGACGCAAAGCCGATTTCTTTGTGGGACGCAGCGCGTCGGGCGCGACCGCGGGACCTGGAGGTCAGACGGGGCGCTATGGGCGCGCAGGCGGCGGGAAGGTCAGACAAAAGCGCTGGCAGGAGAGGAGGGACTCGAACCCCCAACCCCCGGTTTTGGAGACCGGTGCTCTACCAATTGAGCTACACTCCTACGGGCGCTCCTTTTGCCGCAACCGCCGCGACGATGCAAGCGCTGCGCCGCGGACGCCGCCGTCTTTCGCGCCACGCTTGGCGCGCCGGCGCCGCCAAATTGGGCGCTGCGAGGCGCCGGCCCTCGGGCGGGTTGACGCGTCTGCCGCAGCGGCCGCCAATTGGCCGACGGCCCGGGCCTTGCTAGGACAAGCGCTTCCGTCTGGGCAGGGGGTTCCGTTTGGCGATTCTCGTCGGCCTGCATCACGTCACGCGCTACGCCTACGACCGGCCGGTCGCGCTGGGGCCACAGTCGATCCGACTGCGCCCGGCGCCCCATTGCCGTACGCGCGTGCCGAGCTACTCGCTCAAAGTCTGGCCGACCGAACATTTCGTCAATTGGCAGCAGGACCCGCACGGCAACTGGCTCGCGCGTTACGTGTTTCCCGAGCCGGTCGAGGAATTCAAGATCGAGGTCGATCTCACCGCCGAACTCGCGGTCATCAATCCCTTCGACTTTTTCGTCGAGCCCTACGCCGAGGAATTTCCCTTCGCTTATTCGGAGGAGCTGGCGACCGAACTCGCCGCCTATCTCGCGCCCGAGCCCGGCGGACCGTTGCTGACGAATTACCTCGCGGAGATCGCGTCGCGACGCGACCGGACGATCCCGTTTCTGGTCGCGCTCAACGCCGAATTGCAGCGGATGATCCATTACGTCATTCGCATGGAGGCCGGCGTCCAAGAGCCGGACGAGACGCTCGCCTTGCGCTCGGGCTCTTGCCGCGATTCGGCATGGCTGCTGGTGCAGATCCTGCGCCGGCTCGGCCTCGCGGCGCGTTTCGTCTCCGGCTATCTCATCCAGCTCAGGGCCGACGTCGATCCGATCGAAGGCCCGCGCGGCACGGACAAGGATTTCACCGACCTGCACGCCTGGGCCGAGGTCTACGTGCCCGGCGCCGGCTGGATCGGCATGGACGCGACCTCCGGGCTGTTCTGCGGCGAAGGCCACCTGCCGCTGTGCGCGACGCCCCATTACCGCTCGGCAGCGCCGATCGCCGGCCTGGTCGAGCCGGCGCAAGTCACTTTTGGCTTCGAAATGAATGTGACGCGGCTCGCCGAGGCGCCGCGCGTCACCCTGCCCTTCACCGACGCCGCCTGGAGCAAGCTCGACGCGCTCGGCGAGACGGTCGATCGCGATCTCGTCGCGCAGGACGTGCGCCTGACCATGGGCGGCGAGCCGACCTTCGTCTCGATCGACGATTACGACGCCCCGGAGTGGAACACGGCGGCGGTCGGGGGCGCCAAGCAGGCGCGCGCCGAGACGCTGATCCGGCGCCTGCAGGCGCGGTTCGCCCCCGGCGGCTTCCTGCATTACGGCCAAGGCAAATGGTATCCCGGCGAGAGCCTGCCGCGTTGGGCCTTCGCGCTCTATTGGCGCAAGGACGGCAAGCCGCTCTGGCGCGACCCGCTGCTGATCGCCGGGGCCGGCGCAACCGCCGCGGCGACGGACGAGGACGCGCAGGCGCTCGCCGGCGAAGTCGCCGTGCGTCTTGGCATCGCGCCCGATTACGTCATCCCGGCCTACGAGGATGCGCCCTATTGGCTGCTGCGCGAGAGCGCGCTGCCGGTCAACGTCGATCCCTCCGACCCGAAGATCGACGATCCGGAAGAACGCGCGCGCATGGTGCGCACCTTCGATCACGGTCTGTCGCGCCCGACCGGCTTCGTCTTGCCGGTGCAACGCTGGAACGCCGAAGCCAAGCCCACCTGGCGCAGCGAGCGCTGGCCGCTGAGACGCGGCAAGCTCTTTCTCGTGCCCGGCGACTCGCCGGTCGGTCTGCGCCTGCCGATGAAGACGCTGCCCCACGTCAAACCGTCGGACACCCCGTTCATTCACGAGCAGGACCCGATGGACCCGCGCGGCGAGTTGCCCGAGCCGATGCAGTTCCGCCAGGCCGCGCCTGCGCAGACCGGCGCGGAACAGCAAACGCAAAACGAACAGTTCGCCGCAGAAGGCGCGGTGCGCACCGCCTTGACCATCGAGCCGCGCGACGGCGTGCTGTGCGTCTTCATGCCGCCGACGCCGAAACTCGACGATTACCTCGAATTGCTCGGCGCCGTCGAAGCGATTGCGCGCGAAAGACACGTTCCGATCCG